>OOAM01001584.1_pt1 | contig 14281 bp, 7 predicted proteins | sample 1671131 | NCBI WGS metagenome assembly OOAM01 (sample SAMN06348125, study PRJEB24527) | human gut metagenome | biome: human gut; feature: ankylosing spondylitis patient; material: feces | host: Homo sapiens | place: China | collected 2015-10 | reverse complement strand
AACGGCCGTTCGACCATTTGTCTACATCGGCTGCCCGTTGTTTTACCCAGCGTGCGTAAAGTAAGTCATTCAAAGCGCCATTGCTGATAGGAACAACTACTTCTTCCCAACGTTCTTTGGTCTGCGGGTTATAAAGCGTAACCAGTGTTTTCTTTCTGGCTTTACCGTTCAACAGAATAGAGTAATCGCTTTCGGGAGTGATTTCCTGACCGTCGATCTTTTCAATGATATCTCCGGCTTTCACTTTGGAACGGGCGTGGTCGAAGGGGCCTTTTTCCACTACCTCAGAAATCAACAGACCTTTGCCATTATGATTCCAGTCATACAATAATCCTAAGGTAGCGGTGGCATCTCCTTTCAGGCGCGGACGGTAACGTCCTCCTGTGTGTGAAACGTTCAGTTCGCCCAGATATTCGCTCAACAACTCCGCAAAGTCATAATTATTATTGATATGCGGCAGGAACTTGCGATAGGCTTTGGTCATAGTATCCCAGTCTATTCCGTGCATGTTCAGGTTGTAGAAGCGTTTTTGTTCTTGTTTGTATACGTGGTTGAACATATAGTCACGTTCGGCTGCGAGGTCCATCTTCACGTGGGCTTGATAGCTGATGGGTTTCAAGCTTTCAGAATTAGTACCCATTTTCTGCATCGTGTTGCTACCTAGCAAGAATAAGTTCTTTCCATCCTTGTCCATTTCCATGTTGGCCCATCCGGCATCCATTTTATGGAGTAACTTGGTGTCTTTCTTGCGCAGATTCATTTTCCACAGGTCATAGCCGCCTTCGAAGGCAGAGAGGTAATATAAGGTTTCACCGTCTTTTGTGATAATGGCGCTCCCCAAATCGGAAGAGTTGGGAGTAAGGCGTACGATGCGGTCCTCGATGTTGTTCAGTTCCACCACGATGTCCTTTACTTTTTCCTCTTTCTTCTCTTCGGATTTTTCTTTGTTATCACCTTTCTTTTTACCGTTTTTCTTGGTTTCGGTTGTGTTCTTTTGTTCTTTTTCCAGTTCTTTTTGCAATTCGTAATCTTCTTTGCTCAGGCGGAACTTGTCATACGCATCTTGGTTCATAAATACCAGCATCACATCGTTTAGTGATCCCCATGAAGCATGGGCACGCATACCATAACGTTCGGTAATGAATAAAATGGCATTACCATCTAGTACCCAGCGGGGGGAGCCACTGGTATAGCCGCTATTGGTCAGATTGATAATTTTTCCTCCTTGTGCATTCACCATACCTATATCGGAATATGGATCATGCCGGTTTCCGATAAATTCCAATGTGAACCATTTGCCATCCGGTGACCATGAATAGTCAAAGCCACCGCCGGTGCTGAACCAGGTGGAGCCGTCAGTGACCTGACGTACCTTTTTGGTTTCCAGATTAAGCACCATCAACCGGTTACGGTCTTCTATAAAGGCTAGTTCCTTCCCGTCCGGCGAGAATTGCGGATAGGTACGTTCTGTCTTGTCCGAAGGCAGGAGTACTTCTTCTTCAATGGTAGTCGCATTGGGGAAGTTAGCTTCCTCCTTACGTGCAATCTTGGCCATGTAAAGTTCCCAGTTTCCGTTGCGTTCACTGGCGTACGCTAAAGTACGGTTGTCCGGTGAGAAAGTAAGTCCTGCTTCACGGGCAGGGGTATGTGTGATTTGCTTGGTAGTATTATAATCGGCAGAAGTGACGAATACTTCACCTCGTACAATGAAAGCAATTTGTTTGCCGTCCGGTGATACGGTAGCTGAGGTCGCTCCATTACTGAAATTCAGATCCGCTATTGTATTTTGGTCATCACGGGTGATATCGATCTTGACTTTCTGCGGTTTATCTCCTTGTTTTTGAGTGTATATTTCTCCATCATACGTATAACAGAGAGTGCCGTTGCTACCCATTGACAGGAAGCGGACCGGATGAGTCTTGAAGTTGGTGACCGTTTCCAATGATTGAGGACTACTTATTGGAAAGGAATATACGTTGAATGTACCGCCGTTTCGTTCGCTCAGGAAATAAACGGTTTGTCCGTCGGGTGCAAATACAGGGTTACGGTCTTCGCCTGCATGGGCGGTCAGGTTGGTATGCTTGCCGTTTTCCGAATTATATAACCATACGTCACGGGTGATGGACGAGGTGTGGTGTTTGCGCCATTCGTCTTCAAAACCTTTGCGGTCTTGGTAGAGAAATGTTTTTCCTGATTTGTCAAAGCAGACCATTTCTGCGGGAGTACCCAGCACCTGTTCGGTACGTCCGCCGGTTACAGGGACTTTGTATAGTTCTGTCATAGCTGAGGTAGGGAACAAGGCACTGTTGGCAGGGTCTTGGATGGAGGCCGAGAACAGGATATAGTTGCCGTCGGTGGTGAAGGTTGACGGTATTTCGGAAGCCGAATGGGTGGTAAGACGCCGGGCTGCTCCGCCATCGGCCGACATGACAAACAGGTCGAAATTACCATTGCGGTCACTGGCGAAGGCAATTTGTTTACTATCCGGTGACCAGATGGGGTTACACTCATATGAGGCTTGCGTAGTGAGTTGGGTGGCAGTTCCTCCGTTGGAGGGTACTTTATAGATATCTCCTTTATAACAGAATGCAATTTCCGTGCCGTCGGGGGAAATTTGCACGTCACGCAGCCATAAAGGTGTAGCTGCATAACTGCTTGCTGCAACAAGGCTTAAAGCAAGGCAAGTTAGAAGTTTTTTCATGTATTTATTTCTTTTAGTTTGTACGCAAAGTTAAGCATTTGCACTTTATTGCAAAAAAAAGTGCGAAAATATTTGGACTATATTGCAGGAAAAACGTATCTTTGCACCGCTTTCCAAGGAAAGCACATAATGATTGGACTATGGTGTAATGGTAGCACAACAGGTTTTGGTTCTGTTTGTCCAAGTTCGAATCTTGGTAGTCCAACAATTTTCAATCCGAAATGAAACAAAAGCCCGTTAAACATATAGTTTGACGGGTTTTTTTCGTATCCGGTCGTCACAGTTTTAAAAATAGCCCTATAATCAGGGCCCAATTGGATGCCAACAATTTGCTCTCATTGCTTTGGGTGACTTGTCTGAGTAAGAACAAAGATACAAAAATAAAAGTCTAAGTGTTTAAGATATTGTTTTTATAAAAAAGTTAGAGCCATTCTCCTTTTATACTACAGATTTATTTTTGAAATTTCTCCTGTTTCTGTTGTTTGATTCATATTTGCTTTTCTCTTCTATATTTAAAGAATGCGGTATCTGTCTATATTAAAGTAAAAATAAGAATGAATAGGGTACTGAATATCGGGAATATGACAAGTAAAAATAGTTACAATATCTACATATCTCTTGGCAAGAGATCTATAAAGTATATTGCAAAAATACGTAAATTACTGGTAATAAGCAATAAAAAATAACGATAATTCTATATTAAAGAAATAAAAAGTTATGATAATCAAAGTTTATATATGTATTTGGTGAAGGATATTTATTTTATAACTATCTGTATTTCAGTGTATTAATCATGAAGAGTATATCTCTTGCCAAGAGATATATCGTAACGTAGCATGAATTGATATAAATTATAGATATAATGAAGTTAAAAAATTATGCAATCTTGCTTTCTTTCCTGCTTGGTGGAAGTGCATTTGTGAAGGCGCAGGATATCGCGTTGAAGAGCAATATCCTTTATGACGCCTCAGGCACTATCAATTTGGGTGCTGAGGTTGGTCTTGCCCCCAAATGGACGCTTGATGTATCAGGCAACTATAATGGGTGGGTCCGTTCGCATGGTCGTACGTGGAAACATTGGATGTTGCAACCTGAGGCACGTTATTGGTTCTGTGATCGTTTTACCGGTCATTTTGTGGGCGTTCATGCTCACGGTGGACAATACAATGTGGGTAACCTGAAGAATGACATTTCGTTTTTGGGTAGTGATTTGTCCAAACTTTCTGATCGTCGTTATCAAGGATGGTTTGTAGGTGCCGGTATTGCTTACGGTTATTCGTGGATTCTTTCCCGCTACTGGAACGTGGAGGCCGAAATCGGTGTGGGTTATGCCTATACCCGTTTCGATGCCTATCCCTGTGCCGATTGCGGCACCAAACTGATTGATGGCAAATCCCATCACTATGTAGGCCCTACAAAGGTCGCACTAAACCTGATCTACGTATTTTAAAAGATACTGCTTATGAAGAAATTACTATGTATACTTCTTTTGTTATTTTGCATAATAGGAATAAACAGCCAGACTATTCTGACGTTGGGACGTGTAAAAGTAGACGGTCTGAATATTGCTCGTAGCGGTGAGAATCTGCTTGTGTCAATGAATATTGATGTGGCAGGTATTGATATGCCGTCTTCCCGTGAAGTATCTTTTGCTCCTGTGCTCCGTGCGGAGAATAATGAATTGTTTCTTTCTCCTGTAGTGCTGGCAGGTCGTAACCGTTATTATTTCCATTTACGCAATGATGCTGCTCCAGGTGTGGGTATTTCACTGTTTCGTGCCGGTCATGACCGGGTAATTCATTATAGCGCCATGGTGCCATATGCTGAATGGATGGCCGACGCTACTCTTGAGCTTGGCGATGAGGTGTGTGGTTGTTTGTGCGAGGTACTTTTGTCCGACCGTTCGCCGTTGACTACGCTGGATTTTCACCCGAAGATTTTCTCTCCGATCTTTGTTTATTGTGTTCCGAAAGCAGAGGAGCTGAAAACCCGTGAACTGAAAGGTTCCGCTTATATTGATTTTCCAGTGAACCGCACGGAAATTTACGAGGATTACCGTCGTAATCCGATAGAACTTGCTAAGATCCGTGCCACGATAGACACCGTGCGCAATGATGCTGATACCCGCATCACTTCTATCCGCATTAAGGGCTATGCTTCTCCTGAGGGTAGTTATGCCAATAACACCCGCCTTGCCCAAGGACGTACGGAAACATTGAAGGATTATGTACAGCGTTTGTATAATTTCCCGTCTGGTGTCATGGCTACAGACTACGAGCCTGAGGACTGGGCAGGACTGGAGCGTTATTTGAAAACTTGTACACTTCCGGATCGTTATGGCATTTTGGAGTTGGTGCACAGCGGTGGTGATCCGGATGCACGTGAACAGAAAATCAAGGCGCGTTATCCCCGGGACTATCAGTTTCTGCTTCGTGAGGTCTATCCCGGTCTTCGTCACTCGGACTATACGGTGGAATATGTAGTCCGTGCTTATACTGATATAGAAGAGGCGCGTCGCATTTGGCGTACTGCCCCGGGTAAGTTGAGTTTGAATGAATTTTATCGTGTGGCGGAGAGCTATCCGGCAGGCAGTGACGAGTATAATGAGGTGTTCGAAACCATGGTTCGTCTCTATCCTGATGATGCTACGGCAAATCTGAACGCTTCCAATGTGGCGATGTCTCGCGGTGATCTTGTTTCGGCGCGTAAGTATGTGGCAAAGGCAGGCGGCACGCCTGAGGCGGTATATGCGCGCGGTGTACTTGCCGGACTGGACAAAGACTATGTACAGGCACGCCGCTTGTTGTCGCAGGCACAAAGCATGGGTGTGAAAGAGGCTGCCGATGCACTGGAACAGATTAACAAAATTGATAAGAAGTAATAATAAGAAAATAAGGAATCAATATGAAAAAGTTTAGTAAGATTTTGATGTCCGGGCTTGCAGCATTGTGTTTGTGGGCATGCTCAGATGAGGCAAATGTGTCTCAGCCGGCCAATGCTGAGAATGATGTATATGTGGAATTCGGGGTGCAACTGATGCAGGGAAGCAGTTCAAGGAGCACGACAACAGATGGCGAGGATGGAAACGGAAGCAATTCTACTGGCGGTGCTGAAGTGGGCAAGAATTATGAGAATAGTGTCAAGGAGATATTGTTGGTGCTGACAAAGGCTGACGGATCTCTCATTGTCAGTCAACGTCTGGATGTGGAACCTAAAGAGGATGGAAAATACCCCAGACTTGTGACAACTTTGGACAGAAGTGCATTGGAGACATACAAAACAGGAGAGATTTACGCTTATGCTTTCTGTAATCCCATTTCTTCTATCAATATCAATGATCTGACCCATAGTATTCATACGCTGTCGGATGAACCTGAATTATTAACAGACAACGATGAAATCTGGAAAAAAGACGCTTTCCTGATGTCTAACCACAATTTGGTGAAAGTGGCAAATTCTACCCCGAATACGATTTGGAACTGGGAACAATATACTGAGTCCAATCGTCTTTCTCTGGGTACCATCTCGGTGGAACGTGCTTGCGCACGTTTTGATTTCAAAGCGAGCAGCTATCCCACTACAGAGGCTACCAACACTTATGTGCTGGAGAGCACCAATGGCGTCAAAGTCCTGCTGACTGATATGGTAATGGTCAATATCAGCAAGAGTTTCTATCATCTGCGCCGGGTGTCTGCTAACGGACTTGCGGATGATATAGACTTGTGTGGACAGGAAACTTCAAACAACTATGTGGTGGACACGGATGCAAGGGAAAAGAACGGTAATGTCGGAGAAACTTATAAAGGTAACTATTTTTATAATAACTTTTTTGCTAGATCGGCAGCTGAATGGGAAAATAAATTCACAAAGATATCTTCTTTGACCGAAGAAGACAATGACGAATCTTGGAACACAGGCAATCGCAACGGATACAAAATTTGGCGTTATGCAACCGAAAATACCATCCCTGCTCCTAACAGTAATCAGAAAAACGGTATCTCTACCGGTGTGATTTTCAAGGGAAAACTACAATTTAACAAGTCAACTTATGGCGTAACCGGTGATCAGCCCATTTTTGTATATAACAATGTGTTGTATGGTACTTGGGAGAAAGTGAAAGATGTGGCTAATGCTGCCAACGCAGATGAGAGCCTGAGAGCCGCTTATGCCCAAATAGGGGAAACACCCGCTGCCGATGCTGAATTTGGCAAAGCAGGATTCACTGTTTTACGCCCGAACGGAAGCGGTGACTATGAAATGTATTATTGCTATTGGAACCGTCATAATGACAATAATGATCCTAACCTGATGGGACCGATGGAGTTCGCTGTGGTGCGCAACAATGTGTACAAACTGATGGTGAACAAAATTAACGGCTATGGCCATCCTACCTCGCCGGGTCCTAAAGATGATCCCGATCCGTTCGATCCGAACAATCCGGATGAACGAAATGACCTCTACATCGAAGTAACCGTAGAAGTGCGTCCTTGGGTGGTCCGCATAAATGACATAGAGTTCTAAATAAGTACTTATTATACCCTATTAAACAATGAATAAGACAACAAGATTCATACATACATTAAGATTGCCGGGCATGGTGCTTTGCACCGTGCTGGCGGTAGCTGCATTGTTGTCCTCCTGCCATGGCATATACAATGATCTGGAACCCTGCTCGCAAGGTGTCCGTTTGCGTTTTGTCTATGACTATAATATGGAGTATGCCAATGCATTCCATTCGCAGGTGGACTGTCTGGCTCTGTTGGTCTATGACGAACAGGGCAACTACCTGGTTACTTATATCGGTACAGGTGACGAACTGAAAGATGAGAATTACCGCATGACCCTCGATTTGGAGAAAGGTAGTTATCATTTCATTGCATACGGCGGGCTGACTTGTCCGAAAACCTCTTTTTCGTTCAAGGCGGTTCCCGGCATCGGTTCAATCATGCAGGATTTGCGTGTAGAGATGCATAATGCCGGACGTGTTTCGGAAACCGATCTGCATCCCTTGTTCCACGGCTCGCTGGACATGAGTGTGGACAATGGCGCTTACGAGGAAGCGACTGTGTACCTGATGAAGAACACCAACAACATCCGTGTGGTGCTTCAGCAGATGAACGGCGGCGAGGTGGACGACAAGAACTTTACTTTCCGTATTACGGATGACAACACCTTGTTTGCTCCCGATAACAGTCTGATAAGCAATGGCGGACAAGTCTATGCTCCATGGACACAAGGGCAACGTACAGTGGGAGTGACAGAAGAAGGTGATGAAACAGTGACAGTGGCATACGCCGAGTTTTCTACCTCGCGACTGGTTGCCGGCAATCATACGCGCCTGACCATCACCCGTAATAGTGACAATGCGCAGGTACTGAACATTCCGCTGAACGAGTATCTGCTGCTACTGAAGAGTGATCACTTCGACAAAATGGGTGATCAGGAATTCCTGGACCGTGAAAATAACTGGTCATTGATATTTTTCTTGGATAATAATCACAATTGGATACGTACCCATATTGTTGTCAATGACTGGATAGTAAGAATTAATGATGCAGAATTATGAGAATAAAGGATTGGGGATATACCGTGGTCGTGCTGGGCGTCTGCTTCCTCCTGATGTGCGGATGTGACAGCAGAAGTGATGAGGGGCTTTCGTTATCTAACGGGCCTGATGCGGTCTATCTGGATATCAATGTCGCCCTGAGAGATGCTTCCGCATCCGGACGTTCTGTTTCCGGACGTGCGGAGGAAGAAATGTATGGTGAGGTGACGGAAGCCGAGAAGATGCATACGCTGCGTGTCATTCTGGTTCGTCCGGATGGCAGGGTGGAACATAATGTCTATCTTGATTTGAAGAATGCTTCTGTGAGCGACCGGTATGGAAAAATCCGCCTGAAGGTGCAGGGCAATGAGGAAAAGACTATTTACCTGCTGGGTAACGAGGGGAGTGCTTCGGTGGAACTTCCCGCTGTGGAGGGTGAGGTGTCTCGGGTATCCAAAGCTTGGGGCGACTTTAAACCCGGAGACAAATTTCTTGCCAAGGAGCAGATGGCAGGGCTTGTGTTGTCGTTTGACAATGTGGGGGCTTTCGATAAAACTCACCCGCTACCTATGAGCGAATGTCATACGGTGATGCTGGATGACGAAGGTCTGGAACCTGACAATGGGGAGCAGGGACAGACCGGTGAAGAGGGTGAGAAAGTGGTACTGAAAAAGAAGGAGATCACATTGAAACTTACCCGTGCTGCCGTAAAATTCACGTATGAGATAACGAACAAGAGTAGCCGGGATTACTGGTTAAGTGTAATCAGAATAGATAAGTCGGCTTCTCATGAATATCTTCTGCCTAATGGTATGACGTACGATGATGCGGAAAATGTGACTGATTTCCAAGTACCGGCAGCTAAATATACACCGTTTAATCAGCTATACAAGGAGAATAAGAAATTGACAGCAAAATCAACGGAGCCGGTCAAACTACCTTCATTCTACCTGTCGGAAGGAAAGTATGAGAATGCCAATGACACATATTCAGATAATACGAATGGCAATAATTATAAGACTTCCTACAAGACCGCTATTACGCTGGATACAAAGGATAATAGTGGTGAGGTGTTAGGCGACAGGGTCGGAAACACTTCCTTCGGGGAGTTCACCTTGGAAAGTTTCTTTCCGAATCTTTCTGCTTTGCCTCGCAATACCCATGTGGTGGTGCGCATCACCATCAATGATGCGAATGACATATCATGGCAGGTGGATTTGCGTCCATACGGCGAAGTGGTACTTGAACCTGAATTTGGAATATAATGAAAATAAGGAGAAGAGAATGATGAAAAATAAAGCGATGCGTTGTGTTTGGTTGGTATGCGGTCTGTTGATGCTTGCCGTTACCTCGTGCAAGGACGATCTGCTGTACACGGACGGGGAACCTATTCCCGAAGGAGAAACCACAATAATAGCACAGGTGGACTTCCGGCCACTGGTGGAGGGGCTTGCGGGCAAATCGCGTACGGCGGGTGATGCTATCAAGTCCATTCAGGATTTGTGTGTGTTGTTGTATGACACGGAAGGAAATTTTGTAGAGGGACATTCGTTGGAATCGATAAGCAATGCAAACCCGACTGATGGACAGTTTTATGTGAATGAGGTAACACGCAAGGATGGGGATGCACCTGATGGTGGCACTATAGCCGAAACGAAAACCCCACAAGCGAATCTCAAATTGACCATTCCTTACGGACGTTATTACATCTATGCGGTAGCCAATATGGGAGAGGACTTTAAGAAGGCGGTTCAGGCGCATGGGAAGGAAAATGGTGCTGCAGAGGAGGTTGCAAAGTATAAGACAGCTATTGCAACGAAAGAAGGATTAAAAAGCATTTCTCTTACTTGGGATGTTGCTGATGTGGCTAAGAACAGTCAGATGTTCGGTCATTTCACCATAGTGGGGCAAGAGAATAACAGTGAATTGATCACTATCAATAAAAAGGGCATGAAGTTGCATTCCTGGATACGCCGTGCAGCTTCCAAGGTAACGATTGCATACGATGGCAGTAAACTGGAAGAGGGTGTTTTCATTTATTTGAAATCGGTGACCATAAAGGACATCCCGCAGAATTGTTGTCTGGGACAGGATAATCCTGCAGTTCCGGAAAACTATCAACCGAAGGATAGGGACGAAGGAGTAAAGCTTGATTTGATAAAAAATGGTGAAACCATAAAATATTATGAAGGTGACACCGAGCCGACTATAAGTGATTTTAAGGAAACATACGAAGCCCGTATTACGAAGGGGAAACCTCTATTCGGCAGTAAAGAACAGGGTGAAAACGCATATCATCCCAAAAAGTTGGCGGATGTGCATACCGAAATTACCAACGCTCTTTATTTTTATGAGAATATGCAGGGTAAGGGTAAAGAAGGTACTCCTAGTGATAAACGTCAGGTGGTTGCAAATACCCTTAATAAGACCGAACCGACCTATCCTAACGGAGGTCAAGAGAACAATGAAGCATGGAAAGATGCCAAGCCATACGGAACCTATATAGAAGTGGATGCTTTTTATGTTTCTATCAATGATAAGAAAGTGGGTAGAGGTCCTATCAAGTACCGCTTTATGTTAGGAAAAGATGTGATAACCGATTATAATGCGGAGCGTAACCATCACTACAAACTGACTTTGAAGTTCAAGGGATATGCCAATGATGCAGACTGGCATATAGAGTATGAAGAACCGGAGCCGGGTATCGAGGTTCCGAATCCTTATTATATCTCTTATCTTTATAACTGTACGATGAATCTTCCGGTAAAGATTAATACGGGAGGAGGTACACTTACGTCTTTAAAAGCTGAGATTCTCACGAATAATTGGGCACCGTATGGAACACTTCCTTTGGCGAAAGGTGGGTTGGATTATGCCAGACAATATGATTATGCTGAAAATCCAAGTAACTCATCGCTAAATCAACCATGGAATGGATTTCTTTCACTTCGTAAAACTGCTGCCAGAGTTCTAGCTTGTAATCAAGAAGGGAATGCTAAGGATCAGGTACCCTCCGGTCTACCAGAAGGAGCAATGGTAAATATCAGTAGCAATAAGGACTATTATGAGACAACAAATAAAGGAGTTCGTAAATATGTAGTGGGAAATGGAACACATGAGGAAGCAGACGGTAATTACAGTATAACTGAAAATGACGATCATTTACTTGCTTCTATTCCTTTATATACTCGCGCCAAACAGATGCATATTAAAACGGGTTATACAGGAAATAATCCGTATGTGGCTTATCAGCGGCATGCAAAAGTTAAAATTACCGCTACGGTAAAAGTGTCAGACATAGAACATACACTTGAAGAAACTGTCGATATATATCAAGTACGAAGACTTGTGAATCCCAAAGGCATTTATAGAAGCAATAACAAAAATGAGCCTTTTCATGTAACTTTATTGCGATTGCCAAGGGAAAATGCAACAGAGTTTATTCCTTTTTCATCCGAAGGACCTTGGAAAGCGTATGTTGTAAATGCACAAACAGAGGCTGATAGAGGAGATCCCCCTTATACAGATCCTAATCGTGGATTTATCAGTCTTTCTGTTTCAGATACAGAAAATACAAGTCAGGATGAAAAGGGGGTTATACATGGTGTTACTGGTTCGGATATTAAATTTGATATTAATTTTAATGGAACAATAGCAGCGGATGCCCCCAATAGGAATGCGATAGTGCGTGTGGAATATCATAATTATACCTGCGAACATCTTATTTTCGTGCACCAAGGAAACCGGCCGCAGAAGTTGTTATCCGACAAGCCGGCATGGCATGTGTCGAATCTGGTCAGCAAGAATAGGGAAGCTTCTAATCCGTTGGATGAAGGCTCTTTGTTTAAATATAAAAATCTTGATCAGCCTATTGCTGCAAAGAATCAGTATTCCAGTAAGATTCCAATGATAGATGTAACCTCCAAGGATTTCCCTGATCCTGTATCAAATCAGAATAGGTATGAATTGGTAGGTGGTGAAATCAAGAAGTGGATGGAGATAACAAATCAGCCTGCAAATAATAAAGAGGCTTCTTGGGGGCTTGACTTGACGAGTACTCGTATTGCTCAAATAGAGGATTATGAGGCATTGTTTGAAAACGAAATGATTGCGCAAGGTTATGGTGTGCTTTATGGGGATGAATCTACGGAACCCAAAACAAACATTGTGGATGCATACGGATATCAAGAAGATCAAGCATATTACTTCGGTGGAAGTGCTATAAAAGACCGTGGAATACGTGGATGCTTTGTTTATAATAGAAATACGGGTAATCATATCTTTCTTCCGGTGGGGGCTTCCGGATATGGTCATAGAAAAGCTAAAGAAGGAAATGGAGTTCTGCGTTATTCTTGCGGGCAAACTCAGATATTCCCAACGAATCCTAATGGATTCTATACTGATGCATCTACCGCTCCGTTATTTTATGACCTCTATATGCGGCCCGGTGCTATTTATTGGACAGAGGATGTTACTGGAACAGGAACATGGGGAACGACTGTAGGTTGGGATATTAATTATTTTACATTTGACTTTAACAGAATATATGAGGCTAATGTGTTTAATGGAAATAACAGTGACGCCTGCTTCATCCGTTGCGTAGAAGATCCAAATTAGTTTCTTTTTAGGCAAATATAAACAGGACAATCGATCCAAAGTTGCTGGAACTTGGATTCGATTGTCCTGTATGTTGTTCATGTACGTGCGTGAATGTTTGCAAATATTTCTGGTGACGCTCTTCTCTTAAAGTTTCATTTTCTGCTGCCACTGCTACCACCCTATGTGTAGGGTGTTCTTGAAAACTACCGGGATTAACGATGCAGCACATTTACAATTTCCACCACATACATCTTGTGAAAACCACCGTGCGATTCCCCGTACCATCGGTCTGTAATGCTCTTGTCGATAAAGTTTCTGGGCTTGATCAGGTCGGCATACAATTTCTTGCATTCAAAAGTCAGCCGCGCCTGCTCAAAAATAATGCTCCCGTTCTCGGTGAACAAGGGAGATAGTCCTGTCGCTTTTACTTTATCCATGTCACGTCCCGATTTGGAACCGCATATTTTATGCACTTCTTTATGCTCTTCACCTAGAAAAGAGAGAGTGAGATAGTCATTCTGCTCTATAAAGTCGAATGTATAACGCTCGGGGCGGATAAAGATAAAGGCTACCGGACGGTTCCATAGAAATCCTGCCCCTCCCCAGTTTGCCAGCTTTGGGTATATTCCTAGTCCTGTAAAGAGGGCACTTAAGAACACAAGTATTATCGTTGTATATGAGGAAGCATCATCCATTGATAAGCCTCCCCTCATAAGTAGATTCGTAACAAGCTGTCCAAGTGTACATATACAGCCACCCATAATAAAGGCTTTCAGACAGTTGAGCAGACAATCTGCCTTTTTAGTTACTGTTTTGACATATTCGTTATAGCTTTCATTTCTTTTATTGACATCCTGCACCATAATATTCCTCATTTCCATGCATATTTTCAGCTTTCTTAATATTAGGATGTCTGATTTAACAGATATTATTCATATATTTTTCATCTATGTCCTGCATACATGTTATCCCTTCACCTGTATTAGGATGCTTTCTTGTATACAGCTGGTCTGATACGAATATAAGCATAAGTGCTGCACATATAGGAAGTATAATCTCAAGCTTTATTTTCCTGAAATAATTATCAAGAAATGGTGCTACAAAATATACGATAGCCATACCGCCTATCCCAAATGCAAGCAGTCCTTCAGCACATATTCTTCCATTAAGATTAAGAAAGAAGCCTGTATAATCCCACCATTTTTGTCCGTCATGTGTAAGCTCTAACACAAGCCCTGTGAAATATTCAACAACACCACATAACAACACTGCAAGTAAGAATTCAACCACTGGTTTTTCCCTGAATTTCTTTAAAAGCATAAGTATGAGCAGACCACCAACGCCATATATGGGAAGCCATGGTCCATGCAGCACTCCCCTGTTGGCAAACGAATGATACAGCACAACATGTGATGATACTTCCCAGAACCATCCAA
>OOAM01001582.1_pt1 | contig 14316 bp, 8 predicted proteins | sample 1671131 | NCBI WGS metagenome assembly OOAM01 (sample SAMN06348125, study PRJEB24527) | human gut metagenome | biome: human gut; feature: ankylosing spondylitis patient; material: feces | host: Homo sapiens | place: China | collected 2015-10 | reverse complement strand
ATCGACCTTGTTGAGGAAGTTATCGAAAGACAGCTTAAGAAGTATAAGAACAAGATAATCGATAAACATCAGAATGAAGCAGCATTTGCAAAGGAGTTTATAGATAATGATTATGAACCAACAGATGATGTGAAGATTATCAGAACAAAGAGATTTGGCATTAAGCCTATGGACCCTGAGGAAGCATGTGTCCAGATGGAGCTTTTAGGACATAACTTCTATGTATTCTTTAACTCAGAAACAGAGGAAGTTAATGTTGTATACAAGAGAAAAGGCAATACATACGGACTTATTGAACCAGAGCTTGACTAGTACATAAAAGATTTTATAAAGTGATTTGATCAAGGTTGTCGTTTTGACTATGTTTAACAATATAGTTAAAGCGACAATCTTTTTTATATGTTTTTAATAAAATTTAGGCATTGCTTACATAACTGTTATTGCCTAAATATACAAATAGTGATACAATTTAAAAGATTTCAGCTTATTTTGTGATTTGCACAAAGAAATTGAAAATGCCAGAATCTGGCAGGAATGGAGAGTAATATGGGTTTAGTTCATAAAATATTCGGAACACACAGCCAGCATGAGTTAAAAAGGATAGCTCCTATTGCTGACAAAGTAGAAAGTTATAGAGAAGAATATGGTAAATTAACAGATGAGCAACTTAAAGCTAAGACTAAGGAATTCAAGGAAAGATTAGCTAAGGGTGAGACTCTTGATGATATACTTCCTGAAGCATATGCAACAGTAAGAGAGGCTGGCAAGAGAGTGCTTGGTATGGAGCATTACAGAGTGCAGATTATTGGTGGTATTATTCTTCATCAGGGACGTATCGCAGAGATGCGTACAGGTGAAGGTAAGACTTTGGTATGTACACTTCCAGCATATCTTAATGCACTTGAAGAAAAAGGTGTACTTGTAGTAACAGTTAATGATTATCTTGCTAAGCGTGATGCTGAATGGATGGGACAGATCCATAATTTCCTTGGTCTTTCAGTAGGTATTGTTCTTCACGATATGAAGGATGATGAAAGAAGAGCAGCATATGCATGTGATATTACATATGTTACTAATAATGAACTTGGTTTTGATTATCTTCGTGATAATATGGCTATATACAAGGAGCAGCTTGTACTTAGAGATCTTCATTACTGTATTATTGATGAGGTCGATTCAGTGCTTATTGATGAGGCAAGAACACCTCTTATTATTTCAGGACAGAGTGGAAAGTCTACTAAGTTATATGAACTGTGTGATGTGCTTGCAAGACAGCTTGTTAAAGGTACATATCATGGTGAAAGAACTAAGATGCAGGTTATGATGCAGGAAGAGATAGAGGAAGATGGAGACTTTATCGTTAATGAGAAGGATAAGGTAGTTAACCTTACTGAAGAAGGTGTCCACAAGGTTGAACAGTTCTTCCACATAGATAACTATGCTGATATAGAGAACCTTGAGATACAGCATAATGTTACTTTAGCTTTAAGAGCACATTATCTTATGTTCAGGGATAAGGATTATGTTGTTAAAGATGATGAAGTACTTATCGTAGATGAGTTTACAGGACGTATCATGCCAGGACGCCGTTATTCAGATGGTCTTCACCAGGCCATAGAGGCTAAGGAGCATGTTAAGGTTAAGAGAGAAAGCAAGACTCTTTCTACTATCACATTCCAGAACTTCTTTAACAAGTTTGATAAGAAGGCAGGTATGACTGGTACAGCCCTTACAGAAGAGAAAGAATTCAGAGGGATTTATAACATGGATGTTGTAGAAGTTCCTACTAACAAGCCAGTTGCCAGAATAGATCACAATGATGCAGTATTTAAGACAATGAAGGGTAAGTTCAATGCGGTTATTGAGGATGTTGTAAGATCCCACGAGAAGGGACAGCCAGTACTTGTTGGTACTATAAACATTGATACATCTGAGCTTTTAAGTGATATGCTTAAGAAGAGAGGGATACCTCATAATGTACTTAATGCCAAGTATCATGAGCTTGAAGCACAGATAGTTGCTGAGGCAGGTAAGCATGGAGCAGTTACTATAGCTACTAACATGGCAGGCCGTGGTACAGATATTAAGCTTGATGATGAAGCAAGAGCGGCAGGCGGACTTAAGATTATCGGTACAGAAAGACATGAGTCAAGACGTATAGATAACCAGTTACGAGGCCGTGCAGGACGTCAGGGTGATCCAGGCGAATCAAGATTCTATATCTCACTTGAAGATAATCTTATGAGATTGTTCGCACAGGAAACTCTTATGAATACATTTAACAAGCTTGGTGTAGGCGAGAATGACCAGATAGAACACAAGCTGTTAAGCAATGCTATAGAGACAGCACAGAAGAAGATAGAAACTAACAACTATGGTATCAGATGCCATCTTCTTGAGTATGATCAGGTTATGAACGATCAGAGAGAGATTATCTACAAGGAGCGCCGCCGCGTACTGGACGGAGAGAACATGCGCGATGCGATTTTCAAGATGATCACAGACCGCGTAGAGAGTTGTGTGGACACCTGTATTTCTTCTGAGATTCCAAAAGATGAGTGGAATTTAAATGAACTGAATCAGTTACTGCTTCCTATCATTCCTCTGGAACCTATAACGGAAGAAACGATTGCTGATATTAAGAATAATAAAGAACTGAAACATCTCTTGAAAGAGAAAGCTGTGAAGTTATATGAAGCAAAAGAGACAGAGTTCCCTGAACCGGAACAGTTCCGTGAGTTAGAGCGAGTTGTCTTATTGAAAGTGATTGACCAAAAATGGATGGATCACATTGATGATATGGATCAGCTTCGTCAGGGCATCGGACTTCAGGCATATGGACAGAGAGATCCGCTTGTTGAGTACAAGATGGCAGGATTTGATATGTTCGATGAGATGACAGCGAATATTCAGGAAGATACGATCCGCCTGTTATATCATGTGAAGATTGAACAGAAAGTAGAGCGTGAGCAGGTTGCAAAAGTAACCGGAACGAACAAGGATGATTCAACTCCTGCTGAACCGAAGAAACGTGCAGCAGCAAAGATTTATCCAAACGATCCGTGTCCATGCGGTTCTGGAAAGAAATACAAACAGTGCTGTGGAAGATTTGCAGAATAGAAATAAAATGTGCAGAGCATTTAGATTCACAAGAGTCTGAATGCTCTATATTTTTATCAGAACTAATGTTCGGATAAAGCCTATACAAATTTTCAAAATTGTGTTATATTCTTAAGAGACATTCGTCCGTATATTCCCTCAGAAAATATACCATACTTTATTAAGATAACACCCGGAGGTGATTTTTGTGCAAAAGGAACAACAAATATTCAAACTACATGCCCCATACCAGCCAACCGGTGACCAGCCCCAGGCGATCGAAGAACTGGTAAGAGGCTTCAAGGAAGGCAATCAGTTCGAGACTTTGCTCGGTGTGACCGGCTCCGGTAAGACCTTCACGATGGCGAACGTCATCGCACAGCTGAATAAGCCGACTTTGATCATTTCGCACAATAAGACACTGGCGGCTCAGCTTTACGGTGAGTTCAAGGAATTTTTCCCGGAGAATGCAGTGGAATATTTTGTCTCCTATTACGATTATTATCAGCCGGAGGCTTATGTACCACAGACGGACACTTATATTGCCAAGGATTCTGCGATCAATGAGGAGATTGATAAATTGCGCTTGTCTGCCACGGCGGCACTTGTAGAGCGTAAAGATGTGATCGTGATCGCCTCGGTTTCCTGTATCTATGGCCTGGGCAGCCCGGAGGACTACCTTGGAATGATGGTTTCTCTGCGTCCGGGAATGGAGAAGGACAGAGATGAGGTCATCCGTGCACTGGTCGATATCCAGTACACAAGAAATGACATGGATTTTCACCGTGGTACATTCCGTGTGCGCGGTGACACGGTAGAGATTTTTCCGGCAAACTACAGTGATACGGCAATCCGGGTGGAATTTTTCGGAGATGAGATTGACCGGATCACCGAGATCGATGTGCTGACAGGGGAAGTCAAGTGCAGTCTGGAACATTTTGCAGTTTTTCCTGCTTCACACTATGTTGTTCCGATGGAAAAGATTCAGAAGGCCTGCGTGAATATTGAAGCGGAAATGGAAGAGCGCGTAAAGTATTTCAAGGGGGAGGACAAGCTGCTGGAGGCACAGCGCATCGCAGAGAGAACCAATTTTGACATTGAGATGTTGAAAGAAACAGGATTCTGCAGCGGCATTGAAAATTATTCCAGACATCTTGCAGGACTTCCGGCGGGAGCAACGCCACATACATTAATGGACTATTTTAAGGACGATTTCCTGATCATTGTGGATGAGTCACATATTACGATTCCACAGATCGGAGGAATGTATGCGGGTGACCAGTCCAGAAAATCAACGCTTGTTGATTACGGATTCAGACTTCCTTCTGCAAAAGATAACAGACCTTTGAATTTTGAAGAGTTTGAGAGCAAGATTGACCAGATGCTTTTTGTTTCCGCGACACCAAATACGTATGAAGATGAGCATGAGTTACTTCGTGCAGAGCAGATTATCCGGCCAACCGGTCTGCTTGATCCTGAGGTGGTAGTCCGGCCGGTAGAGGGACAGATTGATGATCTGATCGGAGAAGTGAATAAAGAGACGGCAAAGAAGCATAAGGTTTTGATCACAACTCTGACCAAAAGAATGGCAGAAGATCTGACGGACTATATGAAAGAACTCGGTATCCGTGTAAAATATCTGCATTCGGATATTGATACTCTGGAACGTGCAGAGATTATCCGTGACCTGCGTCTGGATGTGTTTGATGTTCTGGTTGGAATTAACCTGCTCCGGGAAGGACTGGATATTCCGGAGATCACACTTGTGGCGATTCTGGATGCAGACAAAGAGGGATTCTTACGTTCTGAGACATCCCTGATCCAGACCATTGGACGTGCGGCGCGTAACAGCGAGGGACATGTCATCATGTATGCGGATAAGATTACCGATTCCATGCGCAATGCGATCGACGAGACAGAACGGCGACGCAGGATCCAGCAGGAATATAATAAAGAACATAACATCACGCCGAAAACAATTCAGAAGTCTGTCCGTGATCTGATCAGTGTATCTAAGAAAGTGGCACAGGAGGAACTGAACTTCAAGAAAGATCCGGAGTCCATGAACAAGGAGGAACTGACGAAGCTGATCGCAGATATTCAGAAGAAAATGCAGAGAGCAGCGGCAGATCTGAACTTCGAGGCGGCAGCAGAATACCGCGACCAGATGCTGCAATTGAAAACAATGCTTCAGGATTTATAATAAGGTGGAAGGGCAATTGCTTAATAAAATATAGAAGGGTGCAGATATATGAAAACATCAGAGAACCGCAAATACATCAAGATACGCGGTGCGAATGAACATAATTTGAAGAATATTGATGTGGATATTCCGAGAGATGAATTTGTTGTGCTGACCGGACTTTCCGGTTCCGGTAAATCATCTCTTGCGTTTGACACAATTTATGCGGAGGGACAGAGACGGTATATGGAGTCGTTGTCCTCCTATGCAAGACAGTTTTTAGGACAGATGGAAAAACCAAATGTTGAGAAAATCGAAGGGCTTTCTCCGGCAATTTCCATCGATCAGAAATCTACAAACCGGAATCCGAGGTCAACGGTCGGAACGGTCACGGAGATCTACGACTATTTCCGGCTGCTTTACGCAAGGATCGGGGTACCGCATTGTCCAAAGTGTGGAAAAGAGATCAAAAAGCAGACGGTCGATCAGATGGTCGATCAGATCATGGAGCTGCCGGAGCGTACTAAGATCCAGCTTTTAGCACCGGTGGTCAGAGGAAGAAAAGGAGAGCATCAGAAGTTTTTCGAGCAGGCAAAGCGAAGCGGTTATGTCCGTGTCGTTGTAGATGGAAATCTTTATGAACTGTCTGAGGAGATCAAGTTAGAGAAGAATAAAAAGCACAACATCGAGATTGTTGTGGATCGTCTTATGGTAAAACCGGGGATCGAAAAACGACTGACAGATTCCATTGAGAATGTGCTGCAGCTGGCAGATGGATTGATGATCGTGGATGTGATCGATGGAGAACCAATTCAGTTTTCTGAGAGTTTTTCATGCCCGGACTGCGGTATCAGTATCGATGAAGTGGAGCCGAGAAGTTTCTCTTTCAACAATCCGTTTGGTGCGTGTCCGACCTGCTTTGGGCTTGGATATAAAATGGAGTTTGACATTGATCTGATGATCCCGGATAAGAGGTTGAGCATTTCGGAGGGGGCAATCCAGGTGATGGGCTGGCAGTCCTGCACCGATAAGAGCAGCTTCACCTATGCGATTTTAAAAGCGCTGACGGAAGAATATCATTTTTCACTGGATACACCGTTCCGGGAATATCCGGATGAGATAAAAGATGTTTTGATCAATGGAACACACGGAAAAGAACTGAAAGTACGCTATAAAGGACAGCGCGGTGAGGGCGTGTATGATGTCGCATTTGACGGTCTGATCCGCAATGTGCAGAGAAGATACCGTGAGACTTCCTCTGAGACGATGAAAGCAGAGTATGAACAGTTTATGCGTATCACGCCGTGTGAAGCCTGCCATGGACAGCGCCTGAAACCGGAATCCCTCGCAGTAACGGTTGCAGACAAAAATATTTATGAGATGACTTCCATGTCGGTGAAGAATCTTAAGACGTTTGTAGATCAGATGGAACTCACAAAACAGCAGCATCTGATCGGCGACCAGATTTTAAAAGAAATCCGTGCAAGAGTGGGATTTTTAAATGAGGTTGGACTGGATTATCTGTCATTGTCGAGAGCGACAGGAACACTGTCCGGCGGTGAGGCACAGCGTATCCGTCTTGCAACTCAGATTGGTTCCGGTCTTGTGGGGGTTGCCTACATTCTGGACGAACCGTCGATCGGACTGCACCAGAGAGACAATGATAAGCTTCTAGGGGCATTGATGAATTTAAGAGACCTTGGCAACACGCTGATCGTTGTGGAACATGACGAGGATACGATGCGGGCGGCGGACTACATTGTGGATATCGGACCGGGAGCCGGCTCACATGGTGGACAAGTGGTTGCGTGCGGTACTGCAGAAGAGATCATGCAGAACCCGGATTCTGTCACGGGGGCATATCTGAGTGGAAGAATCCAGATCCCGGTTCCAAAGGAGCGCAGAAAACCGACAGGCTTTCTTACGATCAAGGGCGCAAGGGAAAATAATTTAAAAAATATCGACGTGGATATTCCGTTGGGCGTTATGACCTGCATTACCGGTGTTTCGGGTTCTGGAAAGAGTTCGCTGACAAATGAGATTTTGTACAAACATCTGGCGAGGGATTTAAACCGTGCAAGGTGCATTCCGGGAGAACATGACGATATCCTTGGACTGGAGCAGCTGGACAAGGTGATCGATATTGACCAGTCTCCGATCGGCAGAACGCCGCGTTCAAATCCGGCGACTTATACCGGTGTCTTCGATATGATCCGCGATCTTTTTGCGGGAACGCCGGATGCAAAGGCAAAAGGATATAAAAAAGGACGTTTCAGTTTCAATGTGAAAGGCGGACGATGTGAGGCATGCACAGGGGATGGAATTATCAAAATTGAGATGCATTTCCTGCCGGATGTCTATGTGCCTTGTGACGTGTGCGAAGGAAAGCGGTATAACAGAGAGACGCTTGAAGTAAAATATAAAGGAAAAAGCATTTATGATGTGCTGGATATGACGGTGGAGGAAGCATTGGAGTTTTTTAAGAACGTGCCGTCCATTGAACGCAAGATCCAGACTTTATATGATGTGGGACTTTCCTATGTAAAACTCGGACAGCCATCTACGGAACTGTCCGGTGGTGAAGCACAGCGTATCAAACTCGCAACAGAACTCAGCAAGCGCAGCACAGGTAAGACCATTTACATTTTGGATGAGCCGACAACAGGGCTTCATTTCGCAGATGTGCACAAATTGATCGAGATTCTGCGAAGACTTTCAGATGGAGGTAATACCGTAGTCGTCATTGAACACAATCTGGATGTCATTAAGACCGCTGATTATATCATCGATATGGGACCGGAAGGTGGAGACGGCGGCGGAACTGTGATCGCCAAAGGAACACCGGAGGAAGTTGCCAAAGTGAAAGGATCCTATACCGGACAGTATGTAAAAAAATATCTTAAGAAGTAAAGAACAGGATGTACGCATCGCGTACATCCTGCTGCAATGGACAGAGATGTGATACACTGCAGATTTGCGGTCGTCATAACAAAAAAGGTGTCTCGCATGAGACACCTTAAAATTTCGGGGAGTGCTCCTCCGATATCCGTAGATATCGAAGAAGCATGAGTTATGAAAAATTATATTAGCCGACTTAATAAGTCATATTAGCTAGTACGATTATAATATAAAAAGAAAATGTGACCATTTTGTGATGAAAAAATAAAAAAAATCTTATGAAGCATCATTTATTAAAAAAATCTTATTTTTCTTGAAAAATAGGATTTTCTGGAAAAAAAACTTTGAAAAATATAACTTTTTGTATATAATAAGATTGTATATGTAAAAATAGGAGTAGTATCGTACTTCTTATTTTAATAGTGCAGAAGAAAAAAGTGATTTTTAATGTATTTCCGTATATCTCATACAGGAAAATATTGACATACATTCCAAACAATTCCAGAAAGGGGAATATCATAATTATGATGAGTACAGATATTGGTATCGATCTGGGTACCGCAAGTATATTAGTATATATCAAGGGCAAAGGGGTCGTATTAAAAGAGCCGTCTGTTGTCGCTTTTGACCGTGATACAAATAAAATCAAAGCCATTGGGGAAGAGGCGAGATTAATGCTCGGCAGAACACCGGGTAATATTGTTGCTGTAAGACCACTCCGCCAGGGCGTTATCTCGGATTATACAGTTACGGAGAAAATGATCAAATATTTCATTCAGAAGGCTCTTGGCAAGAAAACATTCCGCAAGCCAAGAATCAGTGTCTGCGTGCCAAGTGGTGTGACAGAGGTTGAGAAGAAAGCCGTTGAGGATGCGACCTATCAGGCAGGAGCAAGAGAGGTTTCTATTATTGAGGAGCCGATCGCAGCAGCTATCGGAGCCGGAATTGATATTGCAAGACCTTGTGGTAATATGATCGTAGATATCGGTGGCGGTACAGCAGATATCGCTGTCATTTCTCTGGGCGGCTCAGTTGTGAGTACTTCAGTCAAGATCGCCGGGGATGATTTTGACGAGGCAATCGTCCGCTATATGAGAAAGAAACACAATCTCCTGATCGGTGAGCGGACCGCAGAGGATATCAAGATTAAGATTGGAACATGTTTCCCATTAGCACAGAATGAGACGATGGATGTGCGTGGACGTAATCTGGTAACAGGTCTTCCAAAGACAGTAACGGTCTCTTCAGAGGAGACAGAGGAAGCGCTGCGCGAGCCTACTTTGCAGATTGTCGAGGCAGTACACTCTGTATTGGAGAAAACTCCACCGGAGCTTGCTGCCGATGTTGCAGACCGCGGTATCGTACTTACCGGCGGCGGTGCATTGCTTCGCGGTCTGGAAGAACTGATCGAGGACAGGACCGGAATCAATACTATGACAGCAGATGATCCAATGACATGTGTTGCGATTGGTACAGGAAAATATGTAGAATTTTTATCTGGAAAACGTGATGACGATTAAGCTAATCTTTCTGTCATATCGACCGAAATATAATATTGGATAAAACGTGATTGACAGGTGGAGACACAACGATTGATGCGAGGTGTAATATATGATCAAAGGCTTATATACAGCATATACAGGTATGGTGAATGAACAGAAGAGATTAGATGTTCTCACGAATAATCTGGCAAATGCAGACACAAATGGCTATAAAAAAGAAGGAACAACATCGCAGACATTTGCGGATGAACTGGCAATTAAGATAAAGGATACCTCTTCTTATGGCCTGAATAAAAAACTTGGTGTGATCAGTATGGGTGTGCACCTTGGTGAGACTTATACCAATTATGATCAGGGAAGTATCAAAGTGACGGACAATGAGACAGATGTGGCATTGGCTGGAAATGGATTTTTTGCAATTGCTTTTACGAATAAAGCAGGGGAAACTTCTGTGAAGTATACAAGAGATGGAGCTTTTACCGTGAATACAGAGGGCTATCTGGTAACAAAGGATGGCGATTATGTGTTGAATCAGGCGGGTGCACAGAATACCGATCCGAATGCAAGAATCCGGTTAAATCCGAATGCGAAGATTACCATTGATGAGTTAGGGAATATTTATCAGAATGACCAGCTTGTTACAAGAATAGGCGTTGTTGATTTTGATGATTATAATTATATTTCCAAGTATGGTGAGAATCTGTATGATCTTGTGGATGGAGGACAGATCACAGCTTCTGATGCAAAGGTGCAGCAGGGATGTATTGAAGGCTCTAATGTGAATGTTGTGGATGAGATGGTAAAGATGATCACTATCTCAAGAGCTTATCAGGCAGGACAGAAAGTGATCAATACAGTAGACGAGACATTGGACAAGACCGTAAATCAGGTGGGAAAAGTATAATATAAGGTATAGTTGGAGGAGATCAGACTATGATGAGAGCACTTTATACTGCAGCTTCCGGAATGAGAGCGCAGCAGACCAACGTAGATAATATTTCAAATAACATTGCGAATGTCAATACAACAGCATTTAAATCCCAGAAGACAGAGTTTAAATCACTATTATATCAGACCATTCAGACCAGAACGACAAGTGCAAATGGTGAGGAAAAACCAATCGGAGCGCAGGTGGGACTTGGAACAAGAGTTGCGTCCAACACCACAAGCTATACGCAGGGTGCGCTGCTTGAGGATGAGAGCAAATCTGCTTTTGCAATCGAAGGAAATGGATTCTTTCAGGTGAGAGGGGCAGATGGGACAACTTACTATACCAGAAATGGTAATTTTAACTGGAGTATTGGTCCGACAGGAACAACCCTTACCAATACCGATGGATATCCGGTTCTGGATTCCAATGGAAACACCATTGTTCTTCCGAATAATGTCAATTCTGAGAAGGCGGTAGTGACAACGGATGGTCAGGTTGGCTATTATAACAATGCGGGTGCTTATGTAAGTATGAACCGGACAATTGGCCTCAGCCAGTTTAGCAATCCTGCAGGCTTGGAAAAAGCAGGATCTAATCTTTTGAGAGCGACAAATGCATCCGGGGCAGCACTTAATGAAGCAACCAATGCGAACCTCACAAGAAGTAAAATCCATCAGAGTTATCTGGAAGGCTCAAATGTACAGGTAGCAGATGAGATGGTAAATCTGATCGTGGCACAGCGTGCATATCAGTTAAACTCAAAAGCGATCACAACATCCGATGATATGTTAGAGCAGGCAAATAACCTGAAACGTTAGTTTTTTTACATTCTACAGGAGGCTGAAAAAATATGAGTATGTCAATTGACAGCATGGCATCCATGCTGAATACGACCAATACAGATGCAACAACCAATTACAATGCCAATGCATTGAAAAAATCATTAAACGGTGTATCTTCCGACACATCTGCGGATGAACTGATGCAGGTTTGCAAAGATTTTGAATCTTATTTCGTAGAAGAAGTCATAAAAGAGGTAAAAAAGAATTTACTCCCGGATGATGAGGAGAAAGATGCATCATTATCCACAATGACAGATTATACGATGGATTTTGCAGTGGAAAAGATTGCAGACGAACTCATTGATCAGGTTGGTGGTAACTTTACACAGTCATTGTATGAGCAGATGAAACGTAATTATAATATTGATTGATCAGAGTACATAGAACGATACCATTCATAGCAGGACTCAGACAGTGTCTGGTATGAATGACAGAAATTAAGAATCACAGGCTGTCGCTTTAAGAGATTATTTCTTAATGCGGCAGCTTTTTACTTTACGAATCATTTGGTTTCAGATAGAAAGAAATGGATTAGAAAGTTATGGAGAAATTAGCAGGATATGTGGAGCATATCATATACCGCAATACGGACAATGGTTATACAGTACTCAATCTGGTGAGCGGCGAGGATGAGATCACCTGTGTCGGCATTTTTTCGACGATCGCAGAAGGGGAAAATATTGAGGCGACTGGCGATTATACCGATCATCCGACGTATGGCACACAATTTAAAGTGGTGAGCTTTGAAGAGAAGGCGCCGGAAGATCAGGAGGCGATCGAACGCTACCTTGGATCGGGTGCGATCAAGGGAATCGGGCTTGCAATGGCAGCCCGTATTGTGCGGAGGTTTAGGGAAGATACATTCCGGATCATTGAGGAAGAACCGGAGCGGCTTGCGGAAGTAAAAGGAATCAGCGAGCGGAAGGCAATGGAGATTGCAAGTCAGGTAAATGAAAAGCGAGACCTGCGGCAGGCGATGATCTTTTTACAGCAGTTTGGAATTACTATGAATCTTGCGGTAAAAATTTATAATAAATATGGACAGGAAGTGTATGGAATCTTAAAAGAGAATCCGTACCGGCTTGCAGATGATATCGAGGGAGTGGGTTTCCGGACAGCGGACGATATTGCAGCAAAGGCAGGAATCCGGACGGATTCTGATTTCCGTGTGCGGAGTGGGATATTGTATACACTGCTTCAGGCGTCTGGTGAGGGGCATACCTTTTTGCCACAGGAGGAACTGACAGCAAAAACAAGTGAATTGTTGGGAATCGACAAAGATATCATCGAAAAAAATTATATGGATCTGTCAATTGACCGGAAAATCATTATGAAGCAGTCGGGAGAGCAGACGCAGATTTATTCAGCTTCTTTTTATTATATGGAAGCAAATACGGCAACAATGCTCCGAGAACTGGATATTGCCTATGATGTGGCAGATGTAGAGATAGAGCAGCGAATCAATAACATTGAGAAACAGACAGGAATGCAGTTGGATGAACATCAGGTGCAGGCGGTAAAAGAGGCGGTACGAAACGGTCTTTTGGTCATCACGGGTGGTCCTGGTACAGGTAAGACAACTACGATCAATACGATCATCCGATATTTTGAGATGGAAGGCACGGACATTTTTCTGGCAGCGCCAACAGGACGTGCCGCAAAAAGAATGAGTGAGACAACCGGATTTGAAGCGCGGACGATTCACCGCATGCTGGAATTAAATGGTGGCATGGAAGGAAGTGCCGGATTTGAACGTAATGAAACGAATCCATTGGAAACGGACCTTGTGATTATTGATGAGATGTCGATGGTTGACATAACACTGATGAATTCTCTTTTAAAAGCAATCGCACCGGGAACCAGACTGATCCTTGTAGGAGATATCAACCAGCTTCCAAGTGTCGGACCGGGAAGCGTGTTAAAGGACATCATCCAGTCGGAAGCATTCAATGTGGTTATGCTGACAAAAATTTTTCGTCAGGCGTCGACAAGTGACATCATTGTGAATGCACATAAGATCAATCGTGGGGAAGAGGTTTCCCTGGATAATAAAAGCATGGATTTCTTTTTTCTGAAGCGATATGAGGCAGATATCATCATCAATGTGGTACTTCAGTTAGTAAAGCAGAAAATGCCGAAATTCGTGGATGCAACACCGTATGATATTCAGGTGCTTACACCTATGCGGAAAGGTCTTCTGGGGGTGGAACGACTGAATGGGATCCTCCAGCAGTATCTCAATCCGCCGGATCAATCAAAGCGGGAAAAAGAGCATGGCGATATGGTATTCCGCGAGGGGGATAAAGTCATGCAGACCAAGAACAACTATCAGTTGGAGTGGGAAATCTGCACAAAATTTGGTCTCACTGTGGATAAAGGAATGGGAATCTTCAACGGTGATATGGGAATCATCACGGAGATCAATGATTTTGCAGAGACGATGACCGTGGAATTTGATGAGGGAAGAAAAGTAGAGTACTCTTACAAGCTTCTGGATGAGCTGGAACTAGCTTACGCTATTACCATTCACAAATCACAGGGAAGTGAATACCCGGCTGTTGTGATCCCTTTGCTCAGTGGACCATCAATGCTCATGAACCGGAATCTGTTATATACGGCTGTGACGAGGGCAAGAAAATGCGTCACACTCGTTGGAAATGATACAACCTTCAATCAGATGATCCAGAATACGTCACAGCAGAAACGCTATAGTGGACTGTGCGACCGTATCCGTGAAAGCGTGTTGTAAACCGGAGTTTAACGGACGTAGTGTCGCAGATTCTGTGGTGCTTTTATAGGTTGTGAGGGGCAGATATAAGCGTCCTTTCACAAGTCAGAATTTTATATGTTAATGAAAAAGAA
>OOAM01001535.1_pt1 | contig 14730 bp, 10 predicted proteins | sample 1671131 | NCBI WGS metagenome assembly OOAM01 (sample SAMN06348125, study PRJEB24527) | human gut metagenome | biome: human gut; feature: ankylosing spondylitis patient; material: feces | host: Homo sapiens | place: China | collected 2015-10 | reverse complement strand
GTTGTAGGAGATATCCTCAAGCGTGGTGTCGGCGATGCCCGAGGCGATGAAGATGTTTTCGCCGAGGGGCGGCGTGGAGAACCCGACCCCGCAGCAGCAGACCAGCACCACGCCGAAGTGGATGGGGTCCACGCCGAAGGCGGTCATGACAGGCAGGAGTACGGGCGTCGCCAGCAGGATGATCGCCAGCGTCTCCATGAACATCCCCAGAAAAAGCAGCAGGGCGATGACGAACATCCAGATGACGGCGACGTCCGAGGTGAAGCCGAGGATGTGCTCCACAATCATGTCGGGTATCCGGTACTGGACGAGCAGCCGCTCGAACGCGTAGGCCGTGAACATGATGATCAGCACGCGCCCGGTCATCCATGAGGTGATCTGGAGCGAGTGCCGGATACCCCCGAACGTCAGCTCGCGGTGGATGAACAGCCCGACGAAGATGGAGTAGAAGATGGCGACCACGGCGGCCTCGGTCGGCGTGAAGAACCCCCCGTAGATGCCGCCGAGGATGACGACCGGAGCCATGAGCGACCAAAGCCCGTCCTTGAGCGCCTTGAGCAGCGAGTCCCCCGAGCCGCTTTGGAGATCTTCCGCCACGGGCATGTTTCGGCAGAGGAAGAGGTGCATGGCGGCGAGCCCCACCGCGATCATGATGCCGGGCATTACCCCGGCGAGGAACATTTTGGTGATGGATTGCTGCCCCGACACCGCATAGACGACCATCGGGATGCTCGGGGGGATGATGATGCCCACGCCCCCGGCGGTCGCCGCGGCCGCAGCCGCATAGCCCTTGCTGAATCCCCGCCGGATCATGGCCGGGATCATAAGCATCCCCACGGCGGCGGTCGTCGCGGGGCCGGAACCGGAAATCGCCCCGAAAAACACGCAGGCCAATGCGGTGGAGACGGCGAGCCCGCCGGGGATGGGGCCGACGATGTTTTCCGCGATGGCGACAAGCCGCCGCGAAATGCCCGCGTATTCCATGAGCGCCCCGACGAGCATGAAGGCGGGCAAGGCCATGATGGGAAAGGAATTGACCGAGGTGAAGGCGATCTGCACCAGCGTGACGAGGTTTTGGTCCACCGTGTAGAGGGCGGCCATGGCCGCTACGCCGAGCGCCACGGTAATGGGTGACCCGAGCAGCATCAGCACCGCAAAGGTGGCAAAGAGGACTCCCGCCGGGCTCATGGCCTCCCTCCGTCCGCGAAGGCTTTCCGGCTTTCCTCGGTTTCAATCCTGTCGGGCGCGGTGAGCTCTTTTTTCAGGACGAATTTCATCACGTTGACTTGAATGATGCGGGCGGACATGAGCGTAAAGGCGATGGGGAAGATGAAATAGATATAGGAGAGCTGCCAGTCGAGGGCGGGCGTGGCGTAGGGGAATTCCCGGAGTTCGCGGATCACGGTGAGGCTTTCCACGACCATGACGATGTTGAAGAACAGCCACACGCCGTCGCTGAGGAGCATACAGGCGTCGCCCACCCATTTGGGGAAGGGGCGGAACTGGATGGTGACCCGGTTGTGCGCGGCGAGGCGGGCCGCGTAGGAAGCCCCGAAAAAGACGAACCAGACAAAAGAATACCGCGCGAGCTCTTCCGTCCAATACAGGGGATGCCCGAACTGGCGCAGGAAAATTTGCAAGAGCAGGATCAGCACGAAAAACGCAAGCAAAACTTGGCTGACGTATCCTTCAAAATTGTCCAAAATCGCTAGAAGAACCTTCTTGAGCATGAAGTCCCCCCCGGAGAGCGCCAGCGCGGCGCGTCGCCAGTGTAGGGTAGCACGCGGGAATAGACAACCTTATGAAGCCGCTTTCCCTCTGTGCGGAAAGCCTACTTCCAAGGTTTTTTCCCGATGGCGGAGAGGAACGCGTTGATGGCGGCCCTGCCGCCCACGAACGTCTCCATTTCGGGCCAGACCTGAGAAATGGCGGCATTCCTCCAGTCGGCCTCGTCCTCGAGCTGGTCGATCTGCACGCCGGACTCAATGAGCCTCTGCCTCGCCCTCACGCCTTCGACAAGCTGGAAGGCGAGGCAGTATTCCTGCGCGTCGCGCCCGGCGTCGGTGATGAGCGTCTGCATCTCAGGGGACATTTTCCTGAAGGCCCGCTGGCTCAGGATCATGGGCTGGAGCTGGTAGGTATAGTGCACTTCGGTGATGTATTTCTGCACTTCGTTGAATTTACAGGCAAGGAAGGTGATGTAGCCGTAGCACTGCCCGTCGACCAGGCCCTGCTGGAGCGCGGTGAAGGTCTCCGCCCACGAGATCGGCACCGGATTCGCCCCCCATGCCTTATAGCAGGCGAGCAGGATGGCGCTCTGCGGGACACGGAACTTGAGCCCCTTGATGTCGTTCAGGTTTTTTATGGGCTTGCGGGAATTGGAAATGTAGCGGTAGTCGGTATAGGTCCAGCCGAGGATGCGGAAACCACCTTCCCGAATGGCGTACCCGTTGAGCAGGTCGTGGGCGGGGCCGGTGGTGGCCCGGACGACGTCGTACATGTCGTCAAAAAGGTAGGGCATGGTGAGGATGCCGAGTTTTTTCACGAACGGGACCGTATTGGCGATGCCCACAACGGCGATGTCGAGATTCCCTGCGCGCACGTTCTGGATCATTTCCGTTTCGTCGCCGAGCTGGCCGGAGGGGAAGAGCTGGACTTCCACCTTGCCTTCGGACCGGGCTTCCACGACTTCCTTGAACCGGGTGCCGATGGCCCCCATCTCGGAATCGATGGGATCGCCCATGCCCACTTTCAGGATGGTTTTCTCATAAGCGCGGGCGGGGAAGGGGCAGGTGAGAAGGGCAAGCGTCACCACGGCGGCAAGCAGGCTTTTGAGCATAGAATCCTCTCTCTTTCCATCTAGGGTCCCGTGACTGCGTGCAACCCCACACCTTATTTTGGGCTTTAGCGCACGAGGCTCGAAGGTGTCAACCTGGCCTCTTCGGCAAGCCCGTCAGCCTGATTTTCCTCCTATCCGCTTGTGGATACACTTGAAAAAATTATTTGTGGGCGATTTCCACGAGGCCGATCTTGTACCGTTGCGCTTTCCTGACGATGGTGGACTGGCTGACTTTAAGCCGCCGGGCGGCCTTGTAGGTACTGCCGGTTTCAGTGAGCGCGGCCATGATCATGTTGCGCTCCAGTTCGGCGACGGCCTCGCGCATGGGCTGGCGGAAGGAGACGCTGCCCTGCGGGAGAGGCGACTGGGCCTGCATATATTGAGGGAGATCCTGCATGGTGATGGTCTCTTCTTCGCTCATGGTCGCCAGGGACTGCACAAGGGCGCGCAGCTCGCGGACGTTGCCCGGCCAGCGGTAGGTCAGGAAGCAGTTCAGCACCTGCGGATCGAAATTTTTTTGCAGCCCGCTTTTTTTGATGATCTCCTGCAAAAAATGCATGGCGAGGACCGGAATGTCGTCCGGCCGTTCCCGCAGGGGAGGGATTTCCACGGTCAGCACCCGCAGGCGGTAAAAGAGGTCTTCGCGAAACTGCCCCGAAGCGGCCATGTCGGCCAGCGGCTTGTTGGTGGCGGCGATGACCCGCACGTCCACGGTGATGGGCTTGGTCCCCCCAACCCTGTGGAAGGGGTGCCCGTCGAGCACTTGCAGCAGCTTGGCCTGCATGGGGAGGGGGAGCTCGCCTATTTCGTCGAGGAGAAGGGTCCCCTTGTGGGCCAGCTCAAACATGCCGGGCTTGCCGCTTTTGGCCGCGCCGGTGAAGGCGCCTTTTTCGTAGCCGAACAGTTCGGATTCCATAAGCGACATGGGGATGGCCCCGCAGTTTACCGCGATGAACGGTTCCGCGCTGCGCTGGCCCATGTCGTGGATGGCCTTGGCCGTCAACGTCTTGCCGGTTCCGGTTTCGCCGAGGATGAGGGTGATGGCTTCGGTGCGGGCGGCCTTGGAGGCTTCCTTGCGCAGGCGGCGCATGGGGGCGCTGTGTCCGACGAACCCGGCATCCATTTCGGTTTCGAGGTTCTCCAGGCGCGCTTTGTAGGCGAGGGTTTCCATCTCCAGATCGGTGAGCTTGCGCTGGAGCGTCTCCAGTTCGGTCATGTCGCGGATGGAGGCGATGACCCGCCATACATTGCCCTTTTCGTCAAAAATGGGTGTGCTGGTGTTCAGGCAGCGCTTGCCGTTGGAATAGTCGTCGAACATGGTGACCGAGCGTTTTTCGATGAGCGCGCGCAGGGTGACGCAGGTTTCGAAGCGCCCCTTGTGCATGGGTTCCGTCACGTGCTTGCCGATGACTTCCTCGGCGCGCAGCCCGGCGATGCGTTCCATCGCCTTATTGACGCGCAGGGTGATGCCGTCGGAGTCGATGACCCAGATCCCGTCGTGGATGGAGTCGAGCAGGACCGTCAGCTCCTGCCAGGGCAGTTCGGCCACCCGGTTGATCTGATCGACCGGGATTTTCGACATTGTGACAAGACGAACTTGTTCCCCGTCCGCGGAATCGTCAATGGAAACGCTTTTCCAGCGGATAATGTACATGGAACCCTCTTTGTGGTGGGCGATCAGCTCGCCTCCGTGGGGTTCGCTCAGGCTTTCTTCCACTTCATCAAATCCGCATCGTGTCAGGCGGGGCAAAAAAGGCTCGTCGTCCATCCGTCCGGGAGAAAGTTTAAGTATTTCTCCTAACATATTGTTTATAAAAATTAAATTCCATGTATCCCCGTGGCATATTCCGGCGGCGACGAGCTCATTTTGATGGAGAATGTGATCGCAAAAGGCGGGGTATGACGTCATGAAAGAACCTCTCTAATGCAACTGTGCATCGTAATGCAAAATTGACTCGTACATTCCTGTGATTAGGCGGCAAATGATTCGAGACTGCATTGAACCCGAAAGGACCCGAAAAGGACATTTTTAAAAACTATAATAAAAAACTCATGTTATGAACTTTGGGAAAAATGGAACGCTAGTTGCTATAAAGAAGGCATGGAGTACAACCCCACCCTGAATTTCAAAACGTACTTCAACATACTGCTCTCGGAGGCACTCAAATGCGTGTAGGTATCCCCACCGAAATCAAAGTTCAGGAATTCCGTGTCGGCATCACTCCCGCTGGCGTTCATGCTCTTAAAGAAGCCGGTCACACCGTCCTCGTGCAGAAGGGCGCTGGCCTCGGCAGCATGATCACCGACGAAGAATATGTCGCCGCCGGCGCTCAGATGGTTGCTACCGCCAAGGAATGCTGGGACTGCGACATGGTTGTGAAAGTGAAGGAACCCCTGGCTCCTGAATACGACCTCTTCCACGAAGGCCTGATCCTCTACACCTACCTGCACCTCGCTCCGGAACCGGCCCTGACCAAGGCTCTTCTCGAAAAGAAGGTCATCGGCATCGCTTACGAAACCGTGCAGTTCGACAACGGCTTCCTGCCCCTGCTCGCTCCCATGTCTGAAGTCGCCGGCCGCATGGCCACCCAGGTGGGCGCTCAGATGCTGACCAAGATCGAAGGCGGCATGGGCCTCCTGATGGGCGGCACCGCTGGCGTGCAGGCCGCTCACGTCGTTATCCTCGGCGCTGGTACCGTGGGTCTCTCCGCCGCCAAGGTTGCCATGGGCATGGGCGCTCGCGTGACCATCCTTGACAGCAACCTCTTCCGCCTGCGCCAGATCGACGACCTCTTCGGCGGCCGTATCCAGACCCTGGCCTCCAACGCCTTCAACATCGCCGCCGCCACCAAGGACGCCGACCTCCTCGTGGGTTCCGTCCTCATCCCCGGCGCTCTGACCCCGAAACTGGTCACCGAAGCCATGGTGAAGACCATGAAGCCCGGTTCCGCCATCGTTGACGTCGCCATCGACCAGGGCGGCTGCATCGAACCCACCGCCAAGCACGGCGCTACCTATCACGACAAGCCGACCTTCAAGTACCCCGTCAACGGCGGCGAAGTGGTCTGCTACTCCGTGGGCAACATGCCCGGCGCCGTGGCCCGTACCTCTACCTTCACCCTGACCAACGCCACCATGCCTTACATGGTCGACCTGGCCAACAAGGGCTGGAAGAAGGCTTGCCAGGACGACAAGGCTCTGGCCCGCGGCATCAACACCTACGACGGCAAAGTGTACTTCAAGGGCGTTTCCGATGCTCTCGGTTACGAACTGCACTGCACCTGCGACATCCTGAAGTAAGACGTGATTCATGACTGGACCAGTCTCATGTCCGCATGAGACTGGCCAGTTTTCCGGTCAAAGTCAAGGGTAAGGGCAGGAAGCGGCCCATGTGCGCCAATTGGTTTTCGCCTTTAACCTTCCTGTGACAATAACATCATTATTTCATGAGGAATGCACCATGACTTACGATAAAGCTGAATTGGTCGCTCTGGACAAAAAGTACGTTTGGCACCACCTGACCCAGCACAAGAATTTCGAGCCCGCCATTTATGTGAAGGGCGAAGGGATGCGCATCACCGACATCGACGGCAAGACCTATCTTGACGCCGTTTCCGGTGGCGTGTGGACCGTCAACGTCGGCTACGGCCGCAAGGAAATCGTCGACGCCGTCGCCAAGCAGATGATGGAAATGTGCTACTTCGCCAACGGCATCGGCAACGTCCCCACCATCAAGTTCTCTGAAAAGCTGATCTCCAAGATGCCCGGCATGAGCCGCGTGTATCTCTCCAACTCCGGTTCCGAAGCCAACGAAAAGGCTTTCAAGATCGTCCGTCAGATCGGCCAGCTGAAGCACGGCGGCAAGAAGACCGGCATCCTGTATCGCGCTCGTGACTACCACGGCACCACCATCGGCACCCTGAGCGCTTGCGGCCAGTTCGAACGTAAAGTTCAGTACGGTCCCTTCGCTCCCGGTTTCTATGAATTCCCCGACTGCGACGTCTACCGCTCCAAGTTCGGCGATTGCGCCGACCTCGGTGTGAAGATGGCCAAGCAGCTTGAAGAAGTCATCCTGACCGTGGGTCCGGACGAACTCGGCGCCGTGATCGTGGAACCGATGACCGCTGGCGGCGGCATCCTTGTTCCCCCGGCGGGCTACTATGAAACCATCCGCGAGATCTGCGACAAGTACGAACTGCTCCTGATCATCGACGAAGTCGTTTGCGGCCTTGGCCGTACCGGCAAGTGGTTCGGCTACCAGCACTTCAACGTCCAGCCCGACATCGTCACGATGGCTAAGGGCGTCGCTTCCGGCTACGCTCCCATCTCCTGCACCGTGACGACCGAAAAGGTCTTCCAGGACTTCGTCAACGACCCGGCCGATACCGACGCCTACTTCCGCGACATCTCCACCTTCGGCGGCTGCACCTCCGGTCCCGCCGCGGCTCTGGCCAACATCGAAATCATCGAACGTGAAAACCTGCTCGAAAACTGCACGAAGATGGGCGACCGCCTCCTCGAAGGCCTCAAGGGCCTGATGGCGAAGCATCCCATCATCGGCGACGTTCGCGGCAAGGGCCTGTTCGCCGGTATCGAAATCGTGAAGGATCGCGCTACGAAGGAACCCATTGCTGAAGCTGTCGCCAACGCGATGGTCGGTGCCGCCAAGCAGGCTGGCGTGCTCATCGGCAAGACCTCTCGCTCCTTCCGCGAATTCAACAACACCCTGACCCTCTGCCCGGCCCTGATCGCTACTGAAGCCGACATCGACGAAATCGTCGCCGGTATCGACAAGGCGTTCACCACCGTCGAACAGAAGTTCGGTCTGTAAGAATTGAAAAGCCCGATGCCTTCATCCGGAGGCATCGGGACTTTGATTCCGAAAATCGTCGGCAGGGCAAGGCAGTGCTTTGTCCTGCTTCGACATATGAAGACTTCAACAACGCGAGGATACGACAATGGCTTTTGTGCATTACACCGTCAAGAAGATCGTGCATGGCCTCGGCGCTATTAAAGAAGCCGCTAACGAAGTGAAGAACCTCAAAGGTTCCAAAGCGTTCATCGTGACCGACCCCGGTCTGGCCAAGATCGGCGTCCAGAAGCCCCTCGAAGAAGCCCTGACCGCCGGCGGCGTCGAATGGAAGCTGTACGCTGAAGCCCAGCTGGAACCCAGCATGGATTCCATTCAGCACTGCACCGACGAAGCCAAGGCTTTCGGCGCTGACGTGATTATCGGCTTCGGCGGCGGTTCCGCCCTCGACACCACGAAGGCCGCTTCCGTGCTGCTTTCCAACGAAGGCCCCATCGACAAGTACTTCGGCATCAACCTGGTTCCGAATCCTTCCCTGCCCTGCATCCTGATCCCCACCACGTCCGGCACCGGCTCTGAAATGACCAACATTTCCGTGCTCGCCGACACCAAGAACGGCGGCAAGAAGGGCGTTGTTTCCGAATACATGTATGCCGACACCGTCATCCTCGACGCCGAGCTGACCTTCGGTCTGCCTCCCCGCGTGACCGCCATGACCGGCGTTGACGCTTTCGTTCATGCCATGGAATCCTTCTGTGGCATCGCTGCCACCCCGATCACCGACGCCCTGAACCTTCAGGCCATGAAGCTGGTTGGCGCCAACATCCGCCAGGCCTATGCCAACGGCAAGAACGCCGCCGCCCGCGACGCCATGATGTACGCTTCCGCCCTCGCTGGCATGGGCTTCGGCAACACCCAGAACGGCATCATCCATGCCATCGGCACGACCCTGCCCGTGGAATGCCACATTCCTCACGGCCTGGCCATGTCCTTCTGCGCTCCCTTCAGCGTGGGCTTCAACTACATCGCCAACCCCGAGAAGTACGCCATCGTGGCCGACATCCTGCGTGGCGATGACCGTTCCGGCTGCATGAGCGTGATGGACCGCGCCGCCGACGTGGAAGACGCCTTCCGCGATCTGCTGAACGACCTCGACATCGCCACCGGCCTCTCCAACTACGGCGTGAAGCGTGAAGACCTGCCCGCCTGCGCGGACCGCGCCTTCGCCGCCAAGCGCCTCCTGAACAACAACCCCCGCGCCGCTAGCCGCGACCAGATCCTTGCTCTGCTCGAAGCCAACTTCGAAGCCTAGTCCTTGGATTTGAGATAAGCCATTGACCGGGGGAGGAACTGCGCAGTGCGCCTTTCCTCCCCCGGTTTCTTCGTTTCAATGCACCACATAGGGAGGATCTCCTTCAGGCGTTGAAAAAACGAAAGAAAAGCCCTGAACAAACATTCAGGGCTTTTCTTTCGTTTTTTCAGGGATTGAATATGTATCAGCGGCTACTCTACGACCGTCAAACGCACGGGCTTGCGCGGGGGAACACGGGCATACTGGACGGCAGGATACCCGATCATGAGCCCTCCGCAGATCTTGCGGCCTTCGGGAAGGGGGATGCCGAGGTCCACGCCGTTGCTGGCGGCGGCGATGACGAAACCGCTCCAGCAAGTCCCGATGCCGTAGCTGTGCAGGGCGAGCTCCAGATAGCTGACGGCGGCGGCACAGTCGAGAGTGTTCCACGGCATGTTGGCGTCGCCGTGCGCGAGGATGAGGGAGGGGGCCCCCCGCAGGATCGGATCCTGCCCGGCGCGGAAAGCCGATGCCACATGGCTGTATTTTCCGGTAAGCGTCGACATCCAGTCCGCCACGCGGGAGGCCAGATCGTGCAGCCTGTCGCGGCCTTCCACCAGCAGCCACGCCACTTCCTCACAGTTGGACGCCGTCGGCGCGTAGCGGGCCTCTTCCAGCGCCTTGAGCAGCACGCTGCGATCAACGGGTTCGTCTTTATACGCGCGGGTGGAGCGCCGCGTCTTAAACAGCATGTCGCGCTGCAAGTCGGAAAGCGGGGCATCCTCGACAAGCGGCAGGGAAGAGGGCGCGATATGTTCCAAGGTCAGGGCCGCCTTGGGACAGACGGCGACGCAGTGGCCGCACCGGATGCAGCGGGCCAGAGCCCCGTGCAGGACATCCACAGACCCGTTGGTGTGGCGTCCGAGAATACGCTGCGGGCATACGCTGATGCAGCGGCCGCACCGAATGCAATGATCCTGATTGAGTTCAAGAGAAACCATAGGCAGTCCTTTGGAAGCGTTTCGGAAAGAGCACGGTTTCCCGGCGGCTTCCCGCCTTTTGTGTCCTGAGCGGACGTTGTTGCCCCCATTGTTCCGGTTTCCGCCGGAGGGCTTCGCTCCGATCAAAAAACGAACCGGGGAGGAAGGAAGAAAAGGGAGGGGCGGCCCCAAAACAATATCCCTCCCTGTAGCTGGGGTGAGCTGATGCCGATTTTTGCCGCTTTAGAGCAAGGGCCTTGTCCCCGAAGGCAATCTGCGTTCTGGTGGGGCTGCGGATGAGCCGATAAGCACAGAGGCCTTTGGAAAGCGAGGGACGGTATCCACGTCGGCAGGCTTGGGGAAGGGAGCCGCTTTCCCTCGGAAAGGCTTCCCTTCCCCACTACTTCCATACAGTTCAAAGGGTATCTGCGTTAGCCGTCTCCGAGCTTGCGCCGTGTCCGCCGTTCTTCGGTGAGGAACTTGCCGGTAACGGAATTCGGATCGGCCATGATGGCTTCGGGCGTTCCGGCGGCGACGATGCGCCCGCCGTTTTCCCCTCCGCCGGGGCCGAGGTCGATGACGTAGTCCGAGGCGAGGATGACGTCCGTATTGTGCTCGATGACCACGACCGTCGCGCCGAGTTCCACCAGATGGTGCAGCACGGTGACGAGCTTGCCCACCTCGTGCATGTGCAGTCCGGTGGTCGGCTCGTCGAGGATATACATGGTGCCTGGCAAAGAACGCTTGCCGAGCTCGCGCGATATCTTGATGCGCTGGGCCTCGCCGCCGGAGAGGGTCGTGGCGGGCTGTCCCAGACGGATGTAGTCGAGCCCCACATCTTCCAGTACGGCAAGGCGGCGTTCGAGTACAGGATAATTGGAGAAGAACTGGCGGGCCTCACGTACGGGCATGTCCAGCACTTCCGAGATGTTCAGCCCCCGATAGCGGACTTCGAGGGTTTCGTGATTGTAGCGCTTGCCCCCGCACACGTCGCAGGTGACGTACACGTCGGGCAGGAAGTGCATTTCCACGCGGATCTGACCGTCGCCGCTGCACGCCTCGCAGCGTCCGCCCTTGACGTTGAAACTGAACCGCCCCGGCTGGTAGCCGCGCTTGCGGGCGTCCGGGGTCATGGCGAAGATGTTGCGGATCTCGTCGAAGATCTTGGTGTAGGTGGCAGGGTTGGACCGCGGCGTGCGTCCGATGGGCGTCTGATCGATGGCTACGATGCGCTCGATGGCCTCCACGCCGTCAATGCCCCGGATGCTGCCAGGCTGATCCACGCGGATGCCCTGCGCCAGCGCGAGGTGCTTGTACAGCGTGTCCACCACGAGTGAGCTTTTGCCCGAGCCGGAAACCCCGGTCACGCAGGTCAGCGTGCCGAGCGGAATGGGGCAGTCGATATCCTTGAGGTTGTTGGTCGTGACCCCGCGCAGGGTGAGCCAGCCTTTGGGCTCGCGGCGTTCGTCGGGGATGGGTACGGACAGATCCCCCCGCATGTACTTGGCGGTCAGCGTCTCCGAGTGCTTGATCAGGTTCTCGAAAGAGCCGTGGTACACCATGTCGCCGCCGTGCGCGCCGGAACCGGGCCCAAGCTCGATGATGTGGTCTGCCTCGCGGATGGTGGCTTCGTCGTGCTCGACCACCAGCACCGTGTTGCCGCGTCCCTGAAGGCTGCGGAGCGTGGCAATGAGGCGTTCGTTGTCCCGGGGATGCAGGCCGATGGACGGCTCGTCGAGCACGTAGGTTACGCCCACCAGCCCGGAACCGAGCTGGGAGGCGAGGCGGATGCGCTGCGATTCCCCGCCCGAGAGCGTGGTCATGGTGCGGCCCAGCGAGATGTAGTCGAGGCCCACATTGGTCATGAACGACAGCCGGTGATTCAGTTCTTTGAGGAGCGGCTCGGCGACGAGGGCGTGGCGCCCGTCGAACTCCCTCCCGTTCAGCCAGCGGAGAGCGCGTTCCACGGGCAGGGAGCAGAACTGGTGGATGTTGAGATCGTCCACGCGCACGGCCAGCGATTCGGGCCGCAGGCGCGCGCCGTGGCATGTGGGGCAATCCATGCTCTGGAGGTAACGGGACAGCAGATCTCGCCACATGTCGCCGTACTGCATACCTCGTTCAAGCAGGGGGATGACGCCCGGCCAGTTGTCCGTGGCCAGCTTGTACGGGCCATCATAGGCTTTGACCGGAGCGGGTGCGTTGTCGTCGTACTCCGGCGACTCAAGGGCCACGGAGCCGCCGAGGCGGTTCCTGCGCAGGCCGCTCTTGGACTTCTGTGAGGGATCGTCCTCACCGTAGAACAGGGCTTGCAGGGCCTCGGGAGAATACGCGGACAGCGGCGTGGACAGGGTGAAGCCGAAGCGCTTGCCGAGGGCGGTCAACGCCTCTTCATAGCGGGCGAAGGTCTTGGGGTTGGCCCACGGCAGGATGGCCTTGGTGTTCAGGGACAGGCCGCGGTTGGGCGCGATGAGCATGGGCTCGAAGTATTCCACGGTGCCGAGCCCGGCGCAGCGCGGGCAGGCTCCCTGCGGGCTGTTGAAGGAAAAGAGCTGCGGGCTGGGTGCGGGCAGGCTGATTTTGCAGACCGGGCAGACGGATTCCGTGGCGTGCAGCGTGTCGCCGTCGGCTCCCTTGTCGGGGTCGTTCACGATGATCCGGCCCTCGCCGCAGCGCAGGGCCAGCTCCACCGAGTCGGCCAGACGCCCCCGGATGCCGTCCTTGATGACCAGACGGTCAATCACGAGATCGATGGTGTGCTTCTTGTTCTTGTCCAATGCGGGGATATCTTCCATGCCGTACAGCTGGCCGTCCACGCGCACGCGCACGAAGCCCTCGGCCTTCAGTTTCTTGAAGCGGTCGAGGTGCGTTCCCTTTTGGAGTTCCACCAACGGGGCCATGATGATGACTTTCGTGCCTTCGGGCAGGGCGAGGATGTCGGCGATGATTTCATCGGCGGCGCGCGCCTCGATGGGGCGTCCGCATTGTGGGCAATACATCTTGCCGAGGCGGGCGAAGAAGACGCGCAGGAAGTCGTAGACTTCGGTAACGGTGCCGACCGTGGAACGCGGGTTGCGGCCCGTGGTCTGTTGTTCCAGCGAGATGGCGGGGGAAAGGCCCTCGATCTTGTCGACGTCCGGCTTGTCCATCTGCGGGAGGAACTGGCGGGCGTAGGCGGAAAGGGATTCCACATACCGGCGCTGGCCTTCCGCATAGACGATGTCGAACGCGAGTGTGGATTTGCCCGATCCCGAAGGGCCGCAGACGACCACAAGTTCGTCGCGGGGGATGTCGAGCGAGAGGTTCTTGAGGTTGTGCTGGCGCGCACCCTCGATATGGATGGAGGAATGACTCATGAGGTTCCTTGGAAAGTCTGTCCAGACTGGGGTGTCTTGCGGGTGAATCGCCACTTCCGCCGAGCCTGCCGGAGGCGTGGCCGTTTAACTGTCTTATCCCATATGGTTGTTGTCTTTCAGCGTCGTTTTCGCATGTGAGGCGAAGTCTTCCCGGCGCTCTTCCATGCCCTGCCGGTCAGATTGTTCCGGCAAAGGAGGCCGTCAGTGCGCACAGGCCCACGACGGCAAGCAGCGACGGGAGCATGTTCGACAGAGAAATGCGGGTGATTTCGAGCATGTTGAGGCCGATGCCGATGATAAGCGTGCCGCCGACGGCTGTGAGCTCCGTCATGGTTGCGGGATCAAGCCAGCTTTGGAGGCTGCCCGCGAGCAGTGTGAGCGCTCCCTGATAGATAAGCACGGGTATGGCCGAGAACAAGACCCCGAGCCCGTAGGCCGAGGCCATCGCCAGCGCCGCGAAGCTGTCGATGATGGTCTTGGAAAGGACCACGGCCCGATCGCCCCTGAGCCCCTCGTCGAATGAGCCGATGATGGCCATCGCGCCGATGCAGAACAGGACCGAAGCGTTGACCATGCCTTCGGTAAACTGCGGGTTGGACGACTTGAGCCGCCCTTTCAGCCAGTCCCCCACGCGGATGAGCCGGGCTTCGAGCCCGATCATTTCGCCGGCGACCGAGCCGATGACGATACTGAAAATGACGATGAGGGGATTTTGCGTGAGCAGGGCCATTTTGAACCCGATGACCAGCACGCAGAGGCCGAGCCCCTGAAAGACGATGGCACGGACACGTTCCGGCAGGCGGGCTCCGAAGGCAAGCCCCACAAGGCTGCCGATGGTGATGCCCAAAGCGTTGATGATGGCCCCGAGAGGGATCATGCCCGTGTCTCCCCGTTGCCGTACCGTTTCAGCCATTCCCCGATTTCCTTCCTCGCCAGCGCGAGGAATTCGGGGAACACGGCCTGCACATCATCCGAGAGGCCGATATTCCACGTTACATAATCTTTGGGCTCCACGCCGAGCACGAGGAGTTCGGATTTGGTGCCGAACAGCTTTTCGGCCATGCGCAGAGAGTCGATCAGGTCGATGTCGTGGATGGAGAGGCGCTGCTTGTCGTCCTTGATCAGCGCGTCCTCGGTGAGCCGGTAGAGGGTCCCCGGCTTGCCTCCGCAGTGCACCACGTCGAGCACCAGCAGATGGGAGTAGCCCTTGAAGCTGTAGAAGATGTCCTGCGTGAACGTCCCCCCCTCGCGTATGGTAACCTGCTCCGGCCAGTCTTCCTTCATCAGTTCCTGTGAGGCGAACACGCCCACCCCGTCATCCGTGAGCAGCATGTTTCCTATTCCGAGCACCAGCAGTTTGTTCATGAGAGGGATCCTTGATCAGGGAAGGAAGGGCGAGGACTTGGGGAAGGGAGTGAGAACCTTTCTGAAGACCCCCCATAAAGGGGGCAAGC
>OOAM01001529.1_pt1 | contig 14809 bp, 10 predicted proteins | sample 1671131 | NCBI WGS metagenome assembly OOAM01 (sample SAMN06348125, study PRJEB24527) | human gut metagenome | biome: human gut; feature: ankylosing spondylitis patient; material: feces | host: Homo sapiens | place: China | collected 2015-10 | reverse complement strand
GTGGCGGTAAGCTACCACAACATAAAATATCTACAGTTTTCAAGGTTCATTTGAGACTTTTTTCTTTGGCTCGTTTTTTCATAGGTCATTTGACACTATCTTTCCATGATTATAAATTAGATATATTTTAAAACCTGTGGCTTCTTTATTCTGTCTGGACGAAACGATGAACTTCCTCCACATTGCGTTCTAATTCATCCGCACATTCTTTGTGCTCTTTCCACTCCTGGCGCAGTGTTTCCGCTTTGGATAACACTCTGCTCTGCACTTCGAAAAATTCATTTTCACCCTGACAGAGACTTTCTAATATTTCTTCAATATTTGTTTCTTCTTCCACATTTTCATGATCCGTTTCCACTGCCTCTTTGTCCCTGTCTTCCAGAAGTTTCACCAGAGAACCGTTATTTTCTTTTAAGAGATCATTTAACGCATGAATCTGTTTTTCCGCCTCTGTGGCAGTTTCCTCAAAACCACTGATCCTCGCAAGCACATCCGCAACCGCCGAAGTATACTGCTCTGCGTTCACACGCACTTCCTCTGCCGCTGTCACAAATTTTCTTCCGTCTTCTCCCATGCGTCCTGCCTCGATTGCTGCGCCGAGTGCCAGAACTCCCATATTCTGTGAAATATCTGCCAGTTTCTGTAACGCCTCTTCAACAGACTCTCTCTCCTGACAATATGCCTCATAGAACGATTCTATCTCCTTCATGGGTGTGGTGACGTACTTGTTCTTCTCTACAACTTTTGCAATTTTCTCGTGCTCACCCTCCATTTGCTGGCAGAGTGCTTCTTTTTCCTGCTGCAATCTGATATTCTGTTCATTCTTTTTTGCAAGCTGCTGTTTCAACAGTACGGTCTGTCCTGAATTCGCCTCTGAACACTCCTTTAACAGTTCCAATTCCTCTGAAACCGCCGTGATTGTCTCATCCAGTTCCGTTTTTGAGATCGTCATCTGTACCAATGTCTCTTCTGCGCTGTCTTTTGCTTTTGCAATATTAGAAATCTGCTCCTGCAGACGGTTCTGTTTTTCCTGTAATGCCAGAAGTTCCTCTTCCAGTTCTTTTGCTTTTTTTCCACCAAACATATGCCATCCTCCAGCTTTTACTGATAATTTCGAATGATAACCTGTACGCTTTCCACTCCATTATACTCGTTAATCTCTGGATAGTACACAATCATTATCCTCAATTTGTTTATCTGACCGCGAAAAGCTTTTTCCACTTCCGCACTTCCATACTTTTCTGCATAATATGCTTTGAACGCCTCAATATCACCAAAATAGACTGCCGATACCGCCTCTCCCGCGGCTGTCAGGAGATTCAGCCGCAACACATTCTGATTTTTTCCGACCACAAAAGCCTTTGTGATACTCAGGTTTTTGTCGGCAAACTGTGGCTTGATATTGGCTTTTCCAAAAGGCTCTAACACTGCAAATTCCCGGATAAGACCGGCATCCGCATACGCTGCTGGCATCGGAATATCAATTTTGATCTTCGGAATCAGGTCATCCTCCGTGAGATTTGCACAGGCATTGATTTTTTCACGGAACTTATCCACGTTTTCTTCCGGAAGAGATAATCCTGCCGCCATCGGATGTCCGCCGAATTTTTCCAGAAGTTCCCTGCACTTACATAGTTCCTCATACATGGAGTACTCCTCGATGGAACGCCCGGAGCCCTTCACGCCCTCCTCCGCCTTCGTCAGCACAAATACCGGCTTATGATAAGCCTCCCGGATACGCCCTGCAATGATTCCTGCAAGACTTTCGTGCACCTGTGGCAGATAAATGACAAGCACTTTATCCGACATGTAATGTTCCTCCACCACACGTTTTGCCTCCTCGACGCCATCTGCTGTCATATCTTTGCGCTGCTGGTTTAACTCCACAAGCTCCCTTGCCGTTTTTGCTGCCTCTTCCTCTCCCTGTAAAAAAAGAGACAGAGACAGTTTTGCTGTATCAAGTCTGCCACTCGCATTGATGCACGGTCCTAACACAAAACCAAAATGATATGCATTGATCTGCTCCGGTTCTAAATGATTCTGAAAGATCAGGGCGCGCATCCCCGGATTTTTTGTGCGGTGAATGCGGTTTAATCCCTCTTTCACCAAAATGCGGTTTTCGTCTGTCAGATCCATGACATCGCCAACGGTTGCAAATGCGACATTTTCCAGAAATTCATAGGTTTCTTCCAGGGCAAAACCCATTTTTTCATACAATACCTGCAGCACTTTCCATGCGACTGCTGCTCCACATAACTCTTTAAAAGGATACGCACATTCCTGCTGCTTTGGATTCACGATTGCATCTGCGTTGCTGCGAAGGAACTGCTTTTCCCCATTCTCCTCTGTATAGGGAATCTCGTGGTGATCGGTCACTAACACGGTCATCCCAAGTTCTTTGGCATGCGCAATCTCTGAGATTGCAGCAATTCCGTTATCGCACGTAAGAATGGTATCCATTCCGTCTCTTTTTGCCTGATCGATCAGATTCTCATTGATTCCATAGCCATCCTTCATGCGGTCCGGAATCTGCGTGGAAACATTTCCACCACAGTGTTTAATTCCCCGGTATAAAATATAGGTTGACATAACTCCATCTATATCATAGTCGCCGATAATACGGATCGGCTTTTGCTCTTCTATTTTAACTTTTAAAATATCTGTCAAACGATCTGCATCTTTCAATAAATGTGGATCGTATAAATCCTTTAAACTTCCATTCAGATATCTTTCAAATGCCGCCTCCCCGATCACCTCACGGTTTCGGATAAGACGCGCTGTGACAGGGCTGATTCCGAACTCTTTTCCAAGCTTTTCAAAATCAGCCCCCTTGTTGATTACAAACCATTTTTCCATGTAACACCTGCTGCCTGTTTTTTCTTATGAATTTATCTTTTAATAATGCACTTCCATCAGCATCAGTCCACATGCCGGCGCTGTATAGCCTGCGTTCTCCCGGTTTTTGCTCTCTAAGATCTGTGGCAGCTCCTCCGGCGCTCTCCTGCCATCCCCGACCTCGATCAGCGTACCCGTCAGGATCCGCACCATATTTTGCAAAAATCCATTGCCCCGGTAATCGATCCAGAGATCATTCCCTTTCTTCGTAAAATTGATCTCATAAATTGTGCGGACTGCCGTTTTTTTCATTTTCTTATTTCCGCAAAATGAAGTAAAATCATGTGTTCCGATCAGATAGGAAGCAGCTTCTTTCATGCGTTCGACATCGAGTGTTTTCTCATACTGGTACTCATATTTCCGCTCGAAAACATCCGAGATCTCTCCCATATGGATGTGATAGCGGTAGGTCTTTTTCTTTGCGGCGTAACGGCTGTGAAAACGCTCGTCCACCTGCTCAACCGCAATAACGGCAATGTCATCCGGCAGATAATGATTCAGATAGGACAGGATCTTTCCCTCCGTAAAATGCTCCTCAATATGAAAATTTGCCACCTGGCCTTTGGCATGCACGCCCGCATCCGTTCTCCCCGAACCGATGACTTCCACCGCGTGTCCTGCCATCTGTCCCAGCACTGCTTCTATTTTTCCCTGAATGGTCAGCCCGGTGCTGTTCTGCCCCTGCCAGCCCTTGTATCTTGTCCCATCATACTGGATTGTGATTTTATAGTTGTTCATACTTTTTATCCCTGCTTTACTGCAATCTAAACTAACTTTTAGTTTAACACATTTTCTACTCAAATCCTAGTCTGCGATCTGTTCCTGAAACGTTTTTGTGCCGGGGAACTGAAAAATACCAATCCCCCGGCACATTTACTCCACATTTTATACCAGTTCTGCAATCCTTGTCACCGCAACATAGATCTCCGATATTTTATACCAGGTGCGGTAATCTACCACTCCCGTCACAGGCAAGCCAAAAATAGACTGGAATTTTTCTACTGCTGCCTTCGTTGCCTCTCCGTAAATCCCATCCGGTGTGATCGTCGGGATTGCCGGATAAGCCTGCGAGATTCTCGCTAACTGTTCCTGGATCTGCCGGACCTTATCTCCGGCAGCACCCACTTCCAGATTATACCGCGGCCAGGATGCAGGGATACCGGAAATCTCCTCCGCTGTATTGATAAACATATTATCACCATAATAATAACGGAGAATTTCTATCGTTTCGTAGTTCTGATCCCCAAGATATTTGCTTCCCCACTGGCTCAGCCAGTTGCTGCACGTCACGCGCTGTCCGTCACAATACTGCGTCAGGATTGGCTGTCTCACATTCGGTCTGGAAAGATAATTCTGGAACATTTCCTCTACCACATCCGAGATACTCTGGAAAATATTTCTTCCATATACAAATTTCTGGTCATAAGCAGTGGATGTTGTGATGGTGAAGTTATAGCCTTTGTTCCGGTACCATTCCGTGTAAACCCTGTTTAACGTAAAGGACATGATCGCAAGGATATTGGCACGCAGCGTGCTGTCCGGCCACGTGCTGTATATCTCGCTGGATGCCACATTTTTGATGTAATCCCGGTAACGGACATAATAATTTGCCGCATTGGGATCCGATGGCGGTCCGTCATGAACAACGACAAATTCCGGGATCACCACTTTACTCAGCACGATCTCCCCTGAGTCGGAGACAGGCTTGATCTCGGACTCTGCTATTTTTGCCGGGAAATTGCCAAACAACGTATTGACCGGAATCACAATGGAATCTATTTGATTTTCTTCCTCATTTTCTTCCGCCATTCGCACCTGTTGCAATGCGAGCTGCTCTGAAAAAACCTGAACACCCGAAATACTGACGGGACGATATCCCGGTGCGGTAACTTTGACCGTATATTGGGCAAATGGCTGATTTTCGGAGGGTTCCATCGAGTATTCAAGCGGAGGCGCATCAAGCGTAAGTTTCTCCGACATTCCTGAATCATCTGCGCTTACCTCCTCCACCGTGGAATCCGGCTTGCCCGAATAGGAAATCGTGATTTTCGCTCCCTCGATCGGTCGTCTGGTCCGGTTCGCAAGTACTTCTACCTTGAGGCTTCCTTTATCTACAGCCTCTGTCTGGGCATATTTGATATCTGGCATGAACAACCTCTTCCTATATTTCCTTATATTATATGCTCAGACATGCGATCCTGTTCTGCTTCCTGTGCAAAACATTCGATTTCCCAACTTCTCAATTTTTATTTCCGTTCTTTATCCAAATCCCCCAAAACTTAATTCTTACTCTACCGTAACTACCTTCGCCAGATTTCTTGGCTTATCAACATCAAATCCCTTATCGGATGACACGTAATATGCTAAAAGCTGTAATGCAACCGATGCAGGTAAAACCATAAATTCATCCTGCATATCCGGAAGCTTGATCACCTGATATTCGGTATCAAGATCACCGGAAAGTGCCTCTTTGATAAATAATACAATATCTGCACCTCTGGATTTTACTTCCTTAATATTGGAAAGCTCTTTTGACATGAGTTTTTCCTGTGTTACCGTTGCAACAACCGGTGTGTTAGTCGTGATCAGTGCAATTGGTCCGTGTTTTAATTCGCCGGAGGCATAAGCCTCAGAGTGAATATAAGAAACCTCTTTCAGTTTCAATGATCCTTCCAGTAAAATAGAGTAATCCAGTCCACGTCCGATCATAAACAGATCCTTTGCTTCCAGAATCTTCTTTGCGATCACATGGATGTCACGTCTTTTCTCCAATACTTTCTGCATCACTTCCGGAACACGCTCTAATTCTGCGATAAAGCTCTTTGTCTGCTCCTCTGTGTAGACACCTCGCAATAATGCCATTTTTGCAACCACAAGATAAAATACGGAAAGCTGTGTTGTGTAAGCTTTTGTACTTGCCACTGCAATTTCAGGTCCTGCTGCGGTGTATAACACATAATCACTTTCTCTTGCAATGGAAGAACCTTTTACGTTGATAACGGATAAACATTTTGCGCCCTGTCTCTTCGCATATTTTAATGCTTCCAAGGTATCAATTGTCTCACCGGACTGTGATACTGCGATCACCAATGTTTTCTCATCAATGACCGGATCGGAATACATAAACTCTGATGCAAGTTCTACGTCCATCTGCACATGAACGATAGATTTTACCAGAGCCTGTGCCACAAGTCCCGCATGCATGGCTGTTCCGCATGCTACCACACAAATTCTGTCACAGTCTGTAAAAAGAGAATCCGGCACACCATCCGAAGTAAAATCAGGCAGACCGTTCACGATACGGTCTTTGATCGTATTCTTGATTGCTTCCGGCTGCTCCATAATCTCTTTTTCCATATAAAATGGATAACCATTCTTTCCCGCGCTGTTCAACTCCCAGTCAACGGACAAAAATTCTGGTTCTACCACATTGTCATTTAAATCCGTAAGTACCACATGATCTTTGTGCAACTCTAAAATGTGATATTCCGGTACAACAAAGTATTCATTTGTAAAACGGCAGAGTGCAGTCAGATCTGATGCAAGCATTGCTCCCTCTTTGCATATGGTTGCAACGATCGGGCTGACATTCCGGATCGAGTAGATCACATCCGGCTGATCTTCAAACAGGATCACAAGCGCAAAGGTACCCTTTAATTTGCTCACTGTTTTTTTGATCGCTTCCTTTGGATCTCCCTTGTAATAATGATTTAATAATGCAGCCGCAACTTCACTATCTGTTTCAGAATGAAGGATTTCCTGCAAATCGTAATCAGCGATCAGCTCACGATAGTTTTCGATGATCCCGTTATGAACCAGAGTCACTTTTCCCTGCTGATGCGGATGTGCATTCTGATCCGTAACTCCACCGTGAGTTGCCCATCTTGTATGTCCGATACCGCAGGTAGACAAAATCTTCTTCGAATCACAAATTGCTCTTAAATCACTTACTCTTCCGGCACATTTATAAACATTTGTCACATGGGAAGTTTCGTCTTTCACTGCAATACCCGCACTGTCATATCCACGATACTCTAATAATTCCAACGCATCTAATAAAACATCTTTTACGTTTTCACTGCCTGTATAACCTATAATTCCACACATATTAAATTTCCTCTTCTTTTCTATTTAAAATTTAAATCATATTCGAATTCAATTGTCCCATTATACCGTATTTGTTTTGCAGTCACCTGCATATTTGCCGGCATATCTCGCACTGGGAAGTACGAAAGGGCGTCCGCCGAATTTTCGATAACCCTTTTCCTCGTTAACCTGTGTATGGTCGTCCTCACAGGTACATGGCGCTAGAAGAGAAACCTAAATGTCTGCAATCAGTCACAGACAGGATCGCATATCTGAAAATATAAACCTTATTCGATTATCAATGTGCTATATATATTGTAAATGCCTTCATAAATGCTGCTACATCTATGAAGGCATCTATAACATGATTACTATACTATGATATGTGAAAAATGTCCAGAAGTTATTTTACTTCTACTGTCCAGCCATATTTATCCGGGATTCTTCCCCACTGGATACCGGTTAAGGTATCATATAATTTCTGTGTCAGTTCACCGATCTCAAAGTTGTTGACTGTCACAACATCATCTTTGTAACGAAGTTCTCCAACTGGTGAGATAACGGCTGCTGTACCTGTACCAAATACCTCTTCCAATGTACCGTCATGTCCGGCTTTCATCAGATCATCTACGGAAAGTCTTGTCTCATTTACTTTGTAACCCCAGTCACGAAGCAGATGGATCATGGAATCTCTTGTAACACCCGGAAGAACGGTTCCTTCGATCGGTGCTGTGTAGATTTCACCGGCAATCTTGAACATGATGTTCATGGTTCCAACTTCCTCTACATATTTACGATGCTCACCATCTAACCAGAGAACCTGTGCATAACCAAGTTTTTCTGCTTTCACCTGTCCTAAAATAGAACCTGCGTAGTTACCACCACATTTTGTAAAGCCTGTACCACCTTTTACTGCACGGACAAGTTCATCCTCAACCAGAATCTTAACCGGGTTAAGACCTGCTGCATAGTAAGCACCTACCGGGCAGCAGATAATCATAAACTTGTATGCGTTTGCCATATGTACGCCGAGTGCTGCTTCTGTTGCAAACATAAATGGTCTGATATAAAGTGAAGTGTTTGGTTCAGATGGAACCCAGTCAGCTTCTACTTTTACAAGTGCTTCCACTGCTTCGACAAACATATCAACTGGGAATTCCGGCATGCAAAGTCTTGCGTTGGAATTGATCATTCTCTTTGCGTTCATCTCTGGACGGAACAGCTGGATTTTTCCTTCTGCTGTACGGTATGCTTTCATACCTTCAAATGTTTCCTGTGCATAGTGAAGTGTCACACATGCCGGATCCATTGTGATAGGTCCTTCCGGAACGATTCTTGCATCTTTCCATCCGTCTTCTTTTGTCCAATCCATGACAAACATGTAATCTGTCATATACTTACCAAAACCAAGATTCTTCTGGTCTGGTTTCTCCTTTAATACCGGTCTTTTTTCAAATCTGATATCCATAATATCCTCCTTTTCCCATTACACTTTTGGGAAATTAACTTTGACAACCATTATGATACTTTATTTTTTTCATGTCAAGATTATTCCGAAGCCTTATGTTATGTATAACTATTAGTTATTATCTGTTTTATTTTCTATAACCTGATTTTATTTTCTTTTTCAAGTGACTTTTCCACTCTCCTGTAATATAATAAAACTACCTAAAAAAATTATGAGAGGTGATCCCTATGCATACATTTCAGCCAATTCCAGTTGATATGCTGGACATGAATCCATTTACGAAAATCGGCAAAGAATGGGCACTGCTCACAGCCGGAAATAAACAGGAATCCAATACAATGACCATTAGCTGGGGCGGTGTTGGTGTTTTATGGGGCAAAAATGTTGTCTATGTTTTTGTCCGTGATTCCAGATATACCAAGGAACTGATCGATGCGGGAGACTTTTTCTCCCTTACATTTGTAAGTGACCAGTACCGCGATGCCTTGAATTACTGTGGCTCCCATTCCGGCCGGAACGAGGATAAGATTGCAAACGCAGGGCTTACCGTGGACTACCGGCATGGAATCCCATACATTGATGAGGGAAATCTTGTTTTGGTCTGTGAAAAAATGTCTGCTACCAGAATCACGGATGATTCCTTCCTCGATTCCGAGATTGCTGACAAATGGTACAAAGACGGCGATATGCACACCATGTACGTTGGACAGATCATTGATGTGCTCGCAAGATGATCATTTCTGCTAAACTCTTATTTTTTTGCAAAACGCTGCATTCCTAAACCACAAAAGCCTCCCGGCAAAAATGATCCGGATTGCCTTTCATCGCAATTCCCACATTTTTATCGGGAGGCTTTTTTACTCATGAAGCAGATAACCACTTCTTATTCAACAAAAAAATTTATTTTATTTCAATGGATATTTCTCTGTCAAAGATTTCACGATCGCCTTTGCCTTGTCAGCTGCCGGCTCACCCTCTTTGATCATCATTGCGATTGCCTCTGCGATCTGATCCATATCATCCGTGTTTAATCCGCGGGAAGTTACCGCCGGAGTTCCAAGACGTACACCACTTGTCACAAATGGAGATTTCGGGTCGTTTGGAATGGTATTCTTATTGCAGGTAATGTTGACGGAATCCAGAAGTTTCTCAACTGCTTTTCCGGTAAGATCATAATTGGTCAGATCTACGAGCATGAGGTGATTGTCTGTTCCACCGGATACGATCTTAATTCCACGATCCATCAGTCCCTTGCAGAGTGCCTGTGCGTTGTCAATAATATTCTGCTGGTAAACCTTAAATTCCGGCTGCAATGCCTCTTTGAAGCAGACTGCCTTGGCTGCGATCACATGCATCAGTGGTCCGCCCTGAATACCCGGGAAGATTGCTTTGTTAAAGTTATACTTGTCCGCAACTTCCTGACTGCTCAAAATCATTCCGCCTCTCGGTCCGCGCAGTGTCTTGTGTGTTGTGGTCGTCACAACGTGTGCATATGGAATTGGGCTTGGATGAAGTCCTGCTGCCACAAGTCCTGCAATATGCGCCATATCGACCATGAGCACTGCACCACATGCGTCTGCGATCTCACGGAATCTCTTGAAATCAATGGTTCTCGCATAAGCGGATGCCCCTGCAATGATCATTTTTGGTTTACATTCCATTGCAAGTTCTTCCACTTTATCATAATCAATGAATCCCTCGTCATTGACACCATATGGTACTACATGAAAATAACTTCCGGAAAAATTGACCGGAGAACCATGTGTCAGATGTCCACCATGGTCTAAGTTCATTCCCATGATCGTATCACCCGGTTTTAAAATTGCAAACTGTACCGCCATATTTGCCTGCGCACCGGAATGTGGCTGCACATTGACATACTCACACCCAAATAATTCTTTTGCGCGCTCTCTTGCCAGTTCTTCAACAACGTCCACGCACTCGCAGCCACCGTAATATCTCTTTCCCGGATAACCTTCCGCATATTTATTCGTCAGGACACTTCCCATTGCTGACATAACCGCCGGGCTTACCCAGTTTTCGGATGCGATCAGCTCAATATGACTGTTCTGTCTGTCAAGTTCATCGGTAATTGCCTGTGCGACTTCCATATCCACTGCCTGAATATCTTCTAATGTGTACATAAACTCCTCCTTGTCTTCCGCCAGATTTTAAAGTTCATTATAAAGGACTTTCTGTAAATATTCAATTATAAATTTATTTAAAAAATGTATACGCTGTCGCAAACCATGCCTTTATCACATCCCAAACCCATGCGTTTTCCAGATCAATACCGCGATGCATATCTGCAAGATCAGGATAAGCGGCATTCCCACCACAAAATACCAGTGCTTTGTCTTATGATGAAACAGATACATGCCGGCCCACGTTCCGACACTGCCGCCTAAAATGCTCACAAGGAAAAGTATTTTCTCCGGTATCCGCCATGCATGATGCCGCGCCTTGCTTTTGTCCATTGCCATCACTGCAAGTCCAATGAGATTCATAACGATCAGATAGATCAAAAGTCCTTTTTGCATTCTTCTGTCTCCCTTCGTTTTTTCTGTAAATGTGAAATGCAAAAACGGCCGCCAAAAGGCAGCCGTTTTCCTATTTCACAACTATTTTGTTGCTTTATTTTTTCCTAAATGTACTTTCATGACATACCATAACTCTGTTGCGATGCAGATAGAAGAATAAGCACCACATACAAGACCTGCCATAAGTGGAAGTGAGAAATCACGGATACTTGCCACACCTAAAATGTAAAGCATTACGACCATAATAAAAGTTGTAATAGAAGTATTGATACTTCTGGATAATGTCTGAGTTAAACTCTTGTTTGCGATTTCTCTCAAATCCTCTGCAGTCTGTTTTCCGGTCTTTAATGCAAGATTCTCACGGATACGGTCAAAAATAACGATCGTATCATTGATAGAGTAACCTACGATGGTAAGAACACATGCAATAAAGGTACTTCCTACAGAAATACGCACAAGTGCATATACTGTGATCACAACAAGAACGTCATGAACCAATGCAAGGATCGCACTTGCTGCAAATCTGATATCTTTGAAACGGAACCAGATGTAAAGTAACATAAAGATACAGGACACGATAACCGCTTTCAATGCATCGGAACGCATCTCACCACTGATGGTAGAACTGATACTCTGGGAAGTGATGGTGGATGCATCCACATCACAATTTTCTGCCAGTGTATCTTCCAATTTCTGACGCTCATCAAGACTTAAGGTACGTGTCTTAATTGTAACCTGTGTTGTTCCTTCTACTTTTGTTGCCTGCACATCGGAATCCCCGGTTACTTCTTCCACATAAGGAACGATGTCATTCTCGATATCCTCGATGGTCATATCTTTGCCAAAATCAGCCGTTGTGGAAGTTCCACCCATAAAGTCAAGACCATAGTTCAATGCCTTGCCCTCTGTTGCGGAATGTACACCCATACTGATCAGTCCGGCAGCGATAATGATACCGGAAATTGTAAAGAATACTGCTTTTTTTCCAATGAAATCAATGCTCTTTCTCTCTTTTGCACGACCGTAAAGTTTTTCACTCTTAAGTCCCAATGCATACAGAGAATACAGAATGTATCTGGTCACAACCATTGCTGTAAAAAGGGAAAGGATGATACCGATCATTAAAGTATAGGCAAAACCTTTTACGGTACCGGAACCTAACGCCATAAGCACAACAGATGCAATCAAAGTTGTAATGTTACCATCTAAGATAGCTGACATCGCTTTCTGGAAACCGATCTTCATAGATGTCTGAACCGATTTTCCGGTTGCGATTTCCTCACGGACACGTGCAAATACAATAACGTTTGCATCCACCGCCATACCGATACCAAGGATAATACCTGCGATACCCGGAAGTGTCAGTGTGATCTCGAATAAATATAAGGTTGCAATCACTAAAGTTGTATAAATTGCAAGTGCTAAGGATGCTGCAATACCCGGTACTGCGTACATAATGATCATAAATACCATAACGATTGCAAGACCGATCGCACCGGCTTTTAAACTGGTAGAGATTGCCTGGCTTCCCAACTGTGCTCCTACAACAGAGGACTCTAACTCGGAAAGCTGTAAAGAAAGAGAACCGATACGGATCTGCGTTGCAAGTGTCTCAGCCTCTTCGAAGTCTGCCATACCTGTGATCTGTGCCTCACCGCCTGTGATAGCTGTCTGTACACGTGGATAACTGATGGTCTCTCCATCGTATACGATAGGAAGGTTTTTACCAATGTTTTCAGAAGTTACTTCTCCGAAAATCTTTGCACCCTCATCGGTCAGTTTTAAGGCAACCACATACTCTTTGTTGCCATACGTGTCTGTCTGGGTTGCAGCCTGTGCGTCTGCGACCATATCACCGGTCATAAATACCGTTCCATCCGGCATCTGGAACTCCAGGGAACCCGGATTACCAAGATCCTCTAGAATCTGGTTTGCATCCTGCACACCAGGGATCTCAACCGTAATTCTGTCGTCTCCAACCTGATATACGGAAGCTTCTGTACTGTAACTGTCTACACGTTTCTGAAGTTTATAAATGGTATCACTCATATCTTCAGCACTTGGATTCTCGTCCACTACCTGATAAGTAATGGAAACACCACCGGAGAGATCCAGTCCCAGAGGAATTGACATATCTTCGCCGATTCCGGTGGATGAAAGAATAATTGATGCATAATAAGCAAGTCCCACAAACGCTGCAAGGATCACTGCCAATATGACTGCTGCTTTACTCTTTTTCATTGTTTTACCCTTCCTTTATTCTTCGTCTGCCTCGGCAGCCTTAATCATGATTGCGCATTCAATACGCTTTTTCTGAAGTGCACATCCGATGTCGTATGCATTGTGGATATCTCCATGGAAATTGTAGGAGTTTGCTGCACATCCGCCACTGCAATAGAATTTTGCAAAACAGTTACGGCATTTTTCTTTCGCATAAACATTGCAGCACTTAAATTCATCACAGATATCCTGACGTTTGATACCCTCGTCCACATTTCCAAGCAGGAAATCCTCATTTCCAACAAACTGATGACAAGGATAAAGGTCACCCCAAGGTGTCACTGCCAGATACTCTGTTCCTGAACCACAGCCGGAAAGACGTTTTGCCACGCACGGTCCACCCTCCAGATCTATCATAAAATGGAAGAAATTGAAATCATTTCCATTTTTATGTCTCTTTACCATCTCAGCAGCCAGCTTGTCATATTCCTCATAAAGCTGTGGAAGGTCTTCCTCACGGATTGCATAATCCTCGGTTGGCTGTGCCACTACAGGCTCTACTGAGATCTGTTTGAATCCAAGATCTGCCAGATGCAGCACATCATTGGAGAAATCAAGGTTATTGTGTGTGAAAGTACCTCTCACATAATACTTGTCCTGATTGCGGCTATCTGCAAATTTCTGGAACTTCGGCACGATCAGGTCGTAGCTTCCGGTTCCGTTGCGGAATGGGCGCATCTTGTCGTTGACCTCTTTTCGTCCATCCAGACTGAGCACGACGTTTGACATCTCGCGGTTGCAGAATTCCATAATTTCATCGTTTAACAGAACGCCGTTGGTGGTCAGTGTGAAACGGAATTTCTTGTTGTGCGCCTCTTCCTGGGAACGTCCGTACTCGACTAACTGTTTAACCACCTGCCAGTTCATCAGCGGCTCGCCGCCGAAGAAATCGACTTCCAGGTTCCGGCGGTTTCCAGAATTGGCAATCAGGAAATCCAGCGCTTTCTTGCCGACCTCAAAGGTCATCAGCGCTCTGCGTCCATGATACTCGCCCTCTTCTGCAAAGCAGTACTGACAGGCAAGGTTGCAGTCATGTGCGATATGCAGACATAACGCCTTGACTACGGTTTTTCTCTGCTTGACAATACCGATTAAATTTTCATAAATATCCTTTGTAAAGAGTCTTCCCTGCTCTGTCAGCTCTGTCACCGCATCCAGAATATCCTTCAGGTCTTCCTCCGTATATCTGTCCCCGAGCTTTTCTTTCAACACCGTTTCCGTCTCCGGTGCCTTCAGCGTCTCCGGTGTATGCTCTGCATTCATTTCATTCAGGACTGCAATCACATCATAAGCTTCCTGATCCACTACATGAACTGCACCACTGTTCACATCAAGAACGATATTATATCCATTATTCTGATACTGATGTATCACACCAATACCTCACTTTCTGTATTTTATAACTTTCCCTTAAGACAAGCATAAGGCAGCGACTCTCATCGCTGCCCTCCCTTCAAGATTCCGGGTCAATGCCGCATTATTTTCTGTTCTCGCAAGTCTGGTTTCCTACTGTGCAGGATGTCTTACAAGCAGACTGGCA
>OOAM01001514.1_pt1 | contig 14914 bp, 6 predicted proteins | sample 1671131 | NCBI WGS metagenome assembly OOAM01 (sample SAMN06348125, study PRJEB24527) | human gut metagenome | biome: human gut; feature: ankylosing spondylitis patient; material: feces | host: Homo sapiens | place: China | collected 2015-10 | reverse complement strand
ATATGAAGAATTGGAAGCGCCGGTGGGCGCTGTTCTTGGCGGCGGCGCTGCTGGCTCTCAGCCTGACCGGCTGCGGCGGAAGCGGGGAGGGGCCGGCCCTCTCCGTCTGCGTGGGCGGCGCGCCGGAGGAGCTGGATCCCATCTACGCCACAGAGACGGCGGACCAGACCGTCCTGGTCCACCTGTATGAAAATCTGATGCGGAAAACAGGAGACGGCTCCGGCGGGACCACGGTGACGAACGGCGCAGCCAAGAGCGTCAGTACGGAGGAGAATGCCGACGGCACCGTGACCTGGACCTTCAAGCTGCGGAAGGCCGAGTGGTCCGACGGCCGGGCGGTCCGGGCCGGGGACTTTGTCTTTGCCTGGCAGCGGCTGGCCGATCCGGCCAACGATTCCCCCAGCGCGTCGCTGCTGTCCGTGGTAGCAGGCTACGACGCCGTGCGGGAGACCGGCGACGTGTCGCTGCTGCAGGTGACGGCGGAGGATGACAGCACCCTGGTGGTGGTGCTGAACGGAAAGTTCGACTGGTTTTTGACGGAGGTCTGCACTGCGCCCGCCACCATGCCTCTGCGGCAGGACTTGCTGCAGGAGGAGACCGCTGCCGCTGACGGGGAGACCGCCGAAGCAGCGGCGGAGGCGGCGGAGGCGGCCCCTTGGTGGAACGACCTTACGGGCCTTGTGACCAACGGGCCGTATCAGGTGAGCGGGTATGAGGCTGGTGAGGCGCTGACCCTGGAGGCCAGCGAGACCTACCGCAACAGTTTCTCCGGGCCGCAGACCCTGACGTTCCGCTTTGCGGAGACCGCAGAGGCGGGACAGGACCTCTACGACGCCGGGGAGGTGGATTTCCTGGGCATCCTCCCGGCGGAGCAGCTGACGGCCTTGATCGAGGCGGAGAGCCGGACCCTGGCGCGGGAGCTGAGCGTTCAGGCGGTGGTGTTCAACTGCGCGCAGGATACGCTGATGGATGCCCGGGTCCGTCGGGCGCTGACTCTGACGGCGGACCGTTCTGCCGCTGCTGAGGCGGCGGGCGCCACGGCGTATGCCGCTGAGGGCCTGATCCCTCCCGGCGTGCCGGGGAGCGGGGAGCAGGATTTCCGTACAGATGGCGGCGTGCTGCTGGACAACGACCCCGCGCACCGGGACGAGCTGGCGGAGGAGGCCCGCGGCCTGCTGGCGGAGGCCGGATACGCCGACGCCCGGGACCTGGGGGAGCTGGAATATCTCTACGTGGACGAGGGGAACGGCGCCGCCGTGGCCCAGGCGCTGGTGGACGCCTGGCAGAGCGCCCTGGGCCTCCAGGTGACGGCCCGCGGCGTCAGCCGGGAAGAGCTGGACACCGCCCTGCAGGAGGGGACCTTCACCCTGGCAGGAACGGAGATCCGGGCTTTGGGCAACGATGCGGAGTGCTTTTTGATGCAGTGGGGCTCCGATAAGCCGGAGAACCTGGGTAAATACGCCAACAGCGCCTATGATACCCTGCTGTCGGTCATCGCCGGCGCGGAGGAGGGGGAGGCCCGGATGGGCTGCCTCCGCGATGCGGAGGCCCTGCTGCTGGAGGAGGGGGCCGTGGCGCCCCTCTACACCAGCGTGACGGGCTGGACACTGCGGGACGGCTTCTCCGGTGTCCTGCGGGACGCCCGGGGGTGGTTCAGCTTCGCAGCCGCTGGCAGGACCGCCTGAGATGAGCCGGAGACGGCGCCCTGAGGGCGCCGTCTTTTTTGTGCCCCCGGCGGGCCGCAGTGCCGCTGATAGCAGACATAAGACCTGCTGAAATAGACAAAGCGCCCCATCAGCCAGGCTCAAAATATGACGGCGGGATAAAATTGACAAATCCGGGCTGGAAGCCGTTGCAACCGGCGGCGGGGTTGGTGTATACTAAGCTGAACCAAAAGATTCCCGCCTGCCGGCGGAGAGAAGGAGGAACGATATATGAGCCAAGCATTCAAGAAGGTCCTGGTCGCCAACCGGGGCGAGATCGCCATGCGGATCTTCCGGGCCTGCCACGACCTGGGCCTCCAGACCATTGCCATCTACTCCAATGAGGACGTATACAGCCTCTTCCGCACCGCCGCGGACGAGTCCTATCTGATCGGAGAGAACGAGAGCCCCCTGGGCGCCTATCTGGACATCCCCCGGATCATCGAGCTGGCTAAGAAGCACGGCGCCGATGCCATTCACCCCGGTTACGGTTTCCTCAGTGAGAACGCGGATTTTGCCCGGGCCTGCGAGGCTGCGGGCATCAAGTTCATCGGCCCCTCCTCCCAGGTTCTGGACCTGATGGGCGACAAGCTGTCCGCCAAGCAGATCGCCGTGGCCTGCGGCGTACCCACCACCCCCGGCACCACAGAGCCCCTGAAGAGCCGGGAGGCTGCTCAGAAGCTGGCTATGGAGTTCGGCTTCCCCGTCATTCTCAAGGCGGCCGCCGGCGGCGGCGGCCGCGGTATGCGCCGGTGTGACACCGTGGAAGAGGTGGGCACCAACTTCGATCTGGTGAAGGCGGAGGCCAAGAAGGCCTTCGGCAATGACGACATCTTCATGGAGAAGTTCCTGGTGGAGCCCAAGCACATCGAGGTGCAGGTGCTGGGCGACGAAGAGGGCAACGTGGTCCACCTGTTCGAGCGGGATTGCTCTCTCCAGCGGCGCTATCAGAAGGTGGTGGAGTTCAGCCCCGCCTTCTCCGTGGACAAGAAGATCCGTCAGGCCCTGTATGAAGACGCGGTGAAGATCGCAAAGCACGTGGGCTATGTGAACGCCGGCACCCTGGAGTTCCTGGTGGACAGGGAAGGGCACCACTACTTCATCGAGATGAACCCCCGTATCCAGGTGGAGCACACCGTCACCGAGATGGTGACGGGCGTGGACCTGGTGCGCTCTCAGATTCTGATCGCCGAGGGCTGTCCTCTCAGCGATCCCCGCATCGGCATCAGGAAGCAGAGTGACCTGCACCTGAACGGCTACGCCATCCAGTGCCGCGTCACCACCGAGGACCCGTCCAACAACTTCGCTCCCGACACCGGCAAGATCACCTCCTACCGGTCTCCCGGCGGCTTCGGCGTCCGGCTGGACGCGGCCACCGCCGGCGTGGGCAGCGAGATCTCCCCCTACTATGACTCCCTGCTGCTGAAGGTCACCACCTGGGATAACACCTTTCAGGGCGTGTGCCTGAAGGCCGGACGGGCCATCCGGGAGATCCACATCCGGGGCGTCAAGACCAATATCGCCTTCATCTCCAACATCCTGCAGAACCCCACCTTCCTGGCGGGAGGCTGCCACACCAAGTTCATCGACGAGACGCCGGAGCTGTTTGAGCTGAACGAGGGCCAGGACCGGGCCACCAAGATGCTCAAGTACATCGGGAACATCGTGGTGAAGGAGCGGGACGGACACAAGATGTACGATCCCTGCCGGTTCCCGCCGGTCACCGGCAACCGGCCCGATGGCCTGAAGCAGATGCTGGACGCCAAGGGACCCAAGGCCGTGGCGGACTGGGTGCTGGGGCAGAAGAAACTGCTGATCTGCGACACCACCTGCCGGGACGCCCACCAGTCCCTGCTGGCCACCCGGGTCCGCACCCGGGACATCGTCAAGGGTATGGAGGGCACCAGCGAGATCCTGGCGGATGCTTTCTCTCTGGAGTGCTGGGGCGGCGCCACCTTTGACGTGGCCTACCGTTTCCTCCACGAGTCCCCCTGGGAGCGGCTGGACCTGATCCGGGAGAAGGCCCCCAACCTGCTGCTGCAGATGCTGCTGCGGGGCGCCAACGCCGTGGGCTATACCAACTATCCCGATAACGTGATCCGGGAGTTCATCAAGGAGGCCGCCCGCAGCGGCATCGATGTGTTCCGGATCTTCGACTCTCTGAACTGGATCCCCGGCATGGAGGTGGCCATGGATGAGGTCCTCAAGCAGGACAAGATCTGCCAGGCCACCATCTGCTACACCGGCGACATTCTGGATCCCAAGCGGGACAAGTACACCTTGGACTACTATGTGAAGATGGCGAAAGAGCTGGAGCACCGGGGTGCCCACATGCTTGCCATCAAGGATATGTCCGGCCTGCTGAAGCCTTACGCCGCCAAGAAGCTGGTGTCCACCCTGAAGCAGGAGATCGGCATTCCCATCCAGCTCCACACCCATGACACCACCGGCAATCAGGTGGCGGCGCTGTTGCTGGCCGCCGAGGCCGGTGTGGACGTGGTGGACTGTGCCATCAGCTCCATGGCAGGCATGACCAGCCAGCCCTCTCTGAACGCCGTGGTGGCGGCCATGAAGGACACAGAGCGGGACACCGGGCTGGATCTGGACCGGCTCCAGACCCTCACTGATTACTGGGAGGATGTGCGTAAGCGTTACGACTCCTTTGAGGGCGGCCTGGAGTACAATACCACGGATATTTACCGCTACGAGATCCCCGGCGGTCAGTACACCAACCTGAAGCCCCAGGTGGAGTCTCTGGGCCTGGGCGACCGGTTTGTGGAGGTCAAGGAGAACTACCGTAAGGTCAATGAGATGGTGGGCGACATTGTGAAGGTGACGCCCTCCAGCAAGATGGTGGGTGACCTGGCCATCTTCATGACCCAGAACAACCTGACCCCGGAGAACATCGTGGAGAAGGGCGAGAGCCTGGCCTTTCCGGACAGCGTTGTCAGCTACTTCTCCGGCATGATGGGACAGCCGGCCTGCGGTTTTCCCAAGGAGCTGCAAAAGGTAGTCCTTAAGGGAAAGCAGCCCATCGCCTGCCGTCCCGGCCAACTGCTTCCCCCGGTGGATTTTGACGCCAAGAAAAAAGAGATGCAGGCGTTCGACCCCGATCCCAGCCGGCGTGCCGTGCTGAGTTACTGCCTCTATCCCAAGGTAGTGGAGGCGTTCGTCAAGCAACAGAAAGAATACGGCTACATCATGCGGCTGGGCAGCCATGTGTTCTTCCACGGTCTGGCGGTGGGCGAGACCAACAAGGTCAACATCGCCGACGGCAAGACCCTGGTCATCAAGTACTTAGGGTTGGGCGAAGTGGACAAAGAGGGCATGCGCACCGTCAGCTTTGAGCTCAACGGCATCCGCCGGGATGTGCAGGTGCCCGACGAGGAGGCCCAGAAGAACATTGTCAAGGTCCCCATGGCGGACCCGGAGGACAAGAGCCAGGTGGGCTCCTCTATCCCCGGCGCGGTGAGCAGGCTCAACGTCAAGGTGGGCGACACCGTGGAGAAGAACCAGACCCTGGTCACCATCGAGGCTATGAAGATGGAGACCGCCATCACCGCCCGGATGTCCGGCACGGTGTCGGAGATCCTGGTGAAGGAGGGCGAGACCGTCAAGGGCGGCCAGCTCATCTTGGTCATCAAATAAGCATACGCCGCAGAAGGCCGGCCCCGGTGGGGCCGGCCTTTCGGCATTTCAGAGAGGTGGGACGGGAAAAATGAAGGTCGTGCAAATTGGACTTGCAGAAATATTAAAAAATTGTAAAAAAAACCTTGTAAAATGAATGAGGATAAGGTATGATATGCAAAGCGACATACGAGCTGTATCGACTAACAGGAAAAGAGGAATGGAAACATGAAAAAGTGCTTATCCCTGCTTCTTGCCGCGCTGATGCTGGCGGCGGTCCTGACGGGCTGCGGCGGCAATCCCTCCACGGAGGAGACGGATACCCCCGCCGACACCGGCACTGAGCAGGCTGCCCAGACCAACTGGAACGTCTCTTCCGTCACCGGCACCGGCACGGAGTTGAAATTCCGCAGCGGCGACCAGGGTACTTATTACGGCTTCGGCAGCGTGCTGGCGCAGGCCATCACCACCAACGGCAACGGAACCAAGGTCACGGCCGTGGTCAGCAACGGCTCCCAGGACAACATCGAGCAGATGCAGATGAACGTGGCCCAACTGGGCTTCGTCCAGTCCGACGTGATGAGCTACGCCTATAACGGCGAGCGGCTGTTTGAGGGGTTCCCCTATGCGGATTTCTCCACTGTCGCTGCTCTGTATATGGAGCAGGTGCAGATCGTCACCTGTGACCCGGACATCAAGTCCGTGGCGGATCTGGAGGGCAAGACGGTCTCCATCGGTGCCTCTGGCTCCGGCGTGTACTACAACGCCCTGGATATCCTGGCCGCCTATGACCTGACAGAGGATGACATCAACGCCCAGTACCAGGACTTCGGCGCCAGCGCCGACGCCCTGCAGGACGGCAAGATCGATGCCGCCTTCGTGGTGGCAGGCGCCCCCACCGTGGCTATCACCACTCTGGCCACTGCCAAGGACACCTATCTGGTGGGCCTGGATGACGAGCATATTGCCAAGCTCCAGGAGTCCTCTCCCTACTACGAGGAGTACATCATCCCCGAGGGCACCTATGAGGGCGTGCCGGAGACCAAGACCGTAGCCGTGGTAGCCACCGTCATCGCCCGGGACGATGTGTCTGAGGATGATGTGTACAACATCTGCTACACCATCTTTGAGAACATGGACAATCTGGCCCATGACAAGGCAGGGGAGCTGGATGTGGAATTTGCCTCCGGCGTCACCGCGGTGCCTTATCACGCCGGCGCGGCCAAGTACTTCGCCGAAAAGGGCTTTGACGTACCCACCAAGTGATCTCAGGCGGAGCCTGATCGGGAACTACGGCGGAATCTCCGCCGTAGTTCCTTGACTTCGGGTCGGTCCCGGCCTGGAAGATATCTTGCGAAATGAGAGGGGACCCTATGGCACTGTTCAAGAAACACAAGACGGAGCCTGTGCCGCCGGAGGATACCGGCGCCCACGATACCTCCGTGGGGACCGCCGCCGATGTGGAGGCGGTCATGAAAAAATACGACCGGGAGTCCAACACCCGGGTCTGGGAGGGTCTGCCGAAGCTGGTGATCCGCTGGCTGATGGTAGCGTTCTCCGCCTACTGCATCATCGACACCGTGTTCCTTTCCACCCGGCAGGAGGTTCGGCTGCCCATGTTCGTGGGTCTGATCCTGCTGTTCGGCTTCCTGACCTTCCCGGCCAAAAAAGGGGACGAGCGGGTCAACCACATGCCCTGGTATGACATCGTGCTGCTGATTGCCGGGCCCGGCGCCTACTTTTTCTACGCCGTCAATGCCCAGAACGTGGTCCAGATGTCCGCCCGGGTCATGCAGAACGACCTGTACATGATTATCGGCCTCATCGGTATCCTGGCCCTGGTGGAGCTGTGCCGCCGGTGCGTGGGCCTGCCGATCCTGTGCGTGGCCGGTGTGCTGCTGGTGTACACCTTCTTCAACCTGGGCGGCAGTGCAGATTTCAAGATGACCCTCTATCAGGTCATCCGCACCATGTTCTACACCTTCAACGGCATCTTCGGCGGCCCCATCAGCGTGTGCGCCAAGTTCATCGTGGTGTTCATCATCTTCGGCGCCTTCCTGGAGAGGACCGGCATCGCCCAGTTCTTCATCAACCTGGCCAATGCCGTGGCCGGTGCCGCCCCCGGCGGCCCCGCCAAGGTGGCCGTCATCTCCTCCGCCCTGTGCGGCATGGTGTCCGGCTCCTCCGTGGGCAACACCGTCACCACTGGCTCCGTCACCATCCCCATGATGAAGAAGACGGGCTACAAGCCGGAGTTCGCCGGCGCCGTGGAGGCGGCTGCCTCCACCGGCGGCCAGATCATGCCCCCCATCATGGGCGCCGCAGCCTTCCTGATGGCAGAGTTCACCGGCGAGCCCTACGGCACCATCGCCATGCGGGCCATCCTGCCGGCGGTGCTGTACTTCACCGGCATCTACATCGCCGTCCATCTGGAGGCCAAGAAGCTGGGCCTGAAGGGCATTCCCAGAGAGCAGCTGCCCCGCGTGCGCCAGCTGCTGCCCAAGATCTACCTTCTGGCGCCCCTGGTGCTGTTGGTGGTCATGGTCTCCACCAATATGTACACCATGGCCTTCTCCGCTGCCATCGCAATCGTGGCGGCCGTGGCCGTAGGCCTGGTCAACAACGTGGTGGAGATCGCCAGCAAGAGCAGCAACCGGGAGGACTTCCTCACCTTCGGCAAGATCATCGACGCCCTGGAGGGCGGCGCCAAGGGCTCCATCACTGTGGCGGTGGCCTGCGGCGTGGCCGGCATTATCTCCGGCTGCATCACGGTGACGGGCCTGGCCTCCAAGCTGTTGAGCACAATCGTCAGCCTCTCCGGCGGCCACATGATTATCGCCCTGGCGCTGACCATGCTCTGCTGCATCGTGCTGGGCATGGGCGTGCCGACCACCGCCAACTACTGCATCATGGCGGCCACCTGCGCTCCCATCCTGATGGATCCCTCCATCGGTGTCACCAAGATGGCGGCCCACTTCTTCGTGTTCTACTTCGGCATTGTGGCGGACATCACGCCGCCGGTGGCCCTGGCGGCCTATGCCGGCAGCGCCATTGCCAAGGCGGATCCCATGAAGACAGGGTTCAACGCCACGAAACTGGCCATAGCGGCCTTTATCGTGCCGTACATCTTCGCTTTCAGCCCCCAGATGCTCTTTGTGGATGTGACCGGCGCCTTCCAGGTGGTGCAGATCTGCATCAGCGCCCTGCTGGGCATCTTCGGCGTGGCGGCGGCCCTCAACGGATTCCTGTACCGGCCCATCCCCGCGCTGCTGCGGGTGGCCATGGCCGTGGGCGGCCTGGGTATGATGATCCCCGGCACGGCCACCGACATCGCCGGCTTTGTGTTGGTGGTTGGCATCGTCCTCTATCAGCGCTTCAGCGCCCGGCGCGCCGCCATGGTCTGAATGACCTTGAAAGTGCTCCCCGGCTTCCGGGGAGCACTTTTTCACACATACCCGCAAGTTACAAGAGATACAGGCCGCGGGAGAAACTGTAACTGTTTTGTTATTGCTTTGCCCTACATACTGTACTATTATAAGCAATACAGTTGATGCATCTGTGAAGAACAAGAAGAGGAGTACATACCATGGCTGAAGTCAAAGACCTGGAGAATGTAGAACAGGAAGCGACCGCTCCGGCGATGGAGGAGACGGCGGCGGACAGCGCCGCCCCCGCGGAGACGCGCGTAAACCTGAAGGCCCGGTGGCAGGCGATCCCGCGGAAGAAGCGGCGCCGGATCATCCGCCTGTGCATACTGGCACTGCTGCTGGTGATCGCCGCGGTGGTGCTGCTGAAAGTGCTGGGCGGCAAGAGCAGCGATGAGGGAGAGGTGGTCACCGACATTGTGCAGTACGGTTCCATCACCTCCACGGTCCAGGGCAGCGGCCTGACCAAGGCCAAGAGCAGTGAGACAATCACCATCACCACTGTCGGCACAGTGGTGGATGTGCTGGTGGCGGAAGGTGAGACGGTGACTGCCGGCACGCCGCTGTTCACCATCGACTCTCCGGCGGCAGAGACCGCCGTGCAGAAGGCCCGGAGCAATGTGGAGGGCTATGAGAAACAGCTCTCCCAGGCCCAGAAAGACATCGCAGGACTGAATCTCTCCGCCGGCTATGCCGGCAAGCTGATGGAGACCGTGACGCTGAATCCCGGTGATTCCATCACCAAGGGCCAGAAGGGGGCGGTCCTCTCCGACGATACCCGTCTGCGGCTGGAGCAGTATTACAGCTACGCCTATGCGGGCGACCTGCAGGTGGGACAGACGGTGAATGTTTCGATCCCTGCCCTGATGACCTCCGTTCCCGGCACGGTGGAGGCGGTCCACATGGTCAGCCGCATCACGCCGGAGGGGTCCAAGCTCTTCTCCGCCGACATCATCGTGGAGAATGAGGGAGCCCTGACGGCGGATATGGTGGCGTCTGCCACCGCCACTGTGAACGGTGAGACCGTGTACCCCTATGAGGCCGGCAAGCTGGCGTACTACCGCACCGGCGACCTGGTTTCCACGGTGGATGGCACGGTGATTTCCAGCAATCTGGTGGACTACCTGCAGGTGGCGCCCGGCCAGGTGCTGGTGCGCATCGACGGGGAGGAGAGCGAGAGCCAGCTCTTCACCATCCAGCAGAACCTGGACACTGCCCGGGAGGAGCTGAAGACTGCGGAGGAGAACCTGGCCAACTGCAACGCCAAGGCTCCCATTGACGGCATGGTAATCGGCCTGACCATCCAGCCCGGCGATGAGATCGCTGCAAATACCGCAGTGGTGACCATCTCGGACACCTCCAGCGTGGTGATTACCGCCAATGTGGACGAGCGGAACATCAGCTACATCAAGCCGGGGATGCCGGTGGAGCTGAGCCAGTGGGGGACCCCGGCCTTCGGCACCGTGGAGACGGTCAGCCTCTCCAGCACGGTGAACAACGGCGTGGCGACCTATCCCATCACCATCTCGGCGGACAACAGCGAGGGCACCCTGCAGGTCAACAGCTATATCGACTACACTCTAACTGCCAGTGAGAATGACAACTGCCTGGTCCTGCCGCTCCAGTGCGTGCGTACTGTGACCCAGGAGGACGGCTCCACCGTGAACGTGGTGTTTGTAAAGGGCAGTCGGCCGGACAACGCCATTGAGACGCCCACCCTGAGTGAGGAGATCCCGGAGGGCTTCTGGGCGGTGCCGGTGGAGATCGGCATCTCCGACAACTCCAATGTGGAGATCAAGTCCGGTGTGGAAGAGGGGACCGAGGTCTTCACACAGATCCAGTCCCTGCAGGCGTGGGGTTGATGCCCATGGCGAAGAACTTAGTAGAGCTGCGGGACGTCTATAAGATCTATGGCGAAGGGCGGGAGAGCGAGGTACGGGCCCTGGACGGCGTCTCCCTGACCATCGGAAAGGGCGAGTTCGTGGCGGTGGTGGGCCAGTCCGGCTCCGGCAAGTCCACCATGATGAACGTGCTGGGCTGCCTGGACATCCCCACCCGGGGGACGTATCTCCTGGGTGGAACGGACGTCCGGGAGCTGACGGACAAGGAGCTGTCCCACATCCGCAACAAGCAGATCGGCTTTATCTTTCAGCAGTACAACCTGATCCAGAGCCTGACGGTGCTGGAAAATGTGGAACTGCCCCTGATCTACCAGGGGGTGAATGCCGACGACCGCCGGGACATGGCCCTGGAGGCCCTGGCCCGGGTGGGGCTGGCGAACCGCATCAAGCACCGGCCGGTGGAGATGTCCGGCGGCCAGCAGCAGCGGGTGGCCATTGCGCGGGCCATCGCCACCAAGCCTCCCATCATCATGGCCGACGAGCCCACCGGCGCACTGGACTCCCACACCGGGCAGGAGGTGCTGAAATTCCTCCAGGAGCTGAACAAGGAGGGCAGCACCGTCATTCTCATCACCCATGATAACGGCATCGCCGCCACGGCCCGGCGGGTCGTCCGCCTGGCGGACGGCAGAATCATTGAGGACCGGGAGCAGGAGGTGGACTGGCTTTGAATATCCAACAGGCCGTGAAGATGGCGTGGAAGTCCATCTGGGGCAAAAAGGGCCGGTCCGCCCTGACCATGCTGGGCATCATCATCGGCATCGCGGCGGTGATGACCATCGTGTCCGCCATCAACGGCTATACGGAAAAGACCATGGAGCAGTACGAGGCCATGGGCAGCAACAAGCTCACCGTCAACATCTGGAACTACCTGTATGACGAAGATGGCAACAGCCTGGGTCAGGATTACTTTCCGGCGCTGTACGACTACTGCAACAGCATCAAGGAGTATGTGCTGGGCGTGACGCCCCAGGCGTACTGCAACGCCACGGTGGTATACGGGACCAAGAGCACCGCCAATATGAGCTATAATTACGATGAAAACGGCAATCTCACCGGCGACGTGCCGCCCAGCATTTACTACGGCAGCGACCAGTACAGCATCTGCAACAACCTGACGCTGGCCTCCGGCCGGGACCTGTCCGTGTTGGACATCCGGGGCTACAAGCAGGTATGTGTGCTGGGGGACCGGGCGGCAAAGATCTTCTTCGACGCCGCGGACCCCGTGGGCAAGGTGCTCCAGCTCAACGGGCAGAGCTTTGAGGTGGTGGGGGTCTATGCCCCCCGCCTTACCGGTGAAAGCGCATCCGCCAGCCAGATCGACAATGTCATCATTCTGCCCTACACCGCCCGCCGGGTGCTGGGCGGCGACGCACCGGAGCAGTTCATCGTGAAGACCCGCAGCAGCGAGGACATGATCGAGGCCAGCTCCCGCATCGGCGGCTTTTTGAAGGGACTGGTCAATCCCAACGCAGGCGGCTTCCAGGTGGACCAGGAGAACTCCTGGCAGCAGGAGCAGAACAAGCAGATGGGCATGATCTCCCTGATTCTGGGCGGTATCGCCGCCATCAGCCTGCTGGTGGGCGGCATCGGCATCATGAACATCATGCTGGTGACCGTCACCGAACGGACCCGGGAGATCGGCATCCGCCGGGCCATTGGTGCCGAGCGGAGCAGCATCGTCATCCAGTTCCTCATCGAGGCGGCCATGCTCTGCGGCATCGGCGGCATCATCGGCATCCTCATCGGCACCGGCGGCAGCCTGCTGGTGGGACGGCTGATGTTCCAGATGACCATCTACCCGGCGGCGTGGATTACCCTGTGCGCCTTCACGCTGTCGGTGGCGCTGGGAATTTTGTTCGGCATTTATCCGGCGGCAAAGGCCGCCAGGCTCCAGCCCGTGGAAGCACTGCGGGCAGAATGAGAGGGAGAGACTGATGAAGAGACGAATCATGACATTCCTGCTGGCCGTGTGCATGGCGGTTTCCCTGCTGGCGGTGCCGGCGGGGGCGGCCAATACCGCAGCAGTCACATTTTCCGATGTCGGGGACAAGAGCACGGCAGTGGCGGTGGAATCCCTGCGTCTGCTCGGTGTGCTAGACGGCTATGGGGATGGGACCTTCCGCCCCGGCACTGTCCTCACCCGGGCGCAGTTCTGCAAGATGGCGGTCTACGCCATGAACGGCAGCAATGAGCTGGGACGCTACCGGACCGTCACGGTATTTTCAGATGTGAAGCCCTCTTATTGGGCGGCGCCGTATATCAACATGGCCGCCAAGGGCAAAAACATCATCTCCGGCTACGCAGACGGGAAATTCCACCCCGACCGCACGGTGACCGTGGGCCAGGCGGTGACCATCCTGCTGCGGATGCTGGGCTACAAGGACGAAGACGTCGGCGGCGTCTGGCCGGACAGCTATATGGCGGAAGCCGCGCTCATCGGCCTGACCGACGGCGTCAGCGGAACTGGAAACGAGGGCCTGACCCGCGGACAGGCGGCCAAGCTCTTTTTGAATCTGCTTCGGGCGGACCAGAAAGAGGGCGGCAGCTATCTCGCCACACTGGGCGAGACCCGGACGGGGCAGATGCTGGCCTCCTCCACGGCTGACGGACCGCGGGGCGCCGGAACGGCGCTGCAGATGGCCTCCGGCGCAGTTTACTCCCTGGCGGACGGCAAGGTCTCCAACGGCATGCTCAACGGCACCAAGGGGACACTGCTGCTCAGCAAGAACGGTAATGAAGCCCTGACCTTTGTGCCGGATTCCGTGGGCAGCAGCAAGGTCGTGGTCCTCTCCACGGCCAAGGCCACGGAGCTGACGGATACCACCGGTACCAAGTACGTTATGGACAACGACACCGGCGTCTACTACAACGGCAAGGAGTCCGTGTGGAGCGAGGTCTACTCCTGGCTGAACGCGGGCACCTCCCTGACGCTGTATCTGGATGCAGGCGGCGGTGTGGACTATGTGTTCGTCGGCGGCGGCGGGACCACGTCCAACGAGGCGGTCATCATCTATGAGAAGGGGTCCACCTCGGGCTTCAGCTCTCTGGCCGGCGGCACCAGCGGATACGCCATCTACAAGAACGGCCTGCCCGCCACGGCCGGGGATATGCGCAAGTACGACGTGGCAACCTATTCCAGCACCACCAACTCCATCCGCGTGTGCGACACCCGGATTACCGGCTACTATGAGGATTGTTATCCCAATCCCAAGGAGCCCACGAAGATCACGGTCCTGGGCTATGAGTTCAACGTGCTGCCCACCGCTATGCAGACGGTCTCCCAGTTCAAGCCCGGCGACCAGATCACTCTGCTCCTGACCGAGGACAATCAGGTGGCCGGCGCGGTGGCGGCCAGCGGCAACACGGCCACCGGCAATGCCATCGGCATCGCCGAGGTCTCCAGCGGAAGCGCCACGGTGGACCTGCTCTGCGGCATCCAGGTGAAGGGCTCGGTCAGTCTCTCCGCCAGCGATGTGGAGCGGCTGAACGGCCAGCTGGTGCGGGTCTCCTCCAGCCGGAAGGGCGGCCTGTCCCTGACCCGCCTGACGGGCGGCGTCTCCGGCGAGCTGAATGTGGCGGAGCGCAAGCTGGGCAGCCGGAATCTGGCGGACAATGTGGTTGTCTTCCAGAACGACGGCAGCGGCCTCACCGCCATCAGCCTGTCCCAGATCGCGGACGGCAGCGTGCCCGCTTCCCAGATCACCTACGCCGGCACCGACTGGGCAGGCAGGGTGAAGGTCATCGTGCTGAATTCCGCCATCGGCGGCGGCTACATCTTCGGGCGCGCCAACTATACCGCGAACTATGACGAAGAGGGCAACCGGGAGGGCAATGCCCAGCTGTCTGTGGAATACGGTGCGGGCAAGAGCACGCCCACCTTTGAGACCGGCTATGTGGTGCGCAACGGCGACATCGTGGGCATCACCATCGTCACCTCTGGAAACACCCAGCGGATCGGCAGCCTGGTCTATCCTGACGAGCTGCGGAACGTGCCCAACACCGCTTGGAGCGGCAAGGGTGCCGTCACGGTGAACGGCCGGACCTACACGGTCCCTGCCAGCGTCCCCTGCTACAACACGCAGACCAAGAGCTGGGTCACCCTCACCGAGGCCAGAGCCTATGCAGACAGCGCCACGCTGTATGTGTACCAGGGCGTGGTCCGCTTCCTGGAAGTGGGCTGAGAGAACCGGCTGAAATCCGGGACAGATCCTCCTCTGAAAACGGTATATGTCCCATAAAAAACGGGCCGCCCCTT
>OOAM01001500.1_pt1 | contig 15034 bp, 11 predicted proteins | sample 1671131 | NCBI WGS metagenome assembly OOAM01 (sample SAMN06348125, study PRJEB24527) | human gut metagenome | biome: human gut; feature: ankylosing spondylitis patient; material: feces | host: Homo sapiens | place: China | collected 2015-10 | reverse complement strand
CCGGCACGGTTATGGAGAACATCCGCTATGGCCGCCTGGATGCCACCGATGAGGAGTGCATTGCCGCCGCAAAGCTGGCCAATGCCGATGGCTTTGTCAAGCGTCTGCCCGATGGCTACAACACCATGTTGACCAACGACGGTGCAAACCTGTCGCAGGGCCAGCGCCAGCTGCTGGCCATTGCCCGCGCCGCGGTTGCCGATCCCCCGGTGCTGATCCTGGACGAGGCGACCTCCTCCATTGATACCCGCACCGAGGCGCTGGTCCAGCGGGGCATGGACGGCCTGATGTATGGCCGCACCAGCTTTGTCATTGCCCACCGCCTGTCTACCGTCCGCAATGCAGACTGCATCGTGGTTCTGGAGCAGGGCCGCATCATCGAGCGCGGCAGCCACGACGAGCTGATCGCCAAGAAGGGCAAGTATTACCAGCTCTACACCGGTAATCTGGCTGAAAATTAAAGAAAAATCGTAAAAAACGGAGCCGCTGTACAAAATGATGTGCAGCGGCTCCGTTTATTTTCAATTTGTTCAAATTCCTCACAAAGAAACTCCATTTTTATCCTGTACAATAAGGGTGCAGTCAGGGAGGAACAGAAAAACATCCTCCCAAGATGCCATGCAGGCAATGAAAGCCGTGCATCTCCGGCAGAAACCGGGCGGCGCGGCCCCTTTAAAAAACACTGTCCCCTGCTGATGCGAGGCAATAGCCAAGGCGGCGGACAGACTACCAACCATCTCCTGACAGCCGCAAATGTTTGGGAGTTCTCATACACAGCCAGCGCCGCTTTCTCCTCCTTTCCACGGCGCTGGCTGTTTTTGTTTGGCTAAGAGTTAAACCTCTCAGTCTCGCTTCGCTCGCCAGCTCCCCTAGTAGGGGAGCCCTTGGCAAAACTGTCAACTTTGGTAGGAGCCAGGTTCACGTCCTCGGGTTCACCGCTGGCGGCGGTCGTCGTTGTTGCCCTAGTAGGGGAGCCCTTGGCATTCCGTTGTGTTTGCATCGTTACTCAGTAACTGTTCTAGTACATGCTCCCTTAACTGTGGCAGATCTATTACATGGATCCCCATTTGTTCCATCCGATACAAGACCAGAGCCGGGCTCTGGTCTTTTTTTGCGGCAGAAGCCATAACGCTGCGTGTAAAGGCGAGAATCCTGTCCTTTTTGTAGAAAAAGATCAGCTGCACATGGCCGGTGAACAGGGCAAACAGGGCCGTGCGCAGCTCCCGGGAGCCGAAGAGGAGGAGCAGGTCGCTCTCCTCTAAAAAGAGAACGTCTGCCCGGTCAAGAAACTGCAGGGCGGTCTGGCACAGAGCCTCCCGCTGCGGCCAGTAGGGCGCGGCCTGCGCCAGCCGGGGAAGATAGCAGCAGAGCGCCCCGGCATCCCGGGCGGCGGCAAGGGCCTTGAGGTGGGCCAGCCGCAGGGGGCTGTCCACCAGCCCGGCGGAGGAAAAGCAGAAGGCAGAGGCTCCCCGGAACGGGGCGGCCTCCAGCTGCTCCGGCCCAAGGGCCAGCCCGGCGGTGTGGGCACGGTAGGGCAGAGCGGTGTCTGCTCCGGTGAACACCACCGGTGTGGGGAAGGCATCCGTGAAGCAGAGCAGGGAGCAATCCACACCATCCCGGGCAAGCTGGGCCGCCAGCTTGCGGCCAAAGGGGTCGGCTCCCAGCTGGGCCAGCAGAGCCGCCTGCCCGCCCAATGCGGCGTATCGGCGGCAGAAGCCTGCACCCCAGCCGCCGGTCTGCGCCCGGAACGTCTCCGTCAGCTCCGGAGCCGTGGCAGCGTTCAGCTCCAGCCAGACTTCGCCCAGACACAAAACGGACATGTGCACCCCTCCCTCCGCAAATAAAAATCGGGTTACAGTATACACGATTTGCCCACCGGATGCAACCGATCCGGGACAAATCCTGACGGAGTGGAAGGGCCCGCGGGCAGGAACAATCCGATTTTACAAAGACCACCTGTTTTTTACCAATGCCTGTTTTTCATTGCCCAAGGTTTACCTAAGATTTGCCTTACCATGGTTTCTCCTCTTTCTCTGAACGGGTACAATAGAACCGTTCCCAAGAAACATTGCAACAGGGCCCGGGAGGGCTCAGGATAAGAGAGGAATTATCGTATGAAAGAACATAAAATGTCCCGCCGCAGCTTCCTGAAAGTGGGTGCTGTGGCATCTGCCGCCGGTCTGATGACTGCTGCCCCTGTGGCTGCAAACGCTGCCGCTCCGGCTGCTTCCACTGCAGCTGACGAGGAGAACTGCTTTGGCCTGTTCCAGAAGAAGCCCAAGTACATCTTCCTGTTCATCGGCGATGGCATGGGCACTGCCCAGATCCAGTCTGCCCGGTTCTATCAGGGCACTGTCACCAATAACGGTGCCATCACCGAGGCAGAGCTGAGCTTTACCCAGTTCCCGGAAGTGGGCAGTGTGACCACCTACGACAGCACCTCCTTCTGCCCGGACTCCGCTTCCACCGCTACCTCCATCGCTTCCGGCAAAAAGACCGAGAGCGGTGTCATCAATATGTGTCCCTGGACCCGTGATGTGCCCTATGAGACCATTGCGGAGAAGCTCCATAAGCAGAAGGGCTACAAGGTTGGCATCGTTTCCACGGTGAACATTGACCACGCCACCCCTGCTGCCTTCTATGCACACCAGAAGACCCGCAAGAGCTACTATCAGATCGGTGTGGAGCTGGCAAACTCCGGCTTTGAGTATTTCGCAGGCGGCGAGTTCCAGAAGGTGAACGGCGATGGCACCGGCCCCAACAACCACGAGGTGGCTGCACAGGCCGGTTACAACGTTGTCACCACCCAGGCCGGTGCTGCTGCCCTGAAGGCCGGGGCAGGCAAGACCCTGATCATTGCCGAGAATCTGGCCGACGGCAAGGCCATGAACTACGCCATGGACGCCGCTGGCGGCGAGTGGCAGCTGACCGACTATGTGAAGAAGGGCATCGAGCTGCTGGACAACCGCAAGGGCTTCTTCCTGATGACCGAGTCCGGCAAGATCGACTGGGCCTGCCACGCCAACGACGCCGCTGCTTCCATCCACGATGTGCTGGAGATGAGCAACGCCGTGCAGGCTGCTGTGGACTTCTACAACGCCCACCCCAACGAGACCCTGATCCTGGTCACCGCCGACCACGAGACCGGCGGCCTGGCCATCGGCTACAAGACCACCAACTACGACACCTTCCTCACCAACCTGACCCACCAGAAAATGTCCTACGCCAAGTTCGACACCGACTATGTGCAGAACTACATCGCCAACAAGACCCCCTTTGAGACGGCTATGCAGGATGTGAAGGCAGCCTTCGGCCTGACCCTGCCCACCGACCCGGATGCCGCCAACGCCGGCAAGCTGCAGCTGACCGACTATGAGGTGCAGAACCTGCGCACCGCCTACGACCGCACCCTGGAAGTAGGCTCTGCCAGCCAGAAGGACATGACCCAGCAGGATTATGAACTGTACGGCACCTACATTCCCTTCAGCATGGCCATCTGCCACACCATCAACCACAAGTCCGGCATGGACCACACCACCTATGCCCACACCGGTGCCATGGTCAACCTGTACGCCATGGGCGTCGGTGCCGAGAAGTTCGGCGGCGTGTACGACAACACCGAGATCTTCCACAAGCTGGCTGAGCTGACCAGCGTGCAGTGATCACTTCATCCAAAAAGCCCCGCTCTGTGTCGCACAGAGCGGGGCTTTGCTGCGTATTGGGAAACGGGATCAGGAGACCACGGCGTTGGTTTTCAGCCACTCCATCACAGCCGTCTGCAGGGCGGTCTGGTGGACGAAGTTGTCGCCGTAGGAGCTGCCGGAGTAGGAAGCGGCAGCGGCATCCAGCTGCTCCTGGGTGGGCTCGATGCCCTGGCTCTCGGCAATGGCCTGATACAGCAGGTCCTGTTTGGCCAGGTGAGTGATCACGCTGTCCGAAGCGCCCAGCATGGCGTTGGCGTCGGTGTAGCCCTGTGCCTGGGCGATGGTGTCCAGATCGCTGCTATAGTAGCTGGCCAGCTGGTAGTAGTAATTCAGGAACATGCAGGCGTAGTAGCCGGGCACCTCGCTGGGCAGGTCCTTAAAGGCGGCGTTGTCCAGCAGGCTGTCCATGATGGCATCCTCCAGATTCTGGTCATACAGCGCATCGGAGAAGTAGGTGCGCAGCGCCTCCACGGTGTGCACGTCGTCGCCGGTGCCGAAGGTGCTGTCCACCCACTCGTCGGTCAGCTCCGGCGTCACCGGCTCGGAGATGGAGTTCACGGTCACGCGGAACACGGCCTCCTTGCCGCTGAGCTCAACGGTGTTGCCGTCGGCGTCGGTGGAGGCGTCGTAGCCGTCAGGGAAGGTGACGGTCACGTCAAAGGTGTCGCCGGTGTTGTGGCCGACGATCTGATCCTCAAAGCCGGCGATGAAGCTGCCGCTGCCCAGCGTGAGATCGTAGCCCTGGTAGGTGCCGCCGTTGAACGCCACACCGTCCACGGTTCCGGAATAATCAATGTTCACGACGTCGCCGTTCTGCGCGGCGCGGTCGGTCACCGCCTGGGTGGTGCTGTACTGGCTCAGCAGGCTGTCGATGCGGGCCTGGACGTCCGAGTCGCTGGGGGTGACGTCTGCCTTCTTGATGGGCAGAGCGGCCACATTGTCCGGCAGGGTGACATAGTCCTGTGCAGTGATGCCGGTGCGGTAACCGTTTGCGTCCAGACCGTCGCTGTAGGTGAAATTCTGGTAGTCAAAGCTGTCCACCGTGCCGTACTCCGAGACGGCAGGAGCGGAAGAAGCCGCACTGGAAGAAGCGGCCGCAGAAGATGCGGACGAAGCACTCTGCTTTTTGGTCAGCGTGAAGATGGCAAAGATCACGCACAGGGCGGCGGCTGCCGCACACAGCACGCAGAGCAGGGTTTTGGTTGAATGTTTCAAGAATAGACCTCCTAAATAAAAAGACCGTTTGCACGGCCGGATCGGATCGTGTGCTTTCCTATTATATCGGATAAAACGCCAAAAGGAAAGTTTTTTGCCAAATTTCCACAAATCCGGTCCGCCGCAGCGCCGCACTTTTGCCTGCCTGCCCCCTGCAAAAGGTGCAAAACCGGTGGAAATGCCCCGGCGGTTCTGCTACAATAAAATTATGTGACCTGAACCGTTTCCCTCTCAGGGGGAGCCTGATAAAAATGGAGGAAAAACCCATGGATTACAACAAAGCCGCTCTGGAAATGCACGAGAGCCACAAGGGCAAGGTGGGCATCGTGAGTAAGGTGGAGGTCGCCACCCGCGATGACCTGTCCACCGCTTACACCCCCGGCGTGGCCGAGCCCTGCCGCAAGATCAAGGCAAACCCGGAGGACGTGTACAAGTACACCTTCAAAGGCAACATGGTGGCCGTTGTCTCCAACGGCACTGCCGTGCTGGGCCTGGGCGACATCGGCCCGGAGGCCGGCCTGCCGGTCATGGAAGGCAAGGCTGTGCTGTTCAAGGAGTTCGGCGGGGTGGATGCCTTCCCCATCTGCATCAACGCCCACAGTGCCGAAGAAGTGATCGCAGCCTGCAAGGCCATTGCGCCTACCTTCGGCGGCATCAATCTGGAGGATATCAAGAGCCCCGAGTGCTTTGAGATCGAGCAGACGCTGGAAAAAGAGCTGGACATCCCTGTGTTCCACGATGACCAGCACGGCACCGCCATCGTGGTCACCGCTGCCCTCATCAACGCCCTGCGCGTGGTGGGCAAGAAGATGGAAGATGTGCACATCGTGCTGAACGGCCCCGGCGCCGCCGGTACGGCCATCATCAAGATGCTTATGACCGCCGGTGCAAAGGACATCATCGCCGTGGATCAGTTCGGCACCCTGTACAAGGGCTGCAACAGCGCCGAGGCCCACAAGAACTGGCTGGGCGAGGTGACCAACCCCCGCCAGATCAAGGGCGGCCTGAAGGAAGCCATCGAGGGAGCCGACGTGTTCATCGGCGTGTCCCGCCCCGGCATCCTGACCACCGAGCTGTGCAAGACCATGAACAAGGATGCCATCGTCTTTGCCATGGCCAACCCCACCCCGGAGATCATGCCGGACGATGCCAAGGCAGGCGGCGTGCGCGTGATGGCCACCGGCCGCAGCGACTTCCCCAACCAGGTCAACAATGTGCTCTGCTTCCCCGGCCTGTTCAAGGGAGCTTTGAGCGTCCGCGCCCGCGACATCAACGACCAGATGAAGCTGGCCGCCGCCTACGCCATTGCCGACCTGATCACCGATGCCGACCGCAGCGAGGAGAACATCATCCCCGGTGCATTTGACCCCCGTGTAGCCGAGGCCGTGGCTGCTGCTGTGGCAAAGGCTGCCCGCGAGACCGGCACTGCCCGCCTGTAAAGGGAGGAACACGAGATGAGGAACATCTCCGCACAAGCCATCACCGATGCTGTAGCCCGGCTCTGCATCGAGGCCAACACCCGCCTGCCGCAGGATGTGCAGGCGGCACTGGACAAGGCCCGGCAGGAGGAGCCCTGGCCGCTGGCAAAGAATACCCTGGACCTGCTGTGGTCCAACCTGAGCGCCGCCAGAGAAAAAGACCTGCCCATCTGCCAGGACACCGGCATGGCCTGCGTGTTTGTGGAGCTGGGCACCGATGTCCACATCGACGGCAGCTTTGAAGCCGCCATCCACGAGGGCGTGCGCCGCGGCTACACCGACGGCTACCTGCGCAAGAGCATCGTGGCCGACCCGCTGCGCCGGGGCAACACCGGCGACAACACCCCCGCCGCCATCACGGTGCATCTGGTGGACGGCGAGGGCTGCCGCATCACGGTGGCCCCCAAGGGCTTTGGCAGCGAGAACATGAGCCGCATCCAGATGCTCAAACCCGCCGACGGCGTAGAGGGCTTCAAGAAGTTCGTGGTGGAGACCGTGAAGCTGGCCGGTTCCAACCCCTGCCCGCCCATCGTGCTGGGCATCGGCGTGGGCGGCAGCTTTGATAAGGTGGCGTATCTGGCCAAAAAGGCCCTGCTGCGCCCGCTGGATGTACCCAACCCCGACCCCTACTACGCACAGCTGGAACAGGAACTGCTCACCGCCATCAACGGCTTGGGCATCGGGCCCCAGGGCTTTGGCGGCCGGACCACCTGCCTGGGCCTTGCCATCGAGCAGATGCCCACCCATGTGGCGGGCCTGCCGGTGGCCGTGAACGTTTCCTGCCACGTCACCCGCCGCGCCAGCGCGGAACTGTAAGGAGGGAGAAGCATGGAATACAGACTGACCACTCCCTGCACCGCGCAGGACCTTGCCCCGCTGAAGGCGGGCGATACCGTGCTGCTGTCCGGTGTGGTGTACACCGCCCGCGATCAGGCCCACAAGCGGATGATCGAGGCGCTGGACAAGGGCGAAGCGCTGCCTTTTGACCTGACCGGCAGCGCCATTTACTATGTCGGCCCCACCCCGGAGCGTCCGGGTGAGGTGATCGGCTCGGCCGGGCCCACCACCAGCGGCCGCATGGACGCCATGAGCCCCCGCCTGCTGGATCTGGGCAACAAGATCATGATCGGCAAAGGCAAGCGGGACGCCACCGTCAAGGAAGCCGTGGTGCGCAACGGGGCCGTGTATCTGGCGGCTCTCGGCGGTGCCGGTGCCCTGATGGCAAAAAGTGTCGAGACGCTGGAGGTCATCGCCTGGCCGGACCTGGGCTGTGAGGCGGTGCGCCGCCTGACCGTGCAGGATATGCCCCTGACCGTTGTGCTGGACGCCCACGGCGGCGATCTGTACGAGGCAGGCCCTGCGGCCTATCTGGCCACACGGTAAGGCCAAAACGCCGAGAATTGCACCCTTTGCACAAAACAGGGGTGGTGCAAAACCGGCAAAACAGCAGTTCTGTGCAGAAAAATATGGTTAGTTTAACAAAACTTGCTGCGAATTACTTGCATCAACCGCAAAAATGTGATATCCTTTAACATACGACAGAGGGTACACATCCCCTGTCGGAAAAATCCCCCAGAGGGAATAAGGCAGGAGGCCGGACAAACCATGCAGATCCACCAGTCCGCAGAAGATTATCTTGAAACGATCCTGATGCTGAGCCAGCGTATGGGCAAAGTGCGCTCCATTGACGTTGTCAATGAGTTGGGCTTTACCAAAGCCAGCGTGAGCATCGCCATGAAAAAGCTGCGGGAGAACGGCTATATCGCGGTGGACGGCGAAGGCAACCTGACCCTGCTGGAGCCCGGGCTGGAGATCGCTCAGCGCATTTACAGCCGCCACCAGCTGCTGACCCACTTCTTTGTGCAGCTGGGCGTGGACGAGCAGACCGCCGCCGAGGACGCCTGCAAGGCAGAGCACATCCTCAGCGAGCAGACGCTGGAAAAGATCCGCGAAAGCGCCCTGCGCAACGACGCCGCCCATCCGCAGGCAAAGTGATATGATTCCAAGAGACACCGGAACGCCGAAAGACGTTCCGGTGTCTTTTTTTGTATGAAATTTTCGGTTTGTGTTGCATATCTGTTACGGATTTGGTACAATAAATCTGTGCGGAAAAGGAACGTTGGAAGAGCGAAAAAGGGCCGGGACGGCGCAAAGCCGCCCTAGGGTAAAGGAGAGCGTTGCGGCATGGATGCGATTGCCCATACTCAGGTCAGTGGGTTCTGTCTGGTCACGCTGGCGGTCTTGCTGCGGGCGCAGCAGAAAATGCGGGATAAAAGCCTGCCCGGGCGGCTGTTCACGGCGCTGCTGTGGTCTGCCGGGGCGCTGACGATCGTAGATCATGGCAGTGCGCTGGCGCAGCTGGGCGCGTGGCAGGAGCTGGGCATCCCCCTGACCTACCGGCTGAACGCCGGGGGCAGTATTCTGTTTTATCTGCTGGCGGCGTGTTGCTGCTTGCTGGTGTTTTTGTATGTAGAGGCAGAGCTGGGGCGTACATGGATGGAGGACGGTCGCAAGCTGGCGCTCAGCGCCGCACCGGTGGCGTTGCTTTTGCTGGCGCTGCTGACAGCGCGGGACGAAAACGGCTTCTGCTATCTGGATGCAGAAGGGCTGCGGGGCAGCACCCTGTTCTGGGGGGCGAAGCTGGTGGGGCTTGCCTATCTGGCGGCGGCCTTTCTCCGCTGCAGCTGGACGCTGAGCAACTGGAAGCAGGAAACACCCAAAGAGGAACTGAAGACCCTGCTGCTGCTCGCGCTTGCGCCGGCGGCAGGCTTTTTGCTGCAAGGTTGGCTGCCCGGGCGCGGGCTGCTGTGCTGCGGCATTACGCTGGGGCTGGTGTGCGTGTATGTGCTGGTGCTGCAGACCAAGTTCACGGTGGATACCCTGACCGGCGTCAGCAACCGTATCGTGGCGCTGCGCTATCTGGAAAGCGAGCTGCCCTATTACCGCCGCCATCCCAACCGCTCGCTGCATTTCCTCATGATGGACATGGATCACTTCAAGCACATCAACGATGAATACGGCCACTTGGAGGGCGATGCCGCACTGGTGCTGCTGGCGGGCATCCTGAAAAAGGTGTGCGCCAACTATAACGGCGTGCTGGCGCGCTACGGCGGCGATGAATTCTGCATCGCCTGCGGCTGCAACAGCGTGGAGGTGCACACCCTGATCGCCTCCATCCAGCGGGAGCTGGATGCCGCCAACGCCGCCTCCGGCAAGCCCTATCAGATCGAGATCAGCATCGGCTGCGCCCGCCTTGAGCCGGACATCGCCACCGTGCACGACCTGATCGATAAAGCCGATCAGGAAATGTACCACCTCAAGACCCGCAAGCGCGGCACAGCCCCCGCAGAAAAGCAGGACTGAACAGTTGTGAACTTACTATAACACGATAAATGCCGTTTGCCTTTACGGCCTTTCCCGTGAAAAATGCAATACCGGAGCGTCCGCAGACGCTCCGGTATTGCTCTATATAAAAATAATTTTTCCGCTGAAGATGGCCAAAGCAAAGCGGAGGCCATTCAAAATCGTCCCGCCCGCGCTTTCTATACGTTTTTTACCCTTCTGCCCTTGCATCCCGGGGTGGAACGCGGTATTCTTATAGAATAGACCGGAACCGCGACAGCACAGGGGAGGGAGACCACATGGACGCACAGGAGATCCGCGCATTGCTGGGCAAAAGCATCTTTGAGCGGGCACAGAAGTACCGCAAGCGCATCCTGCAAAGCAGCTGCACCACCAACGAGGACGGGGTGCGGCACCTGACAGCACTGGTGCAGGGCAGCGGGCCGGACTGCTATTATACGCAGGTCTGGCTGCGGGAAAACGGCAGCTTTGTCAGTGCCTCCTGCGACTGCCCCTATAACCAGAACGGCGACGGCACCTACTGCAAGCATATCGGTGCGCTGCTATTACAGGACGCGGAAAAGAACCCGCCTGCCCCGGAAAAAAAGCCGGAGAGCATCCCCGGGGTGCAGCGGGGCGTTGCAGGCTTGAGCACCGAGCCCCGCAAGGATAGTTACAGCGCCGGGCTGGATATGCTGTTCGGCCGCAAGTGGCGGGGCGAGGAGCCGGAGACCGACTATGAGGCCCAGCTGCTGCTGAAGCGCTACCAGCGGGAGGATGCGCAGCCCCAGCCCCAGAACGCTGCCCAGCGCACCGGCTTTGCTCTGCTGGAACCGGAGCTTACGCCGCACAATGGCCGTATCTGGCTGCGGCTGCGGGTCTCGGACGGCATCGGCGGGCGACAGTATCTGGTAAAAAGCATCCCGCAGTTTCTGGATGCGATCGAGCGGGGCGAAAGCGTCAGCTACGGGAAATCGCTGGCCTTTGTGCACCGGTGGGACGCCTTTGCCCCGGATGCACAGCAGCTGCTGCGGCTGCTGCGCCGTCAGGTGAGCGCCCGGCAGGCGTTTGAAGCCGAGGGCACCATGCGCTCCGGCTGGGAGAAAGGCCCGGCGGGCGGCCTGCCGTTGACCGGCGAGGGGCTGGATGCTCTTGTGGAGCTTTACGCCGCCGAGGGCGTTGTGGGCGGCTACACCCTTAAAGAGGGACTGCCGGTCATCAGCCTGAAGGTGGAGCGCCGCAAGGGCGGCGTGCAGCTGAGCTGTACCCCGGTGCTCCGCGGGGTGCAGGGGCTGGACTATGCCTATCTGCTGGGCGAAAGCACCCTCTGGCGGATGCAGCGGGAGGAATGCCGCCGGGTTTTGCCGGTACTGGACACCTTTGGCGGGCGCAGTTTGTTCTTTACCAGCGCAGACGCCGCCGCTTTTTGCAGCTATGTGCTGCCGGAACTGGGCAACCGGGTCAACATCGTGGACCCCGACCGGCTGCTGCTGAACCAGATCCCGCTGGAGCCGGTGGTGCAGTTTTATCTGGATGCCGACCGGGGGCTTACCGTCACGGCGTACCCGGTCTTTCTCTACGGAGAGGACCGGGTAGCCCCCGGCGAGCCGGTGCCGCCGGATCTTTTGCGGGATGCCCGCACCGAGAACCGGGCAAAGCGCCTGCTGGAGACCTATCTGGAACCCGAGAGCGGCAAGCCGGGGCATTACAGCCTTTCCGGGGAGGAGGCGCTTTTCCAGCTGCTGGAGGAGGGCATTCCCGCCCTGCTGGCCATGGGCGAGGTGTACCAGACCGATGCTTTCCGCAACTTACAAGCCGCCCCGCCTAAAATTTCGGTAGGGGTATCGGTGCACGGCAGTGTGCTGGATTTGGAGGTGGACACCGGCGCGTTCCCGGTGGAGGAACTGCGGGAACTTTTGCAGTCCCTGCACCAGAAAAAACGCTACCACCGCCTGCGGGACGGCAGTCTGCTGCGGCTGGATGACAGTCTGGAAGGGCTGGACGAGCTTAACGACACGCTGGAGCTTTCCGGCGCAAAGCTGAAGGACGGCCACGCCGCTCTGCCGCTCTACCGCGCCCCCACGCTGGACTGGGCGCTTTCGGGGCAGAACGGTCTGCGGTTTGACCGGGACGATGCTTTCCGGCGCATCAGCCGCAGCTTCCACGCCGTGCGGGACAGCGAGTATACCCCGCCGCTCTCCCTGCAAAAGACCCTGCGCAAATACCAGCGGGATGGCTACCGCTGGCTGCGCACACTGGATGGCTACGGCATGGGCGGCATTCTGGCCGATGATATGGGTCTGGGCAAGACTGTGCAGGTGCTCAGCTACCTGCTGGCCATGAAGGAGGGCGGGCAGCAGCTGCCCAGCCTCATCGTCTGCCCGGCGTCGCTGGTGCTGAACTGGCAGGAGGAATGCCAGAAGTTCACCCCGCAGCTGCAAAGTGTTGCCATGGACGGCGATGCCGCCCACCGCGCTGCGCTGGTCGATGGGTGGGCACAGGCGGATCTCGTCATCACCAGCTACGACCTGCTGCGCCGGGACGAAAAACTGTATGCCGGGCAAAGCTTCTACGCCTGCATTCTGGACGAAGCGCAGGCCATCAAAAACCACACCACCCAGAAATACAAGGCGGTGTGCCGGGTGAACAGCCGGGTGCGCTTTGCCCTGACCGGCACCCCGGTGGAGAACCGCTTGGGCGAACTGTGGAGCATCTTCTCCTTTTTGATGCCGGGGTATCTGCCCCCCTACAAGACCTTCTGCGCCCGGTTTGAAAAGCCCATCGTGCAGGACGAGGATGCCAACGCCGTGCGGCGGCTGAACCAGTTCACCGGCCCCTTCATCCTGCGGCGCATGAAGTCCGAGGTATTGCGGGAGCTGCCGCCCAAAACCGAGAATGTGCGCCGCGTTGAACTGGAAACCGAGCAGCGCAAGCTGTATCTGGCGGCGGTGGTGGACGCCCGGGAAAAGCTGCGGGCGGCAAAGCCGGAGGACAAGATGACCGTGTTTGCCGTGCTGATGCGGCTGCGGGAGATCTGCTGCGACCCGCGCCTTGTGGCAGACAACTGGACAGGCAGCAGCGCCAAGCTGGACGCCTGTCTGGAACTTGTCACCGAGGCGGTGGCGGGCGGGCACCGCATTCTGCTGTTCAGCCAGTTCACCTCCATGCTGGAACTGCTGGCAAAACGGCTGGACGAAGCCGGGGTAAGCCACTTTACCCTGCAGGGCTCTACCCCGAAGCCGGTGCGCGCCGAGCAGGTGCGCCGGTTCAATCAGGGCGAGGCGGACGTCTTTCTCATCTCGCTGCGGGCGGGCGGCACAGGTCTCAACCTGACCGCCGCCGATATCGTCATCCACTACGACCCGTGGTGGAACCTTGCCGCGCAGAATCAGGCCACTGACCGCGCCTACCGCATCGGTCAGCGCAACCCGGTACAGGTGTACCGGCTGATCGCGCAGGACACCATTGAGGAAAAGATCGTGGAGCTGCAACAGGCCAAGCAGTCGCTGGCCGACACCGTTACCGGTGGGGCAGACGGCGCGATTTTGTCCATGAACCCCGAACAGCTGTTGCAGCTGCTGGGAGAAGAAGCATAAAGGAGTGTATCCATCATGAAGGTTTGGGATCTGCATTGCGATACCCTGCTCAAACTGCGCCGCGCCGAAAAGGCGGGCGCACCCAAAAGCTTTTTGCACAACGATCTGCATATCGACCTTGAAAAATTGCAGCAGGGGGATTATCTGCTGCAATGCTTTGCGGCCTATGCGGATCTGGCCGACCCCGCCCCCGGGGCCGACCCGCTGGTAAGCGTGCTAGAGGAGATCGACATCTTCAAGCGGCTCATGGCAGCTTACCCGGAAAAGATCGCCCCGGTGTACACCGCCGCCGACCTTGAGCGCAACCGCGCCGAGGGCAAGCTCAGCGCCATGCTGACGGTGGAAGAGGGCGGCTGCTGCAAGGGCAGTCTGGGCGTGCTGCGGCGGCTGCAGGAACTGGGTGTGCGCATGATGACCCTGACATGGAACTACCCCAACGAGTTGGCATCCCCCAACGCAAACCCCGGCGGGCCGCTGGTGGCCAACACCGAGACCGGCCTGACCGAGCAAGGCTTTGCCTTTTTGGAAGAGATGGAAAAGCTGCACATCACCGCAGACGTGAGCCACCTTTCCGATAAGGGCTTCTGGGACATCGCAAACCACAGCACCCGCCCCTTTGCGGCAAGTCACTCCAACTGCCGTGCCCTGTCGCCCCACAACCGCAACCTGACCGATGAGATGATCCGCGCGCTGGCAGAAAAGGGCGGCATTGCAGGGCTGAACTACTGCGCTTCCTTTGTGGACGCAGACTCGGCACACCCGAAGCTCTGCCGCAGCACGGTGGAGCGGCTGGCAAAGCACGCGGCACACTTCAAGCAGGTGGGCGGCATTGAGGTCATCAGCCTTGGCAGCGATTTTGACGGCATCGGCGGTCAGCACGAGCTGGAAACGGCGGCAGATATGCCGCTGCTGGCCGAGGCACTGCGCCGCGAAGGCTTTACCGAGGATGAGGTAGAGGCCATCTACTGGCGCAACGCATACCGCTTCTTTAAAAACAATCTGTAATAATAACTTCTAAAATTGCAAAAAGTGCCCGGAGATGCCCTGCTGTGCGCGGGTATCCCGGGCTGTGTATTGCCCTGCGAGGGGAGGTTTTATATGGTCTGAGGCGCGCGTCCCCTGAAAAAGAACAAACGACTTGGAAAGATAAGAGGAATTATAACAATGGGTATCACGATTTCGCCGTGGATGATGGCGTTTCTCATGCTGATGACCGGCTTTGCAGGCTTTGTGGATTCGGCAGCCGGCGGTGGTGGGCTGATCAGTCTGCCTGCCTATCTGTTTGCCGGGCTGCCGCCCCACTACACCTATGCCACCAACAAGTTCAGCGCCGCCTGCGGCACCACCTTTGCCACGGCAAGCTTTTTCAAAAGCGGTGCCATGAACGTGAAGGTGGGCGTTCTTGCAGCCATCGGCAGCTTTGCGGGCAGTGCGCTGGGCGCGCACATCGTGCTGCTGCTCAGCGACGAGATGCTGCGCACCATGATGTTCATCATCCTGCCGGTGGCGGCGGTCATCATCCTGTGGCAGCGCAACCTGCCGGATGAGAACCGGGACGACGGCACGCTGGACCTGAAAAAGGTTTTGCTGGCGCTGGCCATCGGTTTGGGCATCGGCCTGTACGACGGCATTATGGGCCCGGGTACCGGCACCTTTGCCATCATTGCCTTTACCACCCTGATGGGCTTTGACCTGCGCA
>OOAM01001489.1_pt1 | contig 15173 bp, 10 predicted proteins | sample 1671131 | NCBI WGS metagenome assembly OOAM01 (sample SAMN06348125, study PRJEB24527) | human gut metagenome | biome: human gut; feature: ankylosing spondylitis patient; material: feces | host: Homo sapiens | place: China | collected 2015-10 | reverse complement strand
TCCGTTGGGAAATGCGTACCCGTCTTTTCCTGCGTACTGCCGAATTCCTGTGGCAGGAAGGACACACCGCTCATGCCACACGCGAAGAAGCAGAGGAAGAAGCGATCAGAATGCTGAATGTATACGGCGAATTTGCTGAGAAATACATGGCTGTTCCGGTAGTGAAAGGTGTAAAATCCGCTAACGAACGTTTTGCCGGTGCACTTGATACCTATACCATCGAAGCTATGATGCAGGATGGAAAAGCATTGCAAAGCGGTACATCTCATTTCCTTGGACAGAACTTTGCCAAGGCATTTGATGTTCAGTTTGTGAATAAGGAAAATAAGATGGAATATGTATGGGCAACTTCATGGGGTGTTTCTACCCGTTTGATGGGTGCTCTGATTATGACTCATTCCGATGATAACGGTCTGGTATTACCTCCACATCTGGCTCCGATTCAGGTAGTAATCGTTCCTATCTATAAGAACGACGAGCAACTGAAACAAATCGACGCGAAAGTGGAAGGCATTGTTGCCAAACTGAAAGCACTGGGCATTTCTGTGAAATATGACAATGCGGACAACAAACGTCCGGGCTTCAAATTCGCAGATTATGAATTGAAAGGTGTCCCTGTTCGTCTGGTGATGGGAGGACGTGACCTCGAAAACAATACAATGGAAGTAATGCGCCGCGATACACTGGAAAAAGAAACTGTGACTTGCGATGGCATCGAAACATATGTTCAGAAACTGCTCGAAGAAATTCAAGCAAATATCTACAAAAAAGCATTGGATTACCGCAATTCTAAAATCACGACAGTAGATACTTACGAAGAATTTAAAGAGAAAATCGAAGAAGGCGGCTTTATCCTAGCTCATTGGGACGGAACAACCGAGACTGAAGAAAAGATTAAAGAGGATACAAAAGCAACGATTCGTTGTATCCCATTCGATTCGTACGTTGAAGGTGATAAAGAACCGGGAAAATGTATGGTAACGGGCAAACCTTCTGCCTGCCGCGTCGTTTTTGCACGTTCTTATTAAAAATATCTATTTCAATAGTAAAAGAGTCAGATTTTTAAAATTGAGAATCTGACTCTTTTTTTATCCATTTCAGTTTTATTTCAGAAATATCTCTTTTCTTTGTAGACAGTAATAAAGAAAGGAGAAGATTTTATGAAGATATTAATTGTAGAAGATGAACCCTCTTTAAGAGAATTGATCCAACGTTCGCTGGAAAAAGAACGTTATGTCGTAGAAACGGCCGGAGACTTCAACAGTGCATTATACAAAATAGAAGATTACGACTATGATTGTGTCTTACTGGATATTATGCTGCCGGACGGGAGCGGTCTTGACCTTCTCGAACGTTTGAAAGCTCTCCACAAACGGGAAAATGTGATTATTATCTCTGCCAAAGATTCGCTGGAAGACAAAGTACTGGGACTGGAATTAGGAGCTGACGATTATTTGCCGAAACCATTTCATCTGGCAGAATTAAATGCACGGATCAAAAGTGTGATCCGTCGGAATCAACATGATGGAGAAATCTATATCCGTCAGGGAAATGTAAAGATAGAACCCGATAAATACCGGGTGTTTGTCAACGAACAGGAGCTGGAACTGAACAGAAAAGAATATGATATCCTGCTTTATTTCATAAATCGTCCCGGCCGTCTGGTCAATAAAAACACACTGGCAGAATCGGTATGGGGAGACCACATCGATCAAGTGGATAACTTTGACTTCATTTATGCACAAATCAAAAATCTTCGCAAAAAATTGAAGGATGCAAAAGCAAATATTGAAATCAAGGCCGTTTATGGATTCGGCTATAAACTGATTGTAGAATAATCGAAACCAGAAAGGATCATCCATGAAACTTATATATTATATCATTTTTCGCATCACCCTCGCCCTGACTCTTATCCTGACTGTCTGGGCAGTCTTTTTCTATGTTACGATGATTGACGAAGTCAACGATGAAGTGGATGATTCACTGGAAGACTATTCGGAAACAATCATTATCCGCGCATTGGCAGGAGAGGAGCTTCCCTCCAAAAATAATGGTTCCAATAATCAATATTATCTGAAAGAAATAACCAAAGAATATGCAAAGAGCCGGGAAGATATCCAATATAAAGACTCCATGGTATACATTGTAGAAAAAGAGGAAACAGAACCGGCACGTATTCTGACCACTATCTTTAAAGATGACGAAGACCGTTATTACGAATTGACCGTATCCACTCCCAGCATCGAAAAAGATGATTTGAAAAGTGCGATTCAAGTCTGGATTATTTTCCTGTATGTAGCTCTGTTACTTTGTATCATCATCATATCCGTATGGGTATTTTATCGTAATATGCGACCGCTGTATATACTACTTCATTGGTTGGACAGCTATCAGACCGGAAAGAAAAACAAACCTCTGAAAAACGATACACGGATCACGGAATTCCGCAAACTGAATGATGCGGCCACCCGTTACGTAGAGCGGACAGAACAAATGTTCGAACAGCAGAAGCAGTTCATTGGAAACGCCTCACATGAAATTCAGACACCGCTTGCCATCTGCCGCAATCGGTTGGAAATGCTGATGGAAGACGATTCTTTGTCCGAGAAACAGCTTGAAGAGTTGATGAAAACCCATCAGACACTGAAATATATCACCAAACTAAACAAATCCCTGTTGCTGCTATCAAAAATAGATAACGGCCAGTTCACCGACACCAAAGAGGTAGACTTAAACGTACTCCTCAGGCAATACCTGGAAGACTATAAAGAAGTCTACAGCTACAAGAACATAGAAGTAAGTATAACAGAACAGGCTAATTTCCATATAACCATGAACGAATCTCTGGCTATTGCTTTACTAACAAACCTGTTAAAGAACGCGTTTGTACATAACGTAGACGAAGGACATATCCGGATTATCATAACCAAACATAGCATCACCTTCCGAAATTCCGGAGAGAAGCAACCACTGGATGAGACTCACATCTTTGAACGTTTCTATCAAGGACACAAAAAAGAAGGATCTACTGGATTAGGACTGGCAATAACCGATTCCATCTGCCGTCTGCAACAGTTGAACTTGCGATATTACTTCGAACAAGGAGAACATTGTTTCGAAATCTCCAACAAGAACTAGAAGTAAAACAATTAATAAAACATCTGCCATCCAGAGCAAGACAATGTGCTGGATGGCAGAATTAATAGGGTACTACCTAAGATTACACCTTATGACAATACCTGATTTGGACTCCGCATATATGATTATCGGGATCGGATTTCCCTTCTCATAAACATAATATATGAGATTGCAAAACAGATAACAGTCGCTGCAATCAGCCCCGTGAGCTGTGGCCAAACAACAAGCAGACTCTGTCCCAACGGCAGCGGACTCGGAATAGCCCCTTGTACCTGTTCCATCGTAAGCGGTCCGATACTTCTGACGGAAGGCATCAGCAGCGTTGTAGTAGCTTCATTAAACAATTCACTGGGTGCCAGACGCATTAATCCAAGAATAAATTTCTGATAACTGATAATCTGATAAGGAGACGCCATCTGCGACGGACTTAATCCCTTTGCCACTAAATTGACAATCATCGTATAGAATACGCTGAAAAACAGCCAAACGGCTACGGAAGCCAGCGCAGAAGTAGCAGCCTGACGGAAACGGAGTGAGAATAAGATGGCCAGGTTCAACCAAAAGGCTACATAAAAGATACTCGTTATAAGAAAGAAAACGATTCTCCAGAATTCTTCAGCCGTAGGAGGAATGCCAATGGCAATCAATCCGAATCCCATCACCAAAAAGCCCAGTACAAACAGCATAATACCTATCACGATCAAAGCAGCCACAAACTTCGCATTAATGATACAATCACGATGAATGGGCTGAGACAGCATACGGCTCAATGTCCCCTTATTCTGCTCCGAATTGACAGCATCGAATCCTAAAGCAATTCCCAACAAAGGACCTAAAAAGTTAATAAACAGCACAAAAGAGGGGAGAGTCCCGTCCGAAGCTGTAAATAACTTCAAGAAGAGGAACGAACTGTCCGGATCATCCGGTTTGATAGCCGCACCGATATTAGTAAGCGCCGTGTATAGCGATCCCATACAAGTAAGTGCTATGATACCGATCAGAATAAGAAAACGCCAGCTTTTGACATGATCGGATATTTCCTTATGTACGATAACCCAAAAAGGATGATTGACTTTACTCATGCCCTTCGCCTCCTTCCTCAAAATAATGGTTATAAATATCAGACAATTCCTGTTTCTTTTCTTTCAGCTCTGCCATATCAATCAGAGCAAGTATTTTGCCGTTACTGAACAATCCTACTCTGTCACATACTTTCTGTGCCTGGTCCAGATGGTGGGAAGAAAACAAAACCGTCAGCCCTTCCTCTTTGCTCAGCCAGCGAATCAGTTCAATAAACTCCTGAACACCCGCAGGGTCAATTCCCGAAGTCGGCTCATCTAGAATAATGATTTCGGGATTCTTAATAAGCACATCGGCCAGACCAAGACGTTGTCTCATACCGCGGGAATACTTTCCGGTTTTCTTTTTCAGCTGATCTTCAAGCCCTACGCGCTTCATCAGCTCCAGTGCTTTTACTTTCGCCTCCTTGTCAGGGATACCGTTCAGCCGTGCCGTATACATCAGATTTTCCAGACCTGTCATGTCATCATAGAATCCCACATCTTCGGGCAGATAGCCGATTTTCCTTTTCACTTCAATAGGATGAGTGGTAGAATTAATTCCACAAATCTCGACAATTCCCGATGTGGGCTCCGTTAATCCCATCATCATCAAAATAGTAGTTGACTTTCCGGCACCGTTCGGACCCAGCAAACCGAAGATTTCTCCTTTCCGGATACTCAGGCGAATATGATCTACAGCAGTAAATTTACCGTATTGTTTGGTTAATTCGGTAAGTACGATCACTTGTTCGCCCATAATTTACCTCCTTCCATATTTACGGAACAGATAGTAGACAACACCGATAGTAGCCAGAATAATCAGAACACCTACCCATCCCCAAATCATCGGAGTCTTTACGGCAATTCTGAATTGCGCATCTGCATTCACTTCCGGAGTTTTGGCCATCATCGTAGTTACATAATCACCCGGAAGCGCTTTCTTAGATGCTTTCAAGATGGCTACAACAGTAGCCGTTTCTCCGGCTTTCAGCATTTCTATCTTTGACGGTTCGAAAGCTACATCCCAGTCAACCGGCTTGTTGGCAGACAGTTGGATATCTTTCAATAAAGAAGAACCTGTATTTTTAATTTCCAGTTCGATTCGTTTGGTATCACCGGCAGTCACGTCAGAACTTAATAATCCTCTCGGGGTGGTCAGTTCCATCTGATAAGAACCGGTGACAACTACTTCCAGTTCCAGTTCAGCCGAAGTATTGCCTGTAGCGGCACGTACGGGAATTTTATAACTGCCAGCTTCCACATTGGCAGGAGGAGTGATGTCTATACTTACATTCTGGCTGCTGTTGGCTTCTACTTGTGCGGAAGTTGCCTGCTTATAATTAGGTTTGAAAATAACATTCCAGCCTCTGGGTGCTTTAGCCATCAACGCATACAGTTGCTGATCGGCAGTCTGATTCTTTAGTGTGGCATTAAAGGTGAAAGTTGATTTGGAATTTCCCTGCATATTGGGCTGGTCGGTGGTAAACTCCGTCTGATAAGTACCTTGTTGTGCCACAACGACATTCAGAGGGAGTTGCGCTTCTCCGGCAGACACTACAAAATGATAGCTGCCTCTGCTTACTTTTAAAGGAACATCTACCTTTAGATTAAAAGTTTTCTTTTCTTTAGGGAGTACGGCCAACTGACTGAGATTCCAACCACCGGATTTCATTTCATGTTTCCAGCTGCTTGATAGGCCACTGACGGAAAGATTGGCATTCACCAACTTGTCTGTGTTGTTAATCAGGTCGATGCTGTAGTCAATAGACGCCCCCGGTGAAACGGAGATTTTTGTGTAAGGTGTGTACAAGATCACGCTTTTAGGTATAGAATCGTTAGCGTGTGTGTTACTCATGGGAAGTATTCCCAGCAAAACAGTTAATAATAAAAAACAATTTGTTCTCATAGTCATACGAAAGTTCTTATGGTTGATTTAATATGAATATTGTCAAATTTGTGCCTGCAAAAATAAGCGATGAAAAGAAACAAAAGAATACAATAAGAAAGATTTCCTTTGTTTTTTTCAGATTTTGCCCAAAATTCCCAAATCTTTTCAGATTCTCCTCTCATCTTTGCATTATAAATTAAATGATAACAGTAAAACCAATTAAAAAAACAATGATTATGAAAAAGTTAGTATTCTTATTAGTATGCTTGTTCACTTTACAGACAGTAGCACGTGCAGATGACGATAAACCTATCCAGGTGACTCAAATGCCACAATTAGCACAACAGTTCATCAAACAGCATTTCTCTGACAGCAAAGTGGCACTGGCAAAAATGGAAAGTGACTTCCTTTACAAAAGCTATGAAGTGATTTTCACGAATGGTAATAAAGTGGAATTTGACAAGAAGGGAAACTGGGAGGAAGTAGATTGCAAGCACACCTCCGTACCTGTTGCCATTATTCCTGCCGCCATTCAGAAATATGTAACAACTAATTATCCGGATGCAAAAGTGCTGAAGATAGAACGTGATAAGAAAGATTACGAAGTAAAGCTATCCAACCGTACAGAACTGAAATTTGACCTGAAGTTTAATCTGATTGATATTGATAATTAACTTTCTTAAAATCTACGACAACAATGAAACTCAGAATTTATACACTACTGATAGCATTCTGTGCAGCATGGAGCCTGCACAGCTGCGACAACGATGACGATGAATCAATTGCTGTTCCTACCCCATTGCAAGAAGCATTCTCGACCAGGTATCCTAACGTCAAGAACGTAAAGTGGGAAACAAAGGCAGGATATTATGTAGCGGACTTCTATGATGGATATGAGGCATCCGCATGGTTCACAACGGATGGCAACTGGCATATGACTGAAACGGATATCCCGTACACCGCATTGCCCGATCCGGTAAAGAGTGCATTCGAAGCAAGTGACTATAAGACATGGAAAAGAGACGATGTGGATAAACTCGAGCGGCAAGGCATCGAAACAGTCTACGTCATTGAGGTGGAAAACCAAAATCAGGAAGTCGATCTGTATTATTCTGCCGACGGAGTGCTGATTAAAAGCATTGCAGACACAGACGATCATGAAAACGAGCACCTTCCGACCACTCAACTGCCCGCCGTCATGAAGACTTTCATTGATGGGAAATATGCAGGAGCAAGAATCGTGGAAGTAGACGTGGAAGATGATAAAAACGACTGGGATTTCGGATTTACGGAAGTAGATATCATCCATTTCGACAGTGGCCTGAACCGCAACGTTTCCAAAGAAGTCCTGTTTGATAAAGGCAGAGAGTGGTATTCTACCTCATGGGAGGTACGGAGAAACGAACTGCCCACAGCAGTGACCAATGCCATCAGCACCGAGTATGCAGGATATCAGATGGATGATGCCGAATACTTTGAGATGGCAACAGAAACATCCTATTATCAGATTGAACTGGAAGGAAATAATTCTCCGGATATAGATATTAAAGTAACCGCAGACGGTACGATTCTCAAATAAAATAAAATAGTGACACTATCGGTTATGGTATAGTGTCACTATTTATTTTTATTCCTGTGCTCGCTTTCTCTTTAGCTCCGACTTAGCTTTATCATCGGCAATGCTGTCTGTTTGCTGCTGTTGCACCTTTTCGGCTTCTTCACGTTTCCGCTTGCTGCGCAGTTTCCATTTATTCCAGAAGAAAAGGTCACTCCATTTATTGAAATCCTTCTTATACATGATACCGACTCCCTGCGTAGTAAGGTTTGTCTTTGTGTAGTAACGGTCATTTGTTTCATTATAAGCCTTCAGACGAATATCTCCCGAGCGGTTGATCAGCCATTCAGCTTCGAAGTCGCCTATAAAGTTGGTATTCGCCATCGGATTGTCCCGATAGCCGAAATTACCATTAACCAACAGGCGGTTGTTCAGCAACTGACCGGACAGGATACCTTCTACTTCCATATCCGTCCATCCTTTATCACCCGTGCTCAGATTGGTACCGATATTCCAGTTATTAGTCTCAAAAACCTGAGATAAGGCATTATTCAACTGACCGGACAGAGTAGAAGAGAGTACCGATGACATCACGTTCGAGTTCTGATTGTTCCGTGCAGCATCTTCCGTATAGAACTTACCGATACCCAGCAGATAAAGAATCTGCATATTCATCTGCTCTTCCGTACTGATATAATTGCGCACCAACGTCTGAATTTCATCTCTTTCATTCGGAAGCTCGATACCCAGCTTAATGGTCGGCCGCAGTAAAATCCCACTCAGATTCATGATACAGTTTACCCGTACATTAGTCTGCTGGGCAATGGAGGAAACATCCGGATTCAAGTCGTTCAGTGAAGCGGAGTTTACCGTGTATGATGCCTGAATATCCATATTCGCATCCAAAGGAGCGCCGTTGAAAGTAATCGTACTTCCATCTTTGATGATAAAATCCTTGCGAATCACTTCCTGCAAACTGAACTTATATATTCCCTGACTGATCCGGTAATTACCAAACATCTTCACATCCCCTTTATTATAAAACTCCGTGCGTATGTTTCCTGTTCCCTTCGCACTGATGTAGTCTCCGGCTATAGGGTCCATAATAATTTTCATGGTGGCATCGGGTGTAGCATCTACTAGAATATTCAAACGAATATCTGTCTGATGCTCTTCTTCGTCCGCCTGACGCTTCTGTTGCATCTGCTCAAAATAGGAATTTACCCGAATGGAATCCTGAATGTTTCGACGGGGCGTTTTATCTACAAACTTTATAAACTGGGTGCTGGCAGCCGACGCCACATTTCCGTTGATATAGGTGAATACCGTATTCCGGTTGGTCGTCATGGCGAGATTTACGTCCAGTCCCTGTATCGCATTCCCTGCAAGCAACGCATTTCCCGTAGCATATACCGTTCCAAAGAATGGCATATCCGTCGATTCCTTCGTATTCATCAAGAGCATATTATTAGCCTGTATCTCAAAACGGTAATTTATATTCTTGAAATGCTGGAAACGCAGATACCCGTTCAAGGTTCCCGAATGCCCTTCCATATCGGCAATATGCATATTATTGAATTTCAATCCGGTAGGAGCCAAATGAATCGTATCTCTAACGGCAAAGTGGGTATTCAGAATATCAAACTTCATGGAAGCATCCGTCATAACAGCCCCATCTAGATTCAATCCCTTGAACTTTCCGTAAAAATGTACTTTTCCCGTTCCCCGTCCTTTTATATCCTGTGCTATTGATTTCATATAAAATTCGAGGAACTTCAAGTTCAGTTCATGGGCATCGATATTCAGATCGAGTCCGCTTTCCGGTTTCAACGGGTAGATCATACCGATGACTCGCGATGGTGACGGTGATATATCCTGAATGGAAGCATCCAGATAGATTCCTCTTTTCTCATTATCCCAGGCGCCATATACGTTCAAATCACCTAAACGGCCCTGATTGAGCGAGAAGTTCTTGACGAAGAGGCGGGTATTCATCACAGGTTTCTTGAACACGCTGCTGGCATATGCTGTTCCCGTAGCATCTCCTTCAAAGTTTACGTCATCGGATATGTTTGCAATATCAAATACGTATCCCATATTAATGTCTTTCAGGTCCACTTTTACGGTATCTGCCGGATTGTCGGAAAGCCGCCCATTGATACGCACATAACGGTCATGATGGCTGAAATAGAAATTATTCACATCCACCTTGCCCGAGTCCACCACTACCTGCGAAGGATGTATCTGCCAAAGTGTATCATTCAAGATAACGTCTGTCTGTTTCACATCCACCATCGCTTTCAGCAAAGGCTTTTCACCTGCTGTACGCAGGAATTGTGCAACAGCCGCCAACTTTCCGCTATAAGTTGCTATGGCATTATTTCCCCAGTTCAGAGTCGTGCTGACTTTATCTTCTTTGGCCTGTGCTTCCAGAGAAAGATTCACGGCTCCATTCTTTTTCAGACTGGTCAGCCGCACCTTCGCACTGATATGGTCCGAAGGATTCTCGCACAAGATCATACCCGACTCGATAAAGTTGTTTTTATATTGCAGGCGGGGGAAGTAGCCTTCCACACGTAGCCGCTGCAAGGCATCATTAAAATACCCTTTCAACGTAGAATGTGTATATACAGTCAACGGAACATCAAATATCGTAGATAAAATGTCCGTATTATATATATGTACATCAAACGCAAAATTATTGTTCGTCTCTATCGGTTTCTTCGGAGGCAATATCAAAGACGGCACATACCGACGCATGATATTGAAAATACTTGCCGGTAAAGTATGGTACTGGAATTTTCCCGCTATGTTTGCCGTCAGAAATTCAGAAGTCAGTTTAAGCTGATTTTCATTATCCTGCCGGGTAGCCCGTACATTCATGTTCTTCATGAAATATTCCTTGTCCGGTGCCCTGAACTCCAGACTGTCCACATTGATTTCTCCAATCATCTCGTCAATGGAACCTCCGGTAAAATTAGCTTTTACCTTCAGAGAGAACTCCGCATCCTGGTAATCAGGTGTAAGATTTAAATCATTAGGACGGAACTTGTCGACAACGGCAAGGAAATTGAAAGTAGGAACCTTGGATGTCACATTCACATCTCCGTTCAGATAAATAGACCCATTCGGATCATCCAGCGCTATCTTTCCGTTAAATCCGCCTTGCTTGTATTCGCCGTCCAGCGTAATATTCTCATATTTATATCTGCTATATTCCACAGATGCGATCAATCCCTTCAACTCTACAGCAGGAAGCTGTTTTTCGATATGCCGTCCATGTACATCAAGATTAAAGGTGATTTCCCCAAATTTCTCATTATTCAATAACTTGCCCAGTTCAAACTCTTCTGTTTTGACAGCACCGGAATAAGCAAACAGCCCCTTAGCCTTATCGGAACTTAACTTTAAGTCGGTTTTTACATTACCAAGCCCGGTACGAAGCTGTCCGTAAGTAACTAGATCGGTGAAGTATCCGGAAATCTCTCCACGGAAATCAATATCCCCCAAACGTTCCAGAAGGGGAGGTACACCATTGTAATTGCTGCTCAGATTACGCACCAAAAAACCGACACCACGATTGTTGGCGGAAAGTTCGGAAAGCTTCCCGTACACATACGCATCCTGCGGACTCGATAGTTCCTGAAGCGATACATCCCCCGATAGCCGGAACTGGCGGTCGTCGGCCGTAATCTCCAGATGAGAGCAGGTAAGCTGGTCGACCGTTCCTTTTACCTGCATATCCAGCGTTATCGGTTCCTTGAAATGCGCCAATATAGGTACAAAAGGGGAAATATCTTTCAGAGTAATCTGCGAGGGTAACGTACGGAAAGAAAAGTGGACCTTCTCCGAGAACTGATCAAAAGCCTTCAGACTGTCATACACCAAATGAATAGTATCCATCTTCAGTGAAGTTTCGGGCAGCTCAATGGCAAAATTCTCTATATTAGTCCGTTTATCATTGGCAACCAATTTCAGACTCATCTTCTTTAAAGAGAATCCGGAAGCCTTTTCATCGAAGCTCAGACGCTTGATACCAAGATTCAAAGAATCCCTGCTCATCGCCTTCAATGAAATATTGGCTATAATATTCTGAAGCTGGACATGCTTGGCATTAAACTTTCCGGGAGTCTTTTCCTCTGACAATACATGATAAGCCATCCTTCCCCGACGAATCAAAACGGAATTGATACGCAAATCCAGCGAACTTTCCTTTTTTACAGTGTCCTTGGAAGCAAAAGCATCCAATACGAACTTAAAATTCGGAGGAGAGTCGGGAGTCTCTTTATTCAGATTGATGGTAAAGCCGAATAACTGGACACTGCTAATGGAAATCTTTCCCTTAAAGAAAGGAAGGATATCAAACTTAGCCGATAAGCGGGTTACTTTGAGCATTTCCTTGCCGCTCTGGTCGTCAAGCAGCACATCATCAATGATAATACGGTTTAATAGACCGATATTTATTTTGCCGATAGTCAGGCGTGTATTCAGCACCTCGGACAATTCCTTGGCGATAAACACACTCATTGCTCGCTGAACATTTGGAATATTCAGCAAAACAATAGTTCCGATATATACTCCCAGTACAATACCAACTACCCAGCGTACAGTCTTTTTCAGCGTTCTGATAAGCGATAACTTTTATTTAGCGAACAAAAATATAAAATAGTTCGTTATGAATCGTAGTTTTATCATTACTTTTGCACCGTTTAATAGTTTAAAAACATATGAGTGCAATAATATTAGGAATTGAATCCTCCTGTGATGATACGTCGGCAGCCGTAATCAAGGATGGTTATTTGCTGTCAAATGTGGTATCAAGTCAAGCCGTACATGAAGCATACGGCGGAGTAGTACCCGAATTAGCTTCACGGGCACATCAACAAAATATCGTTCCTGTGGTACACGAAGCACTGAAACGGGCAGGGGTTACCAAAGAAGAACTGAGCGCGGTAGCTTTCACACGTGGACCGGGATTGATGGGATCTTTACTTGTAGGCGTCTCTTTCGCCAAAGGATTCGCACGTTCACTCGGTATTCCTTTGATAGATGTTAATCATCTGACAGGGCATGTCTTAGCTCATTTTATTAAAGCAGAAGGAGAAGAAAATATCCAACCGAAATTCCCGTTCCTTTGCCTGTTGGTATCCGGAGGAAACTCACAGATTATATTGGTAAAAGCCTATAATGATATGGAAATTCTCGGTCAGACGATTGATGACGCTGCCGGAGAAGCAATCGATAAATGTTCTAAAGTGATGGGTCTCGGATATCCGGGCGGACCGATCATTGACAAACTGGCACGTCAAGGCAATCCGAAAGCGTATACTTTCAGCAAACCGCATATTCCGGGGCTGGACTACAGTTTCAGCGGACTGAAAACTTCTTTCCTATACTCCTTGCGTGACTGGATGAAAGACGATCCCGATTTCATCGAGCATCATAAAGTGGATTTGGCCGCCTCTCTGGAAGCAACTGTTGTAGACATTCTGATGGACAAACTGCGGAAAGCTGCCAAAGAATATAAAATAAAAGAAGTAGCCGTAGCCGGAGGAGTCTCTGCCAATAACGGATTGCGTAACTCTTTCCGAGAACACGCTGAAAAGTATGGCTGGAATATTTTTATTCCTAAATTCAGCTATACGACCGACAATGCAGCCATGATTGCCATTACCGGATACTTCAAGTATCTGGATAAAGACTTCTGCTCCATTGATCTTCCGGCTTATTCCCGTGTCACATTATAAAACAGTTTTTTAACGTCATCGTCACTTTATATAATAAACTATTGTCATAGAATAATTTAAGTAGTGACGATTAAAGTGACGGCAATAACAATAGTGACGGCAAACACCGAAAAAATGTCACCGACCCAATAGGCGGTGGCATAAAGAAGCCTTGCTGAAAACAAAATGCACCTATATATAATAGGGAGACAAAGGAGGATTAATGATATAAGAAGCCTTCATTAAGAATCTTTGTTTATAGCATTCCTTCGTTCCACGTGCGTAAGCCGTCCAGTTCACATACGTGATCCATTCGGCTCACGCACATGAACCGAATGGATCACGTATATGGAACGAAAAAATGAAGTAAACCTAATGACTTAACATAGCGTATATACCTTATTAATATAGGTAGCATATTCTATTAACTAACGTAGGAAAAAGATGTTTGCTGAAGTTATTACCATTGGTGACGAGCTGCTGATAGGGCAGGTAGTCGATACAAATTCTGCCTGGATGGGGCAGGAATTAAATAAGATAGGTATCGAAGTTCTACGCATTGTTTCGATCCGTGATCGGGAAGAAGAGATCATGGAAGCAGTAGATAATGCGATGAAAAGGGTGAATATCGTTCTGGTAACCGGAGGACTCGGTCCCACAAAAGACGATATCACCAAACAAACTCTCTGTAAATACTTCCATACCGAACTGATATTCAGCGAAGAAGTATTTGAGAACGTAAAGCGGGTGCTTGCCGGGAAAATACCGATGAATGCGCTGAATAAGAGTCAGGCAATGGTTCCCAAAGATTGCACGGTCATCAACAATCCGGTAGGAAGCGCTTCTGTCAGCTGGTTTGAGAAAGACAATAAAGTACTCGTATCCATGCCGGGTGTTCCGCAGGAAATGACTGCCGTTATGACTGAGTCCGTATTGCCCAAGCTACGTGAGAAGTTTCAGACGGATGTAATCATGCACCGGACCTTTCTAGTACAACATTACCCCGAATCCATACTCGCTGAAAAGCTGGAACCGTGGGAGACAGCCTTGCCGGAAAGCATCAAATTGGCATATCTGCCCAAACTTGGAATCATCCGCCTGCGACTAACCGGACGGGGACAGAACAAGATAGAAGTGGAAAGCGCACTGAACGACGAGCAGGCTAAGCTGGAAGCGATACTGGGCGATGATATTTTCAGCGAAGAAGATATCCCACTGGAGGTAATCGTAGGCGAACTGCTGAAAAAGAAGAATTTAACCGTTTCCACCGCAGAAAGTTGCACCGGAGGAAGTATTGCGGCACGTCTGACGTCCATTGCCGGAAGTTCGGAATACTTTAATGGAGGAATAGTGGCATATTCTAACGAAGTGAAGATGAATCTGCTCCATGTTTCACCGGAAACACTGGAAGTGTATGGCGCTGTCAGTGAGCAGACTGTGATCGAAATGGTAAAAGGAGCGATGAAAGCGCTGAAAACCGACTGCGCTGTCGCAACTTCAGGAATTGCCGGTCCCGGAGGTGGAACACCGGAGAAACCGGTAGGCACTGTCTGGATCGCTGCTGGTTATAAAAATGAAATTCGTACTTACAGGCAGGAAACGAACCGCGGAAGAGCCATGAATATTGAAAGAGCGGGCAATAATGCGCTATTAATTCTTCGTGATTTGCTCAAATAAGGAAAAATTGGTGTCTGGAAGTGAATTATTTTAAGAAATCCTTGTTTTATACGGATAAAAGTGCTTACTTTGCGTCCTGTTTGAAATAAGTATAGATATAAAACTATAAAAATAAGATAGAAATGTCG
>OOAM01001473.1_pt1 | contig 15288 bp, 15 predicted proteins | sample 1671131 | NCBI WGS metagenome assembly OOAM01 (sample SAMN06348125, study PRJEB24527) | human gut metagenome | biome: human gut; feature: ankylosing spondylitis patient; material: feces | host: Homo sapiens | place: China | collected 2015-10 | reverse complement strand
TAGTTGCAGTTATCGCTGGCCTTGCGGCAACAGAAGTAGAGGGCGTTGCTAAGATGTCTGGCAATATTACCAATGAGATCGTAAGTAAGCTTGGAATGAAGAAGCTTTCCAAAGGCGTAAAGGTAACAATTACTGGCACACAGGTTGATGTGACACTGAATCTTGTACTCAGCTACGGTGTAAGCATCCCAAAAACTTCTCAGGAAGTACAGGATAAGGTAAAGAGCGCGATTGAGACAATGACAGGCCTTACGGTTTCTGAAGTGAATATCCGCATAGCCGGAATCCAGATGGATTATGAATAGACTGACTACAAAGAATACACGGAAGATAATGGAGGTTTGACATATGAAGATGTCTAGAAGAAAAGTAAGAGAGACTATTTTTCTTTTACTGTTTCGCGTAGAATTTAATACACAGGAAGAATTACAGGAGCAGATAAAATGGTACTTTGAAGAAAGAACGGATATAGAGGGAAAAGACCAGATTTATATCGAGACAAAGATTGGAAGTATCTTAAAACGCCTTCCGGAGATTGATGAGCAGATTCATTCAATCTGTGAGGGCTGGAGACTTGAAAGACTTGGAAAGCCAGAGCTTGCCATTTTGCGTCTTGCAGTTTATGAGATTACAAATGATGCGAATATTCCTACGGGAGTTGCCATTAATGAAGCCGTAGAGCTTGCAAAGATTTATTGCAGCGAGGAAGCTCCTCGTTTTGTAAATGGAGTTCTTGCAAAGCTGGCATAGCGAATAATTCGTGACCTGTACCTGGATAACTGAAGAAGAATGAGGCGGCACGGAACAATATTCTTTGCCGCCTTTTTGATTGGGTATTTATAAATGAAGCATATTTTTTCTGTCACACAGATTAATTCTTATATTCATCGTATTTTTGAAAGCGATTATGCTTTAAAAAAAATATATTTAAAGGGAGAAGTTTCTAACTGCAAATATCATTCTTCCGGCCATATTTATTTTACGCTAAAGGATGAAAAGAGTGCTCTGCGCTGTGTTATGTTTTCTTCGGACCGCTATAAAGGGCTAATGTTTCATCTCGAAGATGGTCAGCTTATAGAAGCTTGTGGTAATATTTCTGTATATGAACAGACAGGAACATATCAGATGTATGTTCGAAAGATAGAACTCTCCGGAGCTGGAGAATTATATATTCGTTATGAACAGTTAAAGCAGGAATTAGCGCAGAAAGGATATTTTGATTTTGAAAGAAAGAAGCCGTTGCCGCCTTATCCAGAAAAAATTGGGATTGTGACAGCACTTACCGGGGCAGCAATAGAAGATATTAAAAGTATTGCCAAAAGACGAAATCCTTCGGTTCAGCTGTACCTCTATCCGTCAAAAGTACAGGGAGGGGGTGCGGCTGCGCAGATTGCAAGAGGTATTCGGTATTTTGATACAGCAGGGGTTGATATTATTATTATCGGCCGTGGTGGAGGCTCTATCGAAGATTTATGGGCCTTTAATGAGATAGAAGTTGCCGATGCGATTTATTATGCAGACACACCGATCATATCAGGAACCGGACATGAAATTGATATGACAATTGCTGACTACTGTGCAGATGTGCGGGCAGCAACTCCTTCTGCAGCCTGTGAGCTGGCTATTCCGGATATGACTTCTTTTTACACAAGAATGCATAACTATCAGGAAGTACTCGGGACACTGCTACAGCAAAAACTGATGCTGATGTATGGGAAGACCGCTTTGTTAGAAAGGCAGCTTGAGGCACAGCGGCCAGATAAAAAGCTGATGAGTCATCAGCTCATTTACGAGCGGTTAGAAGGCAGATTGCAACAGGCAATGCGGGATAAGTATCAAAGCAGACAGCAGCAATTTACAAGATATGTAGACAGGCTTTCTGCCCTGTCCCCAACATCCCGTCTGAGAGGCGGATATGTATTTGCACAAACGAAAGAGGGAAATCCCCTTACTTCTGCCGGGCAGATAGAAAAGGAGAATCCTTTTTTCATTACTTTTTCAGATGGACAGGCTGAGGTAATGCCGGTTTCAGTGAAAAAGAATAAAAAATAAAGAAAAGAGAGAACATTAATCTCACACCACACAGGTGTGAGAGAAAGAAAAGCATAGCTCATCATGATCCACCACAGGTGGAAAGATGAAAAGATCAAGATCACAGAAAGATCACATTTATTTTTAACACATGCTCATGAGAATATGAAACTAAATAAAAGGAGTTCTCATGAAAAAAGAAATTACATTCAAATATGTTTTTAATGGATTGCAAATCCTTCCTCCAAGAGATGACACTGAAGGTAAGTTCATTGACATCTTGAGAAAGCAAAAGGAACTTATGGATTTTTCTTTAGCAGAACATAGCAAGATCATGCAACTTCGTTTTGATCTTCACTACCCTTCTGATGGCTCTATTCTTCCCTCTCCTGACCATATATCTGATTTCAGTTATAACCTTTCACGAAGGTTAAAGCGAATGGTCATAGCAACTCATAGAGTTGCTCCTTTGTATCTTTGGGTCAGGGAGATTCATGATTCTTCTTTTCCTCATTATCATTTTCTTCTCTGGATTAATGCAAACGCCATAAAGAATAAATTTACTATTTTTGATATAGCAAATGAAACATGGAAAAATACTTTAAAAACAAATGAAGATGGTCTTGTTCATTATTGTTTGAACAAAAAAAGAGAACCTAACTATGACAATGGAATTGTCATTGACAGAAATAAAGAAGATTTCTCTATGAAAAGAGATGTAGCGTTTCGTTCTGGGAGCTATCTTGCTAAAACATTCAGCAAGGATTGTCTTGAGAAACATGCATGGCGTTATGGATATTCAAGGCTTTCTAGAAGTTAAAAAAAGGATATAAATCATGTTTGGAGATGAAGTATTCTTTGAGCAATTGCGTAAGGAACTGCCTCCAGTTTTTACAAGAGAATTTGCTTCTGAGAAGATTGGAAGAATCTTCTCTGCGAAAAGCATGTCAAATGCTGATGCCCTTGGGACTGGTCCTGCTGTGAAAGTCAAGATTGGCAAGAAAATTGGATATGAAAGAGATTCATTTATCAGATGGCTACGAGGAAAAATGAAGCATGATGAGCCTCATGTAAAAAAAGAAAACACTTTCCATTATATGCCCAATTCAACACCATTCAGAACATTTTGACTTGGACTAGGCGATGGAGTGCTTTTTAAAACCATTTTTACAGGAGAAAATTCCTATGTTTGATGTTTCGAATACAATTTCTGTTCATGTACTTCAGCTTCCCAACGATAAGAATGGAAAGACTGCAATTGTGTCTGCAAGTCTTGTTATGCCAGATGGAAGAGTCATAAATGATGTTTGTTCCGTATCTCCTCGTTCTCCTTTTGAAAAGGAAGACACTCTTGAATTGGCCAAAAATAGGGTTATAAACGCTGTTAAGCAAAAAGCTGAACCCTATATCAAAAACCATCAAAACATCTCTCAAAATGCCATTCAGGATGATAAAAACAAATTCAAGGGAGGAGGAGACAAGCCTGCCAGCCGTAGTCAACTGTCCCTCATTCGCAACAAGGCTCAGGAGCGGGGGAAAAATCCAGAGAAACTTGCTGCTTCCCGCTTTGGCAAACAGTTACAAGACCTCAAGGGATACGAGGCTGATAGCCTGATCAAAGAACTTCTTACAAGAACAAGATAGTCAGACAACAGGGTATCCGAATGCCATCGGATACCCTTTCTCTTAACCATCTGCTAAATATGCACTCATCTAACTTATATTTTTTATAGAAACGGAATCTAAACATGAAATACAAGCGTTCGACATCTCCCTTCCTGTGTAAGGAAAACCGGATTCGAACCATCCATGCCACGTTAGCCATTGAAAACAACACGCTCACTCTGGAGCAGGCCACAGCAGTTCTGAACGGAAAATATGCGTTGGGTCAACAGAATGAAATTCAAGAAATTCGTAATGCTTTCAGTGCATATGAATATTTGGAAGCATGGAAATTCAAACAAATTTTCCTGGAGCAATTCAGGCTTGCGGTGAGCAAGTATTTTTAACCTAATGAATAAATATGGCATTTCCGCACATTTGCTTTATGAGCAACTGTAGCAAACTCCCATTCTGAGCCGCTGGAAACAGCTGTTTGCGTTTTTGCCGGTCGAAACTGTTATCCCTTAGGGCTATAATAGGAAATTTCCGAACGAAATCCACAGACGAAACTATGAAGAAAAAACGTCTGAATGGAATAGACCTCTTCAAGGAATGACAGCAAGTATATCACGCTTCTTGTCCAGCATCGCGAGAAAGGGGATCGCTCGTTCTTAACTCCAAAGCGTTTTGGCTCCTCCACTGAAAATGACCGACGGGCATGAAAAGGACTTGGAAGATAATCGAGAATCCATTACCGTTACAACTAGGCATAATCTCACGAAATTAGCTGTTAGAGAGAATAAAGAAACGGCTCCGAAGAACCGTCTCTGTTTAAACTTATATGGGGTAGTTTCGACTTGATCTGACAGTGAGTCTTTGAAAGAAAAGGGAATCTCCGTTTTGATGGAAGTGTAAACGCACCATCAACCGGGCACCATGCCCACGGAGATCCCCTATGGAAAGTTTCAATCAAAACGTCATCAAACACAAGACTAGGCTTCTGAACCTCACTGCCGAGCTTGGCAGTATTTCCAAAACCTGCAAGATGATGGGATTTTCGCGTGATACCTTCTATCGGTATCAGGCAGCCAGATATGCTGGCGGAGTTGAAGCTCTGTTCGAGGTCAGCAGGCGCAAGCCCAACCTGAAAAACAGGGTTGAAGAGGCCATAGAGGCTGCTGTCACGGTCTTTGCCATCGATTTCCCCGCACATGGGCAGACGCGGGCCAGCAATGAATTGCGCAAGCAGGGCATATTTGTTTCTCCTTCTGGAGTGCGCTCCATTTGGATGCGCCATGACCTGGCATCCATGAAGCAGCGGCTACGTGCCCTGGAAAAGCTTTCTGCCGAGCAAGGGCTTGTGCTCGCGGAAGCTCAAGTCCAAGCGCTTGAGCGCAAAAGGCATGATACGAGGCCTGTGGCGAGATTGAAACGCATCATCCCGGCTACCTGGGGAGTCAGGACACCTTCTATGTCGGCACAATCAAGGGCGTAGGTCGCATTTACCAGCAGACCTTTGTGGACACATACTCCAAATGGGCTACCGCCAAATTATACACGACCAAGACGCACATCACCGGAGCTGACCTGCTCAACGACCGCGTTCTTCCCTTCTTTTCCTCAATGGAAATGGGGATAGTCCACATGCTGACGGACAAGGGAACGGAGTATTGTGGCAAGGTTGAAGCCCATGATTATGAACTCTATCTCGGCGTAACCGGCATTGAACACACCAAAACCAAAGCACGGCATCCGCAGACAAATGGCATCTGTGAGCGTTTTCATAAAACCATACTGAATGAATTTTATCAGGTTGCGTTTCAGCGTAAGCTGTATCAGTCTCTGGAGGAGTTGCAGACCGATCTGGACGCATGGATAAACAGCTACAACTCAGAGCGGACTCATCAAGGCAAGATGTGCTGCGGAAGGACTCCCATGCAAATCCTTCTTGATGGAAAATCCCTCTGGAACGAGAAGTTCGGACAGCTCAATTAAACGGACAGGCTGAGCCGTCAAAGCGGAGCGACTGTCAGATCAAGTCTGAACCACTACAATTCATTACATAAAAAGTCTGTGCAGTTCCATTGATGGCGTTGTACAGAGTTTTTCCGTTTCCAAATCAAAACCCAGAATCCAGAGTTTCAGTGTTTCCGCAAACTGATAGGGATGTGGACAATCGGGAAAATATGGCGTTTTGGGATAAATTAATGCAAGCTCGCCGATCCCGCCAAGATACTGCTGTCCATATGTAAACATCTGGTAAAAGTCCGCCTGTTTCAATCCGTAGAGTGTATTCTGTCTGTCGAGCAATTTCCATTTTGTATCAAAAATCCATTGGCGATCTTCATACTCCAGCAAAATATCAGGACGGAGTTGAAAATAGTGCCGCTCTTCGCAGGTACAGAGCCAGCGTTCAGCTACTTGCGTCCGAAGTCGAACCCCTGAAACGCTCTGTGCTTTCAGCTTGCGTGCCACATACCGTTCAAAAAGTTTTTCCATGGGAAAAAGCAGACTCAGACCGCGCCATGTTCCCGTAACGGAAAGAGGTTGTTCCTTGCCGAGAACCAGTTCGCACCAAGGACGTACTGAGGCATAACGAGCCATGTGTCGTCCCTTTTGCCACTGTTGAAAATCTTGTCGTATATCTGTAGATGGCGGAATAGCTCGCAACATTTCGCACAGCATTGTGGCAAGACGCCGATTTTTGGCCTCTTCAGTCTTTTCCATGCAGATATCCAAAGCCAATCGCAACAACCTGTGCTCCGGTCGTATAACAGAAAAGGAATCATAACGAATATAAAAAAGATGTTGACGGTGCGGGAGTTGCCGCATTTGTTTGACTATTTGCAACTGCCCCTTCAGAAATGGTTCTTCGCCGGAAATGCGTTGATAATCAAAATGAAGTCCCTGCATGACAAGCCTATGAAGCTCCTGAAGGAACTTGCCCATAACCCATTCCGAAAGTGGGGCTTCAAATAGGGATATGTTCGCGTCCAGGGTTTCCCGTGAAGGCAAATCAAGGGTTGCTTGGAGCATCCGAATGAGCAACCGACGCGAACGTTTGATCTCATCTTCCGGATTTTCTGTCGTACCTATGGTTGTCTTGGGTAGAATTTCTATTTGCGTTCCGCCTGGAGTCTCGATGACGCCTACATAGTTATCCAGACACAACGAGATCTGCCCCTCCGTTTGCAGGAGGGCAGCGCCGTTTTTACAGAATCCAGTATTAAGGCGGCAGATCCAGTCAAAATCTGCCGGAGAAACCTGGGCTCTCTCCAGTGATGATGGGATATCGGATGTCGTCAGTTGTGCATATTCTCGAACGGTGATACAATTTTTCATTTGTTGTTAGCCATAGCTTCAAGAATATCAATAAGTTCCCTGCCGATAGCTCTTGTATTACCTTCTTTCAATTTATACCCAATTTCTTCGGCAATCTTCCGTATATATTCCGTATTTTTTCCATAGCCAACATAGTTATTATTTTTTAATATCTGAACACCTCCGTTTGTATTGAGCAGAAAAGTGTATATATAACCATCTTTACTTTTGTAGTTTATTCGTTTTTTAATATTTTGATTGTTATCGTATTCATTGCTACTGTCTGTTTGATATACTACACTAATATCAAATATACCAAGATATGATTCCCAGTAATCAAAGGATGCTTTCTGTATTTCCCAGTTTTTTGAATGAACCTGTGAAAGTATCTCTTCATCGAATATTTCTGGTTTAATACTTTTGGGGTACACAAAACGAAAACAGGGTTTCTTTTTATGATCGTTCAGTACCCAATGAATCTTTTGCCAATCATCAAAGAAATATTCCTGCAAAAGAGGAAGAATATTTTGACGAAAAATATTTTTCAACTTTTCCAAGGTGCAGTCGTTGCATAAGGGGAAAAAGTAGGCGTGTCCCATGCAGTGATCTCTATCGAGTAAAATCGCAATGCGTTCGTTCATGATCCGCAAAATATCCCCTACCGAAACATTTGTTCCACACAGAGTTACATCCTTCAAAAGTTCAGGTTCAGGAGCTAGTTCTGTAAATTGAAACCGGCGGCGCAGAGCAATATCAATCCCGGTGAGCGAACGATCAGCCGTATTCATAGTTCCAATGATATAAACAGTATTGGGAATACTAAAGCGTTCTTTAGAGTAGGGTAACTGTACCGTGAGGGATTCCGGAGCGCCTTCTCGCTTGGAAGGTTCGACAAGAGTAATCAGTTCACCGAATATGTTGGAAATATTACCGCGATTGATTTCATCAATGATCAGGACATACGGTTCAGGCTCTGTCGCGTGACGGGCATCATGACACAGTTGCTTGAAAAGACCATCAACAACGTCATAGGTGATGCGGCTGGCTCGGGTGTCGCTCTCATCTTGTACAGTCTGCGCCTTGATACCCTCGACAAAATCTTCATAGCTGAAACTTTGATGGAAGGTTACAAAACGGATACGCCCCTTCTCTACCCAAGAGTCAAAATCTGCTTTCTGCTCTTCTCGTGTTTCAGAAATGCCTCCAGGCTGCAATATTTCAAGGGCCGCAGTAATGGTTTTATGCGTCTTTCCCGTTCCTGGAGGACCATAAAAAATTTGATTCAATGGAATATTGAGTCTATCGTTTGATCTTATTGACTCTTTACTCATCGAATCCTCCTGATATGGGATATCCGCATTTCTACGAAACGCGATATAATTTTTGATGCGCGTCCGGTAATCGGATGCTCCTTCATAAATAGAACGAAAACGTCCTTCTTCTGTCGTGGGCGTACTGGGGATACAATGCTTTGGCTCTCTCTTATTTGCTAAATCATCTTGAGAATATTCAAATAATTTAAGAAGACTTTCGCATTCATCCTTGTCGAATGCGATATCTATATCGCCATAATACTTTTCTATTCTGCGTATTCTAGATATATAGTTGTGATAAGATTTTTTGTTTTGCTTCGTAAGCCAGCTTTCAAATGCTTTTTCCTGCATAACGGCAAACACCTGATTGAAAAATGTATATGGTATTGTATCAGATTCCGTTTCCTGTATAAAGCATATTCTTCTGAACACAGCGGAAGCTGGGGCCATGTCAGGGGTATTATTCGAGACGTGGTTGAGAGGACAGATACTGAAGAGTTGGTGGTACGCAGGGCAGGAAGCTCCGCTGTATTTTTATCGTGACAAGGACGGGAAGGAACTTGACGGACTCCTCGTCAGAGACGGCACTCTCTATCCGCTGGAGATCAAGAAGACAGCCTCACCGAGAAGAGACGATATCCGGCATTTCGCCACACTGAATCGAATGGGCATGACCGTAGGGCAGGGAAACGTCATATGCCTGTGTCAGGAAGCTCTTCCCATATCCGACACCGTGTGGAGTCTGCCAGCCAGTCAAATCTGATTTTTCCTGTCCATGAGGTTCAGCTCTCTATAAGAGAGCTGAACCATCAATTCTCCCGGACAGACGGGAAGACAAAAAGAAGCTCAAAAAATATTCATGAAAAGTTAATATGTTGCATACGAAATTCTCTCGTTACATACAGATTTGGCGTGCGTGCGAAATCCTGTGCGTTTTGGACACGTCCAGACTGTCCAAAAGCTCTCGTCCACCGGCAAAAAGAGCGTCCGCACACCGCACCGCACGCACAACTTTTTTTGCAGATTGAGTTCGCAGACCATCTCGGCTACTCTTGCGGGGAAGCGTAATAGGGATTTTCCCATGAGAACCAGACAGCCCTTCAAGGGCACAAAGGGATGGACGGTAATGTCAGACCTTTTCCAATGCTTGGACGCCATTCCCGAATACAGGCGGGCAGCCTTGCAAGACGCCCTGATTGCCGAGTGGACATGCGCGTCCGCCGGACTTGAAGGAAATACCTTCTCTCTTGGCGACACGGACTTTTTCCTGCGGGAAGGGCTGACCGTCGCAGGGAAGTCGTTTCGAGAGCATTGCGAAATCAAGGGGCATGCGGATGCGCTCAAATGGATGGAACACCTTGTCATCACCAATGCCCCGCTTAGCCAAGAGCATCTGTTCACCCTGCACCGTTTCATACAGACCGAAACCGTTATTGACGTCTATGCTCCAGTTGGGGCTTTCAAGAACGCTCCAAACGGGACATACAGCCGAGACACGTCTGGATGGAGTATGCTTCTCCTGAGGACGTGCCTGTGCTTATAGCCCGCTGGCTACACTTCTTCAACGAGCAGCAAGTGACGCGGGAAAATGCCCCATCCATATATACACGACTGCATATCCCCTTTGTCCACATCCATCCGTTTGCGGATGGCAACGGACGGCTAGCCCGCCTTATCTCAAATCTTCCTCTTTTGCGAGCAGGACTTCCCCCCATCATTATTCCTAAGGAATGGAGGCAGGAATACATCACGCTCCTTGCCGAACATCAGCGGGAACGGGGGACACTTGTTTCAGGCTCGGAACTTTTGGACATTACTCCCGCAGTACGGAAATTTGAGGGGATGGGCGCTCGGGCATGGGAAAGGACTTGGACAGTGATCGAAAATTTTTCTGCGTAACTTATTTTCATGTTGTGCGTGCGGTGCGTTGTGCGGACAGCCTTTTCTCTCGACTGGATGGGTATTCTGGACAGTCCGGATAAATTCAAAACGCACAGAATCCCGCACGCATGATAAAAAAGGAGCCCTCCAACTTGCAAAGGACTCCCCTTAGGTTACTGCTGGGCTAGTTGCACTCAGCCTCTTGTAACTGGAAGCAAACCAGGCTCACTCTCTTCCCACCTCTGAGGAACGAAGCAGATGCCGCGCTTGTTTCGTCCCCTGATCCACTTTGTCTCCATCAACATGCCGTACCTGTTTCGAGCGAGCCAACCAAGCTCCTTGAGCTTTTCCCGAAGTATCTGCCGATTGACTCCACGGCAGAGCTCATCCCGAAATACGTTGGGCTCCACGAGGAAAATGCGTTCCCCATTATCCTCTTCCCAGATATATCCAGCCGGACTGGAGGGCGCATACCCCAACTGTCCGCAGGAATCTAGCATGCGGAAACGAGTCTCCGCATGTTTCTGGAAGAAGGTCTTGATCCGCTCCAGAGCGTTTTCGATCTCCATATCCCCGATTCCTCCGCGCTCCTTGATCCATGCGGAAAGACCGAATTGGGCCGCACGCGAGGCCGTTCCCTCAGGCCACGGAAGGACACCAAAGCTGATGGCTTTTTCTCCTGCGGCAGCTATCAGTCCGAATCGCTGACACGCACGTTTGACCTGTCCCGAAGCACCTTCCGGGCACACATTCCGAACGAAGTCGGCAATCTTTTTTTCGACGTCAGAGACATGTTCTTCGAGCCCATCGACAAGACGTTCGAGGAATCCTCGGAGTGGGGTTCCATAAAATTGTCCTGTGGCTCTAACCAGCTGTTGACTGAATATATCACCATCCAATCCATTAGGAATACACGTAAAAATACCTTGTTCAGCACCACCGTCCGCCGGGATGTCCAGCACACGGACGGCCTGTCCAGCCATGACTTGCCCTCGTCCGTCTTCCGCGATCTTGTCCGCAAGCGTCAGCTCCCCCGTAGACATGAAGGACAACCGCCATTCCCGTATGGCCTTGGCGTTTCCATCCTTGTTGGCGCGGGCCTTTCCTTGGCCGTTTGCCAACATGTAGGCCACTTCGCTCACGACACGCGAGGATGCCTGCCCGATTTCATCAAGACAGAGGAGGTTGTCACAGTGTGTTGCAGCAGTACCCTCAAGGGCGTTGTCGGTAGCCCGCCATTGACGGATATAACCGTACTTCCCCCCACCGCCACAGACAGAACCTGCCACCTTGAGGGCAGTTGTCTTGCCGCAGGAAGAAGGTCCAAAAAAATGAAGGCCACCACCTTCAAGGCCACAGGGTTCGAGAAGCGGTCCTGTAAAGGCAAAAGCTATCGCCAGTTCCAGCAGCGGATTGCCGAGACAGGGAATCGCCACGTTTTTCTGCCAATCTTCGAGAGTTCCAGAAGGCTCAAAAATATCCGATAGCTGTGGGGCTTCTGGGATGAAAAGCTCTCCTTCTGCTCCACCATAGGCTATGTTCCTGAGGACATACACATCCCCGATCCATCCGAATTTTTTGACCATCCTTGCGAACATCTGTGGAGCTGAATCGTTCAGAAAACGGATGAGAAGACTCCGAGCCGTCTTGTCCGGTGAAATTCGAAGTCCCTGTTCCAACAGCATCTGTCGCACACTGTCTCCATTCCCCCCCAACTCTGCCATGCTCAGGATAAGTTGGTGGAGGACGCCATTGGCATCATGGAACCTTACAAGCCGTCCCCATGAACCGTTCAGGGGATCTCTCGTCTGGGCAACGACTTCAATTGAGGAGGAGAGCCAAAGCCCCTTTCGGGACAGATCGGTGGGGTCTGAACGAAAATAAAGACCATCCTCCTCAAGAGCAAAAAGACCAGCTGTGGGTTTGCTCCCCTGTGTCGTTCGGTACAAAAGATACGGACTACTCACACCACAGTTTTTACCGCAATCCCAAATATTCTTGATGGTCGTACATGTCATGGGACTCCTCTCCAGTGCATGACAGATTTTTTTGTTTGTTTCTTCAACGGAATAACCAGAGTAGGAACGGCTATAGCTATGTATGAGTTCACGCCCAACTGGACCAAGAACGGCAAGGTTCGTGATCATCGCGTACCACTCGGGTTCCGAAAGCGTTGCGGCATCATCCCGGCAATGCCTAATAAAGGTACATTCTTTCTCAACCGCCTCAACCCCACGAGTCTGCGTTCGAGAGCTACTTCCCGCATGTACAGCGACCTGACAGTGGAGGAACAGATCCGTCAGAGACTCCGATTGAGGAATATGCGTATCAGCCAGCTCTACCTGCCGTGGCGTGGCAGTCAGAGTCAGTAGGTCTTCCAAAGGCATATCGTTGAGCTCATCCCACCGGACAGGAACCTTATACCGTCCATTCCGACGGCGAATGTTTTCGATCCGCAAAAGCTTCCCTTTTCCCATCGGGTACATCGAAAAATCGATGCTGGTGGCAAGGGGATTGTGTCTTCCCTCATTGATCTCGTGAACCATTTTCTCGTGGATACGGGGAAGAAGTGGATCGCCCTCTTCTCCTCCGAACATCCTCGCCGGAATCAATAGGTGACATCCCTTTCCCCCGGATATCCAATATTGAAGAAAGCGGGGATTTACATCATATTCGCTGATCAACCACTTTACAAAATAGATCAATTCCATGATGGCTGTCTTGGGATCATCCTTGGAATCGAAGTCAAGGATCAGATCACCGAAGCGGGTCGGTTCGGGCTTGCCCTTCTCAGGAGGAGCCGAGAAGCTCACAGTCGAAAAAGCCGTGGCACCAGCCTGAATAGCCGTTGCTCGATCTTCTGGAGTGTTTGGAATGATATGCCATTCACAATGTGGAGGATCAGAATGTCCCCAGAAAATATATTGCCTATTCATAACTATTACCTTTGATCTTGTTGAGGAGGGGCCGGAGCCCCTCCCAAAGCTTACTTCGCCATCTTAATCTTCTTCATCCGTTCGGATACAGCAGATTTGCTCGCCCCCACTTTCCCGGCAATGGCACGGCATGAGGCTGAAGGATTAGCCTCCAGTTCGCGGCGGATTGCCACATCAAGTTCGTCTTCTTCCTTTTCCTCCGTAGGAGCGGCAGGAAGAGCCTTCACGGACACCCCTTCCTCCAAACACAGGCCGGGAGTTGGAATGACGAAATGCCGAGGCACTAGCTGCTCCGGGCTCAGTCCACGCGCAGCCTCCGGCGTAATGGAGATGTCCCGATCCTTCCTCGTGACCTTGAGCTTCAATTCAAGCCCAAGTTCCTTCACAGAAGAGCCAAATGAAGCTCCCCCTCGTGAACTGTGATGGACAAAAATGACAGTTTTTCCAGAAAGATGGAGAGTATCAACCACATGATTGAGGACTTCACAGCTTTCTGGCCCCGCCTGAAGCGACGATGGGAACAAGGCGTGAAGGTTATCGAACACGACGACTTCAACGTCCTTTGCTTCCTGGAGGACGAACATTTGCTCCTCCGGCGTCTCCAATTGCAAGCTTCGCCCCAAAGCGCGGGAAGACAGGACACGGAATCCGGCAGGAATTTGAGTGCCAGTAAGGGCAGCTTCCAAACGGGCCTGGAAATCACCAACACCCATTTCTCCATCAATATACAGGACACGATGTCCCTCCGCAGCCATGTGCAGGGTTTCATGGACGATCCATGTCGTTTTTCCACTTTTCGCGACGCCGTATACCATCACGCGATCCCCTACCCGAAGGAGTTCGGGAATCAGCCAAATCTGTTCAGGGACCGGAAGGGAAAGGAACTCCGTAAGACACAAGGCATGCTGATCTTTCGGCCCCAATTCCAGTCCGAACTCGCGCTTGGAGAAGGCCCAAAAGCCCTCGCGAGACGAGGTTCGATTGCGCAAGATCGTGTGAGTGATGTCATAGTTCATGGCGATCCACTTCTGCCAGTCTCCTGTCTCCTTGATCTGGGCTTCGGGCAGGGTGAAACGCACCTGCCGAACTCCAGCCTTTTTAAGCTGCTCAAAAAGAGTATCCGCGATCCGTGCACCATCGGAGGAAGGGTGGACGACGATGACAACCGTGCGCGAGGCGAGCAGCCCCCAATCGGCATCCCGAAGAGTCTCCTGCAACCCTCCGGGCCATGTCGTCAGCGGAAACCGAGACACCAGCCAAACCGCATTCTGGCGGAGCCAGTCCGCGTCCTTTTCGGTCGGAAGGATGAAGACCGTGGCGTTTCGACGGGCAAAAAGCTCATGTATGTTGAACAGAGGGAGTGGAGTCCCCCAAGAGAGCCAATCCCACAGAATCGTTTGAAAATCGTCTTCCCACGGGGTGACGGGAAGCCGGATTGTATTCCCCTCATCGTCTCGTAAATAGGCAACTCCCCCGCTTGCGCTCTTTCCATCAGGGGTCGTGTACGGAAAGAACGCCTCTTGCCGGAAACCAAGTGGCTCCAAAGGAGAAGGAAGAATATCAAGCTGTAGGGGAAAAGGGACAGCGCCAAGACGAACGCAGTTGGCTTTCTCCGAAAAAAGGAGTCGTTGTTTCAAAGAGAGTTTCAGTCCCTGCCGCCGCGCCATTTCGAGAGGAGCTTCGGCCTCAGGAATTCCGTTGGAGGACGCCCATTGCCGAATTAACTCTCTACCAAGGGACCTATATGGTGAAAACCCCAACCAACGTATGTCGATCCCGAGCCGGGAGCCCCACTCGCGCCAGTGCAGGTCGGCGAGACGATAGACAAAATCTATAGTCCAAGCTTGTTCAAACTTTCGAGTTAAAGTATTATTCATTGTAATCATTTTTTCACCTACTATTATGCAATATTTCGAAGTTCCACACAAAAACGCCTCACGCCTATAAAGCACATGCCTTCCATACCTCCCAAAAGGAAGACCCGTTTAGAATTGTGACTTTCATCGACTCTATTTCACCATCAAAAAAGCTACATTTTTTACTTCAATACAAAGGGGGGCTAGAAAACAAAAAAACTTCAATAAGTATAGTGCAATACTTATTGAAGTCCAAAAACAGCCCTAAAAAAGGCTTTGGAATATATTCAAACTTTAATATCAATTAATTTTAATTACTTACTCTGTGGCATATAGCACCTCCTCAGA
>OOAM01001471.1_pt1 | contig 15327 bp, 10 predicted proteins | sample 1671131 | NCBI WGS metagenome assembly OOAM01 (sample SAMN06348125, study PRJEB24527) | human gut metagenome | biome: human gut; feature: ankylosing spondylitis patient; material: feces | host: Homo sapiens | place: China | collected 2015-10 | reverse complement strand
TCAATGCCAGCTTTTTCATAAAGGATCTGGATCAGCTTATAAGCCACCATACCGCCGCAGATCTCTTTCCACGGATAGGTATCCGCCGACTGCTTCGGATTGACGATGGCATCTGCCTCCGGCAATACATCTTCTTCTCCCACTTTGACAATATCGTGATGATCCGTCACGATCACCGTCATGCCCAGTTCCCGGGCGCGCTGGCGCAGCTGGGGGGAAGTCAGGTTTTCGTTAATCATGCGGCGCACCTCGTCGTCGATTTCGAAAATCTCAAACAGCCCCATCCGGCCCTTGAATCCGCCGCCGCGGCAAAAGTCGCAGCCGTGGGGTGCCTTGATTTGGCCCTGGGCAAGGCGGGACATGTCAATGTTCAGCGTATGTGCCTGCTTTTCCGTCAGAGTGCCGTCCACCTTGCAGCGGTCACACAGCTTGCGGACAAGACGCTGAGCCATGATGGCGCGGACGGAGGAGGCGATCAGGAAGCGTTTGATGCCGATGTCCGCCAGACGAGCCACGGCGCTGGGAGCGTCATTGGTGTGGAGGGTGGAGAATACGAGGTGCCCCGTCAGGGAGGCGTTGATGGCGATGCTGGCTGTTTCCATGTCTCGAATTTCCCCGATCATGATGATGTTGGGAGCCTGGCGGAGCATGGCGCGCAGGGCGGCGGCGAAGGTCATGCCGATATCCGCCTTTACCATGACCTGATTGATGCCGGAGAGTTCGTATTCCACAGGGTCTTCCACCGTGATGATTTTTTTATCCGGGCGGTTGATGTGGTTCAGGCACGCGTAAAGGGTCGTGGTTTTACCGGAACCGGTAGGACCCGTCACCAGGATAATGCCGTCCGGCAGCGTGATGAGGCGGTCGAACACAGCTTCATCATCTGAGAAAAATCCGAGCTGGGGAAGGCCCAGCACCAGGGCGGATTTGTCCAGGATACGCATGACGATGCTTTCCCCGTGGTTGCTGGGGACGGATGAAACACGGAGGTCGATTTGCTTGCCGCCGATGCTCATCTGGATTCGCCCGTCCTGGGGCATGCGTTTTTCCGCAATGCTCATGGTGGTACTCATTACCTTGAGGCGAGCGATGATGGGGCTGAGCAGTTTTTTTGGATGGGTGGCCACCTCCACCAGCTTGCCGTCCACGCGGTAGCGGATGCGGAGCCTGTTTTCCATGGGCTCAATGTGGATGTCGGAAGCCCTCATTTTGAAAGCGTCCGTCAGCATCTGCTGCACCAGACGGATAATGGGAGCATCCTCCCCTTCCAGCCCGTCGGTTTCTTCCGGAACGCTCAGATCCCGGTAAAATTCATTCAACCGGCTTTCCACCGCGCTGCGGGTGGCGACGCTGAAAATCACGTCCCGCCCCATCAACTGGGGCAGGCTGTCCATGGTTTCCAGATTCAGGGGGTCGTCAATGGCAATGTTGATGGAAAAACCGTCGTCGGAAATGGGGATGGCCCGGAAGCGCCTGGCAAGTTCCGGTGTAATGAGTTCGCGCACCTCCTGGGGGATGTGCATGGAGCCCAGGTCCACGACGGGGAGCAGGGAGTTTGACGCCGCCACCTGAGCGATGACGTCTTCCGTAAGATAGTTGGCCTGAATCAGAAAATCGACCAGGTCCTGGGTGGGAGATTTTTGACTGCGCGCGTACTGAAGAATTTCTTCATTCAGATATCCGGCCTGCGTAAGAAGTTCGATGAGATATGATTCGTTGGAGTACACGTCGATCTCTGGATGCTATTGTTGGAAGTCTGCCGAAATGGAGCGGCAGGATACTCCCCTATTTCTGACAGGTTCGGAACGTAAAGTCAACTTAGCTTCCCTCAAAATGGCATTTTTTTTCAGGCGTGTCCGGAGGCGGGAAGAACCTCCTCCTCTTTCCGCCGCTTTCCAAACCTGCGAAATCTCCCGGAAAGCGGGATTTTTCCTGTTCTCAGGGCTTTTGGCGGGGGAGCTTGGAAAGCAGGTCTTCCAGCTCCGGCATGCTGGATACGCGCACCAGGCGGGAACGCATTTCCTTGGCGCCGGGAAATCCCTTCGTATAAGCCAGGATTCGTGACCTCATATGGCGCATCGTGTGAAGTTCATCCCCATAATGGCGGGACTCCAGGGCCATCCGGGCATGCCGCAAAATCAGGGCTGCCTTTTCCTGCGGGTCTCTGGCCGGCGGCATGGCTCCGTGCAGCAGATAATACTTGGCGTCTCCGAAAATCCATGGGTTTTCCATGGCCGCACGGCCAATCATGACGCCGCTGACGGCCGTATTTTCTTTTACATAAGCTACAGCCTGCGGGGTGGAAATATCCCCGTTCCCAATGACCGGCACGGACATGGCCCGCGCGCATTCGTCAATAATGTCCCAGTTGGCCGTTCCGGAATACTGCTGGGAGCGGGTGCGCCCGTGAATGGTGATCATGGAAATTCCCTCATTCTCCAGCAGGCGGCACGCGTCCATGGCGCACAGGCTCTGAAAATCCCAGCCAATGCGTATTTTGGCCGTGACGGGGATTCTCTCTCCTACGGCTTTCACGACGCCTCCGGCAACGGAAGCCAGCAGGGGAAGATCTTTCAGGAGGGAGGAACCTCCATTTTTGCCAACCACCTTGGGAACCGGGCAGCCGAAGTTGATATCGATAAAATCCGGCTTCTCATGGTCCAGGATAATTCTGGCCGCCTCTCCCATGTGGTTCCCGTCCGCTCCGAAGAGCTGGATACCTATGGGACGGTGGGCATTTTCTATCTTTGTGTACCTGCGGTTTCTCTCCCATGCCTGGAGAATTCCTTCCGCAGAGACGAATTCCGTCACCATCACATCCACTCCAAGTTCCTTGCAGATGGTGCGGAAAATGGGATCCGTCACTCCAGCCATTGGAGCCAGGAACAGGGGGAAATCCGTTTTGAAGAACGGGAGGGGAGCGGGACGGTTGGAAAAAGTCATGATTCCTTAGGATGAGGCTAGCACGGGTTCCCGTTCCATTCAAGCATCTTGCCTGTTCTGGCGGAGAAGGGAAGGTGAAAAATGCCGGTACTGAGCAAGCATCGGAGCGTTGAAAAATATGGCGCTCAATAAAGAGGTGCAGTATTCCGCCCGGTTTTCCGGAGGGAATTGCAGGCGCGTTGGACAGTGTCGTTTGTTTTCGGGAAGAAAAAACGGCTTCACCTTTTGAGTGAAGCCGTTTGGCAAAAGCTGAAAGATTGTCTTAATGGTTGCCGCAGCCGCAACCACCGTCCTTATGGTCGTGGTCGCACTTGCCGTCTCAATCACAATTTTCCTTGTCGCACTGGCCGCCGCAGGAGCAGGAGGACTGGGCGCTCATGGCGCGCTGGCGGGCTTCCTCTATTTCTTCAGGAGTGGGAGCGCGGCCAAGGTCAATGGACATGCCCAGATAATGATTGATGGTGTTCAGGAGTTCGTCAATGGTCTGGCGCGCTTCCAAAAAGCCGCGGGCCGCATCATTCTTGATGACGTTTTCACGCAGGGCGTCGAATTTGGAAATTTCCTCTTCGGTAGGAGGCATTCCGGCCAGGTGCTTGTTGCGCAGTTCTTCTCCGTAAGCGTTTACTTCTTCAAAAAGCTTGGTTGCTTCCGGATTTTGGAAAAAGAGACCTATTTTTGCCTTGGAGGCCACAACCTTGTCTTCCTTGGCGAGCAGATTGCAAAGGGCTTCCGTGGCGGCGCGCAGGTTGTCGTTGAGAACGGGGGTATTCATATGAGATTTATTTAATCATGCCTTTTCGTGCGGGGCAATCCGGTTGCGAGGCATGGCGCGCATTTCCTTGCCGCAGGGTTGCTGTAGGCGGGAAATCCGGAAGTAAAAAGGCGTTCCGCTTGACGTGGAACGCCTTTTTATGGTGATCAACGTTTTTTAATGCGCCTTGCAGAATTCTTCAAAGCGGTCCAGAGCTTCCTTCAGAATGTCCAGCGTGGTGCAGTAGCTGATGCGGATGGCCTTGTCATTGCCGAAGGCGATGCCGGGGACGGCCGCGACCTTGTAGCGTTCCAGAAGCTTGTCGCACAGATTCAGGGAGGTGAGTCCCAGCCTGCTTGTGTCCACAAAGAAGTAGAAAGCGCCCTGCGGCTCCACAACACTGATATTCGGGATGGCGCTGAGGCGGGAGTAAACGTACTGGCGGCGCATGTCATATTCGTCGCGCATGTCGCTGATGAAGCTCTGGTCTCCCGTAAGGGCCTCAATGCCTCCATACTGGGCGAACGTGCAGACGTTGGAAGTGGTGTGGTCCTGAATCATCTGGATGGCCTTGGCAATGGCAGCCGGGGCTGCGGAATAGCCCAGGCGCCATCCGGTCATGGCGTAACCCTTGGAAAAGCCGTTGATGGTGATGGTCAGGTCGTACAGTTCCGGACTGAGGGAGGCGATGCTGACGTGCTTGGTGTCCCCGTATACGAGGTGTTCGTAAATTTCATCAGCCAGGATGAGGATATCTTCGCTCAGGGCCACTTCTCCCAGGGCGCGCAGTTCTTCTTCGGAATAAACGGACCCGGTCGGATTGTTCGGGGTAGTGAGGATGACCATCTTGGTGCGGGGGGTCATGGCTTCCTCAAATTGTTCGGCGGTAAGCTTCCATCCGTTTTCCGCCGTGGTTTCCACGATGACGGGGATGCCTCCGCACATGCGGACCATTTCCGGATAGCTGACCCAGTAAGGTGCGGGGATGATGACTTCATCCCCCTCGGATACGGTCGCCATGATGGCGTTGAAACAGGCGTGCTTGGCGCCGGCTCCCACGGTGATCTGGGTGAAATCGTATTCCAGGTTGTTTTCCCTCTTGAGCTTTTCTGCGATGGCCTGGCGGAGTGCGGGAAGACCGGCGGAAGGCGTATATTTGGTGGCTCCGTTGTTCAGGGCCGCGATGGCTGCCTGCTTGATGTTTTCCGGGGTGTCCATTTCAGGTTCACCGCCTGCCAAACCGTAAACTTCTTCACCGGAAGCTTTCATAGCCTTGGCCCGGTTGGTCACCTTGAGGGTCAGGGAAGGGGTCAATGCCGCAATGCTGGGGGAAATCATGTCCATTGTTGTGGTGCAGTCGTAGATTTTGATGCCTTGGCGGAAAACAGGCTGTTCTCCGCATAGGCGGAAAAACTTTACTCATTGAGCGCACCCCTGGCAAGGAGAATGCTTGCGGCGGCCATTCTTTTTCTTGCGGAGGGCGTTCCTCCCTCTATGGAAGGGATTTTTCCCGTCAGCATTTCAGGAATTTGGCGCGCACCGCTTCCAGCTCCGGCGTCTTCAGCAGGAAAGCCGCCGCCAGGTAGACGATGCCGGCGCAACCGCAGACCAGGGATATCCCCAGCACCCTGGCCGGGAAGGTCCAGTTCAGGAAGCCCTGGAGGAACCATGCCTTGCCTGCCCAGCACACGGCCCCCAGCAATATTCCCGCCGCCATGATCTTGACCAGTCCGGAAAGCAGCGTCCGTCCGTCTACGCCGCCCAGCTGGCGTCGCAGGTAAAAGAAGTAAAAGAGAAAATTGAAGGTAGTGACCACGGAGGTGGTCAGTGCCAGCCACGCCGCGTTTTTATGCAGGATGTAGACGAAACAGTAGTTGAGGCCGATGCTAATAGCCAGAGCCACGGCGGCGGCAATCAGGGGAACCCAGCGTTTTTCAAGAGCCAGGAAGACGGGCTGCACCACCTTGGTCCCGGCATAGCCCAGCAGGCCCAGGGAATAGGCTCCCAGCACTTCCCCCGTATAACGCACGGCCTCCTGGTTGAAGCGGCCCCACTGGTATACGGCGGAGACGAATTCCGTTCCCAGGATGGAGAGGATGAGAAAAGCGGGTACCGCAAAGAATGCCACCAGCCGCAACCCCTTGGCGATGTGGACCGCCACCTCTTTTCTGCCGTCTCCCACCATCATGCGGGAAACAGCGGGCAGCACCACCATGCCCGTCGCGACTCCGAAGAGCCCCACGGGAAGCTGCCAGAGGCGGAACGCCGTGGTCAGGGCGGTGACGGAGCCTTTTTGGAGATCCAGAGCGAACCCCGTATTGATGAAGATGGTGAACTGCGTCACGCCTGAAGCCAGCACGGAGGGAAGCATCAGCCCCCAGATTTTGCGCACGCGGGGATCGTCCCATTGGAAATTGGGTTTCCAGCGGAAGCCGGTTTTGCTGAGTTTGGGGAGCTGCACGGCAATCTGGGCCATGCCCCCGATGGTGACGCCGCAGGCAAAACCGTACAAAGCTTTGGGGCCGAAGGATGGATCAATGAAATATCCAATCAGCAGGCCAAGCAGGATGGAAGTAACATTGAAAGCGGCGGAGGCCAGCATGGGCAATCCGAAAACCCCCACCATGTTCAGCGCCCCCATGATGAGGGCGGACAGGGAGGCGAATCCGATGAAAGGCCACATGATGCGGCTCAGGTCCGTGGCGAACAATTGCTCCGTCAGAGAGTGATCTCCGCTGTAGAGGGCTTCCATGACGGGCCCTGCAAATAGAATCCCCAGCGTTACAATGGCGATCATCAGGGAGGAAAGCTGGGTAGCTACCTTGTTGGTCAGTTCCCACGCGGCCGCTTCTCCCTGCGCTTCCCGCGTTTTGGAGGCTACGCTGGTATAGGATTGGGAAAGAGCCCCTTCCGCAAACAGATCTCTTAACAGGTTGGGGATACGGAAAGCCGTGTAAAAGGCGTCCAGGGCTCCCGTAGCCCCGAACAGGGAGGTGTACACAATTTCCCTGGCCATGCCTGTCAGGCGGCAGGCGAAGATGGCGCCGGAGGCAACCAGGCTGTTCCGCATCAGGGACATGAAAGGGGGGAATTTACTTGAACAGCTGGCGGCAATACGGCTCCACCCGTTTCATTGCCGGATTGTCCTTGACAGCCTGGTCGCGATCATCCCGGCAGGGGAAAAGGTACAGGGCGTATCCCCCGTAGCCGCCTCCCAGATATTTTTTTGCAAGGGCATTGGGAATATCCGGCAGGGGGCGCATTCCTTCGTCAAGCTGCCCACTGTAATACAGGGCTACGCCTGCCGCCAGTGTATTGATGTTGCGTTCCAGAACTCCGGTGCGGGCAATGAGGGAGGATTGGGAGATGCGTACGTAGTCCCGTTGTTCATCCGCCATCTTTGGGGTATCGTGTTCTTCACCCGTATATAGAATGGCCATTCTTCCTTCCAGGAAGTCACCCGTGCCTTTGACATCCAGCACCGGAGAACTGCCGGAGCGCCATACGCACAACCCCGTTTCCGCAATGACGGCAGGATCCTGCCAACCGACGCCCAGAGCGAGTTCGGACGCGACCGGATCGCGCCCTTCCAGCATGGCCCACGCGCCGCTGCCTCCCAGCCCGGAGCGTTTTTCATACGGCCATTCGCAGAGGGAAACCATGGGGGTGATGGCGCAGTTGACCACATAGGAGCCTTTTCTGGCGTAGCGGGGCACGTCCAGCCATCCCCCGGCAAAGTCCACGCGAAGCGGTACGGCGGACGGAGCCTTGATGCGGTTCACCAGCATGGTGGTGGAGACGGGAGTGAATTTGGGGGGCGTCTTGGGGAGCACCACGTAATTGGCTCCGACGCGGGCGCACAGCTCCTTCTTGATATCGCTGTAAAGGTCATCTTCCGTCACAGCCAGGATATCCGGTTTTTCCTGAAGAAACTCTTCTTCAAAATCCAGGCCCTTTTTCATGCCGGTACCCAGGATAACCTTGTCAACCATGCGCAGGCTTTCCAGCAGAACTTTTTTGTGTTCGTCCGGAATGGACGGCTTGCGCTGCTTGTGGTGCCACAGCACGGGTTCCGAAGCGAAAGAGACGATTAGATAGTCGCCCAGAGCGCGGGCTTCTTCAAAGAACTGGATATGGCCGGCGTGGACGATATCATAGCAGCCGGAGACGAAAACTTTTTTCATGCGTGTAATGATAGATAATTAGTCTGCAACAGTATGCCCTATTGCCGTGCCGGATGCAAGAGCGAGATGAAAATACGTTAAAAAACGGCGCGGACTACAGAAAGCCCGTGCCGTTTGGGGATAGGAAAAATCAACTTCTGCAAAAACGGTCAGGAAGCCATAGCCTCCTGGTAGCGGCGTTCCACATCGTCCCAGTTGATCAGGCGGCAGAAATCTTCAATATAGTCCGCCCGCAGGTTCTGGTGCTTCAGATAATAGGCGTGTTCCCAAACGTCACAGACGAGAATGGGGACAAGGCCGGGAATTTCCAGATTCTGATGTTTTTCCGCCCCGCAGATTACCAGCGTCTTGCTGATGGGGTCCACGCCCAGAATACCCCAGCCGGAACCTTCCACGCCCTGGGAAGCCGCCTTGAATTCCTTCATCATGGCTTCCAGAGAACCAAATTTTTCCTTGATGGCATCTACCAGAGGACCTTGCGGCTCTTTTTTGGGATCAGGCGTCATGTTGGTCCAGTAAATGGTATGGAGAACATGGCCGGAAGCATTGAAGGACAAATTACGCACCCAGTTGGTGGTGGCGGAAGCGTCCAGTTTCCCGTCCGCAATTTCACGGAGCTTTTCAGCCGCGGCATTGGCGCCGGCGACATAGGCCGCATGATGCTTGTCGTGGTGGATGCGCACGGTCTTTTCATCCAGCATGGGTTCAAGCGCGTCGTAGGCGTACGGAAGGGGTGGCAGTACATATTTGCCGTCGGCATAGCCGATCGTGGAGGGATCTTGCTGTTTAGTCATCTTGTGCTGTGGTTGTATGGATGGCCCTGTTGCCCGGGCCTGGCTGATTGTTCCCAGCGCCGCCAATGAGGAAAGAGCAATAAAACGCCTTCTGTTCATGTCCGCGCCATGGGAATGCATGGGTGTTTGGACATGGGTTGTTTTTGAGTTGTTCAAAAAACAGGAACCTCGGGGTTCTATTTTTCTTCTTGTAGAGGCAGCTGGGAAAAAGCTTTTCTACCTTCTGGCTGCTGCTGCCGGGCCCTGGGCCCCATAGACGCTGACGCCTCTGACGGCGACAGATCCCGCATCCCCCAGGAAGGATTTGGGCAGGGTTACGCGGGTCTGGTTGCCCGGAAGGAGGATGCGCGTGGCCCACTGGCTGCCGTAGCGCGCCTGGACGGCCCATTTCCGCGAAGGATTGCCGGACGAGGGTTACGGTGGAACCATTGTCCGCCACGTAAAAATTCTGCGGTTGTCCGGGGGTGCCGGTTCCGCACCAGGGCATGGCGGGCGGAACGGCCATGGATGGGTACAATCTGTTCAGGTATTTCTGGATGCCTCCGGCATTCCGCATGATGGATTTGATGCTCCAGAAGCATTGCCCGGGGGCGGTTCTGGCAAGGCTGCGGGAGTAGTTGACCTGCGCCGCTATTTCAGAGGCGGGGCGGCCCGGGTCTTCGCTGCTCATGATACGTGCCGTGGCGATGCCGGGCCACACCGGGCGTCTGGAGTTCTGGGCGGCCCACCATTGCATCAATGCGGGAAAGCTCTGCTTGGCCGGGCTGCAGCGCCAGTAAAGCTGGGGGGCCAGGTAATCCACCCATCCGCGGGAAAGCCACTTGCGGGCGTCGCACGCCAGATGCTCGTAGGCGTCCACACCCGCTTCAATGCCGCCGGGAACGCCCGGCCTCCAGATGCCGAACGGGCTGACGCCCACCCGCACCCAGGGTTTGGAAGATTTGACGGATTTGTACATGTCCTGCACGAAGTCGTCAATGTAGCCCCGGCGCTGGGAGGGGGATTTCCCGTCTCCAAAGCTGGCGGGAGACCAGGTGCGGCCGGGAGTGGGATAGGGGTAGAAATAGTCGTCCAGGTGCACCCCGTCAATGTCGTAGCGGCGCACGACGTCCATGATAACCTTCAGCGCGTGGTCACGGGAGGCGGAGGCGCTGGGGTTCATCAGCAGCACGGAGCCGTTTCGCTTCATCAAATCAGGGCGTGTGAGGGAAATATGGTTGCGGCCTACGGCATGCTTGACGTTGGCCTTTGCCCGGAATGGGTTGAACCAGGCGTGCAGTTCAATGCCGCGGCGGTGAGCCTCCTGAATGGCGAAAGCCAGAGGATCATACCCAGGATTGACGCCCGGGCCGGAAAGCCATTGGCTCCACGGCTCCAGAGAAGAGCGGTACAGGGCGTCGGCATTCGGGCGCACTTGGAGAAACACGGCGTTCAGCTTCAACTGGGCGCAGGTATTCAGGATGTTCAGCAGCTCCGCGCGCTGGGCTGCTCCGGAGAGGCCGGAACGGGAGGGCCAGTCAATATTATGAACGGTGGATATCCATGCCGCGCGGAATTCCTGGGGGACAGCGGGAACGGATTCTCCGGAGATCTGCCACCCAAGAGACTGGGAAGCCAGGGCCAGCAGGGAGCAGGAGAAGGCATGGAACAGGGGAAATCTGGTCATGACGGGGAATGGAGAAGGATGTTTCCGGAACATTTAACGCCTATTCGGCGGATCTGTCCATGACGGATGCCGAAGGTTCCGTCATGGACAGGCGGCCTTCAGCTGGGCCGGGATGCCAGGCTGTTGATCAGGTGGGCGTTGAATCCGGCCCCGAAGCCGTTGTCTATGTTGACGACGGAAACACCGTTGGCGCAGGAATTCATCATGGCGAGCAGGGTGGTTACCCCGCGGAAATTGGCTCCATAGCCCACGCTGGTAGGCACGGCTATCACAGGAACCTTTACCAGGCCTGCCAGCACGCTGGGGAGAGCTCCTTCCATGCCCGCCACGGCCACCAGCGCAGTAGCTTGGCGGATGGAGTCCAGATGGGAAACCAGGCGGTGCAGGCCGGCCACGCCGCAGTCCCGGTACCGGACTACCCGGCTGCCCAGAAATTCCGCTGTCAGGGCGGCCTCCTCCGCTACGTATTGGTCCGAGGTCCCCGCGCTGACGATGCCGACGAAGCCCGCCGTTCGCGGAACGGGATTCGGAGCAATGCGCATGAGACGGGCTTCCGGGTGCATGTCCGCCGCCGGAAAGGCGCGGTTCAGGTAGTCCAGAGCTTCCCCGTTCAGACGCGTGGCCAGAACATTTTGTCCGGCGGCAAGCAGGCTGCGGGCTATCTCTTCAATCTGGTCCGGCGTTTTTCCTGCGCCGTAAATGACTTCCGGGCACCCGGTGCGTTCCAGGCGGCTGTAATCAATGTCCGTATGGGAAGGAGCGGGTACGGTGCCGGCTCTGATTTTTTCCGCCGCTTCCTCCGCAGAAAGGAGGCCTTTTTTAAACTGATGCAGAATGGAGATGATGTCGTTCATGAGGGTTCGTTCATGCTCCCTCTGGAATATCCTTCCAGATCCAGGGTGATGTGCCGGAAGCCCAGTTCCCGCAGCCGGCGTGCTGCGGTGGAGGCAAGCTGTCCGTCCCAGAACAGTCTGCGTTCCTTTTCCGGCAATTCAATGCGGGCCAGGCTGTCTCCGTGAGCACGGACACGGCAGCCTTTCAGACCCAGGGTTCTCAGGAAAGATTCCGCTGCGTCCACGCGTCTCAGCAGAACTTCCGTTACGGGGCGGTTGTGTTCCAGGCGGGTTAGCAGGCACGCATAGGCCGGTTTGCCGCTGACTGATTCCGGAAGACCCAGCCGGCAGGCCAGCTGGCGGATATCCTCCTTATCCATGGAAGCTTCCAGAAAGGGACTCGGGATGCCGAGCTCCTGCAAAGCTTTGCGGCCTGGCCGGTAATCGTCCAGGTCGTCAAGATTGGAACCGTCCGCCAGCAGGGGGAACCCCATCTCAGCCGCTCTGGCTGCCAGGGAGGAAAACAGGGCATGCTTGCACAGGTAGCAGCGCAGGGGAGGATTATTCGCAAGGGCGGGAAGGATGGGAAACGCCAGTTTTTCCTGCCGGACGCCCAGGCGGCGGCACAACGCCGTGCTGTCCCGCACTTCCTCCTCCATCACGTAGGGCGTTCGCGCAGTCAGTGCCAGGCAGTGATCCGCTCCCAGGATACGGACGGCGGCGGCAAGCAACACGCTGCTGTCCAGCCCCCCGGACAAGGCGACGGCAATGCGTTTCCTGGGGAGAAGGACGGCGCGAAGCCGTTCAAACGGAGTCTGTGGCGTCGTTGTCATGGGAAGGTGTGGGAAAAAGCCCCATCAGCTGGCATTGTCCCAGCGGAAATCCGGTTTTTTCCGCCAGGATTCTGCAATCTTCAAATTCCGCTTTCCGGTAATGGGGGCGGCCGTGCATGAAAGAAGTTTTTACATGAACCGTTCCATGGGGAGTGTGGACAGGGGCGCTTTCCCGGCGCAGAATATGGCGGAGCATGCCATGCTGCCTGATGCCCGGCGTGCTGCTGTGCCGGAAGAAGGCTTCCCGCACGCGGTCCGTCTGTTCCGGCTGGCACAGGGCGCAAACCTTGACTGCCAGACGGCCTTTCTTCATGCAGACGGACTCCTGCCAGGTATCCAGAGCACCTGCCTCCATCAGCTTTTCCGCCAGGTAGGCTGTCTGTTCCGGCGTCATATCGTCTATATTGGCGCACAGCTCCGTCAGCAGTTCCGGGGAAGTTTCCTCTTCTTCCGTTTCTACCAGCATCACCCGCAGAATATTCGGTACGGGAAGTCCCTGGCGGTGGCCGATCCCATAGCCGGTTGCGGTAATACGGCCTGCCAGCGGAGCGGGGACGGGCTGCGCCAGGGCGGCAATGTAGGCGGCTCCGGTGGGTGTAGTGGCCTCATGGGTGGTTCCATTCAAGGTGGCCCGGAAATGTTTCGCCAGCAAAGCCGTTGCCGGCGCAGGAACGGGCATTGTTCCGTGCTGGCAGGTTACGGTGCCAGACCCCAGCTCCACCGGTCCGGTGAAGACGGCGTCCACCCGGAGCATTTCCAGGCAGATGGCAGCTCCCGCGATATCGATGATGGAATCCACCGCGCCCACCTCATGGAAATGTACTTCTTCAGGAGTAGTGCCGTGTACGCGGGCCTCCGCCTCCGCCAGCAGGGTGAAAATAGAAAGGGCCGTCCGCTTTACGGTATTGGAAAGGGCGCTTGTCTCAATAAGCTTTCGTATATCCGCCATAGTCCGGTGATGGTGCGCATGGCTGCTGCCGGAGTGCCCTTCTTCCTCCGTCAGTACGTCAATCCGTGTTCCCCGGATGCCGTGCTGCTGCGCCCGGCGGCATTCCAGCTTCCACTCCCCGTGCACATGCAATTTGGACAGTTCCCGTTCCAGGTTTTCCCGGTCCGCTCCCAAATCAATCAGGGCGGACAGATTCATATCTCCGCTGATGCCCGCGCTGCAATCATAGACCAAGGCTCTCATGATGGCTCAGTGTAGAAGGAAAAACTCCTGGCTCAAGGTCAAAATGAGCCTTATCCCGGGAGGGGGCCCGGTGCTTGGCGGATCGGGTTTGGCGGATTGCCGTCCGGTTATGAGAAAGATGCCCTGTGAAATACATTGCTAGGGAACTTTAAATATGCCACAATCCCTGCGGCGCTGACCAGCGCCGCCCCCGTTCTATATCATGTCCATTCCGTTCTTTTCGAAATTACGATCCCAGAAGCATTATCTTCAACTGGTTAAGCCGGAATTGAAGCAGGTTTCCGAGTTTGTTGAAGCGCAATCATCATGTTTTGACCCGGAAGTGGCCGATTACATGGAAACGGTATGCCAGTCCAAGGGTAAAATGCTCCGTCCGGCCCTGGTTCTGCTGGTTGCCGGTGCTACGGGCGGCATCAAGCCTGCCCATATCCGCCTGGGTGCTTTGCTGGAAATGGTGCATCTGGCTTCCCTTGTGCATGATGACGTGATTGACGAGGCCGACAAACGCCGGGACGAGGCTACGGCGAATGCCCTCTGGGGCAACAGCCTCGCCGTACTGCTGGGGGATGTCCTCTTTTCCCACGCCATGGTGCTGGGTACGGAATTCGGCAGCACGGAATTCTGCCGCAGGCTGGCGAATACCGTCAGGAACGTATGCCAGGGGGAGGTGGCCCAGTCCAGCCGCCTGTATGATCTGAGCATGACCCGCGAGGAATATTTTGAAATCATCCGGAAAAAAACCGCTTCCCTTTTCTCCGCAGCTACGGGGGGGGCTGGCTGGATTTCCGGAGTAACCCCGGAAGTGGAGGAATCCCTTTACCAGCTGGGGGATCTACTGGGGGTAGCCTACCAGATTTACGACGACTGCCTGGACATGGTGGGAGATGAAGACGATGCTGGAAAGACGCTTCATACGGACGCCACCAAGGGCAAGCTGACCCTTCCCATCTTCAATTTGCTGGAATGCGGTGACAGGAATGTGGAAGCCACTCTGCGGGACGCCATTGAAAACCGTGAAGTGGTGGATTACTCCGCCTTTCAGGACAATCCCGTTTTTGCAGAGGCTCTGGACAAGGCGATTCAGGTAGCTCTGGAGAAAAACGAGGCGGCCCGCGAAATTCTGTGGCTCCTTCCCCAAACGGAATATCGTGAGGCTTTGGCGGAAATGACCTTTTACATGGACGAGCTGCTTAACGACTGCCGTATCTCCTGACCTGCTTCAAGGAGTTTTTGTCCGGTCATGCCCTCCTTATGTAATTTGTGTCTTCCGGCATTTTCCCAAAAGGAAACCTGCCGGAGGGAATGGGAGGAGCGCATGCTGGTTACGGCCTGATTGTTTTTTCAAAACATGGTTAACCCGGCCACGCGCCCGGGGAACGGCAGTGCTTTCTTTATTCCGTTTTTCCGTACCTGCGCGCCCGGAAGGAGTAGGCGACCGCCACCACGGCGGCGAGCACGGCGTACAGGATGAAGCGGTGAGTGGAAATGGCGTTGGCTGATTCTCCGTTGGACAGGAAAAAAGTAATTGCGGCTACCAGCATGTTGCCTGCAAAGATAGTGAGGTTCCAGAAACTGGTGATGAGGCTTTTTAAATGCGCCGGGGCTTGCGTATAGGCGAATTCCAGGCCGGTGGTGCTGACCAGGATCTCAGAGATGGTGAGTACGCAGTAAGGAATCAGCTGCCATGCGATGGACATGGAGGTTCCTTCCTCCAGCCGGTATTGCAGGAAAGCGACAATCAGGAATGTAGCGGAGCTGAGGGCCAGTCCCGTTCCGAGGCGCACCAGGGGCCTTGCCAGCGTTGCCGCCCTGGGATAAACAAATACGGTGATGAGGGGGATGAACACCATGACGAAAATGGGATTGGCCGCCTGGATTTGGGCCGGCCCGATGGACCAGGAACCGCCCGGGAGCGGGATGGAAAGAGGAATCATCCTGCTGCCCTGGGATACCCAGGAAGAAGCCGTCTGTTCGAAAATGGACCAGAATGGGATGATAAAGGCGAAGATGGAGAGGATTTTCAGGATGTGCCGGGTGTCTTCCACGGCAGAAGTTCCGCAGCGCTGTTCCGCGTTTTTCCAGCCTCCGTGGAACAGAATGATGAAAAGGACTTTCCAGAAGCCGGGTTGCC
>OOAM01001464.1_pt1 | contig 15402 bp, 11 predicted proteins | sample 1671131 | NCBI WGS metagenome assembly OOAM01 (sample SAMN06348125, study PRJEB24527) | human gut metagenome | biome: human gut; feature: ankylosing spondylitis patient; material: feces | host: Homo sapiens | place: China | collected 2015-10 | reverse complement strand
TACTCTGAAAAAGCTTGAAAAGCCCGATATATCGCAGTTTTGCGGTATATCGGGCTTCCTTTTTTCAAGAAAACCAGCAAGTTTAAATTGATTTTTTTACCAAAAAAGTAATATGCGCACTTGAACTTTTCGACAAATTGTGATATAATTACAGTAAATCATCAATCACATTGAAAACAACGGATATGTCGAAGATATAAAAATACTGATGAGCCGCCATTTGACAAGCCATACGATACTGGATTCATTATACAGCGGCGAAATCGCAGAAACCGCAATAGATTGCTGTGCAATGAGAAATTATGTTTCCATAACAGAAGCAACCGATGAGATTGAGCGGCTCTGCCTATGGATGAAAAAACGCGGACTGAATGAAGGAGTTCCAAACCATGAACTGATAGATGAATCCGGCAACGTGATAGGAATCTTGGATTTGGCATGGCCGCAGGGAATACAAAACGGACTGAGCGAGCGTATTGCCATATTGCTAAATGAAACAGCAGATGTCCAGGCAACGGTAAGCAAATATGGTTACCGCTATTATACAAGTATTGAAGAATTCAAGGAATATATAACTTCAACATTTGCTTGATTGCAATGAAAACGTTTTTCATTACTCTCCACAGATTGATTTTCTCCCAAAAGCAAGATGCCACGCTTGCGCTTTTCCACATGTTATGCTATAATCATAATAAGAACCTGTCTTCACAAGAAATATATGTGGATTTTCGAGCATAATTTTGTTGCAGACAAGGCAAAAATACGCAGGCGGGCTGTCGCCCGGCAAGTATTTTTCACGCAGTATGCAACAAAATTTGCCGAAAAGACACGTGTATACGCTTGTAAAGACAGGTTCTAAATCATTTGTGAATCACAAATCACGGCTCAAACAGGAGATAAACCGATGAAGATAAAACCATTGATATCCATTCTGGCAGCGACAGCAATCGCATGCACTTCCCTTGCCTTTTCCCCATTGGCAGCCAGCGAAATTCCCATCTCCGCAGAAACAGCACAGGCGACCGATGCTGTGTTCTACGACGACTTTTCCAGTGGAACACTGGATCCTGACAAGTGGCTTGTTGCATACAAGAACTGGGGCGGGAAGGTCACAGAGAACGGGGAAAAAGTCGACTATAACGGCGGTGTCCTCCCCCAGAATGTCTCTGTGCAGAACGGAAAATTGATTTTGACCGGAAACGGAAACCTCTACCAGGGAGCGCTCAAAGGCGTCAACAAAGATGGCTCCCGGCGTGCAGACGGAAAGCGGACGGGGGCAGCGATTGCGACGAAGGAATACTACGCCTCGGGAAGTTATGAAGTCGTGGCAAAGGTTTCTCCGGAGCTTGGCGCCTGCTCTGCAATCTGGACGTTTGAATACGAGGAAGATTGGGACACTGGCGAGATCACCAACCACGAAATTGACATTGAGATGCCCGGCAGACCCAGTGCGGAAAAAACAAATCAAAGTTACCGGTATGCGCTGTGCAACACTTGGGTCGGCGAAAATGAGGGCGAATACAAAACCGGCTACACGGACATTGGCGTCAATCAGGCAGACGGCGCATTTCACAAATATCGGTTTGACTGGCATACCGGTAACGAAAACGAAGAGCCGAGAGTGGAATTTTATTTCGACGATGTGCTGACCTACACTGCAAAAGAATCCATTCCCACCAACGCCGGCAGACTGTGGATCGGGCTGTGGTTCCCGAATGGCTGGGCAGGAACGCCGGACTTTGACACCTCCGATTTTGAGATCGATTCCGTAAAGATCACGCCGTTTCACGAGAGTGGCGACACGGCGCAAAATGAGACCTATCCGGAGGACGGCTGGGGCAGCCTTGAAGATATCTCTCACGGCACTTCGGTGCAGGGCGATGTCAATGCCGACGGAACATTTGACATTACAGATATCGTACTTTTCCAGAAATGGCTTCTCGCTGTTCCGGATACAAAGCCCTCCGACTGGAAAGCTGCAGACTTCTGCGAAGACGGGAATCTGAACGCTCTTGACCTTTGTGCCATGCGGCAGGAACTGACTTCCGGTAACACATCTCCCGCCAATCAGGTCTATGTGAAAAATACAGAGGAGCTGAAAACTGCTCTTGAAACTGCAAAGGCAGGCGATGAGATCATTCTCACCGAAGGCGACTATGTTTACAGTGGCGCAACGCCAAAGGGATACATGTTCACCAGTTCCGCAGACGGAACCGAAAAACAGCCGATCGTGATCCGCTCCGAGAATCCCGAAAAACCTGCTGTCCTCTCCGGCTCCTCCACTGCGGAAAACTATGTGTTTTCCATCTCCGGCGACTGGTGGGAAATTCGGGATCTAAAGGTCACGAATGCCCAGAAAGGCATCATGCTGGACAACGCCAATCACACAAAGATTCTGAACTGTGAGGTGTACAATATTGGTTCCGAGGGCATTCACCTGAGAGATAACAGTTCCTATTGTCTGATTGAAAATTGCAGCGTCCATGATACGGGGGTAGTTTCTCCGGGATATGGCGAGGCAATCTACGTCGGCAGCGCCCAGAGCACCACCGAATACGGCTACGACTGTCATTACAACACCATAAGAGACTGCAAGCTTGGGCCAAACGTCGCAGCGGAACACGTTGACATCAAGGAATACACCATTGGAACAACGGTGGAAAACTGCACCTTTGACGGAACGGGAATGAGCGGGGAAAATTACGCCAAGAGCTTCGTCAACATCAAGGGCAACGACTGCATCATCCGAAACAACGTCGGCTATCGAAATGGCTGCACCGCAATCCAGCGTGCATTCGAACAGAACAATGTGGTGGATGGCTGGGGACAGAATGCCTCGGTATACGGCAACAAGGTCTATATGGACACTGCGACCAATGCGCTGGGCAAGAAAATGTATTTCTTAAACGCATGGGACTGCTCCGCCACTGTCTGGGACAACTTCATGGCTTACGAGGGTGAACTTTTCTCCATAGATAACGAAGACGACCAATGGGATTATTACAACTGCAACCTGCTCACCTACGGAAGCGGCAGCTGAGGCAGCGAAGCATAAAACCAATCCAATTAGAACCGATGGGATGTGTTCTCTAGGGGCAATGGTAGCCCGGCAGAACGAAGCATCCTGTCGGTTCTTTTTTTGAACTGGCACTAGAAACTGTTCGTAAAATATGGTACAATGGACATATGAAAATTCAGTCGAAAGGATGAGAAATATGAAAGAATCCCTACACCCCTACCAAACGGACGAAAACGCTACCCGCAAAGACTGCGGACAAGTTTCCCCCATCGCCGACTTCGAAATCGAGGACGGCGTACTAAAGAAGTACCTCGGAAATGCCGAAACTGTTGTGATTCCGGCGGGAGTAACAAGTATCGGGAAAGGTGCATTTGCGCGGTGTGAATCCCTCAAATCAATTCATATTCCGAATGGGGTAACAAGCATTGAGGCGTTTGCGTTTTATCATTGCTCCGCACTCACCTCCGTTTATATTCCGAATGGTGTGACCAGCATTGGATATGAGGCATTTTCCGACTGCAAAGCACTCCCCGCAATCGAAATTCCGGATAGCGTCACGAGCATTGGATATGGTGCGTTTTCCGGATGCCGTGCACTTGCTTCCATTCATATTTCAGAAGGGATCACCAGAATTGATGCGGATATCTTTCAAGACTGCAAAGCACTTCCCTCAGTTCACATTCCGGACGGGGTAACAAGCATTGGAGAAAATGCGTTTTCCGGATGCTGTGCACTTACTTCCGTTCATATTCCAGACGGTGTCACAAGCATTGGGGAAAATGCGTTTTATCATTGCTCTGCACTTTCCTCCATTCATATTCCGAACGGGATAACAAGGATCGAGGATGAAACATTTTCTGAATGCAAAGCACTTACCTCCATTGAGATTCCGGACGGCGTGACAAGCATCGGGGAATCTGCGTTTTATCACTGCTCTGCGCTCACCTCTGTTCATATTCCGGACGGTGTCACAAGCATTGGATATGATGCATTTTCCGGATGCCATGCACTTCCCGCAATCAAAATTCCGGACAGCGTCACAAGCATTGGATGCTTTGCGTTTTACGAATGCCGTGCACTTACTTCCATTCACATTCCGGAAGGGATCACCAGAATTGATGTGGATACATTTTACAACTGCAAAGCACTCACCTCAGTTCGCATTCCAGATGGCGTCACCAGTATCAACCCCTCCGCATTTTATGGCTGTGAAGCACTTTCCTCGATTCACATTCCGGACAGCGTGACAGTAATTGAAAATGAGGCTTTTTGGGGATGCTATGCGCTCTCCGCAATCGAAATTCCTGCCAGCGTCAAAGAAATTGGAAAACATGTGTTTCCTTCCAATACTGCCATCCGAAACAAATCATCGCTCACTATCCCGCCTATTCCCGAGTTCGAGATAGCACATGGCACATTGACCCGATATCTGGGACATTCTAATTCGGTTGTCATTCCAGACCATGTCACCCATATTGGGGATGGTGCATTTTGGGACTGTACATTCCTTACCGCAGTCAAAATTCCAGATGGTGTCACCCGCATTGGATATGATGCATTTTTAAACTGTGAAGCACTCACCGCAATTCGTATTCCGGATAGCGTCACCCGCATTGAAGATGAAGCGTTTCGGGGATGCAACTCGCTGAAATCTGTCAAAATCCCCAAAAGCGTTACATACATCGGAGATGATGCTTTTCCTCCTGCTGTCAAAATCGTCCGTGTTTCAGCAACGCCTTGAAACGTTTTTGCAAAGCACGGCATAAGCCCCATTCCAACGCAACAGAAAGGATGAGAAATATGAAAGAACCCCTACGCCCCCACCAAACGGACGAAAACTCCGCCCGCAAAGACTGCGGACAAGTTTCCCCCATCACCGACTTCGAAATCGAGGACGGCGTATTAAAGGAATACCTCGGAGATTCTGAAACCGTTGTAATTCCGGAGGGGGTGATAACAGATATTGGGTCTGACGCATTTGGGTATTGCGGATTCCTCAAATCAATTTATATTCCGGATGGTGTCACTAGCATTGGGGAATTTGCATTTTCGTGGTGTGAATCCCTCGAATCAATTCATATTCCAAATAGTGTCATTAGCATTCGAGATTTGGCGTTTTATAAATGCCGTTCACTTCCCTCCATTCATATTCCGGACGGGGTCACAAGCATCGGCGATAGCGCATTTGATGGATGTGATTCCCTCGAATCAATTTATATTTCAGATAGTGTCACTAACATTGAAAGTTGGGCGTTCTCTGATTGCAAATCACTCGCTGCAATCGAAATTCCAGATAGTGTCATACGTATTGGAGATCAAGCGTTTTTTGGATGCGAAGCACTTACGTCCGTTCATATTCCAGACGGCGTAACAGAGATTGGAGAGGAAGCTTTTTTTGGATGCTATGCACTCTCTTCAATCGAAATTCCTGCCAGCGTTAAAAAAATTGGGAAACATGCGTTTCCTTCCAACACTGCAATCCGAAACAAATCCTCGGTCATGATTCCTACCATCTCTGATTTTGACATAGAGCACGGCACATTAAAGCGGTATCTTGGAAAGTCTAATTCACCGATCATTCCAGACAGCATCACACGGATTGGAGATTATGCATTTGAGGACTGTCTCGCCCTTACCGCAATCAAAATTCCGGACCGTGTTACAAGCATTGGAAATTACGCATTTTGCAGCTGCACAGCGCTCACTTCCATTAAAATTCCGAACAGTATCACCAGCATTAAAAAAAGCACATTTTTTGAATGCAGCGCACTCACCTCAATTGAAATCCCAAATGGTGTCACCAGCATTGGACCAATGGCATTTTCAAACTGCCATAAACTCATCTCAATTAAAATTCCGGATCGTGTCACAAGCATTGGAGCGGATGCGTTCGAATATTGCGAATCACTCCCAGCAATCAAAATTCCAGATCGTGTCACAAGCATTGGATATGGTGCGTTTGACGGATGCTGTTCGCTTACTTCCATTCGCATTCCAGAAGGCATTACTAGAATTGATATGAGTACATTTTTCGGCTGCAAAGCGCTTACCTCAATCGAAATTCCGGATAGCGTTACCATTATTGAGGAGCGAGCATTTACGTTGTGCGAATCCCTTAAATCAATTCATATTCCGGACAGCGTCACAAGCATTGGAGATGAGGCATTTTTTGGCTGCGACTCGCTCGAATCCATCGAGGTTCCCAAAAGCGTCACACACATCGGAAGGAACGCTTTTCCCGTTGATGCAAAAATCATCCGTGTTTGAGCAATCTCTTGAAATCCCTTGAAAAATATGGTATAATCAATTTATCCAAATTCGACAGAAAGGACGAGAAAAATGGAAAAGATCCTGTGCGCCTATCAGGGCAGCGAACCCTACGCCTTTATCAGCTATTCTCACAAGGACAAGGGCGAAGTATTCCCCGTTATCCGTGCGATGCAGGAAAACGGGTACAATGTTTGGTTTGATGAGGGAATCACGCCAGCGAGCGAGTGGGACGACCACATCGCCAACCGCATTTTGAACGCCGAATTTTTCATTGCAATGCTGTCTCCAAATTATCTGGAATCCACCAACTGTATGGACGAATTGGAGTTTGCACGCAGCAAGGACAAAAAGCGGCTGATGATCTATTTGAAAAAGGCGACTCTGCCACCCGGGCCGGAAATGAGATTGAGCCGGCAGCAGGCGATCCTGAAATACCAGTATTCGGACACCTCGTATTTCTATGACAAGCTGTTCCACAGCGACGGAATTGACATCTGCAAATCGCAGAGCATCCGGTTTTATTCCGGCGATGCCGCAGACAATGCATTCGAGATCGAGAACGGCGTGCTCAAGAAATACCACGGCGATGCAAATGCCGTTGTAATTCCGGACGGGGTCACAAGCATCGGAGATTTTGCGTTCCAGAACTGCGAGTCCCTCACTGCGGTCAAGATTGCAGACAGCGTCACCAGCATCGGCAATTTCGCATTCTGGGGATGCGGTGCCCTCGCTTCGGTTTACATTCCCGACGGCTTGACCAGCATTGGCGACGGCGCATTTCAGACATGCGACGCACTTGCTGCAATCGACATTCCGGAAAGCGTCATGCATCTGGGAAGATGTGCGTTCAACACCAACACCAGAACCAGCACGCCCACACCAGCATCCGAACCCATGAATCAGGCGTGGAGTGAACCGGAACATGACGAGCCTGCTTTTCCTGAACCTCCCTGTGAACCAGTTTCTCCCATCACCGACTTCAAAATCAAAAACGGCGTATTAGAGAAGTACCTCGGAAAATCTGAAACTGTTGTAATTCCGAAGGGAGTGGTAACAAGTATTGGGGATGAGGCGTTTGCGTGGTGCAAATCACTCACCTCAATCGTAATTCCAGATGGTGTCACCAGTATTGGAGATAGCGCATTTGAGGAATGCAAATCTCTCTATTCCATTCGTATTCCGGACAGCGTCACAAGCATTGGCGATTTTGCATTTTCGTGGTGCGAATCTCTCGAATCAGTCGAAATCCCAGACAGCGTCACAAGCATTGGTATGGGAGCATTTTCGTACTGCGAATATCTCGAATCAATCAAAATCCCAGACAGTGTCACAAGCATTGATATAGGAACATTTTCAGATTGCAAATCTCTCAAATCAATCAAAATCCCAGACAGTGTCACAGAAATTAATGATTCGGCATTTGCAGGATGCGAATCTCTCGAATCAGTCAAAATTCCAAACAGCGTTACAAGCATTAGCATCGAAGCATTTTCAGGATGCGATTCCCTCGAATCAATTGAAATCCCAGACAGTGTCACAAGCATTGATATAAGAACATTTTCAAATTGCAAATCTCTCAAATCAATCAAAATCCCAGACAGTGTCACAGAAATTAACGATTCGGCATTTTCAGGATGCGATTCCCTCGAATCAATTGAAATCCCAGACAGTGTCACATACATCGGAAAGCGTGCATTCTGGAAATGTGACAATCTCATATCTGTCGAAATCCCAGACAGAGTCACACACATCAGAAAGAATGCATTCCCTTCTCACACCAAAATCATAAGATAGGATTCAAGTATGAACACACAAGATTTTATCATCAAAGACGGCGTGCTGCAAAAGTACCTGGGGCACTCTGAAACCGTTGTGATCCCAGAGGGAGTCACAGACATCGGTGACGGCGCATTTGCGGAATGCAACTCCATCAAATCAATTTCTATTCCGAATAGCGTCGAGAGTATCGGAAATATTGCATTTTTGGGATGCAAATCACTCACCTCAATCGTAATTCCAGATAGTGTCACCAGCATTGGAGATTGGGCATTTTGGGAATGCGACTCACTCAAATCCGTCAAAATTCCAAAAAGCGTTACACACATTGGAAAAAATGCTTTCGAGAATGGTACCGAAATCATCCGCATCTAACCCCGACTCCCCATTCCAAAAAGCTTCCGGCGTCCCTCCCCGCTGGGAGCTTTTGGCTTTTCGGCGCACAGCATTTTCCGAAAAAATATTCCCGCTTTCTTGATTCTTTCCACCCCATGTGATATAATAAAAGCACAAAGAGTCTACGCTGACTCACGACAATTGGAGTTGATTGATTTATGAAAAAAGGAATTGCACTGCTCTGTGCGCTGCTCCTGTCCACGACTGCCCTCCCCCAGACCACGGCGTTCGCTGCGGAAACGGACACCGCAGCATCCGGCGACCTCAACGCCGACGGCGAATTTTCCATCGCTGACGTGGTGCTGCTCCAGAAAAAGCTGCTGACAGTGCCGGATACGGCGCTGGCGGACTGGCAGGCGGGCGACCTCTGCGCAGACGGCAAGCTGGATGCGCTCGATCTCGGTGCGATGCGGCAGGCGCTGACCGCTGCACCGCCGGAAACACCGGACACCCCCGACGCACTGGAACAGCTGCGTGGCATGGACTACGAAACGGCGGTTGCCAAGGGCTACATCGCAAGAGCGGAGTACAACCACCAGATCTCCGGCGCACTCAAACAGACCGCAGAGGAGGCGCTGGGACGTGCGCTGGACTATTCCATCGACCGGTTCTACCTCGTCAGCAACAATGCCCTCGGACTGGACGACAGCACCCGATACCTGTACCACTCCGGCACGGGAACGGTGTTTCCCATCACGGAGGAAACCAGAATGAACTGCGCCACCTGGTACTGGAAGGGCAGCAAGGCTGCGCTCTACGGTATCGACGACAACGAGGAAGTACAGAACGAATTCCTCGACGCCATGGAGTTCTACGGCGTCACGGAGATCTATTATTCCAGCGGTGCCAACAAGCTGGTGAATCGGGCGGACACGGTGGCAACCTTTGTCAAGAACGCCTATGCCAGAAACATGAAGGTCTACCTGCTGACCGGCGAAAAAACATGGCTGTATGAGGACACCTATGATACCGCCATCTATCGTGTCTTTGACCGTGTGGAGGAGTACAACAGCATGGTAGATGCCGACGCCAGACTTGCCGGCGTATCCTATGACGTGGAGGTCTGGACGAACTCCAGCTTCGACTGGAAGAACAACAGCGATTCCAGAAAACAGCAGGTCAGGTTCATCGAAACGGCACAGCAGTACGCCGATTCCAAGAACCTCTCCGTTTCCTATTGTCTGCCGTTCTGGATCGTGCGGTACGACTATACCGATGATGACGGCAGCACCAGAAACGTCTACGATGCCATCACCAGCATTGCAACCAGCACCATTCTCATGGCATATCGGGACACGCCGGCTGCCGTGGAAAAACTGGTGGCGGAAACCCAGACCAACGCTGACAACTCCGCCCTGTATTACAACGAGAAGAACGGCTGCAATCTGGAAATCGGGGTACAGGCAGACAAGAGCAAGGAGGGCGACTACGTCTCTTTCTATGAGGAGGAGCTGGAGAAGCCCGGCGCAGTCGCAGCAGCCATTGCACAAATGCAGTCCGATCTGGCGGAGCACCGATTCCACACCACCTACGCCATTCATCAGGCAACCGCCCTGTACGAATTCTATCTTTCCACAAAATAAGGGAGGTATCTGCAATGACCCACCAAATTCCTGTCAATCCGCATGCAACCCCAGAAGCAGCTGCCCTGCTCCGGTATCTCTGCCAGACCGCCGGAACTAAAATCATCGCCGGACAGCACACGCAGACCAATCCCATGGAGGAAGTCGCCTATCTCAAAGAGGTTACAGGACGCACGCCGAAACTATGCGGGTTTGAGCTGCTCTCCTACTCTCCCAATCTTCCGGACGACACTGCATCCGAACCGTGCCTGACGGAAATTCGGGAGAATCGTGGCACAGTAGACACGGCACTGCGCTGGGCAAAGGAGACAAACGGCATCGTCACACTGTCTTTCCACTGGTTCTCCCCCATCGGTGGAAAGGACAAGAGTTTTTACGCCGAAAACACCGATTTCGATGCGAAACAGATTCTGCATCCTGGCACGCCGGAGCGTGCTGCATTCTTTCACGATCTGGATGCCATCGCAGTTCAGCTGAAGCGCTTTCAGGCGGAGAACATCCCCGTGCTGTGGCGGCCATTCCACGAGTCGGACGGCACTTGGTTCTGGTGGGGTGCCAAGGGACCGGTGGTTGCCAAAGAACTGTACCTGCTGATGTACGACTATTACACCAACCGCCACGCTCTGAACAATCTGCTCTGGGTATGGAACTGCCGGCTGCCGGAGGGATACCCCGGAGATGACTTTGTGGACGTGGTATCCGTGGACATCTACCTGCCGGAATACCGTGCCACCGACTACGCCGAAGACTACCGGCAGCTCATCGCAGCCACCAGTTCCCACAAAGTTGCTGCCCTGGCGGAAGTGGGCATTGCGCCGGATGCTGCCATGCTCGCTGAAAGCCATATCCCGTGGGCGTATTTCATGACGTGGTCCAAGGAATTCTGCATCGGCGAAACGCACAACACCAAGCAGCAGTTCCGCAGCGTCTACCAGAGCGATAATGTCATTACGATGGAAGCGGAATGATTGTTTCTCTATTTTATGATACACGAAAAAGCAGGAGCACTTTTCTCAAAGTACTCCTGCTTTTTGCACCCTCCACACGGAGGGCGGTATTTGCCCAAACTCCATTATCGCATAATTTCAATCCACGCTCTCCAAACGGGAGAGACGACATTTCACCAATCGGTGACACTTTAGTATACCACAAAAGCGGCGAAATGTCAAATGAAACTGCTTTACCGACACCGGCTCTTACAGTCCCAGATCGTCGTAGATCTCTTCCTTTGTATCGCTTCTCGATGCAAATTCCTCGATATCCTCGACCATGGTAAAGTTGTCCAGGCTATAGGCATCGTCGTATTCCGGCTTGATCGAGATCTCGGTATATTCCCCATATGCAGTGTAGCAGCAAGCAGATATGCAATTCATAGAATACTGCGTTTTATCCCACGCATCATAGAACAATTTTGCAATGGGAACACATATTTCCTGTCCTGTATTGCTCGAATAGAAATAATCCTCAAATTCCTGAACCGTATACGGAACCGCACTGCCCATAAATGCCACATCGCCGTTGCTGTCAAACAAAACATTGATGCTCATTTCTTCCTTGTCGCTCATTTCTTCCGTTTCTTCGCTATATATATCAGCGGAAACTGAATAGGTCTCGCAGTAATAATCATTTCCGTTTATGGTATCTTCACCGGAAGATACAAAGCTCCACTTCTCCGGCGAGAGATTTTGCGGAATTTCCGGAATACTTTCCGCAGGATAACCCTGAGGATTCAGACGATACTGTTCGCCGTTTTCATCCCAGCCATTCACATACCGATATGTTTTGGTCATGTTTTCAAGATTGACCAGCAACCCGCCAAAATCCCCTTCCATATCCTTACGTTTTTCAACAAGTTCATAGGTAGAAATCCACCAGGCCGTACCCATATTGTATTCTCGTGAATTACCGATTACTTCAGCTGTTGCATGCAGATATTTTTCGCCTTTCACATCACGGGCAAACGTAAGCCCCTCGCTGCCCTGCGTGATGGTGATCTTCTCTTCGTCTGCGATCTGGTTCAAAATATCCAGAAATCTCGTTTCCCCTTTTTTCGCCTTGTACACCTTTTCCGCAACAGGCATTTTTTCGCCATCCTCGCCAAGGGTAAATGAGGATTCACTCTTGTTCTTAGCACCCTTGCCCGACTTCGAATCGGAAGAACCGCAGGCGGTAAACGCCGTGCAGCAGATGGTGAGTGCTGCGAGCATTGCAATTGCTTTTTTCATCCCGAAAACTCCTTTAATCCATATTTGCCTTATAATATTGAGAATCCAAAGACCAGTCGCTGGAATCGGCCTTGTGGAGTTCCTCATACCGTGATCTACAGTACTGTTTGTACTGTTCCTCCCGCTCCTCTTGGGCAGCATATTCTGCCTCATTGCTTGCCGTCTGGTCATCCCGCCATCTCTGCAATTCTGCCATCTGCTGTTCCGCAGATGTTCCATATGACGAGGAGGAGCCGCCTCCCAGAAGATATGCACCGCCAAGCACCGCAGCAGCACAAATCCCCGCCACTGCCAGCGCTTCCTTGACGTCTACGGACTTGTAATAGCTGACAACGTTTAGTTCCATCTGATCGCCGCCGCCGTCCTCGGCAATTCCTGCCCCAAGATATTTTCCATTGGAATCGTATTCCACAAAATTCGTCTGCCCCACAAGTGCGCCGTCCTGAAAATAGGCTTCCTCATAGTAAACGTCGTTGCCCTCCCACGATTTCCGGTAGAGCGTGCCGTATCCATTGGGCTCGCCCGCCGAAAAATCGCCGGCGTATACGGTGGCGAACTGGTACAGCTCGTCATTTCTCGAAAACATCTGCATGCCGGAACCGCAGGGCAGGCCATACTGCCATTCGCCGGTGTACTGATATACGATGTTGTCCAGATGATTGGTGTAAATGTCTTTTCCCACAAAGGTGCCCTGTCCGGACGGCCCTGCACCTTTCCAGTAGCCGGTGTATTCGCCCTCACGGCTTCCAATCAGCACCGGAAAATTTTCCACATAATAAGAGGGGGCGGTACAGCTGTGCTGCATCCCGTTGTAGATCCGGCTTTGGAGTTCGTCCGCTGCCTCAATGTAAGTCGCTCTCTCCGGATCGTAATTCACAATGCGCTCTGTCGCCTTAATGAGGGAAATGCGGTACTCCAGCAATTCCCGACAAGCACTGCACTGGTCGGCGATGGCATCCAGAGAGAACTCCCCGCTGTCCGCTGTCTGCGATGAGTCGCCGTCGTCATAGGCGTAATCGTCGTCGTCGTACGCATCATCGTAGTACTCGTCGTCATAGTTTTCCGGATCTTCGAAATTGCTCTCCGACTGCCTGCCCTGATTGGCAGACTGCCCCTTTGGTCTGACGCCGGACAAGCTGCGCTCCGCCACAGAACTGCTGGATTTTTCTTTTTCCGAACAGCCTGCCGCCGGCATGAGCATCGCAAAAGCCGTGACCAACGCCACAATTTTTTTGAGTTGCATGACATCTTCCTTTCCATTATCCCATCCCAAACAGCGCCAACCCCGCAGGCGCTCTTCCATCGTTTTCTTTCGTCATCCGCACTGAAAAATCTTTTTTATTGTCATCATAAATTGTATTTTTTCGTTTATCTCTTGTTGATTTGGGATTTTCTCTTACATTTTACCTCAAAAAAAAAAAAAAAAAAACAGTGAATAGAATATTTCTCATTCGTAAATTTCGGGAAATATTGACACATTTCAGGATGCGTCGAAATATATATCCTATTTTTGAAAAATATACCGCATGAACTGCTCCGGTAAAAACAGAGGATGCCAGACTGCACTGCCTTGATTTTTCTACAAGCTGTTGTGTTTCTCACGATTTCATGATATAATGGAAATAACTTCAAATTTAAGGAGAATTGCCATGAAAAGAATCATAGTTTGTTCCGTTTTCGATGCGTTTGAATACGTCATGGATCACTACTACCCTTACGGCATGGAGGATGTGTGCGCAAAGAACGATTGCTATGCGGTCATCTCCATTCAGGACAGCCACACCAAAGGGTTCGGCGTGCAGTTCCAGAAAAACGTCTTTTGCAAAGACGTGCTGACGCTGCTTTTCGATGATATTGTGACAGAGGTAGAGGGCGCCGTGCTGTTTCAGGACGCGATGGCAGACCGCATTCTCGACTTCGCCGATGCGAATCAGGAGGTTGATACCTTGCTGGTACACTGCTATGCCGGACAGTCACGTTCCAAAGCCGTGGGGAAATTCCTGTATGATGTCTACCATAAAAAATACCCGTCTCTTGTGCTGGAAACAGCAGAGACGGGCGTTCCGAATGAATATGTGTACGATGTGCTGGATGCTGCACTGCTGATCCGGCGGTTGCAGATGCTGGGGATGTAGGGAAAGGTGGTTTGAAGTGTGGCGGACGAAATGGACGGGATATGGTTTTGCCACCGCTTTCTTGCGTGAAAAACGGTGGCAAAAAGGAGCTGTTTAAGGAATGACGGGACCCCAGAGGGCGACACACCACGCCAGAGGGCAATTTCAATCCACTCCCTCCGTGTGGAGGGAGACTCTTCGAAATTTCTGCCGTCGGAACACTCTCTCAATTTCAATCCACTCCCTCCGTGTGGAGGGAGACTTGTGCAACATTTACAAGGTTCAAAGCTCACATTTGTATTTCAATCCACTCCCTCCGTGTGGAGGGAGACTGGACAGCACGTAGTATACGCCATCGTCAGCATATTTCAATCCACTCCCTCCGTGTGGAGGGAGACGGTAGACGGATGTTAAGCGGGTTTTATCAATCATTTCAATCCACTCCCTCCGTGTGGAGGGAGACAATAACATCGCTTGCAGAGGATAAAATTTCTTCTATTTCAATCCACTCCCTCCGTGTGGAGGGAGACCAGGTGGAGCGCGCGGATCAGCTCTACCGCGCCCCATTTCAATCCACTCCCTCCGTGTGGAGGGAGACACCACACCGTCATCCGGCAGCTTGTATCTTTGGATTTCAATCCACTCCCTCCGTGTGGAGGGAGACCGTGAGACCACACGACAAGGAGGGATAAACGTGATTTCAATCCACTCCCTCCGTGTGGAGGGAGACGACAGTACAATCGGCGGAGCGTAACATTATTACAATTTCAATCCACTCCCTCCGTGTGGAGGGAGACTGCAGATGCGGATGCAGAGGCACGTGGCGAGGGAATTTCAATCCACTCCCTCCGTGTGGAGGGAGACTGACAAGCACCGCAACCGTGTAAGGCCTCGGCTATTTCAATCCACTCCCTCCGTGTGGAGGGAGACTATACCAGATAGGGGCTTTTTTTGCAACCCCTCGATTTCAATCCACTCCCTCCGTGTGGAGGGAGACTGACAAGCACCGCAACCGTGTA
>OOAM01001445.1_pt1 | contig 15585 bp, 9 predicted proteins | sample 1671131 | NCBI WGS metagenome assembly OOAM01 (sample SAMN06348125, study PRJEB24527) | human gut metagenome | biome: human gut; feature: ankylosing spondylitis patient; material: feces | host: Homo sapiens | place: China | collected 2015-10 | reverse complement strand
ATTCTTGTAACTCGTCTGCTGTTAGGCTCTCATCTTGAAAAGGGGCTATAGCTGCTTCCCTCAGGGCAACAAGCTTAGGGATGTCTAGCCCAAGGTGGGAAATAGTTTCCTTAGCAGCTTCATTTCTATATTCAGTGGGGTATATATGTCCATCATTTGTAAAAAAGAAGCATTGCTCACAGTCAGGATCGTATGGACTCACGAATAGGGTTTGCGCATACCATTCCCCTTTTTTATTTCCGCAATGTAATGGAAGCCGTTTTTCTTTTGGTCTTTGGCATGAGCAAGCCATATTTGTAAAGTCTAATGAAAGGTTATCATCTTCACTCTGTGGTATAACATGTTCAATATGGGAGTCTTTTTTATTTAGTTTACATTCACAATAACAACAAATAAAACCTTGCTCTTCCATAAGGGCATTTTTTACGGCATCCTTTTCCTCGCCGCGAAGAACCGCATACGTTGGCTGCCATACCTCATTTGCCAATGCTTTCCACGCAACAAATTTTTGTGGTTCATCACTTTTGATTATATATTTCATTTGCCGATCAGCTCCTTACGCTTGATCAGCACTCGTGCTTTGACAAGTTCTGGGTCCTCGCCGATTTCTTGCTGCAAAAGCTCAATGTCGTTTTTTGCCTGTTCAATATCACCATCCTGAAGTCTGACAAAGAGTGTCTTCAGTGCATTTTTTACAATATCCGGGCGGGTTGTTTCCAACCCCATAAGATCTTCAAGTATTCTTTCGCTGGTTTTTCCATAGGATTCTTGAGGGTGTTCGCAAATGAATTTTCCGTCTTCAGTGTAAAGCATAAAAATATTTTGAGGTTGTACATGGGTCAGGACATGGGGTGAGTGTGTAGAAATGAGAAATTGGCAATTTGGGAATGTTTCCAGAAGGTGCGGAATCATAATACGTTGCCACAGGGGATGTAGGTGCAGATCTACCTCATCTATAAGAACAATGCCGTCACCGTGCAGAGGATTATCGAGCAAAGGATTTGCTAAGGCCATACGGCGGGCAATATCGCCTACCATAGCCATGAGGCATTTTTCACCGTCCGAGAGTTGATTAACGATCAATGTCTGCCCATCTTTATCGACTTCCATTTGTAGAGGCCTACGCCGCACTGTCCAATTTTTGAAATTGGGCATGAAGATACTCAAGGCGTTCCGTACGGCTTCGAGTTGCTTATCTGGAAATTCAAAATTTTCTGGCGGTATTAAATAATTAATATATCTTCGATTTTCATTTTCAATATCTTCTTGATTGCGAAACCATTCAAAAAAGGTACGAAAATTTGCTCCACTGGTTAAAGATTCATCATATGTCTCTAATATACTGAAGGAATGTTGATTACGAATGCGCAAAGGAATATCTAATACAGCACGATGAACGGGGTAATATGCCAACAAAGGCAAATTCGTTTTGCCATTATTTTCTGTTATATCCTTTTGAAACTGCTTTATTTTTTCATTTAATCCAGATAAATCAAAAGATTTTTCTTTTTTTGACATACCTGGTCTAGTTTTGCTCGTTCCTAACTGTATGATTACAGACTCATCACTTAAGTCTGCACTCAAAACGGAAGAGGAACTATTGTTTTGAATGTCACTTTCCTTAATAGGACGTCCAGAAGCTCCAGCCGTTTTGATACGATTAGCAAGCCACGAGAGAAGAATCGCTGTAGCATCGAGAATGGTAGATTTACCTGCGCCATTTATACCTACAAAGACATTCAGTCGCTCGGAAAGTTTAATCGTCAGTGAACTAACACTTCGAAAGTTTTGTAATTGAATAGATTGTATGAACACTTACTCCTCCTTGGCCTTAAGACCGGGAATTTTTTCAGCGCATTGTCGGAATTGTGGTAGTTGGTTTTCATGCTGTCGTCGAGGCCAGATGCTGATCTGGCGAGTGGCCAGTAGGGAGAGGGCTCGCGTTCGTAATCGTCGATTTCCTTGATCTTTACGATTCCTTTTAGAGTATTGGTTTTATCTTCTTGCGAGGTAGTGGCGCTGGCATTCCAGCGTACCGTATTTGTGCTCACGCTATTATCTGAGTGATGCCCGTTCTGAGTCGATACACTACTAAGCTATCCTCATCAATTGGCTTACACGAGTGAGGTTTCAGATTCAACTGGTAAAATAGTTGTGCGTGCGGTGCGTTGTGCGGAATCCGCTTTTTCAACGTAACAGTGCCTGTTCGGGGCGTTTTTGTCGGTGGACGGGGCTTTTGGACAGCCCGGACGTGTCCAAAACGCACAGAATTTCGCACGCACGCCAAGATTTGTATTCTACGAGGGGATTTTATATACAACATATTAACTTTTCATAAATATTTTTTTGATTGTCTTTTTGTCTTCCTGTCTGTCCGGGGAAAAAGATGGTTCAGCTCTCTATAAGAGAGCTGAACCAGATGGACACGGAATATCAGATTTGGCTGGCAAGTTCTACACGCTCTGCTCTTCAGTATCTGGTCAAGTAACTTCAGGCCCATATTTTTATGGAGAAGTACTGCTCCGCTGAAACTCTTTCAGGGCTGGGTGAGGAAATGGGCTTACCCTTTTGAGCTGAGTCGTCAGCCATCTTTGACTATCATGTTACTCTATTGTATTTTAAAAAAAAGAATGTTTACCCGACATACCCCCTACTATCACAACCCCCATCACAAAAATTGAGAGCCGCATGTCACAGCTTGAACACATTGAGGCCATAGAAAAAAGACTCTGGAGTGCCGCTGACACCATGCGCGCCAACTCCAACTATGCCAGTAACGAGTATTTTCTTCCTGTAATGGGCCTCATCTTTTTGCGGCATGCGTATAGTCGCTTTCTCATGGTAAAGGATGACATAGAAGCCAACCTGCCCACTCGTGGCGGCAAGGCTCGCCCTTTGACCAAGGAAGATTTTTCGCAAAAAAGTGCTATCTTTTTGCGCCCTGAAGCACGGTTCGATTTCCTTGTTGCCCTATCTGACAGTGACGATCGTGCACAGGCCATCATCGCGGCCATGGAATCCATTGAAGCCGACTACACCAGCCTTGAAGGCATACTGCCCAAGAACGAATATCAGGAGCTGGACAATACTGTGCTGGGCCAGCTTCTGCGCACGTTGAACCCTGAGGAGCTGAAGCAGGTCAAAGGGGACGTGTTCGGGCGCATCTACGAATATTTTCTTACCCAGTTCGCTGACCAGAAAGCCCACGACGGGGGCGAATTTTTCACACCCATTTCGCTGGTGTCGCTCATTGCCAATGTGCTTGAGCCTGAAGGCGGCATTGTGCTTGATCCTGCCTGTGGCTCCGGGGGCATGTTTGTGCAGAGTGCTCGTGTGGTGGAGCGCCAACATCAGAATCCCACAGAAAAGCTCACCTTCCTGGGCATGGAGAAGAACGCCACCACCATACGCCTTGCCAAGATGAATCTGGCGGTGCATGGGCTTGAAGGCAATATTCAGAAAGCCATCACCTACTATGAAGACCCTCACGAGCTGCTGGGTAAGGCGCAGTATGTCATGGCGAATCCGCCCTTCAATGTGGATGAAATCGACGCCGAAAAGGTGAAATCCGATCCGCGCCTTCCCTTTGGTTTGCCGGGCATCAACAAGCAAAAGCGAGTCTCCAACGGCAACTATGTGTGGATCAGCTATTTTTATGGATACCTGTGCGAAACTGGCCGCGCCGGGTTCGTCATGTCGTCTCAGGCATCCTCCGCAGGAAGGGACGAGGCCAAAGTGCGTCAAAAGCTGGTGGAAACAGGCGATGTAGACCTCATGGTGGCTATTCGTCCCAACTTCTTCTACACCCGCACGGTGCCCTGTGAATTGTGGTTTCTGGATCGCGCCAAGCCGGAAGCCCACAAAGACAAGGTGCTGATGATCGACGCCCAGAGCATTTACCGCAAGGTGACGCGTCGCATCAACGACTTCAGTCCGGAGCAGGAGCAAAACATTCTTGCTATAGTCTGGCTCTACCGTGAGCAGACAGAGCGTTATCTGCACCTGCTGGAAGGCTATTGTCAGCGTGTGCTTGCAGAAGCAGAAAACTGCTTTGCGGTTCAGGATGAAACTACACCGCCTTTGTCTGCATTCATGGAGGCACTGGACGCCCTGCTGAAAAAGCGGGAGGTCCTGCGCCCCAGCCATGCAGCCCTTTATGGACGCCCAGACTGAAGACGAGCCCGCGCATGTGGAGGCCCTTGAAGACTACGATGCCGCCCGCGAGCTGTTCAATGCCGATGTGGAAACCTTGCGGGCCGCTCTGGTTCAGGAGGTTGCGCTATGGAAAAAGCACGACAGCACCAATGCCAGTCTGAAGGCTGCTGTGGAGCGCCTGATTTCACTTGCTGAGTCCAGCCGGAATTTGGGCAAGGCGGCAGACTCGCTGTACAAGAGCCTCTGCCGCGTGGCCGATGCCTGCGAAAGCGAAGGGAAAACCCGCGAAAGTGACCTCTGGAACAGCCGCACCGTGAACAATGCCCGCAAAAAAGCCGATGCTGCCCGACAGGATGCTGTGGAGCAGCTACGGCTGATCCGCTATTTCCATCGTCAGGCCCACTGGCTGGTGGAGCGCTTTCCCGATGCAACGCTGTGTCACGTGCCGGGGCTGGTCAAGCTGGTGGCCAGAGAGGAAATCGGAAAGAACGACTGGAGCCTGACCCCAGGGCGCTATGTTGGCGTGGCCCCTGAAGAGGTGGATGAAGATTTTGATTTTGAAGAGACCCTGCGCGAAATCCATGTGGAACTGGAAGACTTGAACGCCGAAGCCATGCAGCTTGCCGCGAAGATCAAGGAAAATTTTGCGGGGTTGGGGATATGACCTGGCCCATGAAAAAAGTATCCGACTTATGTGCCTTTGCTATAGATTGTGTGAATAAGACAGCTCCTGTCGTGGACTATGAAACAAAATTTAAGATGATTAGGACAACTAACATTAAAGATGGTTTTGTTCACCTTGACTCTGTAAAATATGTGACTGAAGAAACATTTTTGAAATGGACAAGAAGATCAAAGCCTCAATATGGCGATGTTATTTTGACACGCGAAGCACCAGTTGGCCAAGTTGGTAGGTTTACATCTCAAGACCAGAATGTTTTTTTGGGTCAACGATTATTTCATTATAGACCTCTCACGGAAGTCCTTGATTGGAATTTCCTTGCGTATGCCCTAATGAGTCCCGATGTTCAAGGGCGTTTGCAGGGAATGGGCTTTGGAGCGACAGTTGACCACATCCGTGTTGGCGACGCAGAAAACCTTGAAATACCATGTCCTTCTGTTCAAATTCAAAGACGAATTGGTGACATTCTCTCCGCCTACGACGACCTCATTGAAAACAACCGCCGCCGCATTCAGCTACTGGAGGAATCGGCCCGGCAGTTGTACAAAGAGTGGTTTGTGCGCCTCCGCTTTCCCGGTCATGAGCATGTGAAGGTGGTGGACGGTGTGCCGGAGGGGTGGGAGAAAAAGACGCTGGGAGAGGTAGCCCCATTTCGCTATGGAAAGGCCTTAACCGCAGAAAACAGACTTGGCGGTGATGTGCCTGTATACGCATCCAGTGGACACGTGGGGATGCACAATAAAGCACTGGCAAAAGCCCCCGGAATCGTCATCGGCAGAAAGGGGAATGTAGGCAGTGTATACTGGGTAAATAAAGACTATTACCCTATTGATACAACCTACTATATAAATACTGAAAAAGCTAACTTATTCCTCTACTATGCAATCGGCAATATGAATTTCATCAGCACGGATGTTGCTGTTCCAGGATTGAATAGAGATTATGCTCATAGTAAAAATATACTTGTTCCAGACAAAATAATCATTTCGAATTTTCTTGAGATTGTGACAATACTTCATAGCCAAATTGACAGCTTGAACGTACAAAATGACAAACTTGCCCAAGCCCGTGACCTGCTTCTTCCCAAACTCATAAGTGGTGAGGTAGCCGTATGAAGCTGAAAGACATAACTATCAACAATTTTCGCGGCATCCGTTCACTGTACTTGCCCCTTGATGATTTGACCGTACTAATCGGTGAAAACAATGCAGGTAAGTCTACTGTGCTGGAAGCCCTCAAGATAGTTCTTACACGTGGATTTGGCAGTAGAAAAGACAGCAGATTTTCTGAGTATGATTTTCACTTGAAGGATGCCGCAACTAGCCCGCTAACTGCCGATCCCATAGTTGTACTTTTGCATTTTGCTGAAGGCAACGCAGATGAATGGCCTGAAGCTATCTCACAGCAGTTAAATGAAGTAGTTCAGCTAGATGTGACAAATGGTACAAATCACATATGGCTACAAGCAACGGGAACTTACCAATCTGTTACTGCATTTTTTGAAACTCGTTGGTCATTTCTTAATGCAGATAAGGCAGAGCTGGTTCTCAAAAACGCTAACGCGCATAATTTACTTGTCAAATTTGCACCGCTATTTTTCCTTTCTGCCATTAGGGACGCATCGCAAGAATTTGGGCAACGGGGTCAGTTTTGGAACAGTTTTTTGAAGACTATTGATCTGCCTACGGAACAGATCAAGGAGATTGAAGATAAGCTACAGGATGTCAATGCTTCAGTCATTGATGCCAACGAAGACTTGGGAAAAGTCATCAACAAAATTGGTGAGGCGCGTAAGTTCGTGCCGTTGGCTGCTACAGATACTGTTGTTCTGGAGGCTATCCCCACTAGGCTTTTTGACTTGACAGGAAAGGTTCAAGTTCATTTGAAATCACAACATGGGGCAAAGCTACCACTGCACCGCCACGGTGAAGGAACCCAAAGCCTTGCTGTTTTGATGCTTTTTCAGGCTTTCACAGAATTGAACCTTGCCTCAGCCTACGCTCCCGAATCAACACCGCTTCTGGCTCTGGAAGAGCCGGAGGCGCATCTTCATCCTTCAGCAATACGCTCGCTGGGAACCCTTCTCAAGGGTATTGCAGGGCAAAGACTGGTTACCAGCCACTCCGGCGATTTGGTTTCACGGGTGCCCATTACATCGTTGAGAAGACTATACAAGCAAAATGGCGAAACAAAAGTGGGGCAAGTTTCTGCCGATTTGCTTGATGAGCGTGAGTTGCAATGTGTTGATCATCATATTCGTTTAAATAAAGGCCACTACCTGTTTTCACGCTGCTGGTTTTTTGTGGAAGGGGAATCAGATTTTTATCTTATACCCTTGCTTTTTGAGATAATGGGTGCTCCTCATGAGCAGGTAAATGTTTCAGTAATTGAATTTAGTCAGTCTTATAAAAAAGGTGAACCTTTTGTTAAGGTTGCAAAGTCTCTTGGCATCCAGTGGTTTTTAGTTGCAGATGGAGATGGAGAAGGAAATAGATATATCAATAGATTCAAAAAATACATTGAAAACTCTGAAACAATTTCAGAAAGAGCTGTCACTTGGAGCAAATTAGATATTGAGCACGAATTTTGGCACAATGGTTACTCCAGCTTTATTTCAAATATGTTGTTACCTCAGACTCGCAAGCAAATTCAAGGATTGACTGTTTCAGACGATGAGAAAAGCAAAAAAATGATAGCCGCAGCGATTGAGCAAGCAGGCGGAAAGCCAGCATTTGCGAATGCCTTGGCGACCGAGATACGGCAACGTGGTGTAAGCGCCATTCCACAATCCATCAAAGATGTCATCACCCGTGTTGTCCAACTGGCCGGAGGGTAAGCTACATGCTCAACATGTCAAAACTCAATGAAAACCAGCGTGAAGCTGTGGAGTGGGACAGCGGCCCTCTTCTTGTGCTTGCAGGCCCCGGCTCAGGAAAAACGCGTGTTTTGACCTCTCGCATTGCCAAAATTTTGGAGGAGTCGGCTGGTCAGCATTTTCGCATACTGGCGCTGACCTTTACCAATAAGGCCGCTGGTGAAATGCGTGGCAGAGTTGAGGAGTTGGTTCCTGCTGAACGTGGGCGGGTACGCTTGACCACCTTTCACTCTTACGCGGCTGAACTCCTGCAACAGCATGGTAACCACCTCAATTTTCGTCCAGATTTTCAAATCCTTTCGGATGATGCCGACCGCATAGCTGTGCTGGACGATGTGCTTGGGGAGTTCCGCAAAGATTGGGACAATCCGCTCCCAGAGCACTTCAAAGCCGCGCAGCTTTTGCCTGCCATAACACGCCTTCTGGAAGCATGTATCTCTACCGAAGACGTTAAGGACTTTTTGCAACAGACGAATGTGGAAAATGCCGTTCCACTGGCTCGCGTGTACGTGGCCTACCGCGAAGCATTATGCCGCGCAAATGCGCTCGATTTTCCCAGTTTGATTGCTGAAGCACTTGAGCTTTTAAAGAAATTTCCATTTCTCGCAAAGCATATTCGCAAAGTATATAAGCACGTACTTGTTGATGAGTTTCAAGACACCAATAAATCTCAGTATCAGATACTGGCGCACATTGCCCGCCCAGACCCTGCAACGCTGTTCGCCGTGGCTGATGATGACCAGATTCTTTATGAGTGGAACGGTGCAAGTCACCAACGATTCCAAGAGCTAAGACAAGAATTTGATGTATCCATATTGCAACTGCCCGAAAATTTTCGTTGCCCGGCAGCTGTCATTGAGCTTGCCAATGCCTTGATTGTAAAGAACCAAAACCGCGCAGTCGGGAAAAAGCCCCTGAAGGCAGTAAAGCAAGGGCAAAGTGGCGATGTTGTCCGTGTGAAAGGCTTTGATGATCTTGATGAGGAAACAGAGTGGATTGTACGTGATATTTTAGAAAAACCCATTGAAGAACAACTCCGTTGCGCTGTTCTTGCTCGCACAAATAAACTGATAGAGGCAGTTGGGAAAAAGTTTTTCGAAATGGAAGTGCCTGCATATTTTGCCACCCGCAAAAATGAGTTTTTGAGTGCTCCAATGCGAATGTTGCACTCTATTCTGCGCCTGGCAAACTCCAAAGAAGACAAGCAATCGCTTGCTCGACTCCTGAAGGCCTTTTACGAACTTGAGGGAATACGCATTGAGCAGGCTCAAGTTCTTTCCCGTGCATCTGCTGATGGGCAGGATTTGCTGCGTGCGTGGCTTGAAGAGGTGAGGCTTCGTGGTGAGGACATCGACGGGCGCACACACTTACTACTCCAGAGAGACATCAAACCACTCCTAGAATCCTTAAAGTATCGTGAATTTGCTGATAGTTTACTTGCTTGGGCCAAGGAGTGCCAAACGAAGCCTCGCCCTGAAGAAAATGTATTTAATGAATTTGAAGAAGAGCAGGAAGTATGGAGGGCATTGCTTGCAGACATAATGAAGAAATTTGACGATGAGGAAGTGAGTCTCTATCAGTTCCTGCATGAGCTTGATTTGTCATCCAAAACATCTCCAAGACCTGCAAATGCCATTCCCTGTTTTACCATTCATGCTTCAAAGGGCATGGAATTTGGGCATGTCTACCTGCTGGGCATGGTGGAAGACCAATTACCTAGTTGGGCTGCTGTCAAAAAAGGTGATGATTCTTCAGAAATGCAAGAAGAGCGCAGAAACTGCTTTGTTGCCATAACACGCGCACAAGACAGTCTGACAATGACCTACTCAGACCGTGTATTTAATTGGAATAAACAGCCGTCACGTTTTCTTGGCGAAATGGGGTTTGAGCTGTAGGAGGTGAACGTTGGTTTCCAGCACAAAATATACCGAAGACACCTTGGTGCAGCAGACCACAGCTGAGTATCTCGAACAGGTGCTCGGTTGGGAATCTGTTTACGCCTATAATACCGAGACCTTTGGCCCGGAGGGAACGCTGGGGCGAGATTCAGACAAAGAGGTTGTGCTGAAGCGTCCTTTGCGGGCCGCTTTGCGTCGCCTCAATCCCCAATTGCCGGAATCTGCCTGTGAAGATGCCCTGCGCCAGCTGGCTGGTGCGAGCGCCAGCCAGACCCTGCTTGCAGCCAATAGGGAAAAGTACCACCTGCTGCGCGATGGCGTGCACGTCACCTTTCGCAAAGAGAACGGCGAGCGCGTCAAGCAGCGCGTGCGCGTGGTGGACTTTACCAACCCGGATAACAACCATTTTCTCTGTGTTCGCGAACTGTGGGTACGCGGTGATTTATACCGCCGCAGGGCTGACATCGTATGTTTTCTCAATGGCCTGCCCGTCATCTTTATGGAGTTGAAGAACATCAACCACAATATCCGCGCCGCTTTTGAGAAAAATTTTAAAGATTACAAAGATACTATCCCGCACCTTTTTCAGCATAATGCCTTTATCATTCTCGCCAACGGCATTGATGCCAAAATAGGCTCTGTCACCAGTCGTTTCGAGTATTTTCACCATTGGAAACGTTTGGAAGAAGACGCCCCCGGCGTAGTGGACATGGAAACCCTGCTCAAGGGTATTTGCACAAAGTCCAACCTGCTTGATCTTCTGGAAAATTTCATCATTTTTGATGACTCAGCCGGGGAACCCAGAAAAATCATTGCGAGAAATCATCAATACCTCGGTGTAAACCGGGCCATTGAAGCCGTGAAGGACAGAGGCAATCGTCAGGGCAAACTCGGTGTTTTCTGGCACACGCAAGGAGCAGGAAAAAGTTATTCCATGGTCTTTTTCACGCGCAAAATGCATCGGACTCTGGGGGGCAACTTCACCTTTCTGATCCTCACTGACCGTGACGATTTGGATACCCAAATTTACAAAACCTTTGCCGGGTGCGGTGTTGCAGACAATGATCGAGACCCCTGCCGTGCTACTGGCGGAGAACACCTCAAAACCCTTTTACGCGAGCATAAGTCCTACGTCTTCTCACTGATCCAGAAATTCAATCAGTCTTTGGATGGCTCCCAGTCATACAGCGAACGGGATGACATCATCGTCATCACCGATGAGGCCCACCGCACACAATACGGCACCTTGGCGCTCAATTTGCGTAATGCCCTGCCCAATGCCAGCTATCTGGGGTTTACAGGTACACCCCTCTTCACCAGTGACGAAATCACACGCCGTGTGTTTGGGGAGTACGTTTCCACATACGACTTTCAGCGAGCGGTGGACGACAACGCTACAGTGCCTCTGTATTACGACGCACGCGGCGACAAGCTGGGGCTGGCGACTTCCGACATCAACGAACGCCTAGCCGAAAAGCTGGAAGCTCTGGAGATAGACGACATCAACGTGCAGGAGCGTCTGGAAAAGGAACTGCGCCGGGATTATCACATCATCACGGCGGAAAAGCGCCTGGATCAGATCGCTCAGGACTTTGTGCAGCACTACGCACGCGCCTGGGAATCAGGCAAGGTCATGCTGGTGTGCATTGACAAAATTACCTGCGCCCGCATGCACCGACTCATTGAGACTCATTGGCAGGGTCATTTGGCTAGCCTGCGCATTGAACTCAAAAAAGCAGCGGATGAACAGGAGGAAATGTATCGCCAGCGTCAAATCCAGTGGATGCAAGACACTATCGCTGCCGTGGTTGTCAGTGAAGAACAAGGGGAAGTAGAGAAGTTTCGCCAGTGGGACATCGACATCAAACCCCATCGGAAGCTGATCAAGGAAGGAATCGATTTACCAGAATCTCTGCGGCAGAAGCCTCAATTCCGCACCATGCAGCGCATGCCTTTGGATGAAGCCTTCAAGGAGCCGGAACACCCCTTCCGTATTGCCATCGTCTGTGCCATGTGGCTAACCGGCTTTGACGTGCCCAGCCTTTCCACGCTGTATCTTGACAAGCCCCTCAAGGCTCACACGCTCATGCAGGCCATTGCCAGAGCCAATCGCATCAGCAGCGGAAAGAATAACGGCCTCATTGTCGATTACTGCGGCATTTTGAAAAACCTGCGCAAAGCCCTTGCCACGTTTGCAGGGCAAGGAGACGAAGGGCGCGGCGGTGGCTCTGAAGGCACAGACCCTGCACGGCCAGACGAAGAGTTGTTGGCCGACCTCCAAGAGTCTGTGGGGTTTGTACGGCAGTTTCTGCATGACAGAGGGGCCAGCCTCGACGCTGTAAGTGAAAGCACCGGTTTTGCCCGTAACGCCGCCATCATGCAGGCGAAGGAAGCCGCCAACGAAAATGATCAGACTCGCAAGCGCTTTGAAATCATGTGCCGCGAAGTATTCAAAAAATTCAAGGCCTGTATCAATATCAATGGCATCAATGCGTTCCGCACAGCCTATGATGCGACGAATATCATCTACAAGAGCTTGCAGGAAGATCGGGAGCAGGCCGACATTTCTGATATTATCAAGAGCCTTCACGAAGTTGTGGATGCGGCCATAGCCACCGATGCTTCACAAGCAGGCCATGAAGGAAGGCCGTATGACATCAGCAAGGTGGATTTTGACAAATTGCGGGCAGAATTTGCACGCAGTCCTCGCAAAAACACGCTGACGCAGAGCCTCAAGGACGCCATTGAGAAAAAATTGGGGCGCATGTTGGCACAGAATCCCTTGCGGACCGATTTTCAACAGCACTACGAGAAGATTATTACTGAGTACAACAAAGAGAAGGATCGCGTTACCATTGAAAAAACGTTTGAAGAACTGCTTGTCTTCGTGCGCAACCTTGACGACGAAGAAAGCAGGGCTCTTCGGGAGGGCCTCAGTGAAGAAAGCCTCGCCATTTTCGACTTGCTCAAAAAAGACAACTTGAACAAACAGGATATCAAGCGGGTCAAGGCCGTGTCCCAAGAGTTACTGGCAACGCTCAAAGCTGGAAAGCTCAGTACCGACCATTGGGCTGAAAAAGAAAGTACCCGTGATGCTGTGCGTATTGCCATCAAAGATTTTTTGTGGAGCGATGCAAGCGGTCTTCCTGTGGATAGCTACGGTGAAGAAGAAGTCAGCCAAATGGCCGATGCCGTGTTCGGGCATATTCTCTACGCCTACCCAACCTTGCCGTCCCCTTGGTACGGGGCAATGGTGGGTTAGATTAGAGGTGGTCCCCATTTTCGGACAGATTTTAGCCGTTCCTTAGGCGTATAGTCCCACAGTGAAGTGGATTAACTCGTTCAAAAAGTACTCAGGGTAACTACTGATGTTTCACAGTCTTTTTTGTGTCGTTTGTTTAGAGCGCGTTTAGAAATATAACATTTTAAAATTATTTAATTTTTATTTTTTACTTTCCTCTACAGCGGATAGGACTTCTGTAACTTGGCCATATTCTTGGGGTGGGAATCTACCGTCCGGCAGGCAATTGCGCCATTATCGTCCTATCGGCAGACAGAAAAAATAAAAACATTCAATTTCAATATGTTGAGTTTTCAAACGTTCTCTCAGTATCTGCCCTATCACCCATGTCTCGAATAACGCCCCTGCCATAGCTCCCGCTTCCGCTGTCTCCAGAGACGTCCATCCTGTCAGGTAGCATACCAGTCCTGTATCCAGAAAATAGAGCTTCAGTGTCTTGGCCAACCGTTTGACCACGTTGCTAGTTCAGGTGGAGTAGCTCCCGAGATACGGCAGAGTATCTCAGGAGATTCGTTTCTTCAGCCTATCAATCGCCGGGTACCCGTTGGAATTGCCCCGGTGAACGCGCTCCGAATCCCCCTTTTTTCGCCCGTGTTGCGCCGTAAACCCTACGTAAAACGATGGCCTTTACTTGTTGATATAATTATTTCAACAGGTTAAACTAGCTCGAAAAATCAAGCCAGAGCAGAATATCTGGATCTCTACATTCCTCTAACTGAAGCACTCGAAGGACTCAGAGAGGGAACGCTGGCCATACTCCCAGCCCTGCCGTAACCCTTCCAAGACAAATTCAACTCAGCTAAGCCTTAACCTGAAGAGCACATAGGGCGGATTTTCCCATACGCATGGTCGATGGACTTTGGCATCATTCGACAACAAACGGCTTGTGCGTGCGGTGCGTTGTGCGGAGGAATTTCTTCCCAACGGGCAAGGGATTTTGGACACCTGAACAGGTTCAAACCGCACAAAATGGAAACGGGCTCAGTGTATCAACTGGCGGCCTTTTTCTGTCAATCGGTATTTTTGTGCCGGACTGTTGGGCTTGTCTGGAATAGTACGCTCCACATACACTTGAGCAAGAGCCGGATTCAGGTAGTTTCGGCGGAATGTAGGACGATGGCTGAGGCCCAGTGCCGCCATGAGGCTTGCAATTCCCTGCTCAGGTTTTTCCCGAAACACATACAGAAGCTTTTTAACTGGATCGGTATCTGGATCGATAGCTGGATCGGTGTGTTCCACATCCGTGGTAATAGCTTCGTTCAATGCCACATGCAAAGCATCCAGCAGGAACTCCACAAATGGGGTGGATTCACCCGCGCTGTCTGCCTTAGCTAGGGCTGCATAGTATCCTTCCTGACGCCCACGGATAACGGTTTCGACCGGCAAAAATGCAAACAGCGGTTTCCAGCGGCTCAGTATAAGCGTTTGCCACAGTCTGCCCATCCGCCCATTACCATCTTCAAAGGGATGAATGAATTCAAATTCATAATGAAATATACAACTTGTTACCAAAGGGTGATCGTCGGATGTTGCAAGCCTCGTCAAAAGGTTGGCCATGTGTCCATAAACCAAGTGAGCTGGAGGTGCCATATGCACTACAAGGCTACCTTGAAAGACACCAACGCCTCCAGTTCGAAGTTGTTCCGGATGCTCCACAAAAGGCCAGCCATCAGCATGGTATGGGCCGCAAGAATATCGTTTTGCGAGGAAAGGTTCCATGTTTCCAAATGTTCATCTACAATGAAAGTATTACGAACTTCTTGAATTTCACGAGGTTGACCCAATACATGCTTTCCGTTCAGAACCGCTGTGACCTGCTCCAGAGTGAGCGTGTTGTTCTCAATGGCTAATGAGACATGGATAGTCCGAATCCAGTTTTCCTTGCGCAGGAATGGAGAAGTCGAAAGGGCTTGAACATGCCCCATAAGCTCGCTGATTTCACTCACGAGTCGAAGGATGACAGGAGTAATGGTAAAGGGAGGCTTGTATTTCACATTTGCATTCCGTTTCTGCAAAAATATAAGCCAGATGAGTGCATTTGGCAGATAGTTGAGAAAAGGGTATCCGATGGCATTCGGATACCCTGTTGTCGAACTAGCGTGTCTTTGTGAGGAGTTCTTTGATCAGGCTATCAGCCTCCCATCCCTTGAGGTCTTGTAGCTGTTTGCCAAAACGGGAAGCAGCAAGCTCTTCGGGATTTCTCCTCTGTTCCTGGGCCTTGTTGCGAATCAGGGCCAGTTGATTACGGCTGGCAGGCTTGTCTCCTCCTCCCTTGAATCTATTTTTATCATCCTGAGAGCCATCTTGAGATATGTTTCGATGGTTTTTGATATAGGGTTCGGCTTTTTGTTTAACAGCGTTTATAACCTTGTTTTTAGCGATTTCAAGAGTATCTTCGTTTTCAAAAGGAGAACGAGGAGATTCGGAACAAACATCACTTATGACTCTTCCATCCGGCATCACAAGATTTGCAGACACAATTGCAGTTCTACCGTTTTTATCATTGGGAAGTTGAAGAACCTGGACATTAATTACATCGGAAATCTTAAACATAGAAAACTCCTTTTCCTGTAAAAGTGTTGATAAAAAGAGCACCATTCAGCTAATCAAAGTCAAAAAGTTCTGAATGGTGTTGAATTGGGCATATAATGGAAAGTGTTTTCTTTTTTTACAT
>OOAM01001443.1_pt1 | contig 15594 bp, 11 predicted proteins | sample 1671131 | NCBI WGS metagenome assembly OOAM01 (sample SAMN06348125, study PRJEB24527) | human gut metagenome | biome: human gut; feature: ankylosing spondylitis patient; material: feces | host: Homo sapiens | place: China | collected 2015-10 | reverse complement strand
GCGCGTGCCCTATCTGGACCGCGAGGTCCTGCGCGAGGCCCAGACCTACCCCGACAGCTACAAGCTGCGCGGCGACACGAAGGCCGTGCTGCGCACCGCCGCCAACAAGACCCTGCCCGACGCCTGGGCCAACCGCACGAAGAAGGGCTTCCCCGTGCCGATTGCCAAGTGGCTCGAAGACCCGGCGTTTTCCGCCAAGGTGCGCAAGAGTTTCATGAGCGATGTGGCGGCGGAGTACTTCGACCAGGACAAGCTCGTCGCCATGCTGGCCGACCCCAAGCACGAGCGCCGCAAGATCTGGACTGCCTACACCTTCCTGACTTGGCATGAGCAGTTCTTTGAGAAGTTTGATGCGTGAATCTTATGAGCCTTTCCCTCAAGGGGGGAAGGTAGCTGAGGCCGGATGAGGGGTGCGTTTGCGCTAATTGCCCGCAAACGGATTGCCGCCGCAAGGCCGCCCCTCATCAGTCCGCTGCGCGGACAGCTTCCCCCTGAGGGGGAAGCCTAATTTGAAAAATTGGAGATGTACTTTCCCATGTCCGACATTATCCCTGTATTCCTTGGTGCAGACCTGAACTGCTATAACTTTGCCCGGGCGTTCCATGAGGCTTACGGCGTCGAGAGCTACGCCTATGGCCGCTACCCGATGGCTCCGACCAAGTATTCCAAAATCATCCACTTTACCACCGTGCCCGATATGGACAACGAGGACACGATGCTGCGCATTCTGCACGAGTTTGCGGCACAGCATAAGGGCAAGCGGCTCTATCTGTTCGGCTGCACCGACGATTACGCCGCGATGATCATCCGCCGCAAGGCCGAGCTGACCGAATATATCGCCCCCGGCCCTGCCGCCGACCTGTACGGCTCCATCCAGAAAAAGGCCGAGTTCTACGAGGTCTGCGAGAAGTTCGGCATCCCCTACCCCGACTCGAAAATCCTGACCGCACCTGTCGATGCCGCCGAGCTGACCGAGGATAAATTGGGCTTTGCCTACCCCATCATCGTCAAGCCGTCGTCCAGCGTTGATTACTGGAAGCATCCGTTTGACACGATGAAGAAGGTCTACACCGCCGCCACCGTCGGCACCGTCCTGCCCGGCGTCACCCGCCGCAGCTGCATCGAGCTGCTGAAGGACTGGGGCTATGAGGTCGTTGAGGGCAAGATCGCCATCGCCGACATCATGGCCGCTGCCCGCGAAGGCAAGCTGGAAGAGGTGTTCGGCACCGGCACCGCTGCCGTTGTGTCCCCTGTCAAGGAGCTGGTCTGGAAGGGCGAGCACGCTTACATCGGCGACGGCAAGATCGGCCCTGTCACCCAGAAGCTGTACGACACCATGACCGGGATGCAGTGGGGCAAGATCCCCGACACCAAGGGCTGGATCGTTCCGGTCGAGAAGAAGTATTGATATCCTCAATTCTCCATTCAGAATTTAGCAAGCGCCGCCAGGCATCCGCTCGGCGGCGTTTGCTGTATCATGGCGGCAGCCCTTCCGTCAAATTTCCGAAATTTTCCGGCGCAATTGCTTTCTTTCCGGCACAGTGTTAAACTGATTCCAGACAAAGGGCAGCCCTGCATAGCGGCGGGGTGCCTGTGCAGGAAAGATTGAGAGGGAAAAGCACCATGATCAAAAAATGGAGCGTGAGCTACCCGGCCGTCAACGGCACCGAGCAGCGCAGAGCGTACGTTTATCTGCCCACCATGTATGAGGCCGAGCCGGACCGCCGGTTCCCGGTGCTGTACATGTTCGACGGCCAGAACGTGTTTTTTGACGAAGATGCCACCTACGGCAAGAGCTGGGGCGTGGCTGATTATCTGGACTACACCGACACGCCGCTGATCGTGGCGGCGGTGGAGTGCAACGCAGGCCCCAACAACGAGCGTCTGGTGGAGTATTCGCCCTACCGCTTCGACGACCCCACCTACGGCCACTTCGACGGCAAGGGTCAGGACACCATGAACTGGTACATTCACCGGTTCAAACCCTTCATCGACCGCAGCTTCCGCACCCTGCCCGACCGGGAGCACACCTTCATTGGCGGCAGCAGCATGGGCGGCCTGATGAGCCTGTACGCCCTGCTGCAGTACAACGACACCTTCAGCCGGGCGGCGGCCCTGTCGCCCTCCATCTGGGTGGCCCCGGACAAGCTGGCGGACCTTGTGGGCCGGGCCAAGCTGGAGCCGGGCACCGTGCTGTACATGGATTACGGCTCCCGCGAGATGGGCAACCACGACGGCATGCGCTGCGGCTTTGCAGAGATGTGCAGCAAGGTGCTCACCCGCGGCATCCACCTCACCAGCCGCATCGTGCCCGGCGGCACCCACAGCGAAGCCAGCTGGGAAAAGCAGCTGCCCTTCGTGTTCCATACGCTGATGTACGAGCTGGAGGAAGCGTAAAAGCCTTCCCCCAAGGGGGAAGCCTGAATCAAGAAGGAGGAACCACTATGGAAATGCAGTATTTCAAGGATTACAGCCCCGCCCTTGGCCGGGATATGGAGTGCAAGATCTACGGCCATGCAGGCCGCCCCATGCTGTACATCCCCTGTCAGGACGGCCGCTTCTTTGACTTTGAGGACTTCCACATGGCCGACACCCTGGCCCCGTGGATCGAGTCCGGCCAGATCATGGTGCTTTCCATCGACACGCTGGACAAGGAGACCTGGTCCGACACCAACGGCGACCCCTACTGGCGCATCCGCCGCTATGAGCAGTGGTTGCACTACATCGTGGACGAGGCCGTGCCCAAGATCCGCTGCCTGTCCCAGGAGCGCAACGGCTGGGACGACCTGCCCGGCGTCATCGCCTTTGGCTGCAGCCTGGGTGCCACCCATGCGGTCAACCTGTACCTGCGTCGGCCGGACATCTTCTGCGGCTGTCTGGCGCTCAGCGGCATCTACACCGCCCACTATGGCTTCGGCGACTACATGGACGAGCTGGTGTACCAGAACTCCCCCGTGGACTATATGCGGAACTTCCCCACCGACCACCCCTATATGGAGCTGTACCGGAACCAGAAAGCGGTCATCTGCTGCGGTCAGGGCGCCTGGGAGCAGCCGGACACCACCTGGTACCTCAAGCGCATCTTCGAGGCCAAGGGCATCCCCGTGTGGGTGGACCTGTGGGGCCACGACGTCAAGCACGACTGGGACTGGTGGTATAAACAGGTCGTGTATTACATGCCGTATATCCTGGGACAGCAGTAAAGCGAAATGGGACGAACCCTCTCAGGCGCTTCGCACCAGCTCCCCCGAAAGGGGGAGCTTTTTGCAGTACCTTCCGGTAAAGCGTCAGAAGCTCGCCCTTCGGGAGAGCTGGCAGCGCCGCAGGCGTTGACTGAGAGGGGTTCGTTTTTATAGAGGAAAGAGGAAAATCATGAAGAATTTTATTTTTATCTCGCCGAACTTCCCCACCAACTACTGGCAGTTCTGCCGGGAGCTGAAGAACGACGGCATGAACGTGCTGGGCATCGGCGACCAGCCCTACGATGAGCTGAAGCCGGAGCTGAAGGACAGCCTGAACGAGTACTACAAGGTGGGCAGTCTGGAAAACTACGACGAGGTCTACCGCGCCGTGGCCTTCTTTGCCTTCAAGTATGGCCGCATCGACTGGCTGGAGTCCAACAATGAATACTGGCTGGAGCGGGACGCAGCCCTGCGCACCGATTTCCACATCACCTCCGGCTTCCAGACCTCCGATATGCCCCGCATCAAGTACAAGAGCAAGATGAAGGAGTATTACCAGAAGGCCGGCATCGCCACCGCCCGCTATCACATGGTGGACGACCTGGCAGGCTGCAAAAAGTTCGTGGAGGAAGTGGGCTACCCGGTGGTGGTCAAGCCGGACAACGGTGTGGGCGCTTCCGATACCCACAAGCTGGCCAGCGACGCCGAGCTGGAGGCCTTCCTGGCCTACAAGGCCAAGGAGCACCCGGATGTTGCCTACATCATGGAGGAGTTCGTCCACGCCGAGGTGAACAGCTACGACGCCATCATCGACGCCAGCGGCAACCCCATCTTTGAGGCGGGCAACGTCAGCCCCATGTCCATCATGGATATCGTGAACAACGACGACAACTCCATCTACTACATCATCAAGGACCTGCCGGAGGACACCCGCGCCGCAGGCCGTGCCGCCGTCAAGAGCTTTGGGGTGAAGAGCCGCTTTGTCCACTTTGAGTTCTTCCGCATGACCGAGGACCAGGCCAGCATGGGCAAAAAAGGCCAGATCGTGGCACTGGAAGTCAACATGCGCCCCTGCGGCGGCTTTACCCCGGATATGATCAACTTTGCCCGCTCCACCAACGTGTACAAGATCTGGGCCGATATGATCGCCTTTGGCGGTACCGATCTGCCGGTGGGCGAGCACTTCTACTGTGCCTTTGCCGGCCGCCGCGACGGCAAACACTTTGTGTACAGCCACGAGCAGATCATGCAGAAGTATCAGGACAACATGCGCATGGTGGACCGCATCCCCGACGCACTGTCCGGTGCCATGGGCAACCAGATGTATGTGGCGAACTTCTCCACCCGCGAGGGGATGGAGCAGTTCTACGCGGACGTGCTGGCCGTGACCGACGACACCAACGCCGCCGCACAGGCCGAGCTAGCACAGGTGCTGGCTCTGGGTGAGCCCGACGCCGCCCCGGCTGCTCCTGCCGCCAAGCCCGCCGCCGCCAAGCCCGCCCGCAAGGCACGCAAGTAATTCCCGCATAAACGACAAAAAGCAGCCCGCCTCCGGAGTTTCCCCGGAGACGGGTTGCTTTTTGTCAGAGACTATGGTATTTTAAGGTTGCCCGTTGGGATAACGCGACGGGCAGAGCACTGCATTGCAACGGCAGGCGGTTGGCTCACACTTCCGAAAGGAGGTGAGAGCGATGCCGATTACTTTGACCTTCCATTTGTTTGGATTTACATTTACGATCAGAGTAAAACGCTGAAACCGCCACCGGCCAGGGTGACGGTTTCATTTGAAATCTAAACCACGGAGCCAACCGCTTGTCTGCGGTGCTCTTCTATAGATATTATAGCAACCTTCTGCAGGGGTGTCAAGCCTGCGAAAGGTTGCTTTTTTTCGTGTTACCGTTTTGTTGTCCCCTGCGCCAAAGTGTGGTATACTGGACCGGAAAAAACAAAAAATGAGGTATCATCTATGAAAATTCCTGCAAACGGCTTTACCCATGCCGGCAAGTTCCATGCCGACGATGTGTTTGCCACAGCGCTGCTGCAGATCCTGCGGCCGGACATCAAGATCACCCGCGGCTTTACCGTGCCCGATGACTTTGACGGCATCGTGTACGACATCGGCTTTGGCATGTTCGACCACCATCAGGAGCCGCGGGAGTACCGCGCCAACGGCGTGCCCTACGCGGCCTTCGGCCTGCTGTGGCGGGTGCTGGGCCCCGGCCTTGTGGGTGAGCGGCAGGCCCGGCTCATCGACGAGAACTTCATCCAGCCGCTGGATCTGAACGACAACACCGGCGAGCAGAACAGTCTGTGTGACGCCATCGGCTTCTTCAACCCCGTGTGGGACTCCAAGGAGGATCAGGATGCCTGCTTTTTCCAGGCTGTGGCGGTGGCAAAGCAGATCCTGGAACACCAGATCGACGCCGCCAACGCCGTGAACCGTGCCGACGAAAAGGTGCAGCAGGCCTACCGGAACTCCCGCGACGGCATCGTGGTGCTGCCCTGCTATCTGCCGTGGAAAAACGGCCTGTACAAGACCGACGCCCTGTTTGTGGTGTACCCCAGCCAGCGCGGCGGGTGGAGCGCCCAGTGCGTCACCGACCACAAGACCAAGCGCTCCAAGCTGCCCTTCCCCCAGAGCTGGGCCGGTCAGCCGCAGGAGGTCATCGAGCAGAAGAGCGGCATCCCCGGCATCAGCTTCTGCCACGCAAGCCGCTTCCTCATCACGGCCAAGGACAAGGAAACCGCCATTGCCGCCTGCCGTCAGGTGCTGCGCAACAATGGCCGCATCTGACCGCACGGCGCGGCCCAAGGCTGCCTTTGTGTATATGGTGCGGTGCGCCGGCGGCCAGCTGTACACCGGCTGGACCAACGACCCCGCCGCCCGCCTGCGGGCCCACCGCAGCGGCAGGGGGGCGCGCTACACCCGGGCCCACGGGGCCGAGGGTTTTGCCTATCTGGAGCGCTGCGCCGACCGCTGTGCCGCCCTGCGCCGGGAAGCCGCCCTTAAAAAGCTGCCCAAGGCGCAAAAGGAGCTTTTGTGCACGGCGTGGCAGGCCGCAGGACGCCCCTTTGCGGAGCACGGCGCGGGCAGTGCCGGTTAAATCCCGTCCAAAATTGTAAATTCTGGATGCAATATTGCCTTTTGGCTTGATTTGTGTTGCAATTTTGTTAGAATTGTGATAGACATAAAGTGTGAACGTGTCTGTTTTCAGGGGCGGCAGGCAAAGCCTGACACCCTGCAACAATTAAAGGAGGATGGAACGTGAGAAAAATCAACAAACTGGGCAGACGTGCGGCCGCTCTGGTGCTGGCCGTTGGCCTTGCCCTGTCCACGGCGGCTCCCGTGCTGGCGGCGGACGCCGACGAGGTGCAGACCCCGGCGGCCCAGACCGAGCAGCAGGAAATCGACACGGAGGCTGACGAAGCCGATGTCGATACCGAGGCTGACGAAGCCGCTGCCCTGCCGGAATTGTCCGAGGACCGGGAAGTGGCAGAGGAGGACGAAGCCGCTGCCCTGCCGGAGCTGTCTGAGGACCGGGAAGTGGCAGAGGAGGACGAGGCCGTTGCCCTGCCGGAACTGGATGAGGAGTGGGCTGTAGAGGAAGCCGCTGTTCGGGCAAAGACCCATACCGGTGACTGCTCGTTTGACGGCGAGGAGCTGTCCTACACCGCTCCTACCTGCACGCAGGATGGTTCAAGAACCGTTCAGTGCAGCAAAAAGGGTAAATACACAAAGTGGCAGTGTACCGAGAAAAAGACCTTTACCATCCCTGCCCTGGGCCATGATTTTAAGGGTGCAGAGTGGGTCATCGAAGCCCCCACCTGCACCACCCCCGGCCAACGGTATCAGGTCTGCAAGCGGGATGGCTGCAACCAGAAGAACTTTGACAAGGCTTATGCAGAAGCCCATCCTGCCCTGGACCACGATTTTGAGGGCGCAGAGTGGGTCATTGAAGCCCCCACTTGCACCACCCCCGGCCAGCGGTATCAGGTCTGCAAACGGGATGGCTGCGGCAAGAAGAACTTTGACGAGGCTTATGCAGCAGAGCATCCGGCTCTGGGCCACGCTTGGGGCAAGTATGTGAACGACAATAAGCCCGCCTGCGAGCAGCAGACCGAGACGGCACACTGCACCCGGAAGGGCTGCGCCGCTACGGACACGGAAGACCTGTCCAACTTTGGTGCCGACGGCAACCCCCTGCCGCATAAGTATACAAACTACACGGTAACGGCAGAGGCTTGGGGTGTGCCCCTTACCTACGAGAGCTACTGTGATTACTGCCATGGCGCACGCAAAGATTTTACAGTGGCCGACAAGGATGCGCGTGTTGATACGGAAACCAAGACGGCCCTGAACAACGTCAAGCTGGACGGCAAGACGGCAGATGAGTATGTTGATGCAGTTATCAACAAGGCTCTGGCAAATGCACAGGAAGCCGTCAAGAATGCCAAGACCAAGGAAGAAGCCCTTGATGCGCTGGATCAGATCTCCAGCACCGTGAAGTCGGAGCTGTCGGGTATCAAGATCAGTGTGGGCAATCTTAGTACCGATGTGACCATCAGCGAGAAGGATCTGAACGAGGCCCTGAAGCCGCTGGACGATACCGTGGCCGACCTGAAGAGCAGCCTGAACGACAGCTTCCTGTCGCAGGACACCATCACCAATGTGGTGGACAAGCTGGCAGGCGACGTACAGGGCAGCAAGGCCCCGCAGGCGGGCATCAAGCAGATCCTGCACAACACCGTGTACGATGCAATCTATAACATCGGTGTGTCGGATGACAAGAAAAAGACAACGGACAATACGCAGGTCATCAGTGATATGGTGCTGCAGCTGGTAAAGGACGTTGTAGATACCAGTAAGACGGGTGAAGGGTATGAAGATAATGATAAAAAATGGAATGCCCTGACCGGTTCTCTGGTGAATGACGCCATGAACTTGGCCGTGGATGAGCTCATGAAGGATGAGACCTACGCAAAGCTCCTCAAGACCAAGCTGGGTGCCGCCACGATGGAGGAAGTCCGTGCGGAGGTCAGGAACCAGCTGGTGAATGACCCGACCTTCATGAACCAGGTGCGCAAGATTGCGGAAAATGCAGCCTCCAATGCACAGAAGCGCGTGAATGGCGGTTGGCCGACCGAGAAGATCATGGACGGCCTGCAGAAAGACCTGCTGCCCGGCGTGACGAATCTGGTCTCGGATCAGGTCAGCAAGCTGGGTGCAAGCGCCGGCGATATCGCGGACAACAAGGTGTCCGATACCGTGCACAAGTTCCTGCCCGGTAAGCTGGGCGACTGGGTCAGTGATAAGATCGGCGGTAAGGTCAACGATGCCGTGACGGGCAAGGTGGATGACCTGAATAAGCAGGTCACCGACCTGATCAGCAGCACGATCAAGCAGCTCACCTGCGGTAAGCACGAGTATGGTGATTTCGAGATCCTGAAGAACCCCACCTGCACCGAGAAGGGCCAGAAGGGCAAGATCTGCAAGAAGTGCGGTAAGATCACCGAAAAGGCGGACATCGACGCAACCGGCCATGCTCCGGTGACCGACCCCGCTGTGGCTCCCACCGAGACCACCGACGGCCTGACCGAGGGCAGCCACTGCGGCGTCTGCGGTGTCGTGCTCCAGGCTCAGGAAGTCATCCCCATGCTGGACCCCACCATTGATCCCTGGTTCAGCCGTGCCGCTACCACCGAGGCCGACGCCAAGGCTGCCGGTTACGACAGCGTGGAAGCTGCCAATGCCGCCCTGGATGCTGCCCTGGTAAAGGCTGGCTTCAGCCCCATCCAGGCCGAGCACTTTACCGTGCAGGTCAACAGCAGCATCGGCGTGCTGCCCAACGACCGCTACCCGGAGGATGGCGTTACCTGCAAGCTCACCCTGCCCCAGGCCACCAAGGGCCAGATGGCACAGGAGTACTACCTGGTGCAGATGTGCACTGCCGACGGCCGGTTCCGCAAGGCTGGTGACATCATCGTCACCCCGGTGCGGATGGATACCTACGATAAGAACGGCCTGGAGTTCACCGCTTACAGCCAGTCCATCGTGGCTCTGGCCTGGAAGCCCCTGTACTAAGGCCCTGTGCAACAAATACCCCTGATATGACCGCAAGGAGCGGCTCCCAAAAACGGGAGCCGCTCCCTTTTTGTGTGCGGAAGAAACTCCTTCCGTCAAAGCCGGACGGCTTTGCCAGCTCCCTCAATGAGGGAGCCTTGCCCTCTCCGTCACGCCGACGGCGGCACCGACCCCTGAACCGGAACTGACCCTGAGCGCCGCCCGGCACACTGCCCGGCGGCGCTCGTCTGCGTTTTGGGCGGCCTGCCCAAAAGGCCCGGCAGACTGCATGAGAATATACACCTGCATTGCATAATATGCGAATATATTCTCATAAAATTGTATAAAGATGCAAATTGAACCAAAACGCCGTGCAAAGCCGCCCAAGGTTTGGCGGTTTTTGTCATTGACGAAAAAGCCGCATGGTGTATAATAAAACCATCCAAAGCGAACCGCAGATAGAGGGTGCAAGAGGGATGCTTGCATCAGGGAACAAAAGTGTATTTTTATAAAGGAGCAATCATCATGAAAAAGGAAAACATCAAAAAAGTCGTTCTGGCATACTCCGGCGGTCTGGACACCTCCATCATCATTCCCTGGCTGAAGGAAAACTACAACAACTGCGAGGTCATCGCCGTTTCCGGTGATGTGGGCCAGGGCACCGAGCTGGACGGTCTGGAAGAGAAGGCCAAGGCCACCGGCGCTTCCAAGCTGTATGTGCTGGACCTGAAGAAGGATTTTGTGGAGAACTACATCTTCCCCACCCTGAAGTTCGGCGCCAAGTACGAGGATTACCTGCTGGGCACCAGCTTTGCACGTCCCTGCATCGCCAAGGCTCTGGCCGACATCGCCATCAAGGAAGGCGCGGACGCCATCTGCCACGGCTGCACCGGCAAGGGCAACGACCAGGTGCGTTTTGAGCTGACCCTGAAGGCTCTGTGCCCCGATATGGCCATCATTGCTCCGTGGCGTGAGTGGGACATCAAGAGCCGTGACGAAGAGATCGACTACGCTGAGGCTCACCACATCCCCCTGAAGATCAACCGTGAGACCAACTACTCCAAGGACAAGAACCTGTGGCACCTGAGCCACGAGGGTCTGGATCTGGAGTGCCCCGCCAACGAGCCCCAGTACAACAAGCCCGGCTTCCTGGAGCTGGGTGTCAGCCCGGAGCAGGCTCCCGACGCCCCGACTTATGTGACCATCCACTTTGAAAAGGGCGTCCCCACCGCTGTGGACGGCAAGGAAATGGGCGCTGTGGAGCTGGTGGAGTACCTGAACCAGCTGGGCGGCGCCAACGGCATCGGCCTGCTGGACATCGTTGAGAACCGTCTGGTGGGCATGAAGAGCCGCGGCGTGTACGAGACTCCCGGCGGTGCCATCCTGTACAAGGCCATCAACGTGCTGGAGACCATCACCCTGGACAAGGAGAGCTCTCACTTCAAGGCACAGCTGGCCCAGAAGTACGCCGACATCGTCTACAACGGCCAGTGGTTCACCCCGCTGCGTGAGGCGCTGGATGCCTTTGCTGACAGCCTCGAGAAGACCGTCACCGGCGATGTCAAGCTGAAGCTCTACAAGGGCAACATGATCAACGCCGGCGTCACCTCTCCGTATACCCTGTACGACGAGCAGACTGCCTCCTTCGGCGTGGATAAGGACTATGACCAGTCCGATGCTACCGGCTTCATCAACCTCTTCGGCCTGTCCATCAAGGAGCGCGCAAAGCTGTCCAAGAACTGGCCCGAGGTCAAGGAATAACCTGCTTACCATCCCCTTTGGCGTGTTTTTTACACTTTCACGCTGAAGGCTCAAATTACCGGCATCATTGCTGGCGGCACCGCCGCGGGAGCTTTTTCCCCTGCGGCGGCTTTGCCGTTTCTATAGAGGAGTTTCTTTTATGGCAGAACAACTTTGGAAGGGCCGTTTCTCCAAGGCGGTCGATTCCCGCGTCAACGACTTCAACTCTTCCATCCGCTTCGACCAGCGGATGATCGCGCAGGATATGCGCGGCAGCGGCGTCCACGCCGCCATGCTGGCAAAGCAGGGCATCATCTCCGAGAAGGACTGCGAGGATATTCTGAGCGGTCTGGCCTCCATCGCGGATGACCTGGCCTCCGGCGCTCTCACCATCGACCCCAACGCCGAGGACGTCCATACCTTCGTGGAGCAGACCCTCACCGCCCGCATCGGCGACGCCGGCAAACGCCTGCACACCGGCCGCAGCCGGAACGACCAGGTGGCGCTGGACATCCGCCTGACTCTGCGGGACTACAGCCACACCCTGCAGGCTTACATCGTGGAGCTGGTCAAGGTCATCTGCAGGAAGGCCGCCGAGAACACCACCGCCGTCATGCCCGGTTACACCCACCTGCAGCGCGCCCAGCCCATCACCTTCGGCCACGCCCTGATGGCCTATGCATGGATGCTGCTGCGCGATCTGCAGCGCTTCGAGGACGCCACAGCCCGGATGGACGCCCAGTGTCCGCTGGGCTCCGGCGCTCTGGCCGGTACGACCTATCCGCTGGACCGTCAGTTCACCGCCGAGAAGCTGGGCTTTGCGGCGCCCTGCCCCAACAGCCTTGACGGTGTGTCTGACCGTGACTTCTGCATCGAGCTGGCAAACGCCATCTCCATCTGCATGATGCATCTGTCCCGCCTGTCCGAAGAGATCATCCTCTGGTGCAGCTGGGAGTTCAAGTTCATCGAGCTGGATGACGCCTTCACCACCGGCTCGTCCATCATGCCCCAGAAGAAGAACCCTGACGTCACCGAGCTCATCCGCGGCAAGACGGGCCGTGTCTACGGCGATTTGAACACCCTGCTGGTCATGATGAAGGGCATCCCTCTCGCCTACAACAAGGATATGCAGGAGGACAAAGAGGCCATCTTCGACGCCGTCGATACGCTGGAACTCTGCCTGAAAACGGTCACTCCCATGCTGGACACCATGAAGACCCTGCCCGCCAATATGCGCCGGGCCGCTGCCAAGGGTTTCATCAACGCCACCGACTGCGCCGACTATCTGACCAAGAAGGGAATGCCCTTCCGCGACGCCTACAAGCTCACCGGCTGCATGGTCTCCGACTGCATCAGCAAGGATAAGACCCTCGAAGAGCTGACCCTCGATGAGTTCAGGGGCTACAGCGCTCTGTTCGAAAACGACATCTACGACGCCATCGACCTCATCAAGTGCTGCGAGGGCCGCACCAGCTACGGCGGTCCCAGCGAGGCCAGCGTCAAGAAGCAGATCGAGCTGGCAAGCGCCCAGCTCGGCGCATGGGAGGCGGCAAACGCATGAGCGTAAAAGTCTTTATCGACGGTTCTTCCGGCACCACCGGTCTGCGCATTGCCGACCGTCTGGCCGCCCGGCCTGACATCGAGCTGCTGAGCATCTCGGCTGAGGGCCGCAAGGATGTGAATGAGCGGGCGAAGGTCATCAATTCCGCCGACCTTGCCTTCCTCTGCCTGCCCGATGCGGCCTCCAAAGAGGTCATGCCTCTGCTCCGCCCGGACGTCAGGGTGCTGGATACCTCCACGGCCTTCCGCACCGACACGGCCTGGGACTACGGCTTCCCGGAGCTGAAGGGCCAGAAAGAGAAGATCAAAAATTCGTATCGTGTGGCGGTCCCCGGCTGCTATGCCAGCGGCTTTATCAGCATCGCGCGGCCTCTGGTGGAGCTGGGGCTGGCCCCGGCAGACTATCCGTTCAGCTGCACCGGCATTTCGGGCTACTCCGGCGGCGGCAAGAAGATGATAGCCGAGTACGAGAACGCCGACCGTCCGGCTCACAGCAAGCTGGATGCGCCCAAGAGTTACGGCCTGGGCCTCGCTCATAAGCATCTGCCCGAGATGCAGAAGATAAGCGGCCTCGCCCACACCCCTGCCTTTGTGCCGGTGGTGTGCGATTATTACAGCGGGATGCAGGTCCTCGTTCCGCTGGACCTCAAGCTGGCTGGCACCAGCGCCGAGGCGGTGGCCGCAGGCATTGCGGACTATTACAAGGAGGGCGCGACCGTTTCCGTCCACGCCCTCAACGAGCCGCTTCCCGAGAATGGTCTGTACTCCAACGCCCTGTCCGGCAGCGACAGGATGGAGCTGTACATGACCGTCAACGCAGCGGGCAATCAGATGATGCTGGTGTCCCTGTTCGACAATCTGGGCAAAGGCTCTTCCGGTGCAGCCATCCAGTGCATGAATCTGATGCTGGGAATGAACGAAACGGAAGGATTAGAGTAATCTCTCCGTCAGCGCTGGCGCGCTGCCACCTCCCCTCGGTAGGGGAGCTGTCGAGCGAAGCGAGACTGAGAGGTTTGAAATTAGGGGGATTTTCAGATGCAGTATAAAGAAGTTGCGGGCGGCATCTGCGCGCCCAAGGGTTTTGCAGCAGCCGGTGTCCATTGCGGCATCCGGGCAAATCACAGTGAAAAGTACGATCTGGCGCTCATCAAGGCCGACGTCCGCTGCGCCGCCGCCGGTGTTTACACCACCAACAAGGTCTGCGGCGCACCCATCAAGGTAGACCGCGCCCACCTGACGGACGGCTATGCACAGGCCATCGTGGTCAACAGCGGCAACGCCAACACCTGCGCCGCCAACGGCGTGGCACTGGCGGAGGAATGCTGTGAGCTGGTGGGCAAGGCGCTGAACATCGACGCAAAGGATGTCCTGCCCTCTTCTACCGGCGTTATCGGCCAGCCGATGGTCATCGACCCGTTTGCCCGGGGCATCCCTGCTGCCGCCGCCAAGCTGGCGGCTGACGCACAGGGCAGCACCGACGCGGCGACGGCCATCATGACCACCGATACGCACAAGAAGGAATATGCCATCCAGTTTGAGCTGGGCGGCAAGATCTGCACGGTGGGCGCCATCGGCAAGGGCAGCGGCATGATCGCCCCCAACATGGCCACCATGCTGGCATTCTACACCACCGACGCCGCCGTCTCCCCCGCTCTGCTGGAAAAGGCCCTCAAGACCGTCGTCCCCGGGACCTACAACCAGATGAGCGTCGATCTGGACACTTCCACCAACGATACCCTTATCATCATGGCCTCCGGTCTTGCGGGCAACCCGGAGATCACCGAGGAGAACGCCGACTACGACGCCTTTGTGGCCGCACTGACCGCCATCGCCGAGCATATGTGTGCTGAGCACGCCGGTGACGGCGAGGGCGCGACCCACCTCATCACCTGCGAAGTCACCCACGCCCCCGACCTCAAGACGGCCCGCGCCGTCAGCCGCAGCGTGGTCTGCTCCAACCTCTTCAAAGCCGCTGTCTTTGGCCGCGACGCCAACTGGGGCCGCATTCTCTGCGCCATCGGCTATACCCCCGGTGACTTCTCGATCGATAAGGTCTGCGTCTGGCTGTCCAGCGCCGCCGGTGAGGTCTACGTCTGCGAGAACGCCGCCTACCACCCCTACAGTGAGGACGAGGCCGCAAAGGTCCTGGCCGAGCACGATATTCTGGTCAAGGTGGATATGGGTACCGGTGACGCCAGCGCCAAGGCATGGGGCTGCGATCTGACCTATGACTATGTGAAGATCAACGGCGACTACCGCACCTGAGAAGGAGAACAGCAATGAAAAACGAAGAAATGGCCCTCCTTTTCTCGGAGGCGACCCCTTATATCCAGAAGTACCACGGCAAGACCATGGTCATCAAATACGGCGGCAACGCCATGATCAACGAGACGCTGAAAAATGCGGTCATGAACGACCTCGTCACCCTGACCCTGCTGGGCGTGCGGGTGGTTCTGGTACACGGCGGCGGCCCTGCCATCAATGAGATGCTCAAAAAAGTGGGCGTCGAGAGCCACTTTGCGGGCGGCCTGCGCGTCACCGACGACGCCACCATGGAGATTGTCCAGCAGGTGCTGGCCGGTAAGGTGAACAAAGACCTCGTGGCAAAGCTGCGGGGCCGCGGCGTCGGCCTCTGCGGCATGGACGGCCAGATGCTCCGCTGCACCGAGCTTGACCCTCAGCTGGGCCATGTGGGAGAAATCGTCCACGTGGACCCGACGCTGATCTCCAGTCTGCTGGACAGCGGCTATATCCCCGTTATTGCAACGGTGGGCATGGACGACCTGGGCCAGGCGTATAACGTCAACGCTGACACCGCCGCCGCACAGATCGCTATCGCGCTCAAGGCCGAAAAACTCGTCTCCATGACTGATATTGCGGGCCTGCTGCGGGATAAGGAAGATGAATCCACCCTCATCCCCGAGGTGGAGGTCTCCGAGATCGAGGGCTACAAGTCCGCCGGCATTATCGCGGGCGGCATGATCCCCAAGATCGGCGGCATGGCCGATGCGATCTATCAGGGCGTCCACGAGGCTGTCATCATTGATGGCC
>OOAM01001436.1_pt1 | contig 15676 bp, 14 predicted proteins | sample 1671131 | NCBI WGS metagenome assembly OOAM01 (sample SAMN06348125, study PRJEB24527) | human gut metagenome | biome: human gut; feature: ankylosing spondylitis patient; material: feces | host: Homo sapiens | place: China | collected 2015-10 | reverse complement strand
CGGCATACGAGATCCACTCGTGACTGGAGTTCAGACGTGTGCTCTTCCGATCTATCACCAGCGGATGCTTCCCCTCCCTCGGACAGCCAAAGGCTAGCGGATTCGTCCCAAAGGACGCCTTTGATCCGTTCCACGGAGCCATCGCCGCCGGCGTGTTGGAAAAAATCAATGATATGAGCCCCGCTTCCGCGATCCGTTCCGCATACAGCCCAACCACGCCGCAATGGTGCGACCGGGTGACTCCCAATACGGACACGCCGTTGCGGCGCGCCAGAGGTATGGCCTTTTCCAGCCCCGCCAGAATGGCCGGAAAAGCGAACCCGTTTCCTGCATCCACCAGCACGGCCGCAGGAGCAGGCTGACGCACCAGTGGAATGGCCTGCGCTTTTACCTTGCCTGACAGAGCCTGATCCACATAAAAGGGAATGCGGGAGAACCCGTGTGAGGGGAGCCCATCCAGTTCGGCCCGCACCAGCGCCTCCACGACGCTGGCGGCGGACTCTTCGGGCACGCCCGCTTCCCTGAATACGGCCATGCCCAAATCCTGAAGCTGTTCGGGGGTCAAAATCATGCGGCACCTCTCAGGCATTCGGCAACCTTCCGTGCCACGACGGCGCTGACCCGGACGTTGGATTCACGGGTTACCCCGGCGATATGGGGGGTCAAGAGGCAATTGGGAACGTCCGCCAATGGCGAACCCGCCGGGAGCGGCTCTTTCTCAAAGACATCGACCATCGCCCCGGCGAGCCGACCTGAGCGGAGCGCATCCGCAAGGGCCGCTTCTTCCACAATGCCGCCCCGGGCCGTATTGATCAGCACTGCTCCCGGCTTCATGCGCGCCAGCCGTCCCGCGTCGAAAAGCTGGCGGGTATCAGGCGTAAGCGGTACATGCAGGCTCACGGCATCCGCTTCGGCAAGCAGAGTCTCCAGCGTCACCGGCTCCACGCCCAGCTTTTCCCAATCCGGTGCGTCCGCCGGCAAAAAAGGATCATAGGCCATGACCCGCATCCCACAGGTACGGGCGCGCAGCGCCACGTCCCGGGCGATCCCTCCGAATCCGACAAGACCGAGCACCTTGCCGGATATCTCGCCGCCCACCATACGTTCCCTGGGCCATGACCCGGCGGCGACAGCGAATGTCCCGCAATAGCAGCCTCGGGCGAGCATGAGCAGCCCGGCGAGCACATATTCGGCCACCGCCGTGTTGTTCGCGCCTGTGGCCGGAATAACAGCGATGCCCCGTTCCCGGCAGGCCTTGCAGTCAATATTGTCAAGGCCCACGCCAAGGCGGCCCACTGCGCGCAGACGTGCGCCTTCCAGAAGCGCGCCACGCACCTGCGTCCGATTGCGAACGATGAGCGCGCGGCACCCCGCTGCGGCGGCGGCCAGTTCCTCGGGCCTGTCCACGAGGGTTTTGTCATAAAGAACATCAAACGACGCCCTCAGATCGGCGACGGCGGCCTCATCCATGAACTCTGAAATAACGATTTCTGCCATGTCGTACTCCCGGCCCGCCCGCCTTCCGGGGAAAAAGCGTTCAAGCCATTTGATCTTCTATATTATATAAGATAAAAAGTACTGAAAGATTCTCCGGAGGAACCATGACCCCATCATCGAAACTCACATTCGCTCCACTGTACGAACAGGTGAAAAAGGCCATTCTCAACCGCATCATTGCCGGAGAATGGGGGCCGGGAAGCTTCCTGCCCAGTGAAATCGCACTCGCTAAAGAATACGGAGTCAGCCAAGGAACGCTGCGCAAGGCCCTTAATGCGCTTACACGCGAAAAACGGCTGGTCCGCTACCAGGGCAAGGGAACCGCTGTGGCCGTACTCGACGAAGACAGTTCCCTGTTCCCGTTCTTCCTTCTCAGCGACAGGAACGGAAAACGCGTCTACCCGCTTTCACAAATCTACGGCGTGCGGCTCGCCACGCCGTCGGACGCCGAACGGGCGGCTCTCGAGCTTGCTCCGGACGCCAAAGTCATCCACATCGACCGTGTACGTATGCTCAACGATTTCCCGGTCATCAACGAACGGGTCGCGCTACCGACCGCCCGTTTTCCCCATTTCAACTTCGAGTTCGATAAAGTGCCGAACACCCTCTACGAACACTATCAAATCCACTTCGGCATCACCGTGGCCCACGCCACGGAACAGATCGAAGTCACCATGCCGGACAGCGGAGACCTCAAGCGGCTTAACATAGAGCGGAACCATCCGTTGCTGCTGGTGACCCGCACATCCTTTGACCTTCAGGACCGCCCCGTCGAATTTCGCATCAGCCGGATCAACACGGGCAACCACGTGTACCGCGCCGACCTGCGCTGAACGCGCCCCTTCCGTCCCTGAGCCCCCGAAGCGGGGTTTCGGAGATTCTTTAGACTGATATATTGAAGGCAGGAGGTTTCCCTCCCGCCTTCTTTTTTATAGGAATTCCAACGCGATTACGCGCTTTCGTACAGACGGGTCATAACGAACTGGTTCTGCTTCAGAGCTTCGGCGGCGGTCATGCGGCCGGCGATGGTCTGGAACATCATGTCGAGCAGCTTGTCGCCAGCCTGGTCGAGATTCATTTCGCGGCGCAGGATACCGGACACGTCCACGTCCATGTGTTCGGACATGGTACGGATGGTGCGCGGGTTGGCGGACAGTTTGATAACGGGCACGATCGGGTTGCCGATGATGTTGCCCTGCCCGGTGGGGAAGAAGTGCACCACGTAGCCGGCGGCGGCCACGAGGGTGATCATTTCGGCAGCGGCGGAGGAGGAGTCCATGAACCACAGGCCGGGGCCGGTAGGCGTCACGGCCTTGTCCAGCGTACCGATGACAGGCGCCTTTGTACCGATCTTCTGGATGTTGCCGAGGGCCTTTTCTTCGATGGTGGTCAAGCCGCCTTCGATGTTCCCCTTGGTCGGCTGGGAGTCGGAAAGGTCGGAGGTCTTGTGATCGTCAATAACCTTGGCGTAACGGTCAAAGAACGCGGTGAATTCGCTGCGGACCCGGTCATTGGCGCAACGGGCCTTCACCAGATGTTCGCCGCCGGTGAGTTCGGTGGTTTCACCGAACACCAGCGTGCAGCCTTCCTCATACAGCTTGTCGAACGCGTTACCGACGGTCGGGCAGGAGGCCAGGCCGGAGGTGGTGTCGGATTCGCCGCATTTGCAGGAAACCCACAGGTCGGAGATGGGGCATTCCACTTTCTGGAGGGCGGAGGCGTACTGCACGAATTCCTTCGCCTTGCGGGAAGCGCGTGCGATGGTGTCGATCTGGCCGTGCTGTTCGATGCCGAAGCCGGCAACGGGCTTGCCGGTCTTGGCAATGCCGTCCACCACGTCCTGGGTCCACTTTTCTTCGATGCCGATAACGATGACGGCGGCAACGTTCGGGTTGCTGCCGGCGCCGATCAAGGTGCGGAAATGGAGGTCAAGGTCGGCACCGAACTGCAGACGGCCGTAAGGATGCTGGATGGCAACGGTGCCGCCGATGTTATTGGCAACGGCGTCGCAAGCGGGCTGGGAAAGGTCGTCCAGGGGCAAAATCAGCACATGATTGCGAATGCCCACGCGGCCGTTGTCGCGGCGATAACCGAAAAATGACTTTTGCATGTGACCTACCACCTTTTGGTCTTGACGTTGTGGACATGAAGATGCTCGCCCTGACGGATGGGTTTGACAACCTTCCCGATATCGGTGCCGTACTTGAAGACGGTATCGCCGACATTCAAATCCTTGAGTGCGATCTTGTGTCCGATCGGAATATCATCGAGGACCTTGAACGTAATGGTCTTGTCCTCTTTCATGATCCAGCCAGTCAGTTCCTGACCGGCCTTCACGCCTTCCACGGTGATGACGCCGACGCTGTCGCCGTCTTCATGAACCAGAAATTGCACTGACATGATTGCCTCCTTGAGGTTGCGGCATGGGCCTTGATGGCCCATGCCGATTGACGCATGTGATGGCGGAAAAGGCATCCCTACAGTACGCCGAGTTTCGCGTAGATTTCGGGGAGCTTCTTTTTGACGTTTTCGGTGACCTGGTCGTAGAGGTGGACGCCGTGGCTGTCCATCGCCACCGTGAGGGGCCCGAAGTTCTTCACCCGGAAACGATAGAGGGCTTCGGGATGCAGCTCTTCGAAGTAGACCGCTTCCACTTCCTCAATCTGCTCGGTTTCCAGCGCCGCCGCGCCGCCTACGATGGCCAGATAGACGGCCCCGTACTTTTTCATGGCGTCGAGGCTCCCCTGATACAGGCCTCCCTTGCCGATGATGGCCCGCACTCCATACTGGCCGATAAGGCCGGGGGTGAAACGGTCCATACGCGTACTTGTGGTGGTGCCCACGCATATTTTTTCCCACTTGTCGCCCACTTTACGCAGGCTGGGTGCGGTATGGATACAGGGCATCCCTTCAAGGCTCACTGGCGGAGGGTTATTGTGGTCAAAGATGTGGATTTGGGTCAGGTCCCGGATGCCGAACAACGGGCCGTCGAAGTAGACGGTGTCCCCGGCGTGCAGACTGCGGATGACCTCTTCGGAAAAAGGCGACGTGAGGTGATGTACCTTGCTCATCTTCTCTTTCTCCCTTGTTAGTAGCCGTAGGCCACGTTGCCGGAGGGCGTGATGACTGCACGAGCGCGGCGGGCGGGCCAGCACTGGGTGTTCACGGCTACGGGATTCTGGGTGATATGGGTATATGCGCACTCAATGTGTACGGCCAGGCAGGAAACATCGCCGCCCAAACCCATGGGGCCACGCCCCGTGGCGTTGATGGCTTCTTCCAGCTCTTCTTCCATCTCGGCGATCAGGGGATCGGGGTTACGCTGTCCAACAGGGCGTGCGATGGCGTCTTTGGCCAGTTTCATGACCAGATCCGCTGTGCCGCCCAAACCCACGCCGATGATGCCGGGAGGGCAAGGATTCGCGCTGCTTTCCACCACCGTGTCCAAGATGAACTTCTTCACGGCCTTGATGCCGTGCTGGGGATAGAACATATGCATCTTGCTCATGTTCTCGGAGCCGGACCCCTTGGGCATCATCAGGATGTCGAGGTCGGAGCGTTCGCCGTCAAAGTCGAAATAGGTCACCGGAAGACCGGGGCCCACCGAGGTCTGAGGGTTGACGCGCGTGATGTCGTGGGTCGCGCTGCTGCGGAAGGGGAATTCCACCGTAGCCCGTTTGGCGCCTTCATAGAGGGCTGCCTTGATCTTCGCGCCATTCCATGTGTAGCCGGAGCCGATCTTCACCTTGTAGATGGGCAGGCCGGTGTCCTGACAAAGCAGAGTTTTTTTGGTGTCAGCGATTTCGATGGCCTTGAACATGGCCTCGAAGATGCTGCGGGCGGCGGGCTGGGTCTCCTTGGCGTAGGCCTTTTTCAAAGCTTCGCGCACATCCGGCGGCAGGTCGCATAATGCCTTGATGTAGAGCTGCTTGGCCGCTTCTTCCACAATGGCGTAATCAAAGTTTTCCATGAGTATTCTCCTTATGAGCCGGGCACGGCCGCCACATTGGGGGAGGCCTGAGGCGCACGGCTGGTTTCCAGAATCTCGGGCACGGGCTTTTTGACGGCCTTGGCGTTGCTAAAATCCAAGGACAACAGGAAGGCCGACAGATCCTTGAGCTGTTCGGGCGTCAGATCATAGGCGGGCATGGTGGAGGAAGAATATATCGTGAGCGGGTTCTTGATGTAGTCCGCCAGATACTCGGCGCTCCTGCCCTTCTTGACCATGTTGCTCATGTCAGGCCCGGTCCTGTGTCCGCCCTGTCCAAGAATGTTGTGGCAGTAAGAGCATTCGCGTTCGGCATAGAGGAACATGCCTCGTCCGGCTTCTTCGCTCATAGGCTTGTCGGGTACGATAAGGAACTTCTTGTAGGGAGCGGCATCGGCATAGGCCATGACGGTCAGGTAGACGATGCTGATTACGAAGGTGGAGGCGATGCAGACCGAAACCGGCCTGTTGCCCATGCCTTTCAGCTTGCTTTCGCTGAAGAAGGGCACGCCGAAGAGGAGGAAGAGTCCGCCGCCGAAGAGGATCAGGCTGCCGATCATTTCCCACGAGCCGGTAAAGAAGGTCAGCAGCTGGAAGAGCCACATGTAATACCACTCGGGCCTGGGCAGGTAATCGGGAATGAACGTGCCCGCCCTCGCTTCCATGTGCGGCGGCGCGTAAGAGGCCAGCAACAGGAGCCCTACGAAGATGCAGCCGAACGCGAGGGTGGTGCGGTTGGTGTGCTCGGGATAAAAGCGATACGGCTGGCCGGAAGGTGGGGGGAGGCACTCGCCAGCCAGCCGTTCGCGCGGGTCGGAAAGGTTATGGACGCGTATGAGGTAGATGTGCACAGCCATGAGCATCAGCAGGCAAGCCGGCAGAATCAGGGTATGCACCGAGTAGAAGCGAGTGAGGGTAAAGCCCGAAATGTCGTTCCCGCCCAGAATGAAACGGGTGATGTAGTTGCCCACGCCCGGATACTGGTTGGGAATGTTTGCGCCTACCACTGTGGCCCAGTAGGCCTTCATATCCCAAGGCAGCAGATAGCCTGTGAAGCCCAAGCCGAGCGTCACCAGAAACAGGCAGACGCCCGTGAGCCAGGTGATTTGCCGGGGAGCGGCATAGGAGCCGTGCATGTAGGTCACCATCAGGTGGCAGAACACGAGCAGAACCATCAGGCCCGCGCTCCAGTGATGCAGGCCGCGCACTATGTTGCCGAGTGGGACTTCGTTGCTGATATACTGTACCGAATCCCATGCCTTATCCGGCGATGGCACATAGTAGAAGGCCAGAATCATGCCGGTCACCACGAGCAGCATGAAGGTTAAGGCGCACATGGTGCCCAGCACCGCGCTCCAGCCTGTGCCGTCCGGCAGCCTTTTGTACAGGAAGGGCTTGAGATACTTTTCCCAGCCAAGATCACTGCGAATATTCATCAGACCACCTCTACCTTAAGAATGCCGTCTTCCAGTTTCCATGGCAGGCGGGCCAGGGGAGCCGGCGGCGGACCCGCGATGACGTTGCCGTCCCTGTCAAACGCCCCGCCGTGGCAGGCGCATTTGAAACGCCGGGAAAGCTCATCCCAGCTCACAGCACAGCCCAAATGCGGGCAGCTGCTGCTGAAGCAAATGAAATCCTTGTCCGAATCACGGCGGACCAGCACGGGCACTTCCTTGTTTTCCACGTGGAAAGCCTGCTTACGCGGATAGCTCAAGGTGACGCTGGTGATGCCGCCCACGGGGAAGTCCTTTTCATTCCCGGCATTCACCCACTGCGGGGACTGGTTTTCCAGCGTGGGCCCCACGGCCGAAACGCCGAGAACAGCTCCCAGAGAAAGGGCCACGCCAGCGCCAATAAGCCCTGTCGCGCTCTTGAGGAAGGCGCGGCGTTCGGGCTGATGGCTGTGGCAGGAGCAGGTGTGCTGCTCTTGCGCTTCGGGTTTGGGCTTAGGCGGAGCCAGCTCGGCGGGATGCGGCGGCAGTGGTTTGATATCTTTGAGATTCTTTAGAGCCATCCGCTGGATATATTTGATGGCCCGTGTGCCGCTGATGGACTTGGGGCAGACTTCCGTACAGTTGAATTCCGTGCGGCAATTGTAACAACTGTCCAGAGCCCTCGTCAGGCGGGCTTCGAAGAGCCCATCGCGCTTGTCGGCCAGCAGGGTAAAAGCCCGGTTGAGCGCGGCGGGGCCGCAATAGCTGTCATGGCTGTCCACCATGGTGCAGCTTGAGACGCAGCAGCCACAGGCGATGCAGTCGGTGGCCATGCCGATGTCCACCCGTTCGGGGGTGTCCGGCTTGATGACGTACGGCTCGGTGCGTTTTTCCGCCGGTTCAAAGAAGGGCAGCGCGTCTTCGTACTTGGAGAAGAACGGGCCCATGTCCACCAGGAGATCCTTTATAACCGGGAAATGGTTCAGGGGACGCAGGGTGATGTCCTGATCGGCGGGCAGATCACAGACGTTGGTCTTACAGGCCAGCCCCTCGCGCCCATTGATGACCATGCCGCACGAGCCGCACATGTTCACGCGGCAGGCGAAACGGAAGGAAATACTCGGATCCTGTTCCTTCTGGATTCGCAGCAGAACGTCCAGAATGGTGGTGGTTTCGGGGTTGTCGATAGTCAACTGGTAGCTTTGGAACGTCCCTTCGCCGCCTTTGACAGGATCGTAGCGAAATATGCGTACGTTGCGAACAACTTTTGACGATTGCATGGCATCCTCCTCACTTCTTTTAGTAGATGGCAAACCACGCAATGACCACGGCGGCGACGCCGAGGCCGAGCGTCCAGGGGACTAAGCGGCGGGCCGAGGAGATTTTGGCGAGGTTGAAGTCCAGAAGGATGACGCGCAGGCCCAGCGAAGCATGGAAAGCCACGGCTAACAGAAGCAGGAACTGGAGATACGGCTTGTAGGTAAAGCACAGATGCAGGACCAGCAGGAACACGATGAAGACCGCGCTCACGCGCTGTAACAGCCAGGCCCACATGCCCACATGGGTACGGCCGCGGCGGTACGGATCAATTTCTCCCCACTGCAAGGGTTTTCTGTATTCAAGTTCGGACGTATTCATCTTTTCTCTCCCGATAGGTTGCAGGATACTGGGGGTGGATCACTTCTTGTGCTTCTGACACTCTTCGAGGGATTTGTGTTTAAAGACCACATCCTTCTTTTCAAAAATCGGCATTCCGTCGCCGCCCCGCCACATGAAGGTGTTGAACAGGCCGTACTCGTCCCGCTGCTTGGGGAAGTCCTCGCGGGTGTGCGCCCCGCGCGTCTCTTCGCGCTGGAGGGCGGAGACCGCCGCCATGACGGAGACGTCAAGCATGTTCAGTGTGTCGAGGTGGGTGTTGAATTCCATGTTGTAGACCTTGTTGCCGCTCACGCTGGCCTTCTCCACGTCATGGCGGAGGGAGGCGAAGTCCGTAAGGGCCGTTTCAAGACGGTCCTGTCTGCGCACCACGCCCACGTTGACCCAGTTGGTTTCCTGAATCTCGCGCCGGTTTTCGAAGGGCGACTTGCCGTTCTTGCGGCTGTAGGGTGCGGTCAGGCGGGCGATGCTCTCTTCGGCCATGCCGCGGGCGCTTTCCTTGACGGAGCGGTTCTCGGCTTTGGAGAGGTAGTCCGCTATGGATTTGCCCGCCAGACGGCCATAGACGCAGGATTCGCAGATACCGTTGCCGCCCAGCCGGTTGGCCCCGTGTACGCCGCCGGCGTCCTCACCGGCCACGAAGAGCTTGTCCAGGGAGGCCCGGCATTTCACGTCGATGACAGCCCCGCCCATGAAGAAGTGGGCCGATGGCGAAACAGGCACCATGTTGTGCGCGAGATCGTATTTGAACTGGGCGCAGCGTTCTGCCATGCCGGGGAAGTTGCGGAGCACGAAATCCGCGCCGAGGTGGGCCGCGTCGATGCGCACGCCGCCTTCGGGACAGGCGCGACCGGCCATCATTTCCAGATAGGCCGAACGGCTGACCACGTCGCGGGTGGCGCGTTCGGCGACGTCCGGCGCGTACTTGAGCATGTAGCGCTCGCCTTCGCCGTTATAGAGGTGGGCGCCCGCGCCGCGCAGCCCTTCTTCAAGCAGGGAACCGGCTACCACGCTGCCGGGAACGATGAGCCCCGTAGGGTGGAACTGGATCATTTCCATGTCGCGCATCCGCACGCCCGCCCGGTAGAGCATGGCGATGCCGTCAGCCGACTTTTCGGGGCCGGGAGCGTGAAAACGGTACTGGGTAGGCCCGCCGCCGGTAGCCACCAGCGTGGCCGCGGCTTCCACGACGTGGAAGGTGCCGTGGCGCATGTTGTAGAGCAGAGCCCCGGTTACGGTCTGGCCTTCGGCGTCCAGCAGCAGCTCCACGGCACGCGTTTCTTCCAGCACGGGAATCCGCCGTTTGAAGACCTGCTCGGTGGTCCGGCTGATGATTTCGATGCCCGTCAGGTCGCCCTTGTGGACCGTGCGGTCGAAGCACTGGCCGGCGAAGGCCTTCTGATGAATATGGCCGTCCGGGCGGCGATCAAAGAAGCAGCCGCTGATGGTTTCCAGTTCCTTGACCGTGGGCGTGGCCTGTTCCACCAGTTGCAGGGCCAAGTCTTGATCATTGATATACTGCCCACCCTTCAACGTATCCATGAGGTGCTTTTCATGGGAATCGCCCGGATCGAGCACTACGTTGAAACCGCCCTGGACCATGCGGCTGCATCCCCCTTTGCCCTTCAGTGCTTTGGTGGCAATGAGGATGTTCAGGTCCGGGTTGGCGTCATGGGCATAGATGGCCGCCAGTTCTGCGGCGGCTCCCATGCCCAGCACCAATAAGTCAACCTTGTAGTCCACATTCATACGTCTTACCCCTATAAAAGGATTGTGGTAACTGCACTGCCGTAAATAAAGCAAAGATGGTGCCATCTTTTATTTGTTCTATAATTGTCTGATATGTTGTTATATTGCTGGCTAGAACCATCTTTGCGTCTATTCTCTGTCCGAAATAAGAGCAGATTAGCGCCCGCATTTGGACGAAAACGCCCATAAATGCGGTTAAGGCATGAAAGGCCAGACGGAAGGGATAATCAGCACTGCAAGAGCAAAGGAGAGAACCTGCCAGAAAAAGCCGTACCGGACGTAATCCCCGAAGGTATAGTTGCCGGGCCGCAGCACCAGCGTATTGGAAGGCGTGGCGATGGGCGTCATGTAACAGGCCGCGGCACTCATGGCGATGCCCATGACGAAGGGCAGGGGGCTGAGGTTCATGCCCAGAGCGATGGGAATGACCAGAGGCACCATGATGGCTGTGGTGGCCGTATTGGACATGATGTTGGTCAGTATGCCGGTAACGAGCATGAGAACGCCGAAAAGAATATAGGGATCGCTGAAATAGCTGACCACGAAATCGGCTATCAGCTGGGCAGCGCCGGACTTGTTCATGGCGAAGCTCATGGACAACATGCCGGCGAAGAGCCAGACGGTGGTCCAGTCGATGCCCGCCTGGGCCTGCTTGAGGGTCATGCAGCGGGTCATGACGCAGAGCATGGCGCCCAGCATGGCGGCGGAGGTCAGCGGCACCAGACCCGTGGCCATGCAGATGATGACGAGGAAGTAGATGCCGCCCGCAATCCACATGTGTATGCCGCCTTCAGGCGTTTCGATTTCCTTGAGCTCGGCCACGTCCTCACGTGCCGGCGGAACCAGGAAGCGGGGGAACAGGCCGAAAAGAAGGGCGGCTAAGAGGGTCAAGGGCAGACCGAACCAGGCGAATTCAAAAAAGGCGAACTGCCCGTATTCCGGTGCCATCTTGGCCAGAATACCGTTGGCCACCATGCTTGGAGCCTGCCCCACAAGCGAGATACAGCCGCCGAAGCTGGCAGCGTAGGCCGTGGGCAGCAAGATGCGCGAAGGGGACAAGTGGGCCTTACGAGCGATGGAAATGAGCATGGGCAGGGTGATGGCCGTGACGCCCGCATTGTTCAAAAAGGCCGACATGAAGGCGATGAGAAGAATGGAGAAGACCAGCAGGCGGGTTTCGCTGGCCCCCGCCTTGTTGATGATCGAGGTCGCCACACGTTGGGCAAAGCCCGTGGCGAAGGTTGCCTCGCCCAGCATGAACAGGCCCACGATGGTCAGGATGCTGGTGTCGCCGAAGCTGACCCATGCCTCCTTGACGGTGATGACGCCAAGTGTGGAAAGCGCACAAGGAACGAGAATGGAGGTGACGGCCAGGGGAATCCATTCCGTAAAAAAAAGCACCGCGGCTATGAAAAGCACACCGAAAACAATGTATACGTGGGGCATGTTGACGGCTTGCGGCGTCGCGTTGGCGGCATACACCATCTCAGGCAGCAAGAACACGGCAAGGGCGAGGAAGAATGCACAGATCTTTTTCATGAAATTTTCCGTTGTTAAAAGGTCTGTTTTAAAATGATATTTATTTCACAATTTAATGAACCTCAAAACAGTTTCATTTTTATAATTATTTGATTTGTAATTTATTTTTAATAAACAGGGCCTGGTGACACGTTTTCTTTTAGAGCCTAAGCAGACTGGAATCGTATTTATTTCATGTGATTACTCCTTTATTTAAAGTGATATAGGGTTAAATGGCATATAAGTGAAATAATTCACACAATAGGGCGCACGAAAAGCCACAGCCGTGCCGCCGTTGGAGACCGGCATGGCGCGAGAAGGGGAGGTCAGACGCATAGCGTGATGGAAACAAAGAAGATGAAGCAGAGAACGATTTTTCTGAACAGGAGATGGTTACACCGCTTGTTGACGATGTTGCCGAGATAGGAGCCGATGAAGATCATGGGGATGGCGGGAATCACCTGCGCCAGCGCACTGAGGCTGATGATGTCGATCCAGACGTATGAGATGGTCTTATAGATGTTGGTGACAAAAAAAAGGATGACCGTAGTGCCCACGAATACGCGGCGGTCACGCGCGGCCGTAAGGAGGTACAACGACCAGACCAGACCGCCGGCATGTGCCAGCACGGTGGAAAGCCCGCCAAGGAATCCATAGAAATACGCTCCCTTGCGGTTTTGCTCTTCACTATCGCCGCAATGGGCGTTGAGCTTCCCGAAACCCTTCTTCAATAGGGCGGTCACGGGGAATTGTGGCCAGAGCATACCCAGAGCGTACAGTGCGCCAAAAATGCCCACGCCGATGCGGAAGGCCTTGCCCGGAATCATGGGCAGCAACACAATGCCTGTAAACAGGCCCGGAATGATGGCCAAAAAAAGGCGCGCCAACTCACGTCGGGGCAGCCATTGCTTCCAATAGTAGTGCAGGCCAATAATGTCGGAAGCCAGCAGCATAGGTGCTCCCAGACCAAGAGCTACTTTGGCGGGAAAGATCAGCGCCAAGGTGGGCAGCAACACCAGCCCCGATCCCACGCCGACGCCGGTTTTAATAAGACCGGAAAGAAAGCCCGCAGCGGCAAGAAAAAGATCGGATTGGGTGAGCATAGCAATATCCTCTGTGAAATACATATTGTTAAAACGCAATAAACTAGTACAGAAGCATCTAAAAGATAGATTGCATTCTCTGATATTAAGCCACAGAAGCATATATGATCGGGTATATAGATATATCGTACTAAAAAGGGATTGCTTCTCCTTAATATCTGGTGCTAAAAGGATGAAAAACGGTACTGCAATAGGAATGTGTTTTTAGAACAGCAAAGTCTGTGCCAGATAAGGATAACTTATAGATATCCAGAATTGCTGTTTATTCTGCTTATGCCATTTGTAGGGAAGCATAGAGACATGCTGAGATATAGGCACCTTTATCCGTATATCAGCAAAAAGAGCTTCATCTGGGCAGGAGAACACGTTATGCTAGAGCAGTATGATGAACATCGTTTAGGCAATTCAGTGGCGGTTGCGGCCCGGATCATTTATCGTTTGTCAAAGCTGGTCCCTGACAACATGGACCGCAGCGGGCTTTTTTCCTTTTTTTCCAAAGAACTTCGTGCGTCTTTTCATTATGATCGATTCAGTATTTTCCTTTATGACGCCGAACGTGATTTTCTTACCGCCTTTACGGCGGCCGACGGCACCGTGGTGGAGGTTTTCTCCGACACGCGCATTGCCCAGAATACGGTGGCTTGGCAGGCCATCCAGACGCGCAAACCGGTGGTCATCAAAAATCTGGCCTCGCTGAACTGGGGCGGTGCGGTTTCTCTGGCTTCGGTGGGGCTTACCGCCACCATTGCCCTGCCGCTCATCCTCAACCGTCAGGTCATCGGTACGCTGCACGTCTCGTTTGTGCGCCAGCCTGATAATCTTGTGGAAATTCTGAATCTGTTGCAGCAACTCAGCCCGGTCCTGACGACTTTTTTGTTCGTCATCCTCACCGAGGAACGGAGGGCACGCACTCAGGCTGCCGACCGCGCCGCGCTGGACTCGTCGTGCGAAACGGAGGCAGCCTTTCCGCTGGAAAACAGCCTGCTGGAAACCAAGGCCATGACGAAGGTCATGGCCTTGGCGCGCAAGGCGGCCAAGCTGCATATCCCGGTGCTGATTAGCGGTGAAACCGGAACCGGCAAGAGTATGCTGGCCCGCTGGCTGCATCTGCACAGTCCCCGGCGGGCGGCGAACTTCGTCAAGGTGAATTGTCCCTCGCTGGCTCCGACCTTGTTCGAGAGTGAAATGTTCGGCTACGCCAAAGGGGCCTTCACCGGGGCCTACGCGAAACGCATCGGCCGTATTGAGATGGCCCAGAAAGGTACCCTGTTTCTTGATGAAATCGGTGAACTCTCACTGGATATGCAAAGCAAGCTGCTCCAGGTCATGGAGGAGAGTTCTTTCGAGAGGGTGGGCGATGCCCGCTCTATCAATGTTGATATCCGCGTGCTTTCCGCCACCAATATTGATTTCGAAACGTCGCTGGCGCAGGGGCGGCTACGACGGGACCTGTTCTACCGTCTGGCCTCGGTCACGCTACGCCTTCCTCCACTGCGCGATCGGCAAAGCGATATCCCCATACTGGTGGACTATTACATTAAACAATTTTCCAAGTCGTGGTTGATAGAGCCTCCGCATCTGTCCCCAAGTGTCCTCAGCGCGCTCTGTAACCACGATTGGCCCGGCAATATCCGTGAGTTGCGCAATGTCGTCAGCAGACTTTTACTGCATTCTCTGGATGGGGCTGTAACGGAAGCATTGGTACGGGAAACGCTGCATGAATGGGACAACATTTCCGGTCAGACGGCAAAACCCGCGCAGCCCCTCTCGTTATCCGCACCAGCCGAAATTCCACTACAGGCGCCCTCCAAGGGAAATGACACCGATTTGCCAAGTCTTGAGGAAAATGAACGTGCCCATATTCTGGAGGCATTACGCCTCACTGGAGGTCGTCTGTCTGGCCCGCGTGGTGCTGCGGCCCTGCTGAAGGTGCCACGGTCCACGCTGCAACACAGAATACGCAAGCTGGGTATAGTGGTGTAGGGCCATCCGACGTCTGAAGGTGTTTCGCTTTGTCAGTTCAGCAGGCGGAACAACCCGGATCATTTATGGAAATATCCCCAGCCTCCAGAGGGCAATACGTGAAGAGACAGGACGGAACACAGCCTGCAATATATGAGAACCATTCATACAAGAGCTTCCAGAAGGGAGAGGGCGAATCCCCACAGGAGCGCGCTGTGACTTCGGATATGCCCCTGCCGCGTGAAGGCCGAGCAGCAAGGCCAGTTCTGTTATCGAGACGATGAGTTTCCGCCTTATGCCACGGCGAATATCGGCAAGGAATGGTGTACAGCCGGGAAAATCGACTAGGAGGCGGATTCGAAGCGGGCAGATGGTCCCTGAAGGCCGGGCCTTTGGGCGCGGCCAGAGGAGGGGCATACATCCTGTGGGCAGGGAAAAACAGTGCGGCGCGCAGGTCATACGCTTCCCGGATGAAGGCGGCATCTTCATGACGGAGGTTAGGCCTTAAACAGGAAGGGGCTCGGAGTTTTTGTACGTAGGGGGAGTTTTTTCCAGAAGGCCGCAGGACGTAGCGGATCTGGAGGGAGCGGAGCGGCTTGGGGGCCGGGAGGGCTTTACAAGGGCGGGTGCTTAAATACAAAAGGCGCACCACAAAACCTCAATTTTTGAGGTAGCGTGATGCGCCTTCAGATGTCTGTTGGCGTCCCAAAGCGGATTTGAACCGCTGTTGACGGCGTGAAAGGCTGTATTTCTTTCAGCTACTAGTCTTT
>OOAM01001426.1_pt1 | contig 15818 bp, 14 predicted proteins | sample 1671131 | NCBI WGS metagenome assembly OOAM01 (sample SAMN06348125, study PRJEB24527) | human gut metagenome | biome: human gut; feature: ankylosing spondylitis patient; material: feces | host: Homo sapiens | place: China | collected 2015-10 | reverse complement strand
TACGGCGACCACCGAGATCTACACTCTTTCCCTACACGACGCTCTTCCGATCTAATCGTCTCCGTCCATGAAAGCGATGTAAGCCCCCACGGCCTTCTTCATCCCTGCGTTTCGCGCCCGCGACACGCCGCCGTTAACTTGGGAAACCAGGCGAATTCTGGGGTCATGAAAAGATTGGATGATGGAAACGGTCTCATCGGAAGAACCGTCATCCACGATGATGATCTCAAAATCCTGAAATGTTTGAACCAGTACTGACTGAAGGGCGGCAGCAATATAATTCTCCAGATTATAAGCCGGGATAATAATGCTGAAGAACGGTTTCTGCATGTAAGGGGAATGATGAACTGCTTCGTGAATAGAACGGGAACCAGGATATGGAGAACATGATTCTGATGGGGTTGTAACTATCGCAACCGGTGAATGGCAGGGGGACGAATCCATCGTTCCTCCCATGATTCATCAGCGCGCGAATGAACCTGTCATAGCGAATTCCAAATTCGATTTCAGGGAATGTGATTAAAAATCAAAAGCCTCCCGGATCGACCGAATCATATTCCGCATCAGGGACCGGATGCCCCATTTCCACGCTTTTTGTCTTGGCTTACGGAAACATCTTTGGTTTACAGGGGCAGGCGGCAAAGCCTTTCTCAAAGCGGTCCGCCTTATCACCCCCATATCTTTTCCAGCATCGTGGCACGCATACTTGTAGGCTTATCAGGCGGAGTGGACAGCTCCGTGGCAGCGGCCCTGCTCGTGGAGCAGGGCCATGACGTAGTGGGGGCCTACATGAAAAACTGGGTGAATGACGAAGGCATCCCCGGCGAATGCCCGTGGGAACAGGACATTCAGGACGCGCTGGCCGTCGCCAAAACAACAGGTATTGAATTCCGGGTCATTGACCTGGTGGACGAATACCGCGCCCGCATCGTGAATTATCTGATTGAAGGCTACCGCGCCGGATATACGCCCAACCCGGACGTATTGTGCAACCGGGAAATGAAATTCGGCGTCTTTCTGGATTATGCCCTGGAACAGGGGTTCGATTACGTCGCCACCGGCCATTACGCCCGCAGGATGGACACGCCGCAAGGGGCTTTCATCCTGCGCGGGCGGGACCCGAACAAGGATCAATCCTACTTCCTGTCCCTGATGCGCCCGGACCAGATAGCCCGCGCCGTCTTTCCCCTTGGGGATCTGCTGAAACCGGAAGTGCGCGTTCTTGCGGAAAAATACGGCCTCCCCACGGCACGCAAGAAAGACAGCCAGGGCATCTGTTTCATCGGCCAGGTAAAAATGAGCGATTTCCTGCGCCACTACCTGCCGGACAAGCCCGGCAAAATCGTGGACACGGAAGGCCGGACGCTCGGCACGCACAACGGCCTGCATCTGTTCACCATGGGCCAGAGGAAAGGGCACGGCGTCGCCTCCCCGCGGGAGGGAGTCGCCTATGTGGTGGTGGGAAAGGATGTCCAGCGCAACCGCCTGATTCTGGGATACGAAGACGCGTCCACGCGGGGATTGTACGCGTCCCGCGCCGTGGTCGGCGGCATTTCCAATACGCTCGCTCCCCTGCCGGCCCGCGTCATGGCCCAGCCCCGCTACCGGGCCAAGGCGGAATGGGCCTCCTGCGAATATCTGGAAGAAGGAAAGGTGCGCCTGGGCTTTGACACGCCCCTCCGGGCCCTGACCGTGGGACAGGTCTGCGCCTTTTACGACGGAGGCAAGTTGCTCGGGGGCGGCTTTTTTGAATCCATAGAACCATGACTGACCCGGAACGCACCATAGCCGCACAGGCCACCGCCGCAGGACAGGGAGCCATCGCCGTCATCCGCATGAGCGGTCCCGGCTGCATGGACATCCTGAAACAATGCACCCCTGCGGCTTTCACGGAACGCCTCCGGCCGCGCAGGGCGACGCTGGTCTGCATCCGGGACGCGGAAGGAGCCGCCATTGACCAGGCGCTTGTCACCTGGTTCCCCGCCCCGGCCAGTTATACGGGGGAAGATACCGCGGAAATCTCCTGCCATGGCGGCATGCTGGTGACGGACCGCCTGCTGAAACGCCTCTACCAATGCGGGGCCTCCCCAGCGGAACCGGGAGAATTTACAAAAAGGGCCTTTCTGAACGGGCGCATGGACCTGACCCAGGCGGAAGCCGTGATGGATGTGATTTCCGCCGGGAGCGACCTGGCCCTGAAAGCCGCGCAGACCCAGCTGGACGGAGGCATCGGCGCCCAGGTGGACGAACTGAAAGACAACCTGGTTCATGTGCTGGCCCACATTGAGGCCTATATTGATTTTCCGGATGAAGACATTTCCCCGGACACCGCCTCCGATCTGCTGGCGCGCCTCCGGAGCATGGAGGAAAAACTGGCCGCCCTCCTCAAAACTGCCGAAGGCGGACGCCTGCTGCGGGAAGGCATCCGCACGGCGATCGCGGGACCTCCCAACGTGGGAAAATCCAGCCTGCTGAATACCCTGCTGGGATATGACCGGGCCATTGTCAGCAATATTGCCGGTACCACGCGGGACACGGTGGAGGAATCCATTCAGCTGGCCGGGCTGGCCCTGCGGCTGATTGATACGGCCGGTGTCCGCGAATCTTCCGACGTCATTGAACAGGCAGGCATTACCCGCACCAACAGGGCTCTTGAAACCGCGGATCTGGTTCTGGAAGTGGCGGATGCCTCCACGCCCCGGATCCAAGACTTCCCCGCCCCTGTTCTCACCGCGCCCCGGCTGCTCATTCTGAACAAGTGCGACCTGGGAGTCCATCCGGACTGGAAGGCCGTGCCCGGCATCCGGTTTTCCTGCGCCACCGGGGAAGGAAGAAAGGAATTGGAGGAAGCCATTATCCAGGCCTTTTCCTCCTCCCTGCCCGGTGAAACGGGCAGCTCCCTGGTAGCCATCAATGCCCGGCACCAGCATGAACTGGGCCTCTGCCGGGAGCATGTCCGGCTGGCTTCGGAATCCATCTCCCGCCAGGAAAGTCCGGAATTCACAGCCCTGGAACTGAGAGAGGCCCTGACGCACCTGGGAGAAATCACCGGAGCCGTGGATACGGAGGACGTGCTGGGCGCCATTTTTTCCTCCTTCTGCCTGGGGAAATAAGAAGAAGCTTTCATCAACAGGTTTTTCTGACTCCAGATTCTTCTTTCCTCTCCATTCTGTGGAAGGATGGCAATCATCCAAAAATTTATTTGCGGATATTTTCATTGATTCCGGCTTGTTAATTCGCTATCGATATCATGTTTTATGTTGCGCACCCTTTCTCTCTTTTTCCTTTTCGCTCTGGTTCCTGTTCAAGCCGCCATTTATTTTGCCCATAATGTTTCCGAAGATTCGGGGTTCATAAATACCAAAAAATACTGGAACGGAGATTCCTATTTATGCTGGGCGGCCACAGCCAGCAATATGCTGCAATGGTGGCAGAATAATTCCTCCGGCATTCCGGCTTTCGTTCCCAACGGCCAGAATGAAAGCGGAAGAACGGAAATTTACGATGTGTTTTGCAATAATTGGGCCAATACCGGGAAAGGCATAGAAATAGGCCTGCGGTGGTACCTGGGAGGGAAACCTCTCAATCCCAACAATTATTTATACGATTTTAAGGAAACCATCACTGAACCGCAGAATACTGGCCGATACTGGGAGGAATACATTACATCTCTGGGATTGTCCTCTTCCACCTGGGAAGGCGACTGCCCTTTCATCAGCAGCAAATACTTCACGCAAAGCGACTTTCCCCTCCAGTTCGGTACAGACCTCGTCTCATTTTTCCAGAATGGCGGCGTAGTGGGACTTTCCATTGCTCCTGCATCAGGTCCGGGTCATGCCATTACCTGCTGGGGAATTGAGGTTGACGACACTACCGGCATGGCCAAATCCCTGTACGTCACAGACTCCGACAACGGACAAGGTCTGGAAAAACGGGACGTTTATTATCATGAAACGGATGGAACCCTGCACTTGGGGAGCGAGAACGGCCCTCGAATCAACGCATACGACGCCCTGATGCTGCCCTTTTATAATGTTCCGGAACCTTCCACGGCAGTTCTCACCACCCTCGCGGCGGGAACTGCCTTTTGCCGCCGCAGGCGCCGACGCTCTTAAGGCTTCACGAAAACATTCCCTCCTGTCAAGTTTCCGGTTCTTCAGGAGGCGAATCGGTATCCGAGGTGAATAACGGAATGTAGGAAGGCAGGTTCCAGTTCCAGCGGATGGCCGCCAGGCGTACGGAAAGCGTGACCATGAAGCCCGTCACGAAGCAGGTGGAAGAATCAATTCCGGCATAGTAAAGCACCGCGTACGCCACGCCTCCCAGCAGGGCCGCGGTGGCGTATAGTTCTCCGGGACGGAACACGTAGGGAACGTTGCCGGTAAGCACGTCGCGCAGCAGGCCGCCCGCCACGCCGGTACAAATGCCCATCATCACGGAAACAGTGGGCGTATAGCCGTGGAGATAGGATTTTTCCGTGCCGATCATGCCGAAAAGGGCCAGAACGATAGCATCCGCCACGCGGATAGTGCCCATGGGTGGCGGATATTTCTGGGCCACATAAAAGGTTGCCAGGCTGGTGACGACGGAGGCCAGAACAAAAATTTCCCCTGAGGGGAGCGTCCAGTACACCGGTATGTCCAGCAGGATGTCACGCACGGTTCCGCCGCCCAGAGCAGCCAAGGTGCCGCAGACAATCACGCCGAACAAATCCATTTTCACCCGCGAGGAAGCGATGGAACCCGCCAGGGCTCCAATAATCGTGCTCATGATTTCACAGGTGGAGAGGAACATGGCGGGAGGAACAGGAAAAGAGGCATATTCAGCAGACCCGTATCCACGGCAGGCAGGAGTCCTGGCTGGCGCAGAACAGGGAGGTGGAAGCCAGCCCCATGTCATGCAGGGTATCACGCATCAGGCTTTCTGCCAATGCCGGAGAATTGCTTTCTGCGCTCAGGTGCGCCAGCACCACGTTTTTCAGGGCTCCATGAGCAATCCGCCTCAGCAGGTCGCACGCCTGCCCATTGGAGAGATGACCGTGCGCAGAGGCGATGCGCTGCTTCAGCGGCCAAGGCCTCCTGGGAGTGGCCGCCAGCATGTCCGGATCATAGTTTGATTCCACCACCAGGCTGTCCACCATGGCAAGGTATTCCGCGATGCAGCCGGGAGCCTGCCCCGTATCGGAAATGAAACCCAGGCTGGACCGTTTCAAATTTGAATCCCACCGGGTCCACGGCGTCATGGTAAGTGGGGAAGGGAGTAATGACGATATCCCCTATTCTGAAAGACTGCCCCTTTTCAAAATAGGCCCAGGGAGCCTCCGGCGCTTTTTCCTGGACGCACATGGCCGTATGGCGGGTGGCGTAAACACGCACGGCATGCTTTCTGGTGAACTGGTGCACGCCTTTCATGTGGTCCGCGTGTTCGTGGGTAAGCAGAATGGCGTCCAGCTCATCCGGCTCCACTCCGGCGGACTTCATCTTATCCCGCAGCCTGGCGGCGCTGAACCCGGCATCCACCAGCAGGACGGTTTCCCCCGCCCTGACAATGGTGGCATTTCCCCCGCTGCCGCTGCCCAACACGCAAAACTGCATCATGCGCGGAATATAATACCGCCCCCGGAAGGGAGCAAGACCGTATCCATGCTTTTTTTTATGACATGGGAACATGAAAAAATACTTTTTTCCAGTACGGGGTTGACATTTCAGGTGCATTAAAGTGTATTGAAGTCACTACGTAGTGTACTTGCATGCGATGAGCAGTGTATCAGACAACCTTTTTGGTGCATACACGCACAAGCTGGACCCCAAAAACCGGATTGCCATTCCGGCCGAATGGAGGCCCTCCGAAGGTTGCGCCCTGCTCCTGTTATCCGGCCGGCGCCTTGATTTGCCGACCGTCAAAGCCTATACGCGGGAAAAATTCCAGCAACTCATTGACAAGATAGAAACAACGCCCGGCTATACGGAAGCGCAAATCGACCTGTTCATCGGTAAATTATACGCCAACTGTGTGGAGGCTGTCATCAACGCCCAAGGCAAGCTGCTGATACCCAAACAAATGTGCGAACACGCACAGCTCAGTTCCTCCGTCCGGCTCGCCGCGCGGAGAGGATATTTCGAATTGTGGGAACCCTCTCTCTACGAAGAAGTTTCCCGGCGTGAAAACGCCAGCATCTCCGACATCAACCAATCCTACGGCATTCTCTAGCTTTCCTTCATGCCCCCAGACTCTTCCATTCTGCCCAATCCCCAGGCACGCCCCTGCGCAACGCTTGCATTGCGCCCGGGCTGGCTTGCTTCCGGCCTGGGCGTCGGCGCCAGAACCGGGCTGCATGCGGAACTCACGGCTTATTCCATCGTTTTCTGGGGGCACGATGCCCTTCCGGCGCAGGATATGGTTGCCTGGCAGCAGGAAAAGGCACGCCTCATGGCGGAGATGTCCCTGGCCGGGCAAAAGGGCGCCTATGGCAAGCTGGGCGCATTGTCTTCCGGCCTGAACCGGGCTTTTGACGACCATATTGAGCTTTCTTTACGCGCGGGCGCGGGTACGCACGTCCGCACGGAGGAGGTGCAGGCCCTGGCAAACGGGCTCGCGGAAGAAACATCCTGCCGTGTGCTGGCGTGGAGCGTCTGCCGCAACCATGTGCATGTGATTGCAGAGCTGACGGAGGAAAAGGGAGTGGATGAACTGGTCTGCTCATGGAAAGCCCTGGCCCCCTCCATGAACTGGGAAGACGCGTACCACACGGAAGCCCTGAAAGCCCGGGAAGCCGCGGCCAGGGTGGACGCCCTGATTTCCGAACTGGGGGATGACGCCGTTGCCGCTGTTGACGCGGAAGCGGACGGCACCGTCTCCGGAAACGGCTTCCGTCACATTACCGTTCTGCTGCATGAGACGGTGGACATGCTGAAAGCGGGCCCCGGCAAATTCATCGTGGACTGCACGCTTGGCGGCGGCGGCCATACGGAACTTCTGCTGGAGCAGGGAGCCACTGTCTGGGGCATTGATCGCGATGCGGACGCCCGCCGCGCCGCCATGCTCAGGCTGGCGCGCTTCGGTTCCCGTTTCAAAGTCCTCGCCGGCAACTTCCAGGACGTGGAAAGCATTCTTTCCCAGCAGGGGGTTTCCCGGGTGGACGGGCTGCTGGCGGACCTGGGCGTTTCCTCCCACCAGCTTGACACCGCCTCCCGCGGCTTTTCCTTTAGGGAAGACGGCCCTCTGGACATGCGGATGGATACCCGCGCCGCTCTCTCCGCCCGGAACCTGGTGAATGAGGCCCCGGAAGAAGAAATCGCAAATATCCTCTGGCAATTCGGCGAGGAACGCTCTTCCCGCGCCATTGCCCGCGCCATGGTGAAAGCCCGTGCCCAGGCACCCATCACCACGACCGCACAGCTTGCCCGCATCGTGGAATCCGTCCTGCCGCGCAAAGGAAGGCAACACCCCGGCACCCGCACGTTCCAGGCCCTGAGAATAGCGGTCAACGGCGAGCTGGATGCCCTGGACGCTCTGCTGGATTCCTCCGTGCGTCTGCTCGGGCAGGGGGGGCGCATGGCCGTCATCACCTTCCACAGCCTGGAAGACCGCAGGGTCAAGCAGTTCTTCGACCTCCGGAGCCGTCCGGAAATAGACCGCCCGGAATGGCCGGCACCCCGCCCCAACCCGGATTACTGCTTCCGCCCGCTTTCCCGCAAACCCGTCACTGCGGGAGAAGAAGAACTTTCAACCAACCCCCGTTCCCGCAGCGCCAAGTTGCGCGGCGTGGAAAAAATCATCTGACCATCTCTCTTCCGCCACCGCCATGAAAAGATTCAAACAGCGTTTCACCGGCCACCAGATCAGCGTGAGCATGATCATGTGGCTCATTGCCTTCGCCGCCCTCACCTGCGGAGCGGGCATCACTTATGCCGTGCTGAAAAACGACCAGATCCAGGTCGCGCGCGACATCAAGCAAATGAACGAAGAGATCGCCTCCTGCGAACTCACAAAGGAATATTACCGTTCCAAGACTTCCTCCCTGACCAGCCGCTGGGCCATCCGCGACAGGCTGGCCCAGGACAAGTCCAACCTGCAGCCTATCGAGCCCTCAGCCGTAGAATACATTTCTTCCGAAAACGCCTCCCGCATCGCTGCGGCAGGCCATTAACTGCGTTGAGCTGTTCATGATCACGATCACGAAGTCCAGATTTGCCAGAAGAAGCCTCGTCCTGTGCGGCCTGGCGGGCGCGGCGGTCATCTGGCTGATGTTGTCGCTGGTCAATCTTCAGCTGGTTTCCCCCCGAAAAACGAGCGGCGTTTCCAGCGGCGGCATTATTGAACGGGAGGTTCTTTTGCCTCAGCGCGGCCGCATAATGGATGCCAATGAGGAAATCCTCACCAGCAACATGCAGAGTTCCGAGCTGATTGCGGACGGCTATCATCTGAACGACCCCAAGACCATCAGCTGGGCTCTGGCCTATTCCAAGGCCGTTCATTCCCCGTTCTGGGAGAAAGCCGCAACGGATAAGGAAAAGGAAAAGCTCGTTTCCGGCTTCCGCAGCAAGATTCTGGGCCAGGCCGCCAGCAAAAAGGACGGCAGCAAGGAACATAATCTGGCGAAAATCCTGCTGGAAGAGCCTGAAGACGGACCGGAAGGGGTGGATATGGCCAGGAAAAAGCTGGAAGAGCTTTATGAGCCGGAGATGGTGAAAGAATACGTGCAGGCGCACCTGGAATACGCCGCCAAAGTGATTGCCCCTTTCCTGCCGGACATGAGCGTGCAGGACATCATCAACACGGTGGAAAAAGACGGGGCGATTCCCAAAAAGCGCATCGTCATTGCCAAAAACCTGTCCGAGGAAAAAGCGGAACTGCTGCGGCAGGCTATCCAAAACGCCCGAGTCCAGGGGTTCCGTTTTGAGACCTCCTCCAAACGCGTCTATTCCGTGCCGGAATGCATGGTGCATATTCTGGGCTACATCGCCCAGACGAAGGACAGCGGCCCCCGGCCCGTAGCCCTTTCCGGCCTTGAAAAGCAGCTGGACGACCAGCTGCTGGGCCACAACGGCATCAGGGAATACCGGAAAGACAGCCGCGGGCGCATCATTCCCTCCGCGGATTCCCGCTTCAAGGATGCCGTGGACGGGCTGAACGTTCGCCTGACGGTAAACATGGAATACCAGACGATCGTGGAGGAGGAGCTGGACGCCGCCATCTCTTTTTACACGGACCAGACCCACAAACCCCGCGGCTGCATTATTGTGGTGGAACCCAAGACCGGCAGCATTCTGGCGATGGCCAGCCGGCCCCACTATAATTTAAATACGCGCGAGGGCCTTCAGGAAGGCGCCTACCATTTCGCCGTGCAGTCCCTGTACGAACCCGGCTCCACCTTTAAAATAGTTTCCGTCACATCCGCCGTGGACAGCGGAAAGGCCACGTTCGACACCATGATCAACTGCACCCCCTATCCGGTGCCCGGTTCCCGCCCCGTCACGGATGCCCCCCGTTCCTATGGCGGTCTGACCGTAGCGGGCGTGCTGAAAAAATCCAGCAACCCGGGAGCCTTCCGCATTGCGCTGAAATCGGGCTGGCCCACGTATAAAAAATACTTTGACCTGTACGGATTTTCCTCCAAAACGGGTATCGACCTGCCGGGGGAAACCAACAGCCAGTGCCAGGACGGCAGCAATTTTGTCAACTTTTCCCGCATCAGCTTCGGCTACTCCCTGATGGTGTCCCCCCTGCAGGTCGCCATGGCTTATGCCGCCATAGCCAATGACGGCGTGCGCATGCGCCCCCGGCTGGTTGACGGCATTTATGTGGATGACAAGAACTTCCAGCCTTCCCCCCCCGTGGAGGTATGCCGGGTCATGAGCGTCAAGACGGCCCGGGACCTTCGGAACGCCCTGTTCCACGTTACGGATCTGGACGGGACCGCCAAAAGAGCTCGGATTGAAGGCTATAACGTGGGAGGCAAAACCGGAACCGCCCACAAGGTGAAGCCTACAGGCGGCTATTTTGAAAACCGCTACACCGTCTCCTTTGTAGGAATGCTCCCGGTGGAGGACCCGGCCTTCGTCTGCCTTGTCGTCATTGACGACCCCACTTCCAAGCATTGCCATCCCGGAGGCGGAACCGTATGCGCCCCGGTTTTCCAGAAGCTGGCCACCCGTCTGGCGGCCGCCATGAACATACCCAAGAATGCCCCTTCCGCGGAGGCAAATAAAAAAGCCTCCCGTGCCCAGGCCTCTTCCACCCCATCCAAACCGCCGCGCAGATAATCCCGTCATGAAGCTACTTACCTTACTCAAAGACCTTCCCTCCCATACGCTCACCGGCTCCCCCCAGGTGAAAATTTCACATCTGGAGTGCGACAGCCGGCGCATTCTGCCCGGTTCCTGCTACATTGCCCTGAAGGGGACCCGGGCGGATGGCCATGAATTCATCCCGGAGGCCATTCGCCGCGGAGCATGCGCCGTCGTCGCGGAAATGCCCTGCACGCAGGAAGCCAGGGAGGCCGGAGTCAGCTGGGTGGAGGTGAACGATTCCCGCCTGGCCGTCAGCCTGATGGGCGCGGCCTGGAACGGACGCCCTTCCCGCCACATGACCATGATCGGCGTGACGGGGACGAACGGAAAAACTACGACGGCCTACATCGCCCATTCCCTGCTCAAGCAGTCCTGGCTGCGCGCCGGATTGATCGGCACCATCGCCTATGACAACGGAGAGGAAATCACTCCTTCCACCCATACCACGCCCGGACCGCTGGAACTGGAACACCTGCTGAAGGAAATGTATGAAAACGGCTGCCGCGGCGTCTCCATGGAGGTCTCTTCCCACGCGCTGGACCAGGAACGCGTGGCCGGCATCAATTTCAACGTGGGCATTTTCACCAATCTGACCCAGGACCACTTGGACTACCACCACACTATGGAGAATTATTTCCAAGCCAAGGCGAAATTGTTCGAACAGATGGCGCAGGACACCAGATCCCGGCGAAAACCCGTGGCCGTCATCAACATCGACGACGCTTACGGCCGCCGGCTGGCGGAAATGTTCTCCGGCCGCATGACCGTAAAGACCTACGGGTCCGCCCTGGGGGCGGATTTCCGCATGCTGGTGCACCACGCCACCGCCAAAGGCAGCGAGTACGAATTGGAATACAAGGGGAAAAGCTACCTGGTCCGTGTCCCCCTGATCGGCAAGTTCAACATGTACAACAGCCTGGCCGCGCTGGCCGCCGTCATTTGCGCCGGCATCCCCGTGCGGGACGCCATTGCGAACCTTCAGAATATTCCGCAGGTCCCCGGCAGGCTGGAACTATTCACCCACCCCGGAGGCGCCCAAATCTTCATTGACTATGCCCACACGCCGGACGCCCTGGAAAACGTCTGCAAGACGCTCAAGGAACTGTGCTCCCGCCGCCTGATTACCGTGTTCGGCTGCGGCGGGGACCGGGACAGGGGAAAACGTCCCCTGATGGGGGCCGCAGCCGCACGCCTGTCAGACGCCTGCATCGTCACCTCCGACAATCCCAGAAGCGAGGAACCCCTCTCCATCATCAGCCAGATTGCGGCGGGAATGCCGGAAGGCAGATACGCCATCATTCCGGACCGGGCCAGAGCCATTGCCACGGCCATCGACCAGGCCCGTCTGGGGGACATCGTCCTCATTGCGGGCAAGGGCCATGAAAATTACCAGGAACTTTCCACCGGCCGCATTGATTTCAGCGACGCCAAGGAAGTGCGCCGCAACATGTTCATCAAGGAACGGGAAGAATTCCCCCAGGCATAACACGTTATTCCATCTTTCTTTCATGATTTCCCTCACGGCGCACGGCATCTGCAACATCATCGGCGGAAAACTGGTCAGTGGCCCCTTTGACAGGGTCGCTTCCGGCGGCGTGTGCACGGACAGCCGCCATTTGCCGCCCCATGCCGTTTTCTTCGCGCTGGGGGGAGAAAAATTTGACGGCAACCTGTTTGCCCCGGAGGCATCCCGTACCGCGGCCGCCGCCGTCGTCAGCCGTGTGGAGGAAGGCATGGCCCCCTCATGCGCCGTCATTCTGGTGGAAGACACGCTGGAAGCCCTTCAGAGGCTGGCCGCCTGGTGGCGTTCAGAGCTTACCCTCACCGTCATCGGCCTGACCGGCTCCAACGGAAAAACCTCTACCAAGGATCTGACGGCCTCCGTTCTTTCACAGGGGCTCCGCACCATCGCCACGCAGGGCAACCTGAACAACCACATCGGCGTCCCCCTCAGCATCCTCCGGGCCGCCCCGTCCGACGAAGCCGCCGTATGGGAAATGGGCATGAACCACTCCGGGGAACTGGCTCCCCTGTGTGAAATGACGCGCCCGAAAATCGGCATCATCACCAGCATCGGCACCTCCCATATGGAATACCTGGGCTCCCGGGAAAACATCGCCCGGGAAAAATGCACGTTGGCACACTGCCTGCCGGAAGACGGCTTCATGATTTTTCCGGCGGACTGCGATTATGCGGATATGATCCGTCAATCCACCCGCGCCGCCTGTATTGACTGCGGCATTGGCGCCGGAACCGTTCGCGCGGAAAATCCCGTCTCTACCGAGAACGGAACACGCTTCATCCTTTCCATCCCGGATTTCTGCCGGGAAGAGGTGGAATTGCCCGTCCACGGCCGGCACATGGTAACCAACGCGCTTCTGGCCGCCGCCGCCGGCTGGGTGGCAGGTCTTGCGAAAGAGCAAATCGCCTCCGGTCTCACCCAGGCGCGGCTTACGGGCGGAAGGCTTCACTGCTCCCGGATCAACGGCATTCTGGTAGTGGATGACACCTACAACGCCAACCCGGATTCCATGCAGGCCGCCCTGCGCACCTTAGCAGAGCTTTCCTGCGCCGGCAGACGCTTTGCGGTGCTGGGCAGAATGGGGGAACTGGGCGTGTTTTCCGAGGAAGGGCATGTTCTGGTGGGCCGCACGGCGGAAGAACTCCGTCTTGACTGCGTCGTCAGCGTGGGAACGGACGCCGCCCGGATTACGGACGCTATTTCTCCCAATTCATTCACTCAACGCCTGAACTTCAGCTCCGCGGAAGAAGCGGCCGAATGGCTCCGTAGCCATACGGCGCCGGGAGACATCGTCCTTTTCAAAGGTCTTGCCCGGATGGAGCAAGTCATGAACCTTACCTTTCCGCCACAGTAAATTGTATGCATTCCCTCATTGAACAGTTCAGCCCCTCAGGGGCATTTGCAGGACCGGCAGGGAGAGCCCTCCTGGCCTGCCTGGTTTCCTTTGCCCTGACGATGATCTTCGCCCCGCGGGTCATCCGGGAGCTGATTTCCCTGAAAATCGGCCAGCCCATCAGGACGGCGGAGGAAGTGCACAAGCTGGCGGAACTCCACGGAGCCAAGGCGGGAACGCCCACCATGGGCGGCGTGCTGATCGTGGGTTCCATGACGGCGGCTACCCTGTTGTGCGCCAGAATGGGCAATCCCTTTATCATTTCCTGCCTGATCGTCACCCTGGCGCTGGGCCTGCTGGGATTCCGGGACGATTACCTGAAGGTGGCGAAAAAAACCTCGGACGGCATTTCCGCACGTAAAAAACTCCTCGTCCAGTTCCTGGCCGGCCTGGCCGGCGTCACCTTCCTGTACCTGTACCCGGAAGGCAGTCCCCGCGTGGAACTTCACGACTACATATCCTCCCTGTTCATTCCATTCTATGGCCAGGTGAACCTGCCATGGTTCGTTTACATTCCTTTCGGCGTCGTGGTGGTCATGTCCGCCTCCAATGCGGTGAACCTGACGGACGGCCTGGACGGCCTTGCCTCCGGCTGCTCCGTCGCCACGGGCATCACTTACGCCATCATTGCCGTCCTCTGCGGAAGCTGGCTGACGGCTGATTCCCTGGATATTCCCTTCCACCCCGGCGCGGGAGAAATCAGCGTCTTCATGATGGCCCTGGTTGGGGCCTGCCTGGGCTTCCTGTGGCACAACTGCTACCCGGCCAGGGTATTTATGGGAGACACCGGTTCCCTGGCCCTGGGCGGCGCGTTCGGCATGGCTGCCGTCTGCACGGCGCAGGAGCTTCTCTTTATCGTCATCGGGGGCGTCTTCGTCATGGAAGCCGTGTCCGTCGTCCTGCAGGTGGGCAGCTACAAGCTGCGCCACGGCAAACGCATCTTCGCCATGGCCCCCATCCACCACCACTTCGAACTCAAAGGCTGGAAGGAAACGCAGGTGATTGCCCGCTTCTGGATGATCAGCCTCCTGCTGGCTTTCCTGGGCCTTTTCCTGATAACCACCGCCTGACAAACCACGAACATGCAGCTCAATAACCTTAACATCGCCGTTCTGGGAGCGGGAAGAAGCGGACGCGCCGCGGCGCGCCTCGCCATGAAGCATGGCGCACGGGTATGCGTGTTTGACGCTTCCGCCTCCATTGGCGGATGGCCGGAAGACATTCCCCTGCATACCGCCGCCACGGAGGAAGACGGACGCGCCTTTCATGCGGATATGGTGGTCATCTCCCCCGGCATTGAGACGGATAGCCCCTTTGTCAAATCCTTTGGACGGGAAGGCGTGGAAACCATCGGTGAAATGGAGCTGGCATGCCGCTTTTACCATGGCCGCATCATCGCCATCACCGGAACCAACGGCAAAACCACCACCACATCCCTGGTGGAAAAGATTTTGCTGCGCGCCGGAAAGACCGCCGTTGCCTGCGGCAATTACGGCGTGCCGGTGGCGGAAATCCTGCTCCGGGATTCCGTGCCGGACGTGCTGGCGCTGGAGGTCAGCTCCTTCCAGTTGGAAACCATCCGCGATTTTCACCCGGATGTGGCCGTATGGCTCAATTTTGCGCCGGACCACATGGACCGCTACAAATCCGTGGAGGATTACCACCGCGCCAAACTCCATATCTTCGACAACCAGACGGAAAAAGACCTGGCCGTCGTTCGCTCCGGGGAACGACTTCCGCACCTGAAAGCCTCCGTACTCACCTTCAGCCCGGAAGATCCGGCGGCTGATCTTTATTACCGCGAACCGTTGATCCTGGAGGGCGGCGCTTCCCTGCTGAACCTGGAAGAGACCGCCCTGAACCAGCGCCATAATGCGGAAAACGCCATGGCCGCCGTCCTGGCATGCCGCCACCTGGGCATTCCCGCAGAAACAGCCGCAGAAGTATTGAAGGATTTCGCGCCCCCCGGCCACCGCTGCGAAACCGTCCGCACACTGGACGGCGTGCTGTGGCTGAACGATTCCAAAGCCACGAATCTGCATGCGCTGGAAACGGCTCTGAAATCACAACATTCCCCCGTCATCCTGATTGCCGGAGGCAAGGACAAGGGGCTGGATTACGTACCCCTGCGGCCCATGCTGAAAGAAAAAGTGCGCGCCTGCGTGGTATTCGGCCAGATTGCGGACCAGCTCCAGCACGCTTTTTCCCCCGCAGTCCCCACGGAAAAAGCCGCAGATGTAGAGGCCTGCGTGGAGAAGGCACGCTCTCTCGCCCGGCAGGGAGACACCGTCCTGTTCTCTCCCGCCACTTCTTCCTTTGACATGTTCACCTGCTATGTTCAGCGCGTCCAGGCCTTCAGGGACGCGGTGAACGCCCTTCCCTCCTTTCCTGACAATTCACCAGAAAACGACCATCATGAAAACGACCAAGACACCTGATCACAATCCGACCGGACGCACCCGTCCGAAACGCAAAATGGGCACCGTACTCCGCGCCAAACTCAGCAAATACCGCGCCCGCGTCTCCGAATTTGAAGATGACGCGCCCAGCAGCACCGTCGTGCGCTGGCTCGTCGTCCTTCTTCTTCTTCACCTTCTCGTCATCGGCGGCG
>OOAM01001423.1_pt1 | contig 15826 bp, 10 predicted proteins | sample 1671131 | NCBI WGS metagenome assembly OOAM01 (sample SAMN06348125, study PRJEB24527) | human gut metagenome | biome: human gut; feature: ankylosing spondylitis patient; material: feces | host: Homo sapiens | place: China | collected 2015-10 | reverse complement strand
TTGATTGTACGAACCATCTGAGATGTGTAGCTGTTCTCGTTATCATACCAAGAAACAACCTGTACCTCGTACAGATCGTCAGAAACCTGGTTAACCATTGTCTGTGTTGCATCGAATAATGAACCAAATCTCATTCCAACGATATCTGAAGATACGATCTCATCCTCGTTGTAACCGAATGACTCGTTAGCTGCTGCCTTCATAGCTGCGTTGATATCCTCTTTTGTAACGCCTGCTTTCTTAACAACTGCTGTAAGGATTGTTGTAGATCCTGTTGGTGTAGGAACACGCTGTGCAGATCCGATTAACTTTCCGTTTAACTCTGGGATAACAAGGCCGATTGCCTTAGCTGCTCCTGTTGAGTTAGGAACGATATTAACTGCTGCTGCACGTGAACGACGAAGGTCTCCCTTTCTCTGTGGTCCGTCAAGAGTCATCTGATCTCCTGTGTAAGCATGGATTGTTACCATGATACCAGACTGGATTGGAGCGTACTTGTTAAGTGCGTCTGCCATTGGTGCTAAACAGTTTGTTGTACAAGAAGCTGCTGAGATGATTGTATCAGAAGCCTTAAGTGTCTCATGGTTTGTATTGTAAACGATTGTAGGAAGGTCGTTTCCTGCTGGTGCAGAGATAACTACCTTACGAGCTCCAGCATTGATATGAGCCTGAGCCTTCTCTTTTGATGTATAGAATCCAGAGCACTCAAGTACAACGTCAACCTTTAACTCTCCCCATGGGCAATTGTTTGCATCTGGGAATGCGTAGATTTTGATTTCCTTACCACAAACTGTGATAGAATCATCGCTTGCAGAAACCTCATCTGCATGCTCGTATTTACCCTGTGATGAATCATACTTTAATAAGTGTGCTAACATTTTTGGGCTTGTTAAGTCGTTGATAGCTACTACCTCGTATCCCTCAGCTCCAAACATCTGTCTGAAAGCAAGACGTCCGATACGACCAAATCCGTTGATTGCTACTCTTACTGCCATTTTAATTCCTCCTAGAATTGTAAAAAGTATTTTTAGGGACATGCCCTAAGATGCTTTTATTATAGCGAATAATTCTCAAAGGTTCAAGTACTTTATTTGTGTTTGTTAAAATTTTCACTAAATATTTTCATTTACACACATTTTTTATCATTCTTCACAATTTTTCTTTTTAGATATTGCACTTTATTATAATCTCGGCTACACTTAATTAATTGCTGTAATTCGCACTTTCCGGCAACCGGCAGCAGACAATTATAAATCATGTAACTTATAAAGTTTTTTAACAACAATACATCAGTTTTACGGAGGTATTTATATGTGGGATCAGCACATGCACTGCATGTTTTCGGGTGACAGCGATGCCGACCCGGTATTGATGATAAAATCAGCAATCAACAAAGGGCTGGACGGCATCTGCTTTACAGACCATCTGGACTATGACTATAAAGAGGAGCCCGGACTTTTCGACCTTGATATAGCAGCATATGAAAAGCGCATCAAAAGACTTGCAATGGTTCTTAAAGAAAAGGGCTGCCCGGTAAATATCCACTGGGGCATTGAAATCGGTTTACAGCCTCATATTACAGACAAAAATAATGAGGTCACCAAAAAATATCCGTTTGACCTCGTGATCGGCTCAAGTCATGTAGTAAACGGCATTGACCCATACTACCCTGCATTTTACAAAGGCAAGACAGAGCATGAAGCCTACACAGAATACTTTGAATCGATACTTGACAATCTGCACAGCGGGGCGGATTTTGATGTGTACGGTCACATCGACTACGTGGTCAGATACGGTCCTGACAAAAATAAATACTATTCATATGAAAAGTATGCCGACATAATTGATGCTATATTAAAGGAAATTATCTCCCAGGGAAAAGGCATCGAGCTCAATACCGCAGGCTTTAAATACGGGCTTGGCCACCCAAATCCGACCGAGTCGGTGTTAAAGCGCTATCACGAGCTTGGCGGGGAAATAATCACAGTCGGAGCCGATGCCCACAAGCCCGAGCATGTCGCATATGATTTTGACAAGGTTTCAAATATCCTCAAGGATGCCGGGTTTATGTACTATACAGTATTTGAAAACCGCGTTCCTGCTTTCATCAAATTATAGCCCAGCCTTAAAGGCTTACGTTGTCATTCTATTTAACTATTAAACCTCACATACATTCGCAAATGTCAAAAATAGGAGCCACCTGATCTACATTTTACATCAAGTGGCTCCTAAAGCATTGGTTCCGTAAGCTTCACTGTATAACCTCCAAGTTCCGCTTTCGCTATATGAATTTATTTTGGCATTTCCATATTGCTTTGCTATAAATCTGATTCTGTTTATGACAGGATTCTTATTCTTTTAGCTTAGCTATGGACCTCTACCCTTCTTCATAAAATCGCTCCTTTTGGTTACATTATCTATGTAAACTCTTATGAGAGATTCTATCTTTCACTTTTAATCTACAAGAACTTTTTCAACGATATTATTTATTTGCTAATATATCTGTGCGATTACTGCTCTTCGGCTCGCCCTACAGATTTAAATATTCCGTTCAATCATCCTTATAGTACTTTGACTTAAATTATGTAATCCCCATTGGACTGTACCTCCTGTGTTTTATTTTTGTTCCTTTCGTATCTCTTTTTGTTGATTTAAGATTACACTAATTTCACCTATTTGTCAATATGTTTTTGACAATTTTTATTTTTATTTTAAATTGTCTGATATTTTATATATTTTTTGTTTTGTTTACACATTTCTTGCAATTTAATCACATGATTAAAAGGGGGGGCAAAATACCTTTGCCCCCTCATGCCGTCATTTATCATTTATCATTCTTCATCCTGTAATCAATACACCTGTTCAGGTAATCGACATAATCCGGATTCTTGCACATGCCCTTGCCTGCCACATCGGAAATCTTTGCCACATCCATGCCGTTACACTTGGTGGTCTTCATAACTATGTTGAGTGCTTCCTCATCAGTGTCGTTACTGATAAAGGTTCCTATACCGAATGCAACCTTTGCCCTATCCTTGAAATAATCATACAATGCAGTCGCACGCTCGAAATCCAGACTGTCGCTGAACAAAAGTGTCTTTGTCCTTGGATTGATCCCCAGACTGTTGTAGTGGGCTATCATCTTGTCTCCCCACTCGTACGGATCTCCGCTATCATGACGCACTCCCGAAAAAAGTGTCGCATAGGTGAGCTGAAAATCACGCAGGAAGCAGTCTGTTGTTATGGTGTCAGTAAGCGCAATACCGTTTAATATACCATACTCCTTAACCCATGCATCGAGTGCGTACCAGTTTGAATATGCCGGATTATGCTTGTGATTGCCCTGTCCTGTACACATAATCCACTCATGAGCCATTGTTCCCACCGGCTTTAAATTGAATTTCTTCGCAAGATATACGTTTGATGTACCAATAAAGTGTGAATCTGCAGGCAGCTCAACCTCTGCGATTGCCTTTACAGCCATCTCCTGCGCCTCGGCAGACAGACGGCGTCTTAGTCCAAATTCACTGAAATCGCTAAGCCTGTAGGTATCCTCCTCGAGCAGACGCACCTTCTCATCAAGCCTGCGCTTAAACTGCTTAAGCAGCACATCATAATCATATGCCATACGGAAGTACACTTCATTTACAATTGCAAGCACCGGAATCTCATACATCGTAGTATTAAGCCACGTGCCGGCTGCATCGATTGCCAGCCCACACGGTGCATCTGTTGTGATGGTAAACTCCTCATATCTTGGCTGCCAGAGTCTTAAAAAATCAACATATGTGCCTTTTATCCAGGTGATGTTATCAAGATATTCAAGCTCCTCCTCCGTAAAACGAAGCTGACAGAATGCCTGCACCTGTTCCTTTATCTCCTCGACCATCTCATCTGTAAAATGCACGTCTTTATTTCGGCATTTGAAGGTCCATGTCGTTTTATAGCTTGTGAACTGATGGAAAATCGTTTGTCCCATGCTGAATTTATACATATCAGTCTCAAGAAGGCTGTTTATTATTTGTGGCAATCTCATCTGTTTTATGTCCTCTTTTCTTTCAAACCATTTGCTACCGGTAATTTTAGTCTTGATTTTACCACTGCGACTATCAAATATCAAGCAGACACACGTGTTTAATTACCTTCAATTTATTTTCTTTTCCGTCAGCATATTCACTGGTTCCAAAATAAAAACTCCCATGAAAGCCACTAACCGTGACCTCCATGGAAGCTTAATTGTTTATATTGCAGAGATAATAACCCAATAAATATATAAGATATTGTAATTATTCAGTTATGAATTATTTAAAGTATTTCACACCGCTCTCGAATATCTTCATATCCTGCTCGCCGTAGATATTGATTGCTACAGACTCGCCACGGCGCTCTGAATGAGCCATCTTGCCGAGGATTCTTCCATCAGGAGATGTGATACCCTCGATAGACATGTATGAGCCATTTACGTTCCACTCCTCATCCATTGATACATTTCCGTCCAGATCAACATACTGTGTGGCAACCTGTCCGTTTTCAAATAGCTTATCAAGCCACTCCTTCGGTGCTACGAAACGTCCCTCGCCATGTGATGCCGGGTTGCAGTAGGTCTGACCAAGCTTAGCCTGCGCAAGCCATGGGCTCTTGTTTGAAACAACCTTTGTATATACCATCTTTGAGATATGGCGGTTGATTGTATTGTATGTGAGTGTAGGTGACTGTGCATCCTGCTGTCTGATCTCTCCATATGGTACAAGTCCAAGCTTGATAAGTGCCTGGAAACCGTTACAGATACCAAGTGCAAGTCCGTCCCTCTCATTGATGAGCTTTTCAACAGCCTCTGTCATCTTCGCATTTCTAAATGCTGTTGCAAAGAATTTAGCTGATCCCTCAGGCTCATCTCCTGCTGAGAATCCGCCAGGGAACATGATAATCTGTGATTTGTCAATTGCCTTTACAAACTCATCAACCGAATCACGGATATCCTCTGCTGTGAGGTTCTTGAATACCTTTACGATTGTGTCAGCGCCTGCTCTTTCAAATGCCTTAGCACTATCGTACTCACAGTTTGTTCCAGGGAATACCGGAATAAATACTGTAGGCTTAGCCACTTTATTCTTGCATACATAGATATTCTTTGCATCGTAAAGACCGCTATTTACCTTGCTTGTATCGTCTGTTGCCTTTGTATGGAAAACGCCCTCAAGCTTTGCTGTCCATACCTTGACAGCCTCCTCAACAGGAAGCACCATATCGTCACACTCGATAGTCTGCTTATCGTTTACATAGCCGACTACAGAGGCTGCATCTGAAATACCTGCTGCATCAATTACCTCTCTGACCTTTGAAAGTGCATCAACAGGAACCTCAGCTACGATATTACCAAAGCCAGGTGCAAAGAGTGTATCGCTTGTCACCTCATCCTCGATTGTTACACCAAGCTTGTTACCAAATGCCATCTTGGATACGGCTGCTGCGAGTCCTTTTCCGTCAAGCGCATATGCTGAAACGATTGCGCCATCCTGGATAAGATTTCTGATTGCTGTATAAAGTGTCATGACATGATCATATTTTGGAAGATCAAACTCATCCTTATCTATTGTAAAGAGAACAAGCTGGTTGCCCTCCTTCTTGAGCTCAGGTGTGATGATATCCTTTTCCTTTGCCACATCCACTGCAAATGATACGAGTGTAGGCGGTACATCAATATCATTGAAGGTACCTGACATGGAATCCTTTCCACCGATTGAAGGAAGTCCGAAGCCAATCTGAGCATCATATGCTCCGAGGAGTGCTGCAAACGGCTGGCTCCAGCGCTTTGGATCCTCATTCATTCTGCGGAAGTACTCCTGATATGTCATACGGATTTTGCTGTAATCTCCGCCTGCTGCAACGATTCTTGAGATAGACTCAAGCACTGCATATATAGATCCGTGGTATGGGCTCCATGATGAAAGATATGGGTCGAAGCCGTAAGCCATCATTGTTACTGTATCACATTTGCCCTTTAATACAGGAAGCTTTGCAACCATTGACTGTGTCTCTGTGAGCTGGTAACGTCCACCATATGGCATATATACACTGCCTGCTCCGATAGAGCCGTCGAACATCTCAACAAGTCCCTTCTGTGAGCATACGTTAAGGTCTTCAAGCTCTGCCTCCCAGGCACCCTTCATATCTCCTGCCTCAACCATCCTGGCTACAGCAGGTGTGCTGATTTTGTCCAGATAATTGTCACTCTCGCAAGGCATCTCAACCTCAACATCTGTCTCCTGGTGAGCTCCGTTTGTATCAAGGAATACACGAGAGATATTTACTACCTCTTTGCCTCTCCACTCAAGCACAAGTCTTGGATCCTCTGTAACTACCGCAACCTCTGTTGCCTCGAGATTTTCCTCCTTTGCGTATGCAAGGAACTGCTCAACATCAGAAGGCGCAACTACAACTGCCATACGCTCCTGTGACTCTGAGATAGCAATCTCTGTTCCGTCAAGACCTGCGTATTTCTTTGGCACTTTGTCAAGCTCTATGCGAAGTCCGTCAGCAAGCTCTCCGATAGCAACAGAAACTCCGCCGGCACCGAAATCGTTACATTTCTTGATGATATGGCTGACCTCTTCTCTTCTGAAAAGTCTCTGAAGCTTTCTCTCTGTAGGTGCATTACCCTTTTGTACCTCAGCTCCGCATACTGATGTAGACTTTGTATTGTGTGCCTTTGATGAACCTGTAGCACCACCGATTCCGTCACGTCCTGTGCGTCCTCCGAGGAGAATGATTTTATCTCCCGGATCTGAGTTAAGTCTCTGGACAGCACGTCTTGGAGCCGCACCAATAACTGCACCGATCTCCATACGCTTTGCAACATAATTTGGATGGTAAACCTCCTTGACATAACCTGTTGCAAGTCCGATCTGGTTTCCATATGAGCTGTATCCGTGAGCTGCTTCTCTGACAAGCTTCTTCTGTGGAAGTTTTCCTTCAATTGTCTGTGAAACCGGTACTGTAGGATCTGCTGCACCTGTTACACGCATTGCCTGATATACATATGTACGTCCTGAGAGAGGATCTCGGATTGCTCCGCCAAGGCATGTAGCAGCGCCACCAAAAGGCTCAATCTCTGTAGGATGGTTGTGTGTCTCGTTCTTGAAGTTTACAAGCCACTCCTCTGTCTTTCCGTCCACCTCAACAGGTACCACGATAGAGCATGCGTTGATCTCATCAGACTCTTCCTGATCATCAAGCTTGCCCTCTGCCTTTAATCTCTTCATGGCAAGAAGTGCAAGATCCATCAGGCAGACAAATTTGTCATTTCTGTCCTTGTAGATATTTGAAAATGTATTGAGATAATCCTTGTAGGTATTTTCAATCGGTGTGCGGTAGAAGCCATCGTCAAACTTGACATTCTTAAGCTCTGTAGAGAATGTTGTATGACGGCAGTGATCTGACCAGTATGTATCGAGCACACGGATTTCTGTCATTGAAGGATCACGCTTTTCCTCATTCTTAAAATAATTCTGGATATGAAGAAAATCCTTGAATGTCATGGCAAGGTTCAATGATAAATAAAGCTCCTTCAGCTTGTCCTCTGCCATATCCTTGAAACCGTCAAATATGATGACATCAGCAGGGTCATCAAACTCCTGCACAAGTGTCTTAGGCTTTTCCATGCCGATAGCACGCGAATCAACAGGGTTGATGCAGTGCTTCTTAATAGCAGCAAACTGCTCATCTGTGATAGCCCCCTCAATCACATATGTGATAGCACTTCTGATAATCGGCTCCTCATTCTCATTGAGAAGCTTCACACACTGCTCGGCTGAATCTGCTCTCTGGTCAAACTGTCCCGGTAAAAACTCTACAGTAAATACTTTTGCATCACCATAGTCAAATGTCTCCTCATAGATATCATCAACAGGTGGCTCTGAGAAAACTGTATACAAGGCTTTCTTGTATGTCTCCTCTGATATATTTTCCACATCATATCTGATTAATACACGTACTGCCTCCACAGTTGTGATTCCCAGATAATGCTTAATCTCATGCTTTAATTCCTTTGCCTTTACCGCAAAGTCAGGTTTTTTCTCTACATATACACGACGTACGTTACTCATATGTTCTCCTTTCAATTCGAGAGTATGTAACCAATTATTCGTTACCGTCCGGCTTTTTGCACAATCGGACTTTAAAACTATGGTTGTAGTATAACACTTTAGTTATGATAAGTATAATTAATATATTTAATTTGTTTTATAAGTTGCGTTAATTATAGTTTTCTTATATAATGATATAAGGGTCAAAAGGTATTTTGCCCCTCATTGATAAAAACAGATGCAAATAACCATATATTTATACGGAGGATAACAAAATGGATATAAATTATGAGCTTTACAAGGTCTTTTACTACGTGGCAACGTCCCTGAGCTTCTCTGAAGCCAGCAAGAAGCTGTTTATTTCACAGTCCGCGGTAAGCCAGTCTATTAAGACTCTCGAAAAGAAGCTGGGACAGACTCTTTTCATCAGAAGCACAAAGAAGGTACAGCTCACCGCAGCCGGTGCCCTGCTTTTAAAGCACATTGAGCCTGCCATGAATCTTATTGCCCGCGGTGAAAGCCAGCTTTTAGACTCAGGCACACTTGGACTTGGCCAGCTTCACATCGGCGCAAGCGATACCATATGCCGTTATCTGCTGGTTCCTTACTTAAAGCAGTTCCATCAGAGGTTCCCGAATGTGCCTATCAAGGTCACAAATGCCACATCTATCCAGTGTGTGGAGCTTTTGGAGCAAAGGAAGGTTGACCTGATTGTCACGAATTTTCCAAATTCGCACCTCAATCACTCATACAGACAGAAAACCATATGCAACTTTTCCGATGTTTTTGTGGCAAATCCCAATTATTTCAAGCTTCGCAAGCAGGAGATAGCTTTTTCCGAGCTCAATAAATATCCTATCATGATGCTCGACCGAAACAGCACCACCAGTGAATTCCTGCATAATCTGTTTTTACAGCACCAGCTTGACCTGATTCCGGAAATTGAGCTAAGCAGTAACGATCTGCTCATAGACCTGGCCAAAATCGGACTGGGTATAGCATTCGTGCCTGACTACTGCATCAACCATGAGAATAAGGAGCTTTTCGTGCTGAAGACAAAAGAAAAGATGCCTCCACGCCAGATTGTTGTATCTGTAAACACTACAATGCCCGTGTCAGCATCCACTGAAGAATTTTTAAATCTGCTCCCAGAAGTCGGCAACTAGTTTTCCGACATTTGCTATATTGCATGGCTTTCTGTCACTCCACTCGCGTGGATAGAGCAAATCATATTCTCTCTGCCAGAATCTCTCATCTAATAGCAAAATGACACCTGTGTCCTCCGTCGTCCTGATTACTCTTCCGGCCGCCTGGAGGACTTTATTTATGCCCGGATACCTGAAAGCATAGTCAAAGCCACAGCCGTTTTCGGCATCGTAATAATCCTTTAATATAGTTCTCTCATTGCTGATCTGCGGAAGTCCCGTTCCGACAACAATAGCACCTATCAGTCTGTCGTTTTTCAAATCAATGCCCTCACCGAATATGCCTCCCATGATACCAAATGCCACAAGTGTTCTGTCCGATTCCTCACTAAACCTGTCCAGAAATTCCTCCCTTTCAGCCTCTGACATATTATTTTTCTGCAGCATAAGCTCTGTTTCGTCTGCATATTTTTCACAGTAAATATCTGCCACATCATTCATCATCTTATATGACGGAAAGAAAACCATATAGTTTCCAGTCTTTTGCGTGACAACAGCATTAATATACCCTGCAATCCGCTCATACTCACTCCTTGAGCGCCTCGTGTACCTCGTGCTCACATCGGTTGCCATCGCAAGCAGCCTCTTTTTGCTATCAAAAGTGCTGTCAGCATATATGGCATAGTTGTCTTTTTTTGTGCTTAGCAGGCTCTTGTAATAGTTTACAGGCAAAAACGTCGCCGAAAAAAACACAGCCGACTTGCCCTTATCCAGCCTCTTTTGTATATTAAGCGACGGGTCCACACAAAAAAGCTTTAGCATGAACCTGCCATCAGCCTCAAGCTCGGAATACATCACGTAGTGCTCATCCACCAGATCATAGATGTTCAGGAAATTCCGAAGCTCAAAATAAAAATCCATAACATCCCTTTTCCCCGGAAACTCATTAGCCTTCTGCAAAAACTCATCCAGAAGTGTCATAAGCCTCATAAAGGAAAATACCATATTGCCAAATGTATCATATACCGTGTAATTCTCACACTCACGCTTCATCCCAAGCAGTATCTTATTGCACTTTTCAAGCGCTTTCTCAATGGAACGGCTGTGCTCCTTCATAATGCGCTTCACAGTAAGGAAATCCTCCTTATAAATCTGAGCGCTATACATCTGCCTGCTTCTTTCGACCATATTGTGAGCCTCATCAATGAGAAAAATATAATCTCCCTTTATCCCTTCCTGAAAAAATCTCTTAAGATAAACATTCGGGTCAAACACATAGTTGTAATCGCAGATGACATTATCACACCAGCTAGCCGTATCAAGACAAAGCTCAAACGGACAAACGGTATACCTATCCGCCTGTGATAAAATATCATCCCTCTCAATCATTTCACATCTGTGAAGCAGGTCAAAAACCGCATCATTTACTCTGTCAAAATGCCCCTTTGCATACGGACAGGTTACCGGATTGCATTCCATCTCATCACACGGACATAGCTTTTCCTTTGCCGTTATCTGAATAGTTTTTGCCCTGTAACCATTTTTTTCAAGCAGCGCAAACGTTTCCTTTGCGACTGTTGCGGTGATTGTCTTCGCTGTCAGGTAAAAGATTCTGTCTGCCAGCTCCTCACCAACCGCCTTCACTGCCGGAAAAATAGTAGAGATAGTCTTTCCCACACCGGTCGGAGCCTGCATAAAAAGAAGCTTCTGACGCATAATTGTCCTGTAGACATCCGAAACAAGCTTTTTCTGCCCCGGTCTGTACTCATATGGAAAATCGAGTTCTTTGATTGAAGCCTGTCTTTGATTTTTCATTTCACACTGAAACGTTGCCCATTTGCCATACTCTTCCATCAGGTCATCAAACCATTTTTTTATCTCTTCAAATGAGAACTCCTCGCGAAAATACTTAGTCTGCTCCGTTTCCAGATTGCAGTAGGTCATCTGAATGCCTATCGTTTCCATATTATTTTGCAGAGCAAAAATATATGCATAGCACATAGCCTGCGCACGGTGCACAAAAACCGGCTTTTCAAACAGCTCAACCCTTCTGTACATTCCCTTAATCTCATCGACAAAACACTTTCCATCCTCCGTAAAGATGCCATCTGCCCTGCCCTCGACAGTCAGCTCATACAAATCACCTTCAACAACAAGTGAAAGCGGCACCTCTGCCTGATACTCCTTTCCCATGCTGCCCTGGATTTTCCTGTGAATGCGTGTTCCCTCCATCATGGCATCGGCACTCATAGCTCTGGATGACCGGTTGTCTATGTCACCCTCCCTGAAAATAAATTCCACAAGGTTTCTGACCGAAATATGTAATTGTGTTTTCTTTTCACTATAGTTATTTCCAGCTTCTGTCATGTACTCTCCCTGCATATTCCGGATTATGTTACCGGTTTTGTGTTCCGGCAATAGTTTCAGTCTAACTCCAGATATTTTTAATACACTGAACATAAAAAAGGGAGAGCTCCAAGAAGAAACTCTCCCAAAGGATCTTATTCAATTGTTTTACGCTACAGTGAATTTATCAACCACATTATCAAATGCCTGGTCATCGCCCATATAGCAGACCTTAAAGTCATTGTTTATACCAATTCCAATCACTCCAAGAAGTGATTTCGCATCAATAAGAATCTGTCTATATTTGAGATCAATGTCAAAATCGCACTTAGAAGCAGCCCCAACAAATTCCTGAACATCATCCAATGTGTTAAGTCTGATTACTGTTTCCTTATTGTACATAGTTAACACCACCTTTATAATCTAAAACATAGTGCTTTCGCACATGCCAATCAATTGTTGCGCCTATTATAACATCTGATATTCATTTGTCAAAAAAATCATAATCCGTCATTTTCCGTCAATTCATGTCATTTTTTTTAATAAATATCTTTTGCGTAACCGATTTTTCACTATATTTTCATGCATGTTTTTTTTAAAAAACAATATAACTGTGAAATTCTTATAAAAATGGTACGATATTTAATTAATTTAAATTCATTTTTTACAATTTTTCATTTATAAAACTTTATTCTCGTAATTCTTTAACGCATCTATATATATTTCACCGAGCTTGCTAAGCTTCGTGCCCTTGTGCTTGATATAGCCTATATGCATTTTTTCACTTTCCTTAAGTGGAATTGCCGCATAGTCATCACCGTTTAAATCCTCAGAAATAATACCTGAGCACAGTGTAAATCCGTTGAGCCCCACCATGAGATTGAGCATTGTGGCTCTGTCATCAGCCTTTATGACACGCTTGTACTCATACGTGCTCATCATCTCCTCAGCATAATAAAAGGAATTGTTCACGCCCTGTTCAAAGGTCAGACACGGGTACTCCTGCAAATCATCAAGTGTAATCTCTTTTTGGCCGGCAAGCGGATGTTTTTTCCAGAGATACACATATGTATTGCATGTGAAGAGCTCTTTAAACTCGATGTCACATTCCTTAAAAAGCTTTCTTAAAACCTTTTCATTGAAATCACTTAAATAAAGAACTCCAATCTCACTCTTTAAGTTCTTTACGTTGTCTATTACCTCTTTCGTCTTTGTCTCGTGGACAGCAAACTCGTACTCATCCATGCCCACCTCTTTAGCAAGCTGTACAAAGGCCTTTACCGCAAATGAATAGTGCTGCATGGAAACCGAGAATTTCTTTTTGGACTCCACATTCAGATACCGGTTCTCAAGCAGATGATACTGCTCCACAACCTGTTTGGCGTATCCTAAAAACTCCTCACCCTCCGCTGTGACTGTAATTCCACGGTTATTTCTCATGAATACCGTGATTCCAAGCTCCTCCTCCACCTCTCGTACTGTGGCGGACAGATTGGGCTGTGAAACAAAAAGCTTCTTTGCCGCCTCGTTCATGGAATTGGATTCTGCAATTGTAAGTACCTGTCTGAGTTGTTGAAGTGTCATTTTCTCTCCATCTTAAATAAAATTGTGTATAAACGACGCCCTGTGTATCGGTGATGGTCCTATCTCCTTTAGTGCCTTGATATGCTCTGCCGAGCCATAGCCCTTGTTTGATGCAAATCCATAGCCGGGATATATTCTATCATACTCAACCATCATCCGATCCCTTGTGACCTTAGCCACAATACTGGCTGCCCCTATTGATATGCTTTTGGCATCTCCCTTTATAATCGGAACCTGCTTTATATCCACCCCCGGGATTGTGACTGCATCGTTAAGTGTCAAATCCGGTGCCGGATCAAGCTTTTTAATCGCCTGTCTCATCGCCTCATATGTAGCCTGCAGTATATTTATCTCATCTATCCGCTCGTGCGATGCCATACCTATTCCTACAGAAACCGCCTTTTCCATTATGACATCGTAAAGCTCATCACGCTTTGCAGCCGTAAGCTTCTTTGAATCATTGATATATAAAATATCACAGTCCTTTGGCAGAATAACTGCACATGCCACAACCGGACCTGCAAGCGGTCCGCGTCCCACCTCATCTATGCCGCAAATATGAGCATATGATGCGTACTCACGCTCATATTTCTTGAGACCTTCTGTGCGGATAAGCTCCTTCTCATACTTGTCCAGACGCTTTTTTGCACTATCTACAAGCTTAATCACTCCGCCCCTTTCATCTGAGCCGTATGCCTCAATGAACTGTGTAAGCTGTGAATCTGTGATGCTTTTAAGTTGTTCCTTAATATCGCCTATTTTTTCTGCTGACATATCCTTGTCCTATCGTCTATTCTTCGTAACTGTTCTTCTATATCTTGGGTCTCTCCAAAGTGATATGGCCTAATTTACCGCTTCTGAAATCATCTATGATGAGTGCAGCCGCCTTGCTGTAATCAGGCTCTCCTCCCTTTGAAAGGCATTTTCTGTTGACAGCGACAGCACTTATAAGCTCTATGATATCATTTTCCTCGCTTACCTCGTATCTTTGTGCCAAAAGCCCCGGATACTCTGCTTTTAGAAACTTTACAAGCTCCACGGCAAGCTCATCAACATTTAAAATCTCATCCTTTATCGAACCGATGAGCGCAAGTCTAAGTCCCACTGTCTGATCTTCAAATTTCGGCCACAGTATGCCCGGGGTATCGAGCAGCTCAACACTTTTATTGAGCCTGATCCACTGCTTGCCCTTTGTCACGCCCGGCTTGTTTCCTGTCTTGGCACAGGCTTTTCCGGCGTATGAGTTGATAAATGTGGACTTTCCGACGTTTGGAATACCCACCACCATAGCTCTTACCGGTCTGTTTTTGATACCACGCTTTCGGTCTCTTTCAATCTTTTCCTTGCAGGCCTCCATCACGATATCTGTGATGCTCTTCATGCCTGACTTGCTTCTAGCATCAAGACTGACTACAAAAAAGCCCTTTTCCTTGAAAAATGCACTCCACTCCCTGGTGCGCTCCTTGTCGGCCAGATCTGCCTTGTTCATAAGAATGAGCCTGTATTTGTTTTTTCCAAGCTCATCAATGTCCGGATTACGGCTGGATAGCGGAATTCTTGCATCCACAAGCTCTATAACCAGATCTATTAATTTAATGTCCTCCTGCATCTGACGCTTTGCCTTGGTCATATGCCCAGGGTACCACTGAAAATTCATAATTCACCTGTCCTTTATCTATATATGTTATAACTATTGCTACTTGATGGTTCCAAAGCTTCCAAGGCCTGAAAATCTAAACCATGCCTTGCCGATAATATAGTCTCTCTTTACATTGCCAATATTGGCATAGCGGCTGTCCTCACTGTTGTTTCGATTGTCTCCAAGTACAAAATACTCGTCCTTTTCTAGCTCTATAGGATCTGAGGCAAGCCCTGCATCCTCCATTGAGGCAACGTCTGTTGATTCCTTGTACAGCTCATCATTCACGTACAGTGCGCCGTCTTTTATCTGAACAGTATCTCCCGGCACCGCTACCACTCTCCTGACATAATAATGCGACTTATTATTTCCGTTTGGCAGAAATACTATCACATCTCCTGCCTTTGGCTTTGACATGATATATGCAAACCTGTTCACAAGAATATTATCATCGTTCTCCAATATCTGCTCCATAGCCTGGCCCACTACATTTGTACGTATACCGAAAAATGACACCAGCACATATGCCAGACCTATCACTACAATCAGCTCCACTACCCACGAAACAATTTCCTTGAACAATGGCAGATTAAATTTTCTTCTTTGCCTTCTAAAGCTAAGTCCTGCTCGTCTTCTGGACATCTTACACCTCTTGCTAACTAATATTTTATTGCGTAATCTTAATTATATATTGTTTTCATGTTTGTTGCAAGCTGTAACCCTGAAAACTAAAAAGACCATTCTCATACGATTGCTCGCAGAAAATGGTCTCTTTCGCGTAAAAATATTATTTTACAAGCTCTTTAACCTTAGCAGCTTTTCCGATACGGTCTCTTAAGTAGTAAAGCTTAGCACGACGTACTTTACCTTTACGTACAATCTCAACCTTCTCTACGTTTGGTGAGTGGAGTGGCCATGTCTTCTCAACACCTACACCGTTAGAAAGCTTTCTAACTGTGAATGTTGTACGGTTTGATCCGTTCTGCTTTTTGATTACTGTTCCCTCGAATACCTGGATACGCTCACGG
>OOAM01001417.1_pt1 | contig 15873 bp, 10 predicted proteins | sample 1671131 | NCBI WGS metagenome assembly OOAM01 (sample SAMN06348125, study PRJEB24527) | human gut metagenome | biome: human gut; feature: ankylosing spondylitis patient; material: feces | host: Homo sapiens | place: China | collected 2015-10 | reverse complement strand
CTCTTTCCCTACACGACGCTCTTCCGATCTATCGGGCATCAGGTCGGCTCCGTTTGGGGTAAAGGGCCGACCATCGTCTTTACCCGAGCAAAGAAAACGTAAAAACTGTTTTTAGCATCCATTGCATACGTTCGAGGATTGAGGCATGTCCATCTTTCCGAAATCAATATCCCCTCAAGGTCGCTCTCTTTTGAAACGGAATACCATTACCATTTCAAAACGGGTATTCCCTTAATTATACAAAAACAGCGTACTGTATCCCGCTGTCCGGGCATCACATCCGCTCCCGCAGGCGACCGTACTTTTGCATGGTTCTACGAATCCGCAACAACGAAAAAGACACCTCCATTCACAGCAAAAACAGTGAACAGGGATTCGATAAAGTCGAAAAGTTTAGGGATGAGAGGAGGGGGATATATCCTCCCCACCACCCAAGGAGCTCCCATGAATCCACTCAAATCCCTGCGGCAGCGGTACGTGGAGCTGTCGGAACCGTACCGGCTGCTGCTGCAGCTCAAGGCCGTAACGGGCGGGTTCTCGCGTTCGCTTCTGCAGGAATGCCTGCGCGAGGCGGGTGTCCAGCCGCCGCGCGGGCAGGTCTGGAACGCCGGGGACATCAGAACCGCACTCCACACGCTGCGCCAGATGGGGCTCACCGACGACAGGGACCGCGTCGTTGCGGAATTCGAGCATGATCTCTGTATAGAGGGCCTGCAACGCATGGCCCCGGCGGTGCGGAAGGTGCTGGAACGGGGGGCGGGCATCCATACCGCCGCCTTGAGGCTGCGCCTTGCCGTATATGAACGGGATCTCAAGGCCTATGAAAGGGCCCGGCTTGACGCACAAGCGATGGAGGAAGGCGGCAACCATCCCTTCGCCGGGCAGTTTGCCGATGCCCCCACCGATCCGGGCTGGCTGGCCGCACTCCCTCCACGCATGAGGCTGGACGTGATCACCAACAACCTCATTCCGCTCGTCGAGGCAGGGATCATCACCAGAAACCTACGCAACTGCCTGGACGTTTTGCCGCAACTGCGTTCCTCACTGGCGGATCTGCCTCCCTGCCCGGCACTGATCCTGTTCGACGCGCTCGCCGGACGCTACGCGGAAGCCCGCGCCCAGATTGTGCCGCTGCTGCTCGACAGGACGGAATTCAGGGGCCCCCTGTTTCAGGGCATCATCGCCTTCCTGGAGGGCGGGGACGCCGTGCCCGCGCTCCGGGAAGCACAAAAACGCTTCCGCAAGGCCAGCGGCAAGCGCAAGGCGCTCCTCCCGGGCCCCGGCGGGCTGTGCTTCGCGCTGGCCCTGATCCGAGCCGACCAGCCGGAACTCCGCGAAGAATGCGCCGCCATACTGCACGAACTGTCCCCCCGCCAACCCGCCTATAAAGGGCTTGCGGCTGCAAAGGCGCTCCTCTGCCTCGCCAACGGACGCTCCGAAGCCGCCATGCTCAAACGCATTGAAGAGCTGCCTTCCGATCCGCTCTCCGAGGCTATTTTCCGGGCCGTGGACGCCAGCCTTGATGACGGTTCGCACGACGACCGCCCCACAGAACGCCAGTTTGAACGGTTCAAAGGCATACTGCCGCTCACGGCCTGCCTGTTCGCGGAAACGCTGGCCCGCCTCCGCCCGCAAGGGCCGTGGAAGGCATGGATCGAAGGCTTCCCGATACGCCATGTCCGGCTTACCGATTTTCTGGACCGCCGCGAAAACTGGGAGCGGGTCTTCGAAGCGCTGGTGCACAAGCTGCAACAGCCCGTGCTAAAAGAAAAAGCCAAAAAACGCATCGCGTGGCTCGTGGATACCGAGCGTTTCCGCGTGGAAGCCTTGGAACAGTCTTCCAAGGGCGAGGACTGGACCGCCGGGCGCGCCATTTCCCTCAAACGGCTGCATGAGGAATCCGAAACGCTGGACTGGCTCACCGAACAGGATCGTTCCGTGCTCGCCACCTTGCGCTGGTCGCGGTCATGGAACGGCACAACCTGCGAGGCCGACCCGTACCGGGCGCTTCCCGCTCTGGCGGGCCATCCGAACCTGCTCCGGGCGTCGGACCGCGTGCCCATCTCGCTGGCCTGCAAACCCGTGGAACTGGTCGTGCGGCAGGAACGCAACGGGTATAGCCTTGCGCTCTCGCGATGGATGCCGCGCGGGGAAATGCAGTGCGTGGAAGCAGCCCCGCGATCCTATATTCTCTATTATCTTCCGGAACGCCTGGAAGGTACCGCCGATCTGCTTGGAGAGCATGGCCTGAGCGTTCCCACGGAAGGCGGCCCCAGAGTGTTGGAACTGATCAGAAATCTGGACGAAGACGTCGTACGCCCGGTCATCCGGGCCGAAGAGGTATCCGCATCGGTCCGGCTGCTGGTGCGCCTGCGCCCCCTCGGTACAGGCATTGAAGCCGCATTGCACGTGCGTCCGTTCGGGATGCCCGGCACCCCGGCATTCCCTGTGGGCGACGGCCCGGTGGCCCCGTTGGCGGAGGTCGAAGGCCGCGCCGTGCGCGCGGAACGGGATTTCGAAGAGGAAATCCACGCGGCGAGGGCCCTTGTGCGTGCCTGCCCGACCTTGCGCGAACGTGGCGGCATCGGCCCGTGGATCATTGAAGATATTGAAGTGGCTTTGGATTGCCTTCTCGAACTGGAACAGGCCGGCCCGGAACTGGAATGGCCCGAAGGAGAGAAACTACGGGTCTGCCCGCAGGTTTCGACGGCACGGCTCACTGTGGATGTGCGCCATTCACGCGACTGGTTCCAGCTGCACGGGCAGATCGCGGTCAACGAGTCTCTGGTGCTGGATATGGCGCAGGTGCTGGAACGCCTCGCGCAGTCGAAAGGATGTTTTGTACCCCTTGGGGACGGCGCGTTCCTCGCCCTGACCAAGCAATTCCGGCAGCAGCTTGATCGGCTGGAACGGCTGGCCGAACGCGACGGCGCAAGCCTCCGGGTGCATCCGCTGGCGGCGGATACGGTGTGCGATCTGCTTGACGGGGCGGAGATCAAGGGCGACGCCACATGGGAAAGCTGGCTTGGCCGCATCCGGCTGCCCGGCGGTACGCCCGCCGTGCCGTCGACGCTGCGGGCGGAGCTGCGCGACTACCAGCTTGACGGCTATGTCTGGATGTCCCGGCTGGCCCGCTGGGGCGCGGGGGCCTGCCTCGCGGACGATATGGGGCTCGGCAAGACCGTGCAAACCATCGCCGTGCTGCTGGCGCAGTCCGAGTTGGGGCCGTCAATCATCATTGCGCCCACATCCGTCTGCCACAACTGGGAAAACGAACTCGACCGCTTCGCCCCCACGCTCTCGGTGCATCGTTTCGGCCCCGGCGACCGGGCCGCACTGGTTGGGGCCCTCGGCCCCGGCGACGTGCTCGTCGCAAGCTACGGGCTGCTGCATACGGAAGCCAAATGCCTCTCCGGACGCGAGTGGCAGGTGGCCGTTTTCGATGAGGCGCAAGCGCTCAAGAACGCCGACACCCGCCGCGCCCGGGCCAGCCGCCAGATTCCGGCAGCCTTCCGCGTGGCGCTCACGGGCACGCCCATCGAAAACCGCCTTGAGGATCTTTGGAGCCTGTTCAACCTGATCAATCCCGGCCTGCTCGGTACGCGGCAATCGTTCCAGAAACGATTTGCCGCCGCATCCGCGCCGTCCACGGAGGAAAACGCCGTTTCGGAAGGCCAGTCCGCCGCCCGGCAAGCCCTGCGCGCGCTTGTCCGGCCCTTCATCCTGCGCCGCACCAAAAGCGAAGTCCTTACGGAACTTCCCCCGCGCACGGAACAGGTTATCGAAGTGGATCTCCCCGACGATGAACGGGCTTTCTACGAGGCGCTGCGCCGTAACGCCCTCGCCTCGCTGGAGGCCGCCAAGCAAGAGGATGCCGAAGGTTCCCAGAAATTCAGCATCCTGACCGAGTTGATGAAGCTGCGCCGGGCCTGCTGCGCCCCCGCGCTCATCGATCCCGGCACCAGCCTCACGGGCGCGAAGCTCTCGGCTTTTATGGAATTGGTGGAAGAACTCTTGCGGGGCGGACACAAGGCGCTGGTGTTCAGCCAGTTCGTGGGGTGCCTTTCCGAGGCCCGCCGCCTGCTCGATGCCGCCGGATACGGATATCAGTATCTGGACGGCTCCACGCCCGACCGGGAACGCCAGGCGGCTGTGGCGGCATTCCAGTCGGGCAAGGGTGATCTCTTCCTCATCAGCCTGAAGGCGGGCGGGCAGGGGCTCAACCTTACCGCCGCCGACTACGTGATCCATCTTGACCCGTGGTGGAACCCCGCCGTGGAGGATCAGGCGTCCGACCGCGCCTACCGCCTCGGGCAACAACGCCCTGTGACCGTCTACCGGCTGGTCGCGCGCGGGACCGTGGAGGAGTCCATCCTCAAGCTCCACCGTTCCAAGCGCGCCCTCGCCGCCGACGTCCTCGAAGGCACGGACGTGCCCTTGAGCGAAGCCGAACTCATGGATCTGATCCGCAGATAACGGCGTATCTCACCATGAAATGTGTAAGGCGATAACCTGTTGGCATCCCACAGAAAAAGGAGTTCGCACTCCAAAGTGGAGCCGCTTTCCGATTTTCGGCAGACCATCAGTACGGGATGCCCCGGTTTGTTTGCAGAAGTGGCTTTCTTCGGATTACCCGGAGGAAGCCGCTTTTTCTCTGGTGAAAGCCCTAAAAACAGCACGTGTTACGATACGCTCACCGCTGCGTTGAAACACAAAAAAATGCAAGGAGGCTATCTGCCATGAGAAGGAGCGCAGACCACCGTTTTTCGTGACGGAGAGCCCTTTTTCATATCTCAAAATCCGGTTGTTCGCCGGGATCGGCGTTGACCTTGTGCAGACACTGGATGACCCGGCGGGCGGTCCGGGAAAGATAGGCATGTTCCAGCCAGATGAGTACGGGCGCAAGGTCGAGGCCGGGCACGTCCAGCCGACGCATCGGGAAAGATTCCAACGTCCCGGCGGCCACTTCCCGCTCGGGGAGTATGGCTACGGCGGACATGCCCTGTCGGAGCAGCTTGTGCAGCAGGCGGGTATCCTGCGAGTCCAGGACCACGTTGGGGCGTACCCCTTTATCCTGAAAGGCGCGCATGATCAGATCATAGCCGCCTCCTCCGTCACGCCGCCGCGAGAGCATCAGCGGCGCTTCCCTCAGTTCCTCAACGCCGATGGATCGTGCCTCGGGCGGGGGAACCCCCTGCCCATACACCGCAACGAATTCCTGCCGCGCCAACGGGAGCATGGCGTAGTTGGCGTTCTGCACGGGAAGCTGGACCAGCGCGAAGTCAAGATTCCGCTCCTGCATGTGCCGTTCGAGGGACTGGTTGTCCATGACCCAGACCCGGAAGCGCAGATCCGGGAATTCCCGGTTCAGGGCCGGAATGGGTGTACTTGCCAGCGAGAGGCACGGCGGGCACACCCCGATCCGCACCAAGCCGGAGACCTTGTTCCGGCTTTCCCGAATATCCTTTTCCAGACCCGCAACATAGGAAAGGATAAACTGCGCCCGCTGATACAGGGCCTCCCCTTCCGGCGTCACCTGCCACGCCTTTCCCTCTCGATAAATAAGCTGGACATCAAGCTCTTCTTCGAGTTCCTTCAGGCGCATACTCAACGGAGGCTGCGAAATGTGCAGGGCTTCCGCCGCCTTGCTGATCTGTCCCTTTTCGACAATCGCGCAAAAATACTCTAGCCGTTTCAAATCCATGCTCGCCTCGTTTCCGCGCCGCCCCGTGCCGCACGGCATCCATCCCTTACATTGTGCATATCTATTCTGCTCAAATAACGAATGATTTTATCACACGCCATGCGGAGCAGCCTCTCCCGCATCTGCATATCAAAAAAGTATGCAATGCAGACTAAAAAGATATTTCTCAGAATACACAAAATGTTCTAAAAAACACAAGCAAGAGGAGGGCACAAAACCGCCCCCCGGAGGAGAATCTTATGGAATGGCGTAAAAGTCTCGCATGTGCACTGGCTCTGGCAGGGATGATGGCGTTCGGTCCGGGCGTCCGGCAAGCCGCACTGGCGGCGGATACCCGCAACCTCACGATCCTCGGCGGCGGTTCGGGAGGCCTGTGGGCCATCATTTCAGAAGGCGTGGGCGAAACCCTGCGGCGGAGTATGCCCAATGTCCGCGTGACCACCGAACCCGGCAAGGACGGCCCCAATCAGGTCATGACCAGCCGGGGCGAGGTCCAGTTCGCGCTGGCGACCGACGTCCTGACCCTCAAGGCCATCAAGGGCGAAGCCCCGTTCAAGGGCCGCAAGCTCGACAATCTCCGCCTCGTCGCGGTGATGAACCCCATCAACGCGCTCCAGTTCTTCGTGGACGCCAAAACCGGGGCCAAGTCCATTCAGGACATCAAGGACAAGAAGATTCCCTTGCGCATCACCGTCAACCGTCAGGGCACGCTCATCGACGTAGCAACGGAAGAGCTGCTCAAGACCTACGGCATCACCTACAGCGACATCGCCAAGTGGGGCGGCAAGGTCCACAAAATCCCCGGGCCCGAAGCGACCGACCTCTGGGACGCCGGGCAGATGGACGCCATCGTCGAAGTTTCCCAGTTCCCCACCAGCCGCTTTTACGAACTGGGCCAGAAGCATGACCTGATCATGCTGCCCATCGATCCGGCCAATCGGGAAAAGCTGAACAAGGAACTCGGTACTTCTTCCCTGACCATCCCCGCGGGCACCTATTCCTTCCAGAAGGAAGACTGTCCCACCGTCTCCTCGCAGCTCCTGCTCATCACCAGCGCGGATCAGCCCGACGAAGTGATCACGGGCGTCCTCAAGGCCATGACCGCCAACATCGACTACCTGCACAGCGTCCACGCGAACCTGCGCGACCTCTCGCCCGAAACGATGTCGGCCAACACGTCCATCCCCATGCATCCCGCAGCGGAAAAGTTCTTCCGCGAACTCAAGAAGTAACTGTCGCATCCTGCCCGGGGGCCTTCACCGGCCCCCATGTGCGGGGATTTTCCCCGCAGGGCTCGACTCGTCCCTGAAAAACGGCCCATAGGGAAAACGCCAATCCCCCGCGCGGGCGGGGAAACTCCGCAGGCGGCGCCGCGCGGAGGGGGGGCACCCCCAAGGAGTATGGTTATGAGGCTAGGATTGTTCTTCAAGGAAGGCAGACGCAGAAAGCTGTCCCCCCTATGGAGCAGGATCGTCGGCGTGCTCGTCGTCCTTTTTGCGGCGGTGGAACTGTATGGAGCGCCGTTCGGGTTCATTGACTCGTTCATCCTGCGCTCGCTGTTCGTCTCGTTCGCGATAACGCTGACGTTCATCTGCTACACCCCGATCCGTACCGAGCCCGGACAGTCCGAGAACGTCCCCGTGCTCGACATCCTGCTTGCCTGTATAAGCCTCGCGGCGGGAGCCTACATGGTGATGAACGGGGCGGAACTCGTCACCCGCTGGACCGGCGTCGACCCCCTGACGCCCGCCGACTGGGTGGTCACGGCGACCTTCGTGCTGCTGACGCTGGAAGTCACGCGGCGCACGGTGGGCCCGGTGCTGCTCGGGATCATCCTCGTGTTCATCGTCTACAACTTCGTGGGCGAATACCTGCCAGGCTATTTCGGACATCGCGGCTCCACGATGGAAGTCTTCCTTGACCGCATGGTCTACACCTACGACGGCATCTTCGGCACCCCGGTCGGCGTGGCCTGTACCTACGTGTTCATGTTCGTACTGTTCGGGCAGGTCTTCAACGCGGCGGGCGGCGGCAACTTCTTCTTCAGACTCGCGGCTTCCATCGCCGGACGTATGCGCGGCGGACCGGCCAAAATCTGCGTCATCGCCAGCGCCCTGTACGGAACCCTGTCCGGCAGCCCCGTGTCCGACGTCGTCACCACCGGCAGCATCACCATCCCGCTCATGAAGCGCCTCGGCTACGGCGAGACGTTCTCCGGGGCCGTGGCGGCATCGGCCTGTTCCGGCGCTTCCATCCTGCCCCCGATCATGGGCACGGCGGCCTTCCTCATGGTGGACGTGGCGGGTATCCCCTACATCGAGATCGCCATCGCCGCCACCCTTCCGGCCATCATCTACTATTTCGGCCTCATGATGCAGGTCCATTACCGTGCCGTGCTCAAGGGGATGCGCCCCATTTCCGAAGATACCGACCACGAAAGCGCGTGGACCGTCCTCAAGGAAAACTGGCTCTACATCATTCCCATCGCACTGCTCGTGACCCTGATCATCCAGCGCGTGAACCCCACGGTCGTCGGCCTTCTCGCCACCGCGTCCGTAATCGTCATCAGCTGGCTCATTCCCGGCCACCGCATGGGCATCAAGGAACTATACGAAGTCATCCGCAAGACCGGGCTCGGCATCCTGACCGTAGCCAACGCCTCGGCCGCCGCCGGCATGGTCATCGGCGGGATCATGCTCACCGGCCTCGGCGGGAAGTTCACCAGCCTCGTATTCGCGGCGACGGGCGGCCAGAGCGGCCTGTGCCTCAGCATGGTGGCGCTCGTCTGCATCATCCTCGGCATGGGTATGCCCGTCCCGGCTGCCTATGTGCTCACCGCCACGCTGGCGGCCCCGGCTCTGCTGGAATTCAAGTTCTCGCTCATGAGCGCGCATCTGTTCATCGTGTACTTCTCGGCTATTTCCGCCATTACGCCTCCCGTAGCCGTGGCCGCCTACGCCGCCGCGGGCATTTCGGAGGGTGACCCCAACGCGACGGGGGTACAGGCCGTCAGGCTGGCCGTCGCGGCCTACATCGTTCCCTTTGTGTTCATGTACCGGCCCGCGCTCATCCTCGACGGCTCGCTCCCCGAAATCCTCTGGACGGCGGTGGTCGCTACCGCGGCGGTCTACAGTTTCGCCAGCGGCCTTGAAGGCTATCTCCACGGACGCCTGCGCTTCCCGCTCCGGCTGGCGCTCATGGCGGCGGGCGTGGTCTTCGTATGGCCCGACACGTGGGCCGACCTTACCGGCTTCGCCATTCTCGGCGCGGTAACAGCCCATCAATACGCTATCCGCAAGAACAATCCTGATCCGGTCTGCCTCGCGCAGCCCCAAGGGGAATGATTATGACGGCATCACAGACCATCCGGCTTGAAACCGAACTCCTTATCCTCGGGACCGGGGCCGCTGGCTGCGGGGCGGCCCTCGCGGCCCGGCAGGCGGGCATCCGCACCCTCATGGTGGACAAGGGCAAACTCGAAAGCTCCGGCTGTCTCGGCGGCGGCAACGACCACTTCATCGCCGTGCTCAATACGGACGAGCCGCAGGATACCATCGACGATCTGGTGAAGGCCTACCTCAAGCCGAGCAGCGGCTATTCGGAAAAGCAGATCCGCGACTGGGGCGAAGTCATGCCCGCTATGGTGGACTTCCTCGAAGGCGAAGGGGTGAAGCTGCTCCACAACCCGGACGGCAGCTACCTGCGCACGGCGGGGCGCGGCGAACCCGCGTGGTACATCAACATCGCCGACGGGCAGATGATCAAGCGCCTCATAGCCCGCAAGATACGCTCAATGGGCGCGGACGTGCTCGACCACGTGATGCTCACGAAGCTCCTCAAAAAGGACGGGCGGGTGGTTGGCGCGGCCGGATACAACGTGCTCGACGGCACCTTCTACGTCATCCGGGCCGCCGGGGTGATCCTCGCGCTCGGCAACAGCTGCAACCGCGCCACCGCCAACTCCACGGGAAACCCCTACAACACGTGGCACAGCCCCTTCAATACCGGCAGCCAGTTCGTGCTGGCCTACGAAGCCGGGGCGGACATCATCAACATGGACATCAAGCAGCAGGCCACGCTCGTCCCCAAGGGCTTCGGCTGCGCCGGGATGAACGGCATCAACAGCGCGGGCGCGCACGAGCTCAACGCCCTCGGCGAGCGGTTCATGGGCCGTTACCATCCCATGATGGAAAACTGCCCGCGCCAGTTTCAGGTGGGCGGCACCTACCAGCAGCAGGTCGAAGGCAACGGCCCGCCTTTCTATATGGAAATGCGCCACATCGATCCTGAAAGCCTGCGGCACCTCCAGTACACGCTGATGCCCGGCGACAAGGCCACGTTCCTTGACTACTGCGAACAGCGCGGCGTGGATTTCGCCACCGCGCCCATGGAAGTGGAGCTTTCCGAAATCGAATTCAGCGGTATGCTCGCCACGGACGACGGATTCAGGAGCACGGTGCCCGGCCTGTACAACGGGTGCGTCTTCTACACGTTCTCCGGCTCCATGTGCAGCGGCTACCTTGCGGGCCGTTCCGCCGCAAGTGAAATCGGCGCGGTGCCGGATCTCGACGGGCTGGAAGCCGAAATCGAAGCCGAGCGCGCACGGATTGCCGCTCCTCTGGCCCCGCGCGGGGATGCCCTGCCGCAGGCGATGTTTGAAGCCTCGATCCGGCAGGTCATGTCCTACTACATGGGGTTCGTCCGCAACGGCAAGGGGATGGATGTCGCGCTGGAGCGCCTCGCCTTCATCGGTTCGCAGGCCGACAAGCTTTCCGCTTCGAACATGCACGAACTGATGCTTGCCCATGAGTCCCTGCACCTGCTCCAGAGTTCCACCCTGTCCACCCTGTGCTCGCTCGAACGCCGCGAAAGCGGGCGCAGCATCTACCGCCGCAGCGACTATCCCGAAAAGGATCCGGCGCTCGACCGCGTGCTCGCCGTACGCCGGGGCGCGGACGGGCCTGAAGTTTTCTGGCTCTGACGGGGCGCCGCCCCGAACCCCGCCGAGGGGCGCTGCCCCTCGGGACCCCGCAAGGGGGCAGCGCCCCCTTGACCCGGCGGCGCGTTTCCTTTGGCGGCAAGGCCGCCAAAGGAAACGCTTGTATGGTGTAATGGAAGGGAGGGGGAGTATCTTTTTTCGTCTTTTATCGGAAGCCTGTTGAGTGGGATGTGCCTTGAATCCGTCTCAGTTGTGGTATTCCTATGAGGGAACCACTTCTTTTGAATCCATAAAATGATTGCAGTCCGGCGTGGGAAGGCACTCCATTTCCGAAGCGTTTCTTGACTTCCTCGGTTCTCTATGTGTATTTTTAGAAAGGTGCTTCAAAACACCTTTATTCCTTGGCGGCCCGCCGTCCCGTTAGAGTGGCTTTTTTTACGCCTCCGTTTTGGCGTAACCTTTGCCTTATTCTCCGGGTGTGGGCTAATACAAGACCGGCTTGCCGGGAATATGCCCGCCGTTCCAAGGACGGTTTTGAGCACCCGGAGTTTTCTATTTTGAAGGCTCCAATCAAAAAAATCCTTGGAGTGCATCATGTCAGAAACGCCTTTTCCTGTTTCCGCTCCCCCTCCCGATGCGGCATCTCTCGCCGCCCTGCTTCAGAGCGCGGCTCAGGCCCTGCTCCGTTCCGGCACGTCGTCCGAAGAAGAACACCCCGCGCCTGCGAAGGTAGAGCGAATCCAAGAGGAAATCCGCCATTATCGATTTCCTCCTTTGACTGTGCGCTGCGAAAAAGAACTGTTGGAAGCGGAAGACGCCGAGGAAATGCGGGAATTGCTGTTCAGAGCGTTCTCTTCGCTTGAAACCTTCGCGGATCTTCTGGAGCTGATGAACCCCGAGGCCAGGGTGGAAGGCGTGGTGATGCATACGCTGGCCCGGGAATTGCGGCGTATCGGCAGATTGGTGTTCAAGATCCAAGACGCTTACAGCACCGTGGAGCTTGTGGAAGCATAGCCCGACCACGGCAATACAAATTACCAAACGGATAACCCAAAAGGCCCTTAGCGACAAACCGCCAAGGGCCTTTTTTCAACATACCGGGAAAACGGGTGAGTCCCATCCATATCGACGGCGGGGGAAATGCCTTTTCCAACTCCCGCCGGAACGAACTCCTTCTGAGCCGCCCTCCCCACCAGTTGAAAGTCTTGGGAAAGGTGGGGGGTCCGGGGGGAGGGACAACCCTTCTCCAGAAGGGTTTCCCTCTCCCCCCACATCCCTTCATCTCCTCTTTTACCTTCTTCGCTCCTCGCCTTCGACCGGGAACACCTGTGGCACCCGTACACGTCGGCGCTGAACCCGCTCCCGGTGCGGGAGGCGGTGGGCACGTCGGGCGTGCGCATCAGGCTGCGCGACGGGAGGGAACTGGTGGACGGCATGTCCTCGTGGTGGTGCGCCATCCACGGCTACGGACATCCCGTCCTCATGGACGCCGTGCGGCGGCAGTCCGCGAAAATGGCCCACGTCATGTTCGGCGGCCTGACCCACGAACCCGCCGTGGAACTGGGGAAACGGCTCCTGCCGCTGCTGCCCGGCAACCTGAAGCATATTTTTTATGCCGATTCGGGTTCGGTTTCGGTTGAAGTCGCGCTCAAGATGGCGGTTCAGTACTGGGCCTCGAAGGGCAGGCCGGGCAAAACCCGCTTCCTCACCCCCAAGGGCGGCTACCACGGCGACACGCAGGGGGCCATGTCCGTCTGCGATCCCGTAAACGGCATGCACACCCTGTTTACCGGCATCCTGCCGAAACACCTGTTCGTCGAGCGTCCAAGCTGCCGTTTCGACAGCCCGTTCGATCCCGACAGCCTCCGGCCCATGCGCGACGCCATCGAGCGCCACGCGGACGGGCTGGCGGCGGTCATCCTCGAACCCATCGTGCAGGGCGCGGGCGGGATGTGGTTCTATCACCCCGACTACCTGCGCGGGCTGCGGAAGCTGTGCGACGAGCACGAACTCTTGCTGATCGTTGATGAAATCGCCACAGGATTTGGGCGTACCGGCAAGATGTTCGCCTCGGAATGGGCGGGCCTCAAGCCGGATATCCTTTGTCTCGGCAAGGCGCTCACCGGCGGCACCATGACGCTGGCGGCGACCGTTGCCAGCGAAGCCGTAGCGCGGGGCATTGAAGAGGCCGGGCCGGAGCAGGGCGGCGGCGTGTTCATGCACGGCCCCACCTTCATGGGCAACCCGCTGGCCTGTGCCGTGGGATGCGCCAGCCTCGATCTTCTGAACGCCTCGCCGTGGGCCGAACGCGTGGAAGGCATCCGCCGGGGCCTTGAGGAAGGGCTTTCGCCGTGCCGGGAATTCCGGGGCGTCCGCGACGTGCGGACACTCGGCGCAATCGGCGTCGTGGAAGTGGACAAGCCCGTGAACATGGCTGTCTTGCAGGATTTCTTCGTTGAGCGCGGCGTGTGGGTGCGTCCGTTCAACCGGAATGTTTATCTCATGCCGCCGTATTGTATCGATCCCGAAGATCTGCGGCGTCTGACGGACGCCATTGTGGACGCCGTGCGCGGGGCCTATTCCTGATAGTGTTCTGCCCGTAGAACAGAGGTGCGGGCGTACCTCGCGGTACGTCCGCGCCAAAGCGTGGCGGAGAGCCTCTCCGTAGTTCCCGGAGAAGCTTAAAGGGGTGGTATGGTTCTTTTCAGCAGGAGCCTTCCCCGAACCAGCCGGCAAGCTTGGCGTCGGCTTTGGCCTTGGCCTCGGCGTCTATATAGGAAGCGGCCATGACCACCGCTGCCGCGAGCACGCCGATATCGTCGGTGAAGCCCACGACCGGGATGAAATCGGGGATCACGTCGATGGGCGAGATGAAGTAGCCGAGCGCGCCGTAGATCACCATTTTCGTCTTGAGTGGCATGGACGGATTGTCCAGCGCGTAGAACAGGCGCAGGGCGCTGCGTATGCCCTCACAGCCGACTTTCTTCGCGTGCCCTTTGATTTTTTCCCAAAGCTTTTCGGGGGAGAATTCGGAAACGTAGGCCGACCACTGGCCGTTTTCCTCTTTCATATCGATGAAGTCCTTGTCGCTCATGGCGGCCTCCCGTCCCGTGTTTTCTCTGAATGTGGGCACGGCTGGGCTGCGTGTCAAGAAGACGGGGCGATCACAAAAAGGCGTTGCCGCATCCAGCCATCAGGACAGGGTGCGGCAACGCCTTTTTGTGGGGGATGCGGGGGCATCCGAGAGCGGGAGGAGAAGCGCGGGAGCGGGCCGCGCCGGGGTTACATGATGCCGATGAACGTCCAGTAGGGGATGGCGATGACGGCGATGAACGCCCCGGCGACGATGCAGCGGGCGATCATCGTGGGGATGACATGCTTGAGGGTCACGCATCCGGTGGTGAAGATGTAGAGGAACATGACGCCTTCATAGGGGAAGAAGTACTGATCGAGCCCGTACTCGAAGGCGTAGAACAGGGGCAGCGGGTTGACGCCCATCTGGACGCCGAGTTCGCCGAACGCCGGGGTGAAGGCCACGGTCGCCGCGAAGGGGGTCAGGAGCAGGTTGGTGACCACGCCCGCGAGGTAGGAGCAGAGCACGCCGAGCGTGGGGGGCAGTTCTTTGAGGAACGGGATGATGGACGAGACGGCCCACTTGTTGGCTCCGACTTCGCCCGCCACAAACCCGATGGCCATGCAGCCCGCCACGAAGACGAGGAACACGATGTTCAGGTTGTTGAAGGAGGAGGGCTCCATGATCTTCATGCCGGGCATGTAGCAGAACAGGGCCACGAGGCAAAGCACATACACGGCGTTCACTCCGGTCCACGGCTCGACCATGAAGCCGAGGATGCCGAGGATGGCGAGGACGAGGAGGCGCTTTTCGGAAACCGTCATGGGGCCCATTTCGGCGAGGCGCTCTTCAAGGATGAGCTTGAGCTTTCCGCCTTCGGGAAGCTGCACCTTGCCGCGCATGAAATAGATGGTCAGGAAGGACAGCGCGACATAGATGGTGTTGATGAAGCAGGCGTGGTTCAGGTATTCCCACCAGTCCACATTGCCGCCGATGGCCTTCATGAGCACCTGGAACGACCAGATGAAGGACTCCGAGGTGTGCAGGAACTGCATGGTCGGGGCCGCCGCCGCGAAGAAACAGGCGATGACGATGATGGAGGACAGGCGGGACTTGGGATCGATGTCCAGCGCCCTGATGATGCCCACGGCGATGGCGCAGAAGATGACCGTGCGGGCGAACCCGGAGGCCAGCAGCAGGCCGAGGATGATGCCGCCGATGGCGAACCCGATGAGCATCCCGGTGAACGTGCCGCCCGTGAGGAGCATACAGCGCAGGGCCACGCGCTTGGCGAGCCCGGTCTTTTCCATGGCTTCGCCGAAGATGGCCGCGCCGAAGGTGGTCCAGATGAGCACGGTGGTCCACGGCCCAAGCACGACTTCGGGTGGGGCCATGTTGGTCAGCAGGTAGAGGAAGGTCAGCGCGGCGGCGACTGCCACGGCGGGCAAGAGATCGAAGGTCCAGATGATGACCGCTGCGGAGGTCATCCCGAGATAGAGGGGCATCTGAGGCGAAACGTCACGGGGAGCCAGCAGGTAGAACAGGCTGGCAAGGCCGAGCACGGCGAACCATTTTAAGGTCAGGGCACGGTTCATGGGGACTCCTGCGGGAGGCGGGTTCAGAGGTCGGGGAGCCGCGCCGGGATGCGGGATTCCGGCGCGGCGGACGCTGTCTTAGATGGCCGATGTTTTGGGGAAGGCGAAGTTGTCCATATAGTAGCGGTGCGGCTTCACCGGATAACGATCCAGCGGAACGGGGTCGGCACGCAGATCCATGCCGTCGTGCCCGCTGCGGATGACGATCCACGCCGGATCGCCGTGGCGTCCGGGGAAGTCCTCGCGGTAATGCCCGCTGCGCGATTCCTTGCGCATGAGCGACGCCTTCAGGTACATTTCGGTGATCAGCGCCATGGAGCGCGCTTCCACGAGCTTGACCAGATAGTGCGGCTCGGGGGCGGTCATATACGGCAGGATATTTTGCTTGGCGTCTTCAAGGCGTTCCAGCGAACGGGTCAGGCCCTTGCCGCTCTTGAGGATGCACACGTCCATCGGGGCCATGAGTTCCTGCATGAGCCGGACCACGTCCTTGGGATAGACGCCGGGTTTGCCGAGCAAGGACAGGGTGGCGTCGAGCGTTCCAGAGGCGTGGGCGTCGTCG
>OOAM01001406.1_pt1 | contig 15947 bp, 14 predicted proteins | sample 1671131 | NCBI WGS metagenome assembly OOAM01 (sample SAMN06348125, study PRJEB24527) | human gut metagenome | biome: human gut; feature: ankylosing spondylitis patient; material: feces | host: Homo sapiens | place: China | collected 2015-10 | reverse complement strand
CTCCGTCCCGCTGGTGTCCTCGGGGTTTAGGCTGGCCCGCGCCCGCTGTGCGTACAGCAGCGCCAGCTCCCGCCCTGTGGCCTGGATCTCCGGGTGCCGCTCATTCAGGGCCTGCATCGCCCGCCCGTGGCGCGCCTGTGCGGTCTGGCGGCGGGCGGCCAGGATTTCGTCGGCCCGCTTGGATAGTTTCTTGGGATAGCGCATCAAACCGCCTCCGTGATCTGTTCCTCCGCGCAGCGGCGCTGGAGGACGGCCAGGGTGTCCTTCACCTGCTGGTGCGGTATGCCCAGCTTCCTGGCAATCTCGCCCCTGCCGTAGCCTTCGGTGGTCAGCCGAAACACCGCCTTCTCGGTGCCCCTCAGCCCGGAAGCCAAGCTGCACACCAGCATCTCGAAAACGGCCTGTTCCTCGGCACCGCTGCTGCCGGGCAGCAGGTCATAGAGCGTGACGGCCTCCAAACCGTCCAGATCGGCGTCCAGGCTTGCGGCCTGGCCCCGCCGCATGGCGCGGTTTTCATACTGTAGCTGGTTGCACATGGCCCCGCGCATCTTTACCTTGGCAATCGTGGGGAAGGCCCACCTGCGTATCTGCGGGACGCGAAACCAGCAGCGCACGGCGGTCAGGTAGCCGAACACCAGCACATCCCACCACTTGTCCGGGTCGAGTCCGTTGACCTTCAGGTGAAGGTCAATCAGCCCGCAGTGTTCTGCGGCGAACTCCTGCTCCTCTTGGGTCAGGGCGGCGTGGTCAGTCACAGCTGGCTCCTCCTTTCCGCGCTCTATGGCTTGCCTCACTCTGCATTTCCACGGGCTTGTGACCGTTCCCCCATGGGGGGAGCTGCATTAAGGCCGGGGCCGAAGCCCCAGGCGTTCATTCACTCCTGACTTGAAATTCCTCCGGGAAGTGGTACACATCAATGTGGCTGTGGATCTCCACCGTCCCGTCCTCCAGCCCCTTGTGATAGCCCCTCCGGTAGCCCTTTTCATAAACCCTGCTGAAGTGTCCCTGCGCCTTGACCTCTTTTCCAAGCGCGAACCCGAATCCCACCAGAAGAATGACCAGCGGCAGGATCAGCGCCTCGCCCCCGATGGCTGCCGGGCGGCCATCAATGATCTCAAACCCCAGCCGGATAAATGCCCCGGCGAGAACCCCTGCGGAAAAGCCCAATACCAGGTGCAGCAGCTTATTGACCTTTTTCATCCCCGTATCCCTCCTCATACCAGGCCGATGCCCATGGTGCGGGCCATGGCATACAGCCCGTCATAGCTGATGTCCTCGTTGTTCACCGCGTTGTTGTAGACATTCACCGCGCCCCGGATGCCCCACTTGGACTGGCTGATGCCGTGCAGGAAGGGCAGCTCCTTCTTCCGGCCCTCCTCGGCCAGCTTGGGAAACAGCTTCGCCACATCCTGCTCGGTGACCTTTCGGGTGCTGTAATAGCGGTTCATGCGGATCCGGCTGAACAGCTGGGCGAACCGCGCCTCCTGCTTGCCCACCATCCGGGTGTAGACCTCGGTGTTCCCGATCAGCGCGATGCCCACGCCCTGCTGCCCCGTGATGGGGTTGGCGTCCGCCCAGGTGCGGATCTCCTCCAGGGAGCGCGGCTGCAGGTGCTGGGCCTCATCGATGATGATGACCTTGTTGGTGCCCTCCAGCTTCTCCCGGATGGCCAGCGTCAAGTCCAGCTTGTTCCGGGTTTCCGGCACCTTCAGCGCCCGCGCCAGTACCTTCAGCAGGTTTGCCAGGGTGCCCGTGCTGGGCGTGGCCTGGATATAGACGCTGGCCGTGGGGTTCTCCCGGACAAAACGCTCGGCCCCTTTGGTCTTGCCGATGCCAGCGTCCCCGTGGATGATGACCATGCCCTTCTCCAGCTGGCAGTAGCGGATGAGCTTATACACATCCTCCGAAATGGAGGTGGGAATGTAGTCCTGGGTGGGGCGGTAGGGGAGGGCCTTCTCCGTGCTGGCCTCCTGCTCCTCCTGGGTGCGGAAGAACTCCTCCAGCTTGCTCTCCAGGGCGGAGATGTCGCCGTTGTCGTACATACTGCGCCGGTACTGGCTCAGCGCCGTCTGGCTGATCCCCATGAGCGGGGCGGCCTTGGCCTGGCTGATGTTCTTTTCCTTCAGGAATTGCTCCACCCGCGCCTGCAGCGCGCTGTTGTACTCTTTACTCATGATCGGCTCCTCCATTTCGTTTCAATGCGTTTCGGTTCATCGTGTCCAGATCCGGGCCGCCTGCCACCGCCTTCAGCAGCGGCTCCTCGTCAGGCCGCTGGAGCGCCAGCACCTTCGGGTCGGCGGGCGGGATGATCCGTGCGGCCTTGCTCTCGTGGGCGGCCTCCATGACCAACTCCAGCGCCGTGTGCCGTCCGAAGGCCGGGAAGGTGCTGACCTTCTTGGCCTCCTTGGTGATGCGCTCCATGCGCCGCACCTTGGCCATGGCCTCCTTGACCTCCTCCTTGCTGGCCCCGTAGGTCAGCACCGCCGTGTTGTCGGCGGGGACAGTCATGATGAAGCGGTCTTGCAGGTCGTACACCCGCACCTCGCTCAGATCGTCCGGGTCATAGCGGTAATAGACCTGTTGGCCCAGGTAGTTGAACACCAGATCGTCGTTCCAGTAGTCGATGCGCTGGCCCGCGATGTCCAGGTGTACGCCCCGGCGCGTGACCTTCTGCGCCCGGCTGCTCCGCATCAGCATCAGGTTCAAGTCCTCGGTGCTGGCCACCCGTTTGGTGTGCAGGTTTTCGTTGTAGACCTGCTGGCGGGGCTTGCCGTGGTCTCTGGCCACCGCGCCGCCGTATGGCTGCTGGTTGAAGTACCAGTCCAGCAGCTCCTCCACCGTTTCCACCAGGGTGGCGTCCAGCGGGATCCTGCCGTCCTTCAGGATAAACTTCAGGCTCTCCGGCTTCTCCAGCACATTGCCTCCGGTAAAGGTATCGAACAGGCGGGAGAGGTGGTCTTTCACATCCCGGAAGCGCCGCTCGATGATTTTCGCCTTTGCGTTCCGTACAATGGCGTTTGTCATGTGGATGCCCAGCCGCTCGAATACCGGGGGCGGCTCAAACCGCTTCTGGCCGTCCTTCGGCTTCTTCTTCCGGTGGCCCAGGCCGCCCACATCGTAGGTCAGGAACTCGCGGCCATTGTCCACATAGATGTTCTCCGGGATGCCGTATTTCAGGATGCCGCGCCGCAGCGCGATCAGAGTGGACTGGCTGCTGGGGGCGTTGGTGACATAGCACCCGGTAAAGATCCCGCTCCTGGCGTCGAAGAAGGCCGTCAGGTACAGGCGGTGGCGCTGTCCGTTCTCGCCCTCGGTGATGATGTCGAAGGTGTGGTTGTCCGCAATCCACCACTCGTTGCTCTGCATCTCATCATAGATGCGGCGGATATACGGGGCGCAGCGGTCACGGAAGGCTTTCTCACCCTCCCGGCCCAGCACCTTCAGCGGCTCCGGGATGTCGGCCTGCGCCCTGCGGTAGAAGGTCGTGTAGCTCGGCATATCCCCCACCAGCTCCGGGAAGCTGTTCTGCATCTCCAGCTTGGTGTACTCGTAGCACTTTTTCAGGGGGTGCTGCCGCTCATCCAGGAAGAAGTACAGGAATGCCTGCCACATGGGATCCGGGATGCTGCTCCTGCCCTTCTTCCACTTGCCCCGCTTGTCGATCAAACCGTCCAGGTCGTTGGCCCGCACCGCGTTCCAACGGCGGTATAGGGTATCCACGGAAATGGCCCGTTCCGGGTATTCCAGCCTGCACCACTGTACGAAGTGCGCGTCCACCTCGGTCTTGTTGACCCCCGGCTTGTTCCGGTAGCCCTGCCACCGCTTCACCAGCCGGAGCCAGAAGGCGATTTCCTCCTGCTCATCAATGGAATAGGTGTCCAGCGGCTTGGCCGCCTTCGGCTTTACCTCTTCCGGGAAGCTGGCCTCCGGCAGGCTGGCGCGGAGCTGGCTGTAATACTTCTCCTGCAGGTCAGGGGTCAGATCGTTCAGGCTGAAAAAGTATTCCGGGGAATTGAACTTGTTTAAAGTCCTTTCGGCTGGGATTTTCCCGTTCTCGGCCCAGCGGCGGATCGTGCGCTCGGTTTTACCCGTCAGCGCCGCCACTTCCTGCGAACTCAATGTGACCGCCATTCCCTTCACCTGCCTTTCATAACCTGCCATCGTCAGTGCAGGGAGGTTATCCCCTGCAGACCGCCCTCGCCGGGCGGTTTCGGCTTTACAGTGGCCAGTTTTTGGGCCTTCCACCAGGCCAGTGCCCGTTGGTAGAAAAATCCCATACAATGGATCCGTCGCTATACTGTGAAACTCCGTGGGCGATAAGCAGCCAGCCGTCCGACTCCCGTTCAAACTGCGCCGTCATATCCCGTCCGGGCTTAGCCCCTATGGGGGAAGTTAGGCACACATAGGTGTTGCCGTTTTGATTGCGGTATCTCTGCCCCGCTATTGGGGTAATATAGATGGGATACTCTTTGGATGTAATACAGTTCATACTGCTTCCCCTTTCGCTTCGGTGAAAATATCCTCAACCCCACAATGGAGGGCTTCAGCAATAGCTCTGGCCCGCAAGGGGTGGGTCTGCTCGCTTTCACCTCTCTCGATGCGTCCGACAGCATTGGCGGGTAACCCGGCTTTTAGGGATAGTTCCTTCCTGTTCAAGCCACTTGCCAGCCTCCGCCGTTCAATTTCCGCTCTCTTTGCTATATACACATCCTCACCCCCGGATAATTCGATTTTACGTACTATCGTACTTTTACATAGATATAATACCGCGTACTTTCGTACTTGTCAAGCGGGGCTTCAGAATTTTATGTACATTCGTACTTTCTATGATATAATAAAAACAATTTCAAAAGGTGGTGGCGATATGTGCATGGCCGACAGGCTAAAAGAACTGCGAAAAAGCAGAGGCATTACCCAAGCTGAACTGGCAACTATTACCGGGCTTTCGTTTCACGCGATAAATAGTTATGAGTCTGGCCGACGAACACCAAATTCAAAGGCCATGGCTGTGCTGGAGCGGTATTTCAATGTGACTGGTGAATATCTGCGTGGGGAGAGCAGCGAGCGTACTCCCGAATGTGCATGGGAAGATCCTGAAATAATGACGGCGATCCGTGCGAGCTTTCCTGATCAGCTGCGCCAGCTGAACGATACCCTGAAGGATTGCTCCGCCGAGGAGCAGCAGGCCGTTTTCACCATCTTGGTGCAGCTCCGTAGCGTGTTGAACTTAAAGGACGCATCCAAGAGGCAAACCGCCATCTCCATGATCCGGAATGTTGCGGTTGATGTGGAACACCTCACCCGCGACGGCGCTGGCAAAGTTGAATAAGCGTAACTTCTTGCTTCCACATGGACAGGCTACCACGCAGCCTTCAGCCTGTGACCGTTTTGTGAGAAAATCACGATTTTTGTTATGCTGGTGGTGCTGCCGCATTCTCTTAAACGCCGCCTTTTAAGATCCTCTTAAAAACCACTTGTCCGGCCCTTTTAGCCCGGACATTCTGGCCCGGACATTTTCAGGGCCGAGGGCCCGCAAAGCCCTTATTTCCGGGGCGCGGACACCAATTTGCAGCGCGGACACATTTTGTCCGGGCTGTCCGGGCCTTCCAACAAAGAAAAAGACCTTTCAAGCAGGGGAGAAGCCGCCCGGTGCGCGCCCCGCTTAAAAGGTCTTTTTTGTTTTCTTAAAATCCCGCAAACCCCCGCCGTGACGGGCTTTTCACCCTCTCGCCGTGTCTGCCGCCCTGCCCGCTTAAACGCTCTTAAAAGGGCCGCTTAAAACCCCGGCCCGCTCTGCCCCTCTGGTGGCCTGGTGAGGATAAAAAATAAAAAAAGAAATTGCAATCCCATTTTCACAGGACTACAATTTCTTGCTTGGTTTTTCACACTTCTACCGCTTGAATACCTTGATTTTAGGCCAGTTCCCGTGTTTTTCCGGGATATTTCATATCAAACCCTTTGACCGGCCTATATTTCTCAACTATCCTGAAAACTTACACCGGACGCTTATTTTTGGAAAGTACCCAGATATAGGTGGCGATACCCGTGTTGTAGAACAGGTCTACAGGCAGTGCGATGATTGCTTCAATCAAGTCGTTTTCCAACATCCAGCGGCGGATCTGGCTTTCGCCGGAAGCTGTGCCGCCGGAAAACAGCGGGCTGCCGTTTTCGATAATGGCAGCACGGCCAAAGTTGTCATCCATCTTGTCGATTGCGGATTGCAGGAACAGCATCTGCATATCGCCGGAACCGGGCAGACCAGCCCCCCAGCGACCGTCAAAGCCCTTCTTATATTCTTCCAGAACAGCAGTCTCTACACCTTCTGCCGCATCCTTGCCCCCCCAAGGAGTGCCAAAGGGAGGATTTTCAATCACGAACCGCATCTTGGTGCCCTCAAAGCGGTCAGCCTTCATGGTGTCCTGATAGCAGATGTTTTCTGCATTCTGTCCCTTGATCAACATTTCCGCCAGGCAGATGGCGTAAGATTCCGGGTTAATCTCCTGACCAAAAAGTCGTACATCGGCGGTGGGGTTATACCGCTTGATAAAATTGTAGCTGGTGGAAAGCATACCGCCCGTTCCACAGGCTTGATCCAATACAGTGATGACCTTGCCGTCATCAAAAATATCATCGCAGCCTTCTGCTAACAGGATATTGACCATCAGCTTGATAATGTCTCTGCCGGTATAGTGATCGCCAGCCTCGGCATTTTCTGAGAACTTTCTGATTAGCTCCTCAAAAATGTAGCCCATCTTCACATTATCAATGGTACGCGGATTTAGATCCAGCTCGGAGAACGCCTTGACCACAGAGAGCAGGCGGTTGTTCTTGTCCATCTTATCGATCTGCTTATCAAAGTCCAGGCTGCGGATGATGTCCTGGATGTTTGCAGAAAAGCCTTGGATATAAGCCTTGAAGTTAGCCGCCAGGTGGTCAGAGTCGTTGACCAATTCCGCCAAGTCATACTCACTGGTGTTGTAGAACTGGAAACCGGACAGGCGATACATCGCCTTTGCCGGATAGTTCGGATTTGCCTTAAACATTTCCACGACCTTAGCCTTGGTGGGGGCCAAAGCACACTCAAAGCGACGGATGATGACCATCGGAATGATGACATCCTTATACTTATCGCTCTGGTATGTACCACGCAGTTTATTTGCGATGGACCAAATGAAGTTTACTTCAGTAGAAACGTCAATGGGAGAATCATCCCACATCGCGTCAATCATTATCTCGTTATTCATACGGTTTCCTCCAGCTCCATAGACAATCTTATCCTATTCTAATTCAATTCTTTTGATTTCAGTTTATGGTTTCAGCCTACCTTGCGGCTAAATGTTTTTGTTCCCTATATGGGATAAAACAAAAAATGGGAACGTTCAATAAAGCCTCTTTGAATTTTGCATTTGACTTTCTTTCCTTGTTGTGTTAATCCTCAACTATTTCCATAATATCGCTAACATCACATTGCAAAGCAATACATATTTTTTCAATTATTTCAGTGTTGACATTCTCATTTTTTCCCAGTTTTGTAATGGAAGCTGCACTTATTCCCGCCGCACACTGTAGATCCTTCTTCTTCATATCTTTATCAATCAATAACTTCCACAACTTTTTATAACTAATAGCCATTTGCTAACCCCCATGATTGCCTTAGTTTTAGGTTAATTATTTTCACTATATTATATCGTGACAAATAGAAAATAGCAACATTTAATCCTGCAATCGCAAGATTAAATGCTGCTTTCTCTTGAATCAAAAGCTTGGATGTGTTATCATAAAATGTAGTAAGGATTTACCATAAAGTTTCTTTCGGGAGGGTTCGCAATTATGATTTTTTTGAGTGGTGTTCATGGAGTTGGGAAATCATATTTTTGTAGACTCGCCAAAGAAGCTACCGGTATAGAATCCTACTCCGCCAGTGAATTGATTGCACAAAAAAGGCAGATCGAATTTTCACAGAATAAGTTTATTCCAGATATTGAAGACAACCAACCGTATCTTCTTCAGGCTGTGGCTGAACTCAAGGCGACTGGCCAGAACTTTATTTTAGATGGACATTTTTGCTTGCTTGACGGAACTGGTAAAGTTCAGCGCATTTCCAGAGATACTTTTATAACACTCATGCCAGAAAGTATAATTTTGTTGACTGAGAAGCCTGAGATAATTGCGGATCGCCGCCGAGCTCGTGATAAGGTAGATGTCAACGAGTCAAGTATCATCGATTTTCAGTTGCAAGAATGTAATTATGCAAAGGAACTTGCTGAAAATATTGGAGCACAATTATTTATATCAGGTGGTTCTGGGGACATTGCTAATGCAATTGAGTTTATAAAGTCACTATAAGGAGGATATTATGGCGGGCAAATTCCAGCGGAAATGCTTTTCTGAAATTAACCTCGACGATCCCTTCTTTGATTCTCTGAAAGCCGATTATCCAGGCACTGCAAACAGTACCGGCTTTATAACATGGTTCAGAAAGAAAGCCTCGTCTGGTAAGACGGCATTGGTATTTGAAGATGAGTTAGGTATCGGTGCATTTATTAATCTTAAACCTGATGAGGCTGAAGAAATCCAATTGGCAGATGGGCGGGTATTGCCTAAAGTGGTCCGTCTAAAGATTACTACAATAAAAATTGACGAACGTTATCGACATCAAAGAATCGGAGAAGGAGCGATAGGATTAACTCTTTGGCAGTGGCGAGACCTTGGAACTAACGAGATCTATGTTACGGTTTTTGACAAACACCATAGCCTTATTTTCCTTTTAGAAAAATACGGTTTTAACTGTGTAGGAAAAAACATAAATGGCGAAAAAGTATATATCAAGGACCGGAGAAATTTGGATTTTAGTGACCCATGCAAGGCGTTCCCGTTTATTGGGAAACAGGTGCAGTACGCTGGATGCCTTGCTATTGACATGGAATACCATGATACAATGTTTGCCTTTTCAGATCTTGCAAATACTTTACAGGAACGCATTGACGTTAGTGTTGCTAACGGGCTGAAAAAGGTATATATTGGGAAGCCGTATAGTTTGGCTTTCAGGGTCGGAGAACCAGTCTTGATTTACAGAAAGTACACAGGGACCGTAGGAAGTCCGGGATATAAATCAGTAATTACTACCTATTGTGTGGCGACTCGTATAGAAAAGATAATATCAAATGGATATGCACGATATTCGTTTGATGAATTTCTTGGTATGATTGGGAACAAATCAGTTTACAATGAAAATGAATTGAGAACTAAATACGACACTTGGTCGTCATTGACACTAATTGAGCTTCTTTATTGCGGCTATTTTGGCGCAGGAAATAATGTGAATTGGAAGTGGTTGAAAGACAATGGTTGTTGGCCGGGAACCCACCCCATGAATTTCCGTTATACAAGGGAGCAATTTGAGAAAATTCTACGGGAGGGCAACATTGATGTCGACAATGTTATTATCGATTAAACCTAAATACGCCAAAGTAATACTCGAGGGAAATAAACTGTATGAATTTCGAAAGAGTAAACCTAAAACAGGTGTAGATCGAATTATATTTTATGCATCTGCGCCCCAGAAGGAAGTAGTAGGAGAAGCTACCATTGATGAGATACTGGAAGGAACTCCAAAAGAAGTCTGGGAAATCGCTAAATCAGCTGCTGGGATAACAAAAAAGTTTTATTTTTCTTATTATGCAGGTAAGGATAAAGCAATTGCATATAAGTTGAAAGATGTGGTGGTATACGAAACCCCAAAGTGCCTATCTGAGTACGGTCTCAACCAAGCACCACAATCATTCGTATACTTAGATTAATTTTAAATCGAACCTATAAATCCTACTGCAAAGTAATATTTGGGTGTGTTACTTAGTACATCTGCTGAAGCCCGACAAACACTTCGTCCAAGGGCAAGTAGATAACAGTCGGTACGCAGCGGTTGGTGAGTAGACAGGACGTAGTCCGCAAGGCTTTATTCTTTGTATAGGCGTGTTAAAAATTGATACGTCTACCTCGAAAAAACACCTTGCTTCTTAGTCTATGCAGAGGTACAATACCCGAAACCCGAACATGAAAAAGAGCCATTCTGGACAGGCGGCGGCAGCGGATACCGCGCCTGGTCAAGAAGGGCTCTTTGACCACATGTTTGACCACAGACAGCGCCGGAGCACTCGGAAACAGTGGAATTAAGAGCGACAAAGAGTGAGCCGAATGTAGCGAAAAGGGTCAAAAACTATTAGAAATAACCAGAAAAAATTTAGTTCAACCGTTTGGGATTTTTGTGCAAGAGAAGCGAACACATTCCGAAAAGATTATCGAAAGCCCCCTAAAAACCTAAATGCTGCGCACAACAATCCAATAAAAGTTATAATTTTTCATAGCCTAATGACCATCCTGCTGTCAAGTGACCACATTTGATTTTGCATAATTGTTGCAATAAACAGAGCGGTTGATTGAAAATTAGAACAAAAACCTTATTTATGCTTTAATGTCAATTTCAGCGTCTTAAAATTAAATTTATCGGAGAAGTTTATTGGTCTGCTATATCGTATTTATATTTGAGTTAATTTGCTCATTGATCATAGACTCCCTATTTCTTTGTATATTGCGTGTTAAAATTTAATACGCCTATCAAATCCCTTCCCACTTTAACAGGACCTTTTACTCTTCTAATAGCACCTAACTCTTATAGTATCCGACATAAATTAAGGAGCAGTTTCCCATAGAACATACGGAAACTGCTCCTTTTTGCAAAATTGCGACACACGCGAGCCGTTACACTACGATCTCTACCCGGCTGCCTCCGGTTTTCTCTTTCGTTACAACGATCTGTTTCTCTATTTTTTCTTTCAGTTCCGTCACATGGGAGATAATGCCTACCAGGCGCTTTCCTTCCGTAAGACCCGTGAGGGCCCGGATGGCTTGGGCAAGGGACTCCTCATCCAGGGAGCCGAATCCCTCATCCACAAACATGGTGTCCAGTCGAATGCCCCCCGCGGCGGACTGCACTTCATCAGAAAGTCCAAGGGCTAGAGAAAGGGATGCCTTGAAAGATTCCCCGCCGGAGAGAGATTTCACGCTGCGCTCGGAGCCATTGTAGTGGTCGATAACATCTAGTTCCAGGCCGCTCTGGCTGCGGTTATTGTCCGCCTCCATCCGGCGCTTGAGTTCATATTGGCCACCGGACATGACCAGCAGCCGGAGATTGGCCCGCTGGATGATGCGGTCAAAGAAGGTCATCTGGATGTAGGTCTCCAGAGCGATTTTTTCCCGGTCCCGCAGCCGTCCGTTCACGGTATCTGAGAGCGCCTGCAGCCATTGGTACTGTTTTTCCAACTGTTCCAGGTCCGTCGCTTTCTCACAGATGTTTTGTAGTGCGGTCTGGTTGGTGACCAGGCGGGTATGGATGGTTTTCTGCGCCTCACTTGTCTCCGTGCGCTGCCGGGTCAGTTCGTCGCTTTTCTGCTGCAATACCTCCATATCCGCTGTCTGTGCGCTTTTTAGAAAATCCTCCTGTTCTCTGATGGCAGCATCAGCGGCAGCCAGAGCTTTTTGCTGATCTGTGACCGTTTTTTCGGCCTGTTCCAGCGTGGCAGCAAGGGCCTGCAGTTCCTCCTGCAGCGCAGTGATTTTTTGCCGTGCGCCATCCTGATCCGGGAAGGGCAGCCGACCGCGCAGCGTCTGGAGCTGCCCGGACAGTTCCTCCTGCCGACTACGGGCACCGGCCAGCTCCTCCTTCAGTTTCCCGGTGTTCTCCTCCAACATCCGCATTTCCTGTTCCATCAGGGGGATATTCCGATTCAACTCCTGCTTTTTTTGCAGTTTCTCCCCAAATTCTTGCTCCAGTCTCGCCATCTGCGCGATTTTCTCCGTCACCTCAGATAAAGCCCGGCTAATTGCCGCCGGAGCGTCTTCCAGAGAGCAAGCCTGTAAATGGGCTAATAGTTCCCGATGAAGGTTGTCCTCCAACTGCGCTCTCTGTCCGTCCAGCGTACCCAGAGAGACCTCTGTCCGCTTGATGCTTTCTTTCATTTCCGCCGCTTGCTCTTCCAACTCTGTCAGAGAGTCTGCCTGGCGGGTAATTTCCTGCTCCAGTTCTTCCCGATGGATGAGTTGGGCCTCCTTCTCCAGCAGCACCTGGTGCAGCCGGGCAAGTTCTTCCGCCCCATACATCTGACAGGCGACAAGCTGCTCACGAGCTGTGCTCAGAACCGGCGAATCAATATAATCTGTCATTGCCCGAATCAACTGTTTTTCCTGCTCTTTGAGGCTAGCCCGCTGCTTTCCGGCAGCCATACTAGTATCCTGTGTTTTCTGCTGCGCCTCTTCCCATGCGGTTTTGGCCTCCTCCAGTTCCGCCTCGGTAGGGGCATCACCGGACAACCCGGCGGGGGTAGGATGATGGAGAGAGCCACACACCGGGCAGGGCTGGCCTTCCACCAGCGACTGAGCTAATAGGCCGGCCTGTTCGTCTAAAAAAGCGCGATTTTTCCGTCGATAAGTTTCCTCCAACTGTTCGGACCGCTCTCTGGCCTGCTCATAGTCCGACTGGGCTACTTGCAAAGAGGTTTCCTCTTCGTTGTATTTGCCCAGTTCACATAGCAGATCAGCCAAAGCCTGTTGTCTCTTCTGAGCCTGATCCTGGCGATGGAGGAGTTCCAATTTTTCTTCGGAAAGCCCGGCAGAGGCCTGGAACGTCTCCTGGTTGGCCCGCAGGCGCGCCTTTTCTTCGGCCAATCGGGCGGCTAATTCCTTCTGTTTTTGGATCAGTTCCTCATGTTGATGCTGCTCAGTATTGATCTTCTGAAGGCATACCTGCCATTGCTCGATCTGGGATTTCAAAGCGGCCAGCACGGCTTGGCGGCCTTCGGCCTGATCCCGCTCACGTAGCAGGCGTTCCTGCTCTGCATCCACCGAGGCCAGCCCATCCAGCTCCTGTTTCCACTTTCCCAGTAAGCCTTCCTTTGCGGCCTGCTCCTCTGCCTGCTGGCTGCATGTTTTCTCCAACGATTCAATGCTCTCCACCAAGGTAGCCAGTACCGCCTCTTGATTGGACAGTTCCTGATACCGGGGCAGTTCCGCCTCCAAAGCGGCCAGTTCTTTCCTCAGGGATTCCTGCCGGGGCACCTTTTCTTGCTCTGCCTCCAGGGCTTTCTGTGCCACCTCCATCTGCAATGCCAGCATTTCCCGCTCTTTTCGATCCTGCTCCAACTTTTCTCTGACCTTTTGAGCTTCCTGAGCCTTCCCCAGCAGGGTGGAGGTCTCTTTCAGTGTGCAGTCTAGACGGTCCAAATCCTTCTGACAGACTCCTTCTGCTTCCTGATCCTGATCGATCAAACGCTGGATCAGTTCAACAGTTTCCTGAAGGGGAAGATCTCCTGACTGAGCTTTCAGCAGGTTGGGCTGCAACAGATCATCTTCTTGACAGACTACGCCACCGATGTACTGCTGCACGCTGGCCCGAGCAGCCTGGCAGTCCCGCTGAAGTTCAATGGCCTGGCCCTTTACTTTTTCCTGAAACACCATGTAATACCGGGTCTTGAAAATTTCCCGGAAGATCTCCTGACGACTTTTAGTATCAGCCTGCAGTAGCTTGCGGAAATCTCCCTGCGCAATCATGGCGATCTGAGAAAACTGGCTGCGGTTGAGGCCGATGATTCCGGTAATCTCCCGTGTGACCTCTCGGACTTTGGTAATCAGACGGCCATCTGGGAGATGCAATTCCGCATCTGCTTTCTGGATTGTCGTACCGCTACCCTTTTTTGCGGGACGCTCATACTCCGGATTCCGGCGGACGGTATAGGTTTTTCCACCGTAGGAGAATACCAATTCCACCTGGGTGGGTGTCTCAGGCTTGGCATATTTGGAGCGAAACATAGATGGGTCCCGGTCATCTCCGCTGGGTTCTCCATAGAGGGCATAGGTGATGGCGTCAAAGATGGTAGTCTTACCCGCACCGGTGTCCCCAGTGATCAGGTAGAGCCCCTGCTCACCCAGCGGTTCCAGATCCATGACCACCGTCCCTGCATAAGGCCCAAAGGCGGATACAGTCAATTTCAGCGGTCTCATTTCTCACCCTCCTCCCCAATTTGCTCCATCCACATCCGGGCGAAAGCATGTTGTTCCTCGCCCATAGGCTGTCCATTCTGTCGCGTATAAAATTCCTCCAGCAGTTCCAGAGGTGATTTGTGCTCTGCGTCTTCCGCTCCATCCAGACAGATTCCCGCACGGGTACGTTTGTTGTCATAGTCCAGCTTCATCAGGTAGGGATAGATGATCTGGAGTTTACGCACAGCATCTGGAATGTCCTCCTCATCTGCGAGGGTTATGTGGATATAGTCCTCTTGGTAGCTTGTTCCCTCATAGAAACCGCGGAAGGTCAGTTCCTCATAGGTACCCCGCAGCTCAACCATATCCCTCAGGGGAACAAGGGGCACCGTGCGGACGGATACGGCGCCCTTCGTCCCCAGCTCCACCACTGTTACAGACTTCTGATGTCCCGCCTCCGAAAAGGAATATTTCAGAGGAGTACCGCAGTAGCGCACCGTCTCCCGGCTCACCTGTTGGGGGCCGTGGATGTGACCTAGAGCCACATAGTCGAAGGACTCAAAGACAGACACATCCACATTGTCTGTCCCGCCCACGGACAACTCCTCCGAGTCGCACCGGGTGGCGCCGGTAACGAACTGGTGGGTGACCAATACGTTTCTTTCTACTGGGTCCACATTCATGGCCTCAATGGCCACACACAGGGCGTCCGTATAGGTGGAAATCTCCTGTTCGGGGAAGCAGCGGCGTACATGGGCCGGTTTCACAAAGGGCAAAAGATAAACTTTTACTGGACCATATTCGTCGATGAGCGTAATGGGAGTAACCTTGCCGTCATAAACTGGAGCCAGATAGACGCCGCTACTCTCCATCAGCCGGCCACCAAAGGCCATGCGCTCCGGAGAATCGTGGTTGCCGCTGATCAGGAAGATTCGAAGGCTTCGTTTGGACATTCGCACCAGAAAGTCATCCAATAGAGCTACTGCCTCAGCGGAAGGCACCGACTTGTCATAGACATCTCCGGCAATTAGGACCCCGTCCGGTTTCTCTGTATCAATGATATGGAGGATCTCTGTGAGGATGTATTGTTGATCCTCAAGCATGGAAAACTCATTGACCCGCTTACCCAAATGCAGGTCAGAGAGGTGAATGAATTTCATCGAAATACCCCCTAAAGCATCAGTGTTCGGAACCATGACTATCACATCGTATTGGTCGGGCCAAAGCCGAGTAATTGATATGTAGTTTTTTCCATTATACTGAATCAGCAAATCTATAGCAAGGTAGAATACCTCCGGTGAAATCAGGTGACTTCGCAGAGGTTATTCTTTGTATAGGCGTGTTAAAAATTGATACGCCTGGCTTGAAAAAACACTTTGCTTCTTGATCTCATCGAAGGTACAATACCCCAAACCTGAACATGCAAGAGAGCCCTTCTAACCAGGTAACGGCAGTTTTACTGCACCTGGTCAAGAAGGGCTCTTTGACCACATGTAAGACCACAGACAGCGTTGGAGTACACGGAAACATTGGAAATAAGATCGTTAAAAAGTAATTGCTTTGGAGTGGAAAGGACTATAAATTGCTATAAACAACCACAAAAAATGCTGGGAACCTCTTTAAGTCGTTTCCGGCGTTAGAAACGAATAATCGCAAAAAGATGACCAATAACTTCTCAAAGTGCGGATAACTCGCTCAAAGATTGTAAAATAGTTATACATTTTTATAAAAATTGACCATCATAAACAGCGACGAGGATTCTTTCAAAAAAGGAATAAAAGTACGAAAAGCGCCCAAAAGTGGGAGCGAAGTATTTGATTTCTCTTTTAATAATTGATTTTCTGGGAAAACGAAACTTGTTTGCGGCTCACTTCTTCACTCATCTCTTGATAGTATGTCTCAAGGGCTTTTTTGAA
>OOAM01001392.1_pt1 | contig 16041 bp, 16 predicted proteins | sample 1671131 | NCBI WGS metagenome assembly OOAM01 (sample SAMN06348125, study PRJEB24527) | human gut metagenome | biome: human gut; feature: ankylosing spondylitis patient; material: feces | host: Homo sapiens | place: China | collected 2015-10 | reverse complement strand
ACGGCGACCACCGAGATCTACACTCTTTCCCTACACGACGCTCTTCCGATCTGGGGGTCAGCAGGGAGATGACGCCGTACTCCCCGTCAAAGCCCGCCCGGCGCTCCACCTGCCCGGCCCGCAGGCGGCGGATGCCCTCCGCCACGCAGGGGCCGGCCGTGTGGGCGATATCCTCCACAGGCACCTCCCGCAGGATGGAGAACTCCGGCCCCAGGGCATGGAGCATCTGCTCGTACAGCGCCTGGGTATTCTTCCCAGCGGCGGAGACTCCGGTGGAGGCGGCGATCACCTCCGGCAGGGGCGCCAAACTCTCAAAGGGTTTGGCACCCTCGGGACGAAACCCTGCAGGACGGTCCGCCAGGGCCTCCACCCGGTGCTCCACGCCGATGGTCAGTTTCTTCCCGCAAACGGGGCAGACGCCGCCCAGCGCCGCTGTCTCCGCCGGGGTCAGGCAGACGCCGCAGTTCCGGTGGCCATCCAGGTGGTACTTGCCCTCCTCGGGGAAGAACTCCACCGTGCCCTGGAATCCCTCTCCGGTGCGGATGGCCCGGACCAGCTCCGGGTAGGTGAGGCCGGTGTCCAGAAGATCCGCCTCCCGGCCCAGCTTGGAGGGGGAATGGGCGTCGGAGTGGGAGACCAGGGTGAGTCCGTCCAGGGCAGAGACCCGCCAGTTCATGGGCGGATCAGAGGAGAGGCCCGTCTCCACCGCGTGGATGTGGCCGGTCAGATCCCCGAAGCACTCCTCCATGGTATCGAAGCCGGAGAAGGCGCCAAACAGAGCGAAGTGGGGCGTCCAGATGTGAGCGGGGATGAATTCCGCGTCCGGGCAGGTGTCCAGGGTCAGCTCCAGCAGGTCCCGACTGTCCAGCCCCAGAATGGGCCGTCCGTCGGAGTGGATGTTGCCGATGGCCTCCAGCCGGGCGGAGAGCTCGTCCGCCGCCTCCAGAGAGGGCAGCAGGATCAGGTTGTGGACTTTCCGGGTTCTGCCGTGGCGCTTGTAGATGCAGCTGATCTCCCCGGTGATAACGAACCGGGGCGCCTCGCCCGGGGCGACATCCGGCAGGCGCAAATCCTGGCGCAGGGTATAGACGCCCTCTCCGGCGGGCACCAGCTGCTCCCGCAGCTCGGCGCGCCAAGCGGGGTGGGTGAAGTCCCCGGTGCCCACCATTCGGATGCCCTTTCGCCGGGCCCACCAGTCCAGGTGGGGGAGATCTCCGTCCTTACTGGTGGCCCGGGAAAAGCGGGAGTGGATGTGGAGGTCGGCAATGTACATGGAAGTCCTCCTCTGTCGAATCAAGTCGATTCCATTATAATCTCTTCCATCCGACAGCGCAAGGCGGAGAAAAGCAGCCCGGCGTGTTCCGCCGGGCTGCTGAAAAAATCATTTATGGGTTTTGCCTGCCGGAGGGCATGCGCTTCGGGACGCGAGCCAGGCGCGGGAACACTGCCCGGAACAGGGAGGAGGCCAGGATGACCCCAACCGCCAGGGCGGCCGCCATGCCCAGAGTGCCCAGCAGGGCGCTGAGGAATTGCTCTGTGTCGCCCTCCAGACAGTAGCCCATGGCGTAGTAGATGCCGCCGCCGGGCACCAGGGGCAGCAGGGCCACCAGCTGATAGCCGGTGACGGGGCAGCGGCGGATACGTGCCATGACTTCTGAGAACAGACTGATGGCCATGGCGGCGAAAAAGCCTGCCAGGATGGTCTTGCCGGCCAGCAGATACACCAGCCATCCCAGAGCGCCGCCACAGCAGGCAATCAGCTTGCCGGGGCCATGGATATTGAACACCAGAGTGAATCCGATACAGCCGGCGAAAGCACACAGGCAGGGCAGAACATATTGAGACCAGATATCCATAAAAGTAGATCCCCTTTACAGAATATACCCGATGCCCAGGCCCACAGCGGCCCCCAGAGCGATACCCGTGGCGATCAGAATAGCCTCCGCCGTCCGGCTGAGTCCGGAGTAGGTGTCGCCGGCCACGATCTCCCGCATGGCGTTGGTCAGGGCCACGCCGGGCACCAGCAGCATCAGGACGCCGATGGTCACCAGGTCCACATTATTCCCCAGGCCCGCCCGCACCAGCAGAAGAGACAGCAGGGAGGCGATGCCGCTGCATACCAGCGTCCGCAGAAAGCTGTTGCTGCCCAGCCATCTGCCGCCAAAGAGCAGGCAGGTGCCCACCACCAGACCGCAGAAGAAGGCGCTCAAGCTGTCCCAAAACCCGCCGCCGAACAGGGGACAGAAGAAAGCGGGGGCGATACCGTAGCCCAGCAGCACCGTGGCGGGGCGGTGGCGGCGGCAGGAGGCAGGGAGGCGGTCCACCATGGCCCGGGCCTCGTCCAGGGGCGGTACGGTACGGCAGAGCTGGCGGCATAAAGCGTTGCAGCTCTCCAGTAGCTCCAGATCCGTGCCGTGGGCACTGATCCGGCGCATCCGGGTCACCGGACGGCCATCCTCCGCCATCAAACTGACAATCAAACAGCTGGGGATGGCAAACACCTGGGCGTCCTTGCCTTGGTAGGCCTGCAGCAGCCGGTAGACGGACTCCTCCACACGGGAGATTTCCGCGCCGCTCTCTGCCAGCAGGCAGCCCAGCGATGTGGCTAGATTCAACAGCTTGTCCGAATCCATAAAACGCCTCCTCTCGCCTTTTTAAGATATGCGATTTTTGGAAAAAACACAAGGGATATTTTGACGAAACGCGCCGCGCAGGGGAGCCCTTGACAAAAAGGAGCGGTTTCTGTATAATCGAATAGTCCGAAATCGGACAAAATAAGACGGGAGGGATTCGATGAGACAGGAAGTTCTGGATGCTTTCTGGAAATCCAATGACCGAATCTACAATGAGAATACCCTGCTGTACCACCGTCTGGCCCGGGCCTGCGGCCTGCCGGACTGCGCCTTCTGGCTGCTGTACACCCTGCGGTCGGAGGAGGCGCCCCTGACCCAGACCCAGTTGAGCGAGCAGCTGTCCCTACCCAAGCAGACGGTGAATTCCGCCCTGAAAAAGCTGGTGGAGGAGGGAGTCCTCCGCTTGGAGGCGGCGGACGGCAATCTGAAAAACAAGCGGGTCTGTCTGACAGAGGCGGGCGAGGCATTCCTCCGCCGCACTGTGGACCGCGTGTTCGGCGTAGAGAGCGCCGCGGCCGCCCGCCTGACCGAGGAGGAGCGGTCGGCGCTTGTGGCATTGAGCCAGAAGCTGCTGGATGCCTTTCGGGCGGAGACGGAAGCTTTTTTACAGACCGCTGCGATAGGAGACTGATGTATGCAGATCAAACTTTCTGACCATTTCACCTACGGACGGCTGCTGCGTTACACACTGCCGACCATCGTTATGATTATCTTCACCTCTCTGTACAGCGTGGTAGACGGACTGTTCGTATCCAACCTGGTGGGGGACCTGGCCCTGTCGGCGGTGAATATCGCCTTCCCCATCACTATGATCATCGGCGCCTTCGGCTTCATGCTGGGCACCGGCGGCAGCGCCATCGTGGCCCGCACGCTGGGGGAGGGGAAGCCGGAGCTGGCCTCCCGGTATTTCACGCTCTTCATCTGGTGCGTGGCGGGGCTGGGCGTGGTGCTCTCCATTGTGACCATCGCCTTCATCGAACCCATCATGCGTTTTGCCGGGGCTAGCGACCTGCTGCTGGAAGACTGCATCGCCTACGGCCGGCTCCTGCTGGCCGGCAGTGCCGTGTTCATGCTCCAGAGCGCCTTTCAGAGTTTCTTTTCCGTGGCGGAGAAACCCAAGCTGGGGTTACTGCTCTCCCTGGCTGCCGGAGCCACCAACATCACCTTTGACTACGTGTTCATCGCCCTGCTGGGCATGGGTGTCACCGGTGCCGCATGGGCCACAGTGCTGGGCTACTGCGTGGGCGGTGTCATCCCGGTGGTGTACTTCCTGCTTCCCAGAAGAGAGGGCCTGCGGCTGGTGCGGACGAACTTTTACGGCCGGGAACTGCTTCACGCCTGTATCAACGGCTCCTCGGAGCTGATGAGCAACATCTCCGCCTCCGTGGTGGGCATCCTCTACAACATCCGGCTGATGGACCTTCTGGGAGAGCCGGGCGTGGCGGCCCACTCGGTGATGATGTACGTGGATTTCGTGTTTGTGGCTGCCTTTCTGGGGTTCTCCATGGGCAGCGCCCCCATCGTCAGCTATCACTACGGGGCGGAGAACTATGATGAGCTGAAGAACATCTTCCGCCGCAGCGGCGTCATCATCGCCGCTACCTCCGTGGCGATGGTGGCGGCGTCGGAGCTCTTAAGCCGGCCCCTGTCTGCTGCCTTCGTGGGGTACTCTCCGGACTTGCTGGAGCTGACCACCCACGGCTTCCGGATCTTTGCCCTGTGCTACCTCTTCTGCGGGCTGAATATCTACGCATCCGCCTTCTTCACGGCCCTGTGCAACGGCGCCCTGTCGGCCCTGATCGCCTTCACCCGCACGCTGCTGCTGCGGGGTGGACTGGTGCTGGTGATGCCGGTGTTCTTCGGCGTGGATGGCGTCTGGTGGTCCGTGGCGGCGGCGGAACTGCTGGGGGTGGTGCTCTCGGTGGTGCTGCTGGTGCTGATGGTGCAGGCCGGCATCACGGTGGAGGACATCACCCGCGAGCTGGAAAAACGACACGTTATCGACCACAAGGTCAAACAGGAAAGGATGCAGTGATTCACTATGGCAGATTATAAGAAGTCCAGTGTCCATTGTCACTCGACGATGTGCGACGGCAAAAACACCTTACAGGAGATGGCCTCCGCTGCGTGTGCGAAGGGGCTGACCACACTGGGCTTCACGGGCCATAGCTATACCCAGCGTGACCGTGAATACTGCATGAGCCCCAGCCGCACGGCCCAGTACAAGGCCACCATCGCCAAGCTCAAGACCGAGTACAAGGGCAAGGTGGATATCCTGTGCGGCATCGAGTGGGATATCCTGAGCGAGGATAAGCGCACCGGCTACGATTACTGGATCGGCAGCGCACACCACCTGTACGGCAAGAACACCGGCAAGTATTACGAGATCGACTTCCGTCCGCAGGACCTGTGGGACTGCATCAACGACGACTTCGACGCCGACCCGCTGGCCGCTGTGGAAGCCTACTTTGCCGAGGTGGAAAAGGTGGCCGCCCTCAAGCCGGATATTCTGGCCCACATCGACCTGATCAAGAAGCTGAATGCCAAGGGGGAGTTCTTCGACGAGGAGTCGCCCCGCTACAAGGCTGCTGCTCTCAAGGCCCTGCAGGCCGCAAAGGACAACGACTGCCTGCTGGAAGTGAGCACCGGCGGCGTTTACCGCGGCTACCGCAAGGACTTCTACCCTGGCCCCTGGCTGCTGGGTGAGTGGCAGAAGATGGGCGGCAAGGTGATCATCACCTCCGATTCCCACGACATTGCCAGCCTGACCTACGGCTTTGACGAGGCCGCTGCCGCCATCAAGGCCGCAGGCTTTACCAGCGTGGAGGTGCTCACCGGCCACGGCTTTGAGACCCAGGAGCTGTAAAGAGCACGATTGGAATTGCCGCCGCTTGCGCTCTGGCAATTTTCAGCGGAAAAATGTTTTTGATTTTGCAGTCAGAGCGGCCTGCGGGCCGCTCTGACTGCCTTTTCACGAGAGGGGCCGCCGCGGGCAGCTTCTTCGTAAAAAGCAACTGCATAAAACGACAAAACAAGGGACTGCTTTCCGGGCGGCCCCTTGTTTTGCGGTAAAAATAAAGTTGGAGGAACCCTATGACCCAGACCCAGTCCCGGAAGAAGAACCTCTTCCAGATGAATGTAGACCTGATGCACGGCCCCATCTTCAGGAGTCTGGTGCTGTTCATGCTGCCCATTCTCATTTCCAACCTGTTCCAGCAGCTGTACAACACCGTGGACACCATGATCGTGGGCAACGTGCTGGGCGACACCGCCCTTGCTGCCATTGGCTCCTGCGGAGCCATCTACGAGCTTCTGGTGGGCTTCGGCCTTGGCATCGGCAACGGCCTTGCCATCGTGGCAGCGCGCGCCTACGGCGCTCAGGACGAGGACCTGCTCAAGCGCACGGTGGCCGGGTCGCTGGTCATCGGACTGGCGGCGTCGCTGACCATCACCACGGCGGGCTTTTTCGGCCTGCGGCCCCTGCTGGAGCTGCTGGACACCCCCGCCGAAATTCTGGAAGATGCCTACCGCTACATCATCATCATTGATCTGGGCGTCATCGTCATGTTCGCTTACAACCTGTGCGCGGGCCTGCTGCGGGCCATCGGCAACAGTGTGATGCCGCTGGTGTTCCTGCTGCTTAGCTCGGCGCTGAATGTGGTGCTGGACCTGTGGTTCATTGCCGGGATGGGCATGGGCGTGGCCGGTGCCGCTGTGGCTACCGTGATCGCACAGGGCGTGTCAGTGGTGCTGTGCATCCTCTATGTCATGGCGCGGGTGCGCATCCTCATCCCGGGCCGGAAGCATCTGGACGTGGGCCGCAAGCTGTACTGGGACCTGTTCAGCCAGAGCATCTCCATGGGCCTGATGAGCAGCATCGTGTCTGCCGGCTCGGTGATCTTGCAGTACGGCATCAACGGGCTGGGCACCCTGACCATCGCCGGACACACGGCGGCCCGCAAGCTGTTTGCCTTCACGGACATGCCGCTCATTGCCATGGCGAATGCGGCGTCCACCTTCGTTTCCCAGAATTACGGCGCAGGCCAGCCGGAGCGCATCCGCAAGGGCATGCGGGAGATCTACCTGTATTCGCTGGTGGTCATGGTGGTGACGGTGCTGCTGATGCAGGTGAGCGCCGAGTGGCTGGTGCGCATGGTGTCCGGCTCATCGGAGGCCCTCGTGCTGGAAAACGGCGCACGCTATCTGCGCTGGACTTCCCCCTTCTATGCGGTGCTGGGGGTGCTGCTGTCCACCCGCTATGCCCTGCAGAGCCTGGGCGAAAAGGTGCTGCCGCTGTTTTCCAGTGTCATCGAGTTCCTGGGCAAGGTGGTGTTCGTGCTGGTGTTCATCCCGCACTTTGCCTACAATGCGGTGATCCTGTGCGAGCCGGTGATCTGGTGCTTTATGGCCCTGTATCTGGTGGCGGTATACCGCTGCAATCCCTTTGTGTTCCCCAAAAAACAATGACCCGGTGCCCCGGGCAAACAAAAAGCGTCTGCAGAGGCTTCTGCAGACGCTTTTGTATTGGGGGGGTTCCTTACAGGGCCGAATAGCCAAAGCTGTTGACCAGGGCGTCGATGTGCTGGCCGGCCTTGCACATGGGGCAGTCACGGCTGTCGAAGCTGGCGTAATCCGGCAGGCTGGCAGGGTCAAAGATGGAGGTGACCGGGTAGCCCATGCACTCGTGGGTGGTGGCGAAAATGGCCGAAAGCCCGGCCACCATGCCGCCGTAATAGTTCACGGCCTCCACAGCGGCCTGCACGGTGTAGCCGGTGGTGATGGAGGCGGCCAGGATGAGCACATGCTTACCCTTGACCATGGGGGCCAGATTGTCGCGCAGGATGATCTGGCTGCCGGTGGTGTACTCCGGGGTGATGACATAGATGGTCTGGTGGGCGTTCATGTTGGCAAAGCCGTCCTTGGTCAGCTCGTTGGCCAGGCAGGTGCCGATGACCTGGGTGCCGTCCAGACAGAGCACGGTGTCTACGATGGTGCTGTGCTGGTAGGCACTTACCAGTTCTCTGGCCACGGCCTTGGCCTCCGACAGGCGGGACTTCTGGGTGGTGACGTCGATGTAATAGTTGATGTGGCTGTGGCTGGTGGCAAAATGTCCCTTGGCAACGCGCAGGAACAGGTCACTTTTCTTGGTGGGCAGCTTGACCATGTTGATCATAACAGACAGCACTCCTTTTCAGCCGGGCGGGCGTACCCGCCGCAAAATATAACAGCGCGGCGGCAAGTGGCTCTGCCGCTGCGCTTTGTCCGTTGCTTGTTCTTTTATTGTACCGGAAAATGGAACTGTGCACAAGACACAAAATCACTAAAAAACGATAGGCACTTTGCGGCGAACTGCCCAACAAAAGGGTCAAAAAAGCCCGCACCAAGGGTGCGGGCTGAAGTGCAATAAAAGGGAGAATTACTTGCCGGTACTCTCGTTAGACTTGACAAGGTCTGCACCGAGGATCTTCCAGGTCATGCGGAGTTCAGGAGACTTGGCCGGGTTAGGGGTGTAGGTGAACTCCAGGGTGTCCTCAGGGCCGGGAGCGGAAGATGCGTAGAGAGGCACACGGACCTTGTACTCACCCGCAGTCCGGGGCGGGAGCTCGGGGAGGATTTCAGGAACCTTGCCGTCCTCCCTCGGAACAGCCTCGATGGTCAGGTTGAAATTGTTGTTCCACTTGCGGTTGCCCTTTGCATCCAGGACCTCTACCGTGAAGAGCTCGTTGGGGGTCGTCATACGAAGGGGAGCATCGGAGCTGTTCTTCACCGTAAAGGTAAAGACACCGTCAGTGCCCTCCGTGTCCACGCTCTTCAGCAGGCCGCCGGTGGTGCCCAGGGTCGTGCCATAACCCAGCTTTTTGATAACAGGGTTGTTGGGATCCTGGATCTCACAGCCGGTCAGCAGGCCGGCACCGACCACAGCCACAGCGGTCATGGCAGAATACTTCAGAAAATCACGCCGGGAAAAAGTGTAAGACATGATACGTTCCTCCGTTTATCAACAAAATATGGTGTAAGGGTCAGCCCAAAGCAGGGACCGCAGTATCCGGGGAGATGATCCAGTTTGCGGTGTACTCGTTGTACTCGGTATCCGGGGTGTAGATGATACGCAGGGAGGCGATGGGGCACTCGGTATCCTCAGGATCCTCAGGATTCTCAGTCATCTTAGGCAGACCGGATGCAATAACGGTGTAGGTGCACTCCTTACCGCGGCTGATGGGGTTGGTGTCGCCAGAGGCCAGGACGGCGTTGAGGCTGCCCTGGGTAGAACCCACAAAGATATTTGCGATGCAGTTGTTGTTCTTATCGTAGGCCTTGACTGCAAAACGATTGGGGCTCACGACGATGGGATTCTTGCGGCCGTTGACGATATGGATCGTAAAGGTCGCATAGCCGTCGATGGGATCATACTCCAAAGTCTCCAGAGTGGACTTTACCTTCAGCACGACATTATCACTGGGATAGGTGGTCTGGATCGCAGTTTCTGCGCCAGAACCGGAGCAGCCGCCCAGCAGGCTGGTACCGGCCACAGCCACAGCGGTCACGGCGGTGTATTTCAGAAACGAGCGGCGGGAGAAAACGGTAGACATGATTTGGTTCCTCCTCCTGGAATGTAAAATTATACAGTTTATGCCAATGGAAGTTACTTATACAATAGGCGAAATGACCGCAAAAGTCAATGCTTTTTATAAAATAATTGTGAACATTCTGTGGGCATATCGTACAAAATGAACGAAATCGAATGCAATTATCCGCGGATCACATCGGCGGCCTTCATGGTAAAGGTCAGGGTCTTGTCCGGGACAAAGGTGGGCATGTAGGTCACCTGCAGCTCCTTCCAATTCTTGGGCACCATCAGCATCAGCACGATGTAGCCGGAGCCCTGCGGGGGCAGGCTCTCGCTGTCGGAGAAGCTCTGGGAGTTGGAGTTGTACAGGGACACCGTGGCACTGATGGCAGCACCCTGACCGTCGCAGGTGGCAACAAAGTCGGTGGTAGCAGCGGCCATGGCCTGGAAGTTGGCGTCCACGTTGCTGAGAGGGGGCACGGGGTAAGCGGCGTTGATGGCATCCACGCCCTGTGCACCGATGGTATAGGAGTCGGTCTTGCTGCGGTTCAGCACAGTCACGCGCACGCCCAGGTACTCATAGCCGGGCTGTGCGGGGTCCTGGGTCAGGTGGAACACGCTGGACAGCTGCACGCCCAGACCGTTCCAGTTCTTGACGGTGTCGCCCACCTTCACGTCGTTGACGGTGGTGTTGCTGCCATTGGTCTTGCAGCCGCTCAGCAGGCTGGCAGAGCCGACCGCTGCAGCGGAAACACCTGCACACTTCAGGAATGCACGGCGGGAAATCTTGTTCGACATAGGTATTGTCCTCCTCTTGATCGGTGGAAATGTTGTCCTTTCCAGAATCTTCTACTCTGTTTATACCGTTTTTGGTGCACAGATGCAAGAGTTTGGGGGAACAATTCACAGGAATATCACCCCAGTACGACGGGATTTCAGTCCTCGGGGGTCAGGCCCTTGACGTGGGTCTCGCTGGTCTTGACCAGATTCAGCAGGCTGGGGGTGTACAGCGGGAACTCGCGGGTCAGGCTCTCGGTGGTCATGGCAAGGCAGGCGGGGTCCTTTACGCCCTCGGCACCCTTCACGTCCTCCCCGGCCAGCAGGGCTTCCACATTGGCCTCGGACATGCGCATCACGGCGTCGGAATAGCCGCGCCAGCGGTGAGCACCGATGCTGAACATGCTGGACGCGTTGTGGGGCTCGGCCGAGTACAGCAGGCGGAACATCTTGGCCACGGCCATCATCAGGTAGGCACTCACCTCGGTGGTCAGGGCCTTGCTGTGGCACTGGCCGATCTTGGCATACAGCACGTTCAGGCTGTTGGAGATCAGCTTTTTGTTCATGGTGGGCAGCACGCTGCCGTGGTAGATGTTGTCCTTCATCTTGTCGGGGTTGGGCAGGTCCTCGGCCGAGAGCATCATACCGTTGCGCTCGGCGCTGCGGCCCAGCAGATAGTCGCAGGAAACGTTATAATAGTCAGCCACGCGCACCACAAAGTCCAGCCCGCACTCGCGGATGCCTTTTTCGTAGTGGGACAGCAGGGCCTGCGAAACACCCAGATCTTCCGCCGCCTGCTTCTGGGTGATGCCGCGCTCCTTGCGCAGCAGTTTGATGATACGATTGAATTCCATGATCTCTGACTCCTCAATGACCCCGGGTTGGGGAACATCCTTGATTTTTGGTTTACAGCAGGTTGATTATACACAACGGAAAACGAAATGTAAAGCAAGAAAAGTGACGATATTTTTCATCAAATTTCGTCATTTCTGTCAAAGGCCTTGCCGGGTACACTACATCTATGTTAAACTACAGGTATAACAGCATACATTTTGTGGCGGACGCCCGGGGCACAAAGATGCCGGGCGGGAATATTTTTGGCAGAGGACGCGCTTTTCTGCCAGAAAATGGCTCCCGTTCCGGCCAAAAGAAACGGCACCCGGCGCAAAATGCAAAAATTCCAAATTGGAACTTCCATCTTTCCTGGTTTTGTGCTATAATGCTGTTTTGGCACCTGTCCTTGCCCGGCGCACAGCTTTGTGGTGGGCAGGGAGGCTATAAAATAGGAATAGGAAAGAGGATTACTCAAATGAAACGCAACACCATCACCCGTCTGTGCAGCCTGGCCGCTGCCGCTGTTCTGGCTGTGAGCTGCATCGCCCTGACCGGCTGCGGCAGCAGCGCATCTTCTGCTGCTTCCAGTACCGCTTCCACCGCTGCATCCGCTGCTGCCGCCGGCGACAACTCCTGCGGCGAGAACGTGACCTGGACCCTGGCCGACGGCACCTTGACCATCAGCGGCACCGGCCGTATGACCGACTACAGCAGCAACTCCCCCGCTCCCTGGGCGGATCAGGCCGACCAGATCACCGCTGTGGTCGTGGAAGCCGGTGTGACCACCGTGGGCGGCAGCTCCTTCAAGGGCTGCACCAACCTGACCACCGTGACTCTGGCCGATGGCGTGGAGTACATTGAGACTGCCGCCTTCAACGGCTGCACCGCCCTGTCCGACATCACCATCCCGGAGAGTGTGGGTTACATCAAGACCGGCGCCTTCAAGGACTGCAATGCACTCACCAGCGTGACCGTGCGCAGCAACTGCCGCATCGACATGAACGTTTTCCCCGTCACCGTTGAGGTCAACCGCTACGCCGACTGATCTTCCGTGCAACGCGCACCGGCTCCGGGGGTTTGGATCTTTGCAAACGATACGAGGTATTTTGCATGAAAACCTTTAAGCTCCATCTCATCCGTCACGGCGTGACCGCCGGCAACCTGCAGGGCCTGTACATCGGCAGCGGCACCGACATCCCGCTGTGCGACGAGGGCCGTGCCCAGCTGGCCGAACTGAAGGAACGCTTTGAGTACCCCCAGGTGGACACCGTGTTCTCCTCGCCCATGCTGCGTGCGGTGGAAACGGCCAACATCCTGTTCCCCAACGCGGCCCACACCTTTACGGTGCACGATCTGCGGGAGGCGGGCTTTGGCAAATTCGAGAACAAGCCCGTGAAGGAACTGGTGCACGACGAGGACTTTAAAAAGTGGATCACCCCGGGTTCCGGCTTTGTGCCGGAGGGGGCTGAGCCCACCGAGCAGTTCCACGCCCGCTGCGCCGAAAGCCTGCTCAAGCTGTTTGAGTATATGATCCGCATGGACGTGACCGAGGCCGCCTGTGTGACCCACGGCGGCGTGATCATGAGCATGCTCAGCCAGCGTGCTCTGCCCAGCCGCCGCCCCGAGCAGTGGATGGCAGACCCCGGCTGCGGCTACACCGTGCAGACTGACGTGCAGCTGTGGATGCGGGACAAGCTGGTGGAGGCCATCGACATCGTGCCCTTCGGCTATGCCGACACCCTGCGCGGCCAGGCCGAGACCGAAGAGAACGAGGCCTACGAATAAACGCAAAGAATCGGTTACAATCCGGGGCAACCGCTTGACAGAACGGTCACAATCCTTTATTGTATAAAGGAACCACTTTTTCGTTTCGCCAAGGAGGAAGTTCCCATGTCACAAGCCATCTCCCGCCGGTCATTCCTGAAATGTGCCGGCTCCGGTGCGGTCAGCCTTGCGGCTGCCCTGCTCACCGGTGTATCCGCAGCAGCGGCCGAGCTGCGTGCTGCGGGCGACCCTGCCCTGCTGGACGGCAAGGCGGCAGTGGAGCTGCTGGGTTATGCCCCGGCTCCGGGTCTGGGCGGTGTGCTGGTGTATCTCTCGGTGGAGAACCTGTCCGGCCATGCGCTGCCGGTGGGCGAAAGCTACCTGCAGAGCCGTCGGGTGTCCACCCGGGAGGACCTGTACAGCATGGGCACCGGGGTCACGGCCGCCTGCAACGGCCGTGCGGTGCGCTGCGGCAGCTTTGCCGCCCCGCTGTACGGTGAGAACGCGGCGGATGCTTCGATTTTTACCCTGAATCTGGCCGCCGGGCGCGGTGCGCTGCTGCACTGCTTCTGCGCCGTGCCGGAGGACTGGCAGACGCTGGAGCTCACCTATGCCCCGGACTTTGCCGCCGGGCGCAGCGTCACCTTCACGGTGCAGCGCGGCGCGGACGAAGCGGAACTGGGCATGGTGCCTGCCACCCCTGCCGAGGTGGGCAGCGTGGTGGATCTGTAAACCGAATAAACGCAAAAGCTCCCCGTGCATCTGCACGAGGAGCTTTTTGTGTGTCAGGGCTGCAGCAGGTCGTTCCCGGCGGAATCCTGCACGGTGACTTCCTCACCGGTCAGGCTGGAAAGCCATGCAATGTAGCTGCGGCCGCTCAGGATGCGCAGCGGGCGGCCGTCGGCGTCATAAAAGGCAAAGGTCGAGCCGGTGCCCTGGGTCCAGGTGATGTGCCACAGGTGGCCGCCGTTGAGCCACAGGCCGCCGCCCATGGTCAGGTCGTAGTCCAGGGTGCGGCCATCGTCCCGCGGGGTGGAGGCACTGTACAGCACCAGAAGGTTGTCAAAGGCAGCCTGGATGCCGGTGTTGGCGTCCAGCTGCGGGGTACCGTCATGGTGCATCATCCCGTAGGTGCCGGTGTCGGTATCGTAGGCAAAGCGGGTGGTGCTGCCGGACGGGAACTGTACTGCCGCCTGAACTGCGTCGGCAACGTCCGCATCCGGCAGGTGGCCGTCGGTCTGCTGAGGCAGCAGGGCCGGGACAGTGGGTACGGCGGGGGTGTCCCCTTTCTGCGTGCTGTCTGCGGATTCCGCAGGGTCCTCGGACAGCGCGGACGAGAGGCTCAGGCTGCTCAGCACCTTGGCCACAGATTGACCGTTGGTGCACCACAGCGGGCTGGCCCAGTCGGTATTGCCGGTGGTGAAGGCGTTGCGGCCTGTTTCCAGCGCGTCCACCGCGCGCAGGTTCCAGTAGTCCAGAAAATTGCGGGTGTACAGGTCGCAGCCGCGCTGGATGGGCAGCACCTGCTGGCCGCTGAGCAGCCGCCAGAACAGGTCCTGCCCCAGCGTGACCGGTCCCACCGTCGGCATGGCCGACACGGAGGGATAGACCAGGCACAGGCTGGGGGCGGTGTCCGCACGGGCTGCGGCCTCCAGCACCACAGAGGCGCTGCCGATGCCCCACTGGGTGGTGCTGCCGGGGGCGTTGTCGATGACCACTGCCGCCGGACGCTGGCCCGGGTATTGCTGCTCCTGCCCGGTCAGGGGGTCAGCAGAAGCCGTGCTGTCGGCTGCCGGGCCGCCCGGCATGCAGCCGGCCAGCAGCACAGCGCACAGCACGGCCGCACCGATGCGCTGGATCCAGATGCGTTTCATGGCGTTCCCCTCGTTTACTGATAGCTGAAATTGGACCACTCATCGTCGTCCACAATGGCAAGGTAGGTCTTGCCGCGGTTGAAGAGCAGCTCGGCCCCGGCGTCATCGTAGACCTTCAGCGGATGCTCCGGGGAGACCTTCTCCCAGCGGCCCACCTGTACCCCGCCCCGGCTGAAGAAGTAGGCTTCGCCGCCGGAAATGTAACTCACCTGCTGCACGTCGCCGGAGTCGCCAGGGTAGGCGGCGATGGGGGCAAAGCAGATGAGCAGGTTGTCGAAGCTCAGCTGCTTGCCGTTCAGTTCGTCCACGGTGTTCTCGAATCCGCCGGCGGCGTGGCTGTACATCTGCATTTTGTAGGTGCGGCTCAGTGCACTGTAGCTGAAGCTGGTCTTGTAGTTGTCGGAGTGCACGATGCGTATCGTCCGGCCGGAAGCGGTGCCGCGCATGGTATTCTCGGCCCCGGTGCGGTAGTCCGCAAAACGGAAGAAGGTGGTGTCGTAATCGTGGCTCAGGCCGATGCCGGCATTGGCGGCGGCCTGCCGGATCTCCTTGCCGGAGGTGAACTCGGTGTGTTCGTAGGCAACGTTGCGGCCGCGGCTGTCCCGGTGGGCCACATGGGGATGGGTGGGCGTGTTGAAGTAGCTCTTGCCGCCGATGTTCAGACCGGAGTAGTTGTAGACGCTGATGAACTTGGTGCAGGGGGCGCTTTCGCCGTCGTGGTAGTACAGCGCCTGCCAGGGCATCAGCAGCTGCAGGAACTGGTCCCGGCCGGAGCGCATGGGCCCCACCTCGGGGATGCTGTCGGCGTCGCGGTACACGGCACAGAAGCGAGTGATGCCGCCCTCCACCTTGCTCTCGATGAGCAGGTCAGCGGAAGAAAGGCCCCGCTGAGGGCGGGCGTTCTGCCGCTCGGAATAGCTGATGTTGTTGACCATCACGCCCACGATGCGGCCGCTGCTGCGGTTGGCCTCGCCGGTCAGCGGGTCAGCGTCGTAGGCAGGCAGCCAGCTGGACGCGGCCGGTTCCTCCGCTGCTGCGGAAGATGCGGCGGCCTCACTGGAAGCCGCTGCCTCGCCGGAGGCTGCCGCCTCCGAGGATGCAGAGGAAGAGCTGTTGGCGAGCTTCTGCCGCAGCCAGTCGGAAAAGCGGCTGCCAACGGCGGCAGAACCGGCGGCCCGGCAGCTGGTCAGCGCCAGCGAAGCGGCCGCCAGCCCGGACAGACGAAGAACGGAACGGCGAGTGATCTTTTTCATAGAAAGTACCTCCTGCAGGGGGAAAGGATCGCGGCGGGGTCAGGCACTGCCTGCCCGGAAAAGAGCCCAAATCGGATTTACTTTGATTGTAACGATTCTGTCCGGTTTTGTAAAGAGGATCTTGTCGGGATAAAACCTCTCCATCTCGCCTGCGGCGAGATCGTTCGGTCGCTTAAAGTCCCCGCGGGGAACTTCATAAGTGCAACGCAAGAATTTTCGGCCGGGCACTTGCATTTTATCGGCATTTATGGTAATATTATTCGGCAGTATTGTATTGCTGCAGAATATGCGCTCGTAGCTCAGCCGGTAGAGCATCTGACTTTTAATCAGAGGGCCAG
>OOAM01001370.1_pt1 | contig 16249 bp, 10 predicted proteins | sample 1671131 | NCBI WGS metagenome assembly OOAM01 (sample SAMN06348125, study PRJEB24527) | human gut metagenome | biome: human gut; feature: ankylosing spondylitis patient; material: feces | host: Homo sapiens | place: China | collected 2015-10 | reverse complement strand
TATTGTACCAAAGGAAATCGGGGAATAACAGATACGGATGATTACCTACTTACGTCGAAACGCGCCGTCCATGACGCGATTCTCCTTGAGCTCCCATCCGTGGCAAGGAGAAACCGCGCCATGGACGGCGCGTTTCGACGGTTTCGTCAAGCATAGAAACCCTAAAAAGCATAATTTGTACAGTATCTTAGCTGCGTAGCGTTAGCTCGTCGGGAGCACCTCTGCGTGGGGGGGGGCAAATTCCCCGTGCGCCGGTCGTCTTCACGTATTATGAAATATGAAGCAATCCACATCTATTGCGCTGCATCAGGAGCTACATACGAGTATGCATTTGACATCTTTGCAGCATTGTTTGTCAGAGTGACAGCCTCTCTATAGTAGGCAACAACAGGAGTGCCCTTATCCACAGCGTTGAACAGCTGCTCTGCAAAAGCAGGAGGCACATTGATACAGCCGTGTGAGCCGGAGGTTTTGTAAATTGTTCCTCCGAAGGTATCACGCCAGCTGGCATCATGGATACCTATATTGTAGGCAAACGGCATGAAATAGCTGACAGGAGAAGAGTAACCCTCACCCACAAGAGTAGCATTTCTCTGCTTGTAAACAATCTTGTATACACCATCTACGGAACCATTCTGACGGGCGAGATTACCTGATACGAAATCAGACTCCATCTGGAGAGCACCATCCTTGTAATACCACATGTGCTGCTTTGTGTAGTCAATCTCTATGTATGTATTACCTATGTCGTCAGCGCCTCGGTAGAGTGCTGTCTGCTCGTAAACAGGCTCTCTTTCTACAGGCTTGCCTCCCTCTAAATCGGAAAGAAGTTTGGCTTTCTCATTTTTCTTGCTGACTACCCATCCGTAGTCTCCACCACCTATTTCAATAGTGTCACCGGACGATGTCTTGAATGAGCGTTTGCGGCCGAAGGTATTGTACTTGGAAGCAAGCTGCTGGACATATTTAGTGACCTTGGCATCATCTATGCTCACGCTGCCGTCATCTGAGATGCTTAGCATATCAAGGATTTTGGCTGAGTCAAGCTTCTCGTCGGCACCTTCAATTTTGTAAGTGACGGTTGAAGCAGTGTATTTGTCGAGGGCTTCTTTTTCATTTTTGATTGTATCGCTTTCCTTTGTGATTTTTGGAGCTTCATAACAGTCATCACTTAAGCTAAGCTTTGGAAGCTCGTTGTCCAGGGCATTCTTTACTTCGGCAAGGATGCTGTCATATATCGGTTTGCAGCCATTTTTCTCTTCAATCACATCGTATTTGCCGTCTTTTATCTCGATGTGGGCATCCTCCGGATTTTCAATGTAGTCATCACTGAAAATATCAAGAGCCTTGAGCTTTTCCGCCAAAGCGGCATCGTCATATTTGGACGAACCCTTTAGAGTATAGTTTTGAGCTTTGAAAAGACTGACAGGCCATGTAAAAGCATTCTGGCTTTTTAGGATTTGCTCCTCGTCACCGTTTGAGACATATTCATAGGAAAAATCAGGTCCCTTAAGTGAGAAGTTGTTGCCTTTTCTATCAGTGATTGTGAGCAGGTAGTCGCGGCTTAGGGCTGTATTTTTTTCTATTGCCTCTTTTGCGGTTTTCCCTGCGTATTTTACAGAGTTAATCTTTGTGTTGAACAGATAGTGGCTGCTAAAATAAAAGGCAAAGCCAAGATAAACAGCCAAAATCACACCAAACACAACGGCGCAGGTTATAAGTACTTTTTTCTTCATGTAAATCGACCTCCTTGGAGATATGCTGTTGCTGCGCACACCGGGGTGTAGGCGGCAGCTAAAATCAGTTACATTTGTGAAGATGTGACACATCCATATAGTCAGGCAGACCATTCTTGTAGGCTACAGCGGTTTCTCCCTGAATAAGTGGCTTTAAGTATTCGATAAGCTCAGGCTTCACATCATTGCCGGCATCATTGATCCACTCTCTTGGCACAGACTTGGCCTCGTTTGCGATATTCTTGATAGCAGAATATGTGTATTCTACCTGATAAGGATCATTTGAGATGCGCTTTAAGCATACCATTGATGCGGTCACACCCTCTGCTGCAATAGTGACACCCTTTTTACCCTGAGCAAAAGATTCCTCGATATCGGTTAATGATGCAAGATGTGAGGCACAGCGCTGGAGCACATTTACCTCTACTGAGCGAACCTTGACACCGATGTTTTCTTTCACAATGAACTCAAGAGCCTTTCCGGCACCGCTTAGCTGCTGGTGTCCGAACTGGTCGCATGAGGCATTTGATGATGTAATGTATGAGCCGTCTGCGTCATGTATTCCTTCGGATACGGCAACTATTACATTGTTAGTGTGCGCAAGAGCTTCTTTTATATCGGCAACAAATTTGTCCTTGTCGAAATCCACCTCAGGCAGATAGATGAACTGAGGCGCTGTATTGTACTCATTACGTGCGAGAGCGGAAGCGGCAGTTAGCCATCCTGCGTCACGTCCCATGATTTCAACGATTGTCACACTCTTAACAGCATAGATAAAGGTATCATGGGCTATCTCAAGCATGCTTGATGCAATATATTTGGCGGCAGAGCCAAAGCCCGGAGTGTGGTCTGTCATGCACAGATCATTGTCGATGGTTTTTGGAATCCCTATAATTTTCACATCACTGTTGATTTTTTTTGCATAATCGGATAACTTTAATACGGTATCCATCGAATCATTTCCACCGATGTAAAAGAAAGCCTTTACGGAGAGCTTATCAAACTGGTGGAAGATGTATACATATGGTGAATCATCATCCTTGTAATCAGGGAGCTTGTGACGGCATGAGCCAAGATACATGGCAGGTGTGGTCTTGAGCTTTTCAAGATTAGCATCATCTGCAAAAATATCTGACAGATTGAGATAATTCTCATTTAATATGCCGAGTATTCCGTTTACGGCGCCATAGCAGATATCGTATTTATCAGAGCTTTTTACTCCTGCGATGACTCCTGCAAGGCTTGCGTTGATTGCAACAGTTGGACCGCCTGACTGGGCGACGATACAGTTTGACTGATTCATTGTAATCTCCTTATTGTGTATTTTAACTATTCTCTTCTGTAAGAATAGTTATGATATAATTTTAAAATGACTATTGAAGGCGCATGGCATATGCACCGCATAATCATATAGATTGTAGTATCAAACATTATTTTTAGCAAGGGTTAAAATGAAAAATATGAATAAATACGAAAATTGCTTATTGTGTCCAAGAAAATGTGGCATAAACAGAAGCACCGGACAAACAGGCGTATGTGGCGTTTCATCTGAAATAAAGGTGGCGCGAGCAGCACTTCATTATTGGGAGGAACCGTGCATATCAGGAAAAAGAGGAAGTGGGGCAGTTTTTTTCTCAGGCTGCAGCCTGCACTGCGTGTTCTGCCAGAACAGGGAGATTTCTGACGGAAAAGCGGGAAAGGTAATCAGTAAAGAGAGGCTGAGTGATATTTTTATAGAACTGGCGGACAAAGGCGCAAATAATATCAATCTGGTCACACCGGGGCAGTATATCCCTGATATAGTGTGGGCGGTAAACGATGCAAAAAGCCGTGGCATGAAGCTTCCTATTATATACAATACGAGCGGATATGAAAATGTGACAGAGCTAAAACTGCTTGAGGGCATAGTGGATGTGTATCTTCCGGATTTTAAATATATGGACAGTACGCTTTCGGCAAGGTATTCAAGGGCAAAAGATTATCCGTCTGTCGCAAAGCAGGCGATTTCAGAGATGGTCAGGCAGCAGCCGGATGTCGTGATTGACGATGCGACAGGACTCATACAAAAGGGAGTTATTGTGCGACAGCTTCTACTGCCGGGACATGTAAATGATGCAAAGGCTGTACTTAAGTACCTGTATGATACATATCATGATCACGTATATATAAGCATGATGAGCCAGTTTACGCCGATTGCACTAAAGGATTATCCTGAGATAAACCGCACAGTGACAAAGAGAGAGTATGAAAGACTTGTTGACTATGCCCTCGAAATAGGAATTACGAATGCATTTATACAGGAGGGGGACGTGGCAAAGGACAGCTTCATCCCGGCATTTGACTGTGAGGGAGTATGATATTTACCGTTTTTCTTAATAAAATAGTAAGAATTGGCAGGCAAAAATGACTGGATTTTGTGACGCCGGTGTAGTACTATGGTTATGTGATATTTTTTAACTGTGAAGGTACTGAACAGTTACGATATTTTGTTATTACTCACATCCCGGTGTGACAGATGATAATGTTTTTGATCACATAGGATACATTATTCAATAGAGGATACAGTGATGAAAAATATAGAAGAACAGCAGATAATAATTGAATGTCCGAATACTATCTTTCATCTATACATTGACAGTGAGGATGAGCTTTCAAAGGTTAAGGTGTTTATGAACAATATGAAGAATGTTGATTCGATAAGTCTGCATGATATATACAACTGGTGCAACAGACAGCATGTGCAGTACACGACGACATTTAATTATGACAGTAAAATGACCTGGACAGAAATGATAAAATCCTACACATTTTACTTCAGACAGAAGCTTAGATATGTAAATAATAGTGATAGGATGATAGAAACATGAGATACCCTGAATTTCTAAAGGATAGAGGAACAATAGGCTTTGTGGCGCCTTCGATGGGCTGTACAACAGAGCCGTACAGGAGTGCCTTTGACAATGCCATTAAAAGGTTTCACAGCATGGGTTATAAGACGATAGAGGGACCTAACTGCAGGTGCGACAGTGGCATAGGTATCAGCAATACACCTAAGAAGTGCGCAGAAGAGCTGAACGAGAGCTATGCTTCTGCTGACAGTGATGTGCTTATATCCTGTGGTGGCGGCGAGCTGATGTGCGAGGTAGTGCCTTATATTGATTTTGAGCGTGTGAAGCAGTCAAAGCCGAAATGGTACATGGGCTATTCCGACAACACGAATTTCACATTTTTGGAGGCTACTATTGTAGATACAGCAGGTATTTACGGGCCGTGTGCGGGCAGCTTTGGCATGGAGGTGTGGCATGAGTCACTTACCGATGCATTTGATCTGCTTTGTGGCAGGAAGCTTTCATTTACCAATTACCCTATGTGGGAGAAGGAATCGATAAAGGATGAGAATGCTCCGTTTGTGGGCTACAACCTGACTGAAAAGTCGTGTATCAGCTCTATTCCTGCGGTGGCAAAGGAAAGCAGGCTTACCATGAGAGGCAGGCTGCTTGGTGGCTGCATGGATTGTCTTATCAATCTGCTTGGTACATCGTTTGACCATGTAAGGGAATTTAATGAGCGCTACAGTGATGATGGTATCATATGGTTCCTTGAGGCTTGTGACCTTAATGTGATGGGCATGAGAAGGGCTATGTGGCAGATGAAAAATGCAGGATGGTTTTCAAATGTAAAGGGCTTTCTTATCGGACGCCCGGCGCACTTCGGAGAGGAAATGTTTGGCATAGACCACAGACAGGCGCTTGCATCACTGCTTAGAGAGTTTAATGTGCCAATCATCATGGATCTGGATATAGGTCATATGTCGCCGATGATGCCTGTGATATGCGGAAGTATGGCAGATGTCAGCTTCGACGGAAGCAACTTTACAATTTCGTATGATATAGAGCAGTAGATTGGAGGAAAAATGATTAGATTAATAAAGAAAAAAGCAAAGAGTATTGTATGTAGCGTGCTTGCTGCGGTGACACTGTTTACAATGAATCCGGCTGTATTTGCAACAGAGACAGCTACGCAGACTGATACAGTTTCAAGTGTTGATGTATCAGGCAGTGACAGTAGTGACGCAGCTGATAAGAGTAACACAGACAGTACTGCAGACAGCACAACGACAGCCGGCAGTGAGGCAAACGACAAGGTGACCATCAGCAAAAATGATAAGCCATACTTAAGTCTTGGAGCAGACCTCACACCGGAGCAGAGAGCGACAGTGCTTGGATTTATGGGAATCGAGCTCACTGATCTGGACAAATACGATGTGGTCTATGTAAATAATGATGAGGAGCACAAGTACCTCGATTCATACATCAGCAAGAGCGAGATTGGCACAAGGTCACTTTCCTCAGTACTTATTACAGAGGATAAAAAGGGTGCGGGGCTTAGTGTTTCCACACACAATATCAATTACTGTACGGTAGGAATGTACAAGAATGCGCTTGCCACAGCAGGCATAGCTGATGCTAAAATCATAGTCGCAGGACCTTTCCCTATTTCCGGAACGGCAGCACTTGTAGGCACACTAAAGGCATACGAGGAGATGACAGGCAAGAAGCTTGACGATAAGGTGACAGACGCAGCGATGGATGAGCTTGTCACAACAGGAGAGCTAAACAAGAGCATTGACGGCGATTCGCAGGATATCGAGGCAATGATTGCAGACCTAAAGAAGCAGCTTGCCGATGGAAGGCTCAAGGATGAGAGCCAGATAAAGGATGCGATAAAGGAGGCTGCAAAGGATTACGACCTGAAGCTTTCTGATGATGATATTGCAAAGCTGACATCGCTTCTTATGAAGCTTAAGGATGCCAATATCGACTGGGATTCAGTTATCAACCAGGCACAGGACTGGGCATCAAAGCTTGGCGACAAGATAAATGACCCGGGCTTCTGGGAAAAGATTGGTAACTTTTTCATGGATTTATGGGATAAGATAAAATCCCTGTTCAGCTAGAAAAGCTACAGGAGACAGTAAGAAAAAGCAGAATATGAATCAGACAACTCCCTGAAACGTAAGCATGAGCTGCACGTTGAAGGGAGTTTTTATATCATTAATAAAAAAATAATAAATTTCTGCCGAATACATTGATACAAAGGTCATATTCTATTATAATTAAATGGATAATGGATTAATGTAAACAATGCACATAAGAAAGAGGGGATTTGATGATAAAGATAAATAAATTTCTGGCAGCCTCTGTCGTAACATTGTCATTAGCTGCATGTGACCTGGCACCATACAGCAGCATAGCAGTCTATGCGGATCAGGCGGCTAAGGTTGTGTGTGATGAGAGATACTGGGTAGCGGCGAGAAGCGGACCGGGAACAGAGTATGAGCTGGAGCACAAGCTTTCAAACGGCAAGGATATTACTATTCTTGAGCAGACCACAGGCGCAGACGGCAAGGTGTGGTACAAGGCAAAGTACAATCTGGCAGCAAATAATGAGGAGTGTGTCAGCTATATCAGGTCTGATTTTGTATCAGCAGGTACCGGTACAGCTGCATCAGACAATGCGCAGACAGGGGATGCTTCGGCAGACACCGGCAATGCGGATGCCATACAGCAGAATAATGAGGAGCAGCTTGCCCTTGCAACCGCATCGGGAGCATATGCTACAGGTACGATTACAGGTGGTAATGTGTATGTCCGCAATGCAGCAGGCACATCCGGCACTACCAAGGTTGTCTCACTCAACTGGAACCATCAGGTTGACATAATAGGAGAGACCAAGGTAAACGGTGTGGTCTGGTACAATGTCAAGGGTACTTTAAACGGCAAGGCATTTACGGGCTGGACTATCAGTACATACATAAAGGTGACATACAATAATAGCGGAGACAATACCGATTTTGTCACGGCTATGAAGAATGCAGGCTTTCCTGACAGCTATATTCCAAACCTTACAGCTCTTCACAATAAGTATCCAAGCTGGACATTTGAGACTGTAAATACAGGTTTGAATTGGGATACGGTGATTGAAAATGAGAGCGTAAACGGACTTAATCTGGTATCCAAATCAGCAGACAATTCCAAGAAATCCACAGCTGCCGGAGCATATAACTGGTCAACAAATACGTGGGTTGAGTACGAACCGGGATGGGTGTCAGCAAGCAGTGCCTATATTGCTTATCTCATGGATCCAAGGAATTTTCTTGATGAGACCAATATTTTTCAGTTTCAGAGTCTGGCATACAGTCCGAATGAGGCACTTGAAGGTGTCAAGTCCATAGTAAAAGGCACATTTATGGAGGGAACAAAGACCTATTCCAACAATGGTGAGAAAATCAATTATGCAAGCACATTCATGGATGTGGCAAAGAGCAGTGGAGTAAGTGCATACCATATAGCATCGCGTTTAAAGCAGGAGCAGGGACAAAAGGGAACGAGTCCTCTTATTTCGGGTACATATTCCGGATACGAAGGATATTATAATTATTTTAATTTTAATGCAACCGGAAACACGAAGGATAAGATTTATAAAAATGGTCTGTCTTTTGCCAAGAAGCAGGGCTGGAATACAAGAGTAAAGTCCATAAGCGGCGGAGCTGTAAAGGTGGGCAGCAATTATATAAATAAGGGTCAAAATACACTGTATTTTGAGAAGTTTAATGTAGTAAATACAAGCTCGCTGTATTTCCATCAGTACATGGGCAATGCCACAGCGGCTCTTACTGAGGGACAGAGTCTGGCTAAAGGATATTCAGACAAGAATCAGGCTTTTGTATTTAAAATACCTGTATACAACAATATGCCATCGTCAGCAGTGGGCTTCGATAAAGCTGGCGATACCAATAACTATCTGCAGTCGCTTGCGATAAGCGGTGTAACACTCACACCGGCCTTCAATGGAGCGACAACAAGCTATTCAGCAGTTGTTTCAAATGCTATAAGCTCAGTGACTGTTTCGGCAGATGCAGTTTCAGAAAATAGTGGTGTTTCAGGCACAGGAAGCTATTCGCTTGCTGTCGGAAATAATACAATTAAGGTAAATTGCAAGTCGCAAAGCGGTGATACAAGAACATACACTATCAATATAAACAGGCAGGCGGCATCTGCAAATAATGCAGGTGGCAATAATAATCAGAACAATAATAACCAAAATAATACAGATGTAAACATAACATCAGGTAAATACAGTATAGGTACTTATATTACAGGCATTGAGCCTGGAACCGGTGCAGCTGATTTTGTGAAGAATATAGCAGTATCAGCATCAGGTACTGTAAAGCTTCTGACAAGCTCAGGCTCAGAAAACAGCGGAAAGGTTGCAACAGGCAATAAAGTGGCTGTTTATGATGCTTCGGGTAACCTGAAAAAGACATATGATATTGTTGTATATGGAGATATCAATGGTGATGGTGCTGTAAATGCCCTTGATATGATTAAGCTCAACAGACATATTTTAGGAAAGGGAACACTCACAGGTGCTTATCTGGAGGCAGCTGATGCCAACAGAAAGGGCGATGGTGGAAATGCCCTTGATATGATAATCATGAACAGACACATACTGGGCAAATCAAAGATATCGCAGAATTAGAAATGTGAGGAAAAATATGAAGAAATTATTTGGATGTATATTATCACTTGTTGTGGCAGTGATGCTTGTTTTCACACCTGCCGAGCATGTATATGCGCAGGGACTTGGTCTCAGTGTCAGCTCAAGCTCTATAGCTGTTGGAAAAACAGTTAAGGTGACGGTTTCCATGCCGTCTGGATATTTTGGCACTGTAGTTATCTCAAGCTCTGACGAGGGAGTATTGAGTAACGGAGGGGATGGTGTGGCCAATATTGGTGACGCCGCAGGATATCCCACATCGCAGTCATTTTTATTTACGGCGAAGGCTGCAGGAAGCTGCACTATAAAGGCATATTGTACAGTTGTAGGAGATGCAGAGGGCAACGATGCCGGAGGTACAATTACCGGTGCCAGCACGAAGGTGACGGTAACAAGTGCTTCATCAAACAATGATTCAAACAGCAACAAGGATAACAAGGACAATTCCGGCAGCAATACCGGCAATGACAGCAATTCGAATAAAGATAATGAAAACAAAGAGGAAAAGAAATCCTCAAACGCATCTCTTGGTTCGCTTGTTATCTCAGCAGGTACGCTTTCCCCTGAGTTTTCTGCTGCGACAAAGGATTACACAGCTACAGTAGATTACAGCTGTTCAAGCCTTGCGGTTACAGCAAATCCGGCTGATTCCAAGGCGAGTGTGACATCCGTCACAGGCAATGATTCACTTGAGGTTGGAGAGAATACGGTCAGCGTTGTTGTGACAGCAGAGGACGGCAGCACAAGCACATACAATATAGTTGTTACCAGAAGAGCCGAGGATGATCCGGAGAATGCAGATAAGCAGGATAACTGGAAGAAGTTCGATATAAATGGCACAGAGTGGACTATGGTAAATGACATTCCGGAGGATGTTGTTCCTGAAGGCTTTGAGCACTCAAAGACAGTGATTGAAGGACTTGAATACAATACCCTTCATGGCACCTTTGGTGATATCACGCTTGTGTATTTACAGTCGGAAAGCGGCAATGGGCTTTTTGTATATGATGCAGCACAGAATGCAGCATATGAGTTTGTCCGTATCAATTCAGAGTCACATTTTATAGTGGTTTTACTGCCTAAGGTGGATGATGTGCCTGAGGGATATAATGAGATATCGCTCTCCATAGAGGGCAAGGGTGTGGCAACAGCCTACCAGACCAAAGTCGAAAAAACCGATGATCAGACAAAGGATTTTTACCTCGTATACGCTATGAATGACAATGGTGAGAGTGGCTGGTACACATATGATAGCGTAGATGGCACATATATGAGAAATGAGCTCAGTACACCTACAGTGGCACAGGAGGAAAACGATGCGGTAAAGAGTGAGCTTGTCCCGGGAATTGCCAATAAATATCTTGTTTTAGCTGCAATACTGGTTCTTATTATCATTATTCTGTTACTGTTGCTTATTGTATCAGCTGTGAAAAACAGAAAATATAAAGCAATGGACTATCATGATGACGATGATGATGTAGATGATGCAGCAGAAGATGTATCAAATGAAGCTTTGGAAGAAACAACTGATGAAACTGCGGACGAGATAGCAGATGAGCTGGAAGAAGAGGTTACAGAAGAGCCGTTAGATGAAGTGGCAGAAGAAGCTGCAGAAGAGTCGGTGGATGAAGTGGCAGGAGAAGCTGCAGAAGAGTCGGCAGGTGAAGCCGCAGAAGAAGCAGCGGAAGGTGCTGCAGATGAGCAAAAGATGGCTACGGATGAAAATATATCAAATGCATCCTATGTCGGAAGAACCGTAGAAATTACACCTGATTTTAAGAAAGCTGTTGAGAATGAAAACTCTGAGTTTGATTTAAAAGACGATTCAAGGCAGGAAAACGTTTCTGACACAGAAAACGATGCTGATGAGGATGCTTTAAAGAATCAGCTTCAAATCGCACTTGATGGCTTTGTCAATGAGGAAAATAAGCTGTCTGAGACTATAGACCGCAGTGCAAAGGATGACAATGAAGATGACAGCGAGGATGATGATTTGCAGTTCATCGACTTAAATTAGTGAATATGACTGGAGGATATGACTTGAAACCATATACAAGTAAGGCTAAAAAAGCAATAGATTTGGCTGCACGTATATCAAAGAAAATGAATTACAGCTATGTTGGAACAGAGCACATACTGGCTGGCCTTATAAAAGAGGGCACCGGTGTGGCAGCTGAGGTTCTAACAGCCTGCAATGTGGAATATGATAAGCTTATTTCGATGATTGAAGACCTGATTTCACCGGGGGATAACATCGAAGTGATGGACAGGGATGGCTATTCACCAAGGACACAGAGAGTATTGGAGCGTGCATCGGAGGAAGCCGATAGATTTGAGTGCAATGAGATAGGTACAGAACACTTGCTGATGGCTATAGTACTGCAGGGAGACTGTGCAGCTGCAAGACTTTTAAACACCATGGGTGTTAACAGTCAGAAGATGTTTATAGATATTCTTGGTGCGATGGGTGAGGATCCGTCTGCATACAGGGATCTGATGAAAAGCTATGGTACATCATACAATTCTGCGACTCCTGTATTAGATCAGTATTCCAGAGATTTGACAGATATGGCAGAGGCAGGGCTTCTTGACCCTGTTATAGGCAGAAAAAAGGAGATGGAGCGCGTTATCCAGATACTTTGCCGTCGTGGCAAAAACAATCCATGTCTGATTGGAGAGCCGGGAGTGGGCAAGACCGCTATAGTAGAAGGACTTGCGCAGGATATAGTCAGTGGCAATGTTCCGGATATTCTTTTGGGAAAGAGACTGGTTTCCCTTGATATGTCCGGGCTTGTAGCCAAATCAAAGTATCGTGGTGAGTTTGAGGAGCGTATCAAGAAGGTGATAAGCGAGGTTTCAAATGCCAAAAATGTACTGCTTTTCATTGATGAGCTTCACACTATAATAGGTGCAGGAGGAGCAGAAGGTTCGTTAGATGCATCTAACATATTAAAGCCTGCGCTTGCCAGAGGCGAGGTACAGGTAATCGGCGCCACTACCATAGAAGAGTACCGCAAATACGTGGAAAAGGATGCTGCGCTTGAGCGCCGTTTCCAGCCGGTGATGGTTGAGGAGCCTGGTGTGGATGAGACAATAGAGATACTCACAGGATTAAAGGGACTCTATGAAAAGCATCATGGTGTCATCATAACAGATGAGGGTGTGAAAGCAGCAGTAAACCTTTCTGCACGATATATAAATGACAGATTTTTACCTGATAAGGCGATAGACCTGATGGATGAAGCGGCAGCCAGGATAAGGCTTAAGAATCTGACATCATCTGACGAGCTGCTTGCTCTGAAAAAAGAGATAACAGATAAGCAGAACCGGTTGGAAAATGCTTTATCGAAAGGAGATCTCGCAGCTGCCGGCGCGCTTATGTCAGAAAAGGAAGTGCTTGAAAATAAACAGCAGAAGCTTATCAGAAAGAACCGTCGCGCAGGAGCCAAAAATCAGCCTGTAGTCGGCGAAAATGAGATAGCGGATGTAGTATCGGGATGGACCAAAATACCTGTAAATAAGCTTACAGAGTCAGAGGCAGGACGACTTGCAAAGCTTGAACAGATACTTCACAAGCGTGTAATAGGACAGGAGGAGGCTGTTTCGGCTGTCGCAAAGGCAGTCAGACGAGGCCGTGTTGGTTTAAAGGATCCTAAGAAGCCGATTGGCTCATTCCTGTTTTTGGGACCGACAGGAGTAGGTAAGACGGAGGTGTCAAAGGCGCTTGCTGAGGCTGTCTTTGGCAAAGAAGATGCCATGATACGTGTTGACATGTCAGAGTACATGGAAAAGCATAGTGTTTCAAAGATGATTGGTTCACCACCGGGATATGTGGGCCATGAGGAGGGCGGACAGCTCTCAGAGAAGGTCAGACGCAATCCTTTTTCTGTTATACTGTTTGATGAGATAGAAAAAGCACATCCTGATGTGTTCAATATACTTTTACAGGTGCTTGATGATGGCAGAATCACTGATTCACAGGGACGCACGGTTGATTTCAAGAATACAATAATCATCATGACATCAAATGCAGGAGCTTCTTCTATTATAGAACCAAAGCGCCTTGGCTTTGGCGCTGGTGAGGATGAAAAGCAGGATCACGAGCGTATGAAGAACAGTGTCATGGAGGAGGTCCGCCGTATATTTAAACCTGAGTTTTTGAACCGAATCGACGAGACTATTGTATTTAGAGCTCTCAACAAGGATGACATGAAGCATATAGTGACACTTCTTGTAAAGGAGCTTAAGAAACGCTGTAAAGAACAGCTTGATATAGAGCTCACAGTGCGTGACAGTGCAAAATCCTTTATCGTGGACAAAGCCTATGACAGAAAATATGGCGCAAGACCTCTTAAACGAAAACTTCAGGAGGAGATTGAAGACCGTATGTCAGAGGATATTATTACCGGCAAAATTAAGCGCGGCAATAAGGTAATAATTTCTACGAAAAACAAACAAATTTCATTGACTGTTGAGTAGAATTGGATTTATAATTAATATATCAATATAGCTACGGGAGGATAAAAATGGCTGTAATAAGTGAATTAATCCGTACTGAGGAAAACGGAAAGCTCAGCTTCGGAGATTATACATTGGCTGCAAAGGCAAAGCTTGACAATTTTGAGAAGGATGGAGATATCTACAAGGTAAAGACCTTTAAGGAGATTACAAAGCTCGAAAGAAACGGACTCTTTGTATACGAGTCTGTTCCGGGAACAGCGGTTATGGATTTCGAGGAGACTGCTGATACAGTGACATTTACTGTGGAGGGACCTGAGGATGCTCAGATTACTCTTGGCCTTGAAGAGGAGACGGAGTACGAAATTGATATAGCTGGAGCTGTTGCAGGTACTATGAAGACAAATCTCGGCGGCAAGCTCAGCTTAAGCGTAGAGCTTGAGGGTGTTGATTCAGTCGATATCAAAGTATCAAGAAAATAGAGCATATTTTTAGCCCGGTGAAAGCCGGGCTTTTTGTATTTTTATAAAGGAGAACAATATGGCAAAAGGAAAGACCTCTGTATTTTTCTGCCAGGAATGTGGTTATGAATCGGCAAAATGGATGGGACAGTGCCCGGCCTGTAAGGAATGGAATACATTTGTAGAGGAAACCGTAGATAAAAAGTCGATAAGCTCGTCGGGAAAAGTAAAAAAAGAATCAAAGGCGTCACAGGTTCTGCCTCTTTCGGCAGTAAAAAGCGAGAAAGAGGAGCGTATAGTGACAGGTATAGCCGAGTTTGACAGAGTACTTGGTGGAGGAATTGTGAGGGGGTCACTTGTGCTTGTGGGAGGGGATCCGGGTATAGGAAAATCCACGCTTCTACTTCAGGTATGCAGGGAACTCTCACAAAAAAAGGTGCCATTACTTTATGTGTCAGGTGAGGAATCCCTGCATCAGATAAAGATGCGTGCCGATAGACTTGGCGATTTTACGGATTCACTGGAGCTTTTATGTGAGACAAGTCTTGATATAGCAAAGGACGTGATTCAACGAAAAAGGCCGGAGGTTGTTGTAATAGATTCCATCCAGACTATGTACAATGAGGAGATAGCGTCGGCACCGGGCAGTGTCTCACAGGTCAGGGAGACAACCGGAGTGCTTATGCAGCTTGCAAAGACTCTGGGTATTTCTGTTTTTATAGTAGGACATGTGACAAAGGATGGTGCGGTTGCGGGGCCGAGGACGTTGGAGCATATGGTTGATACTGTGCTTTATTTTGAGGGTGACAGGTATGAGTCGTACAGGATACTTAGAGGCGTTAAGAACAGATTTGGTTCGACCAATGAGATAGGCGTATTTGAAATGAAGGCGGAGGGACTTGTTGAGGTGGAAAATCCGTCGGAGTATATGCTTAGCGGTAAGCCCGAGGGAGCATCAGGATCAATTGTCACATGTTCCATAGAGGGAAGCCGCCCGATACTTCTCGAGATACAGGCTCTTGTATGTCACAGTTTTTTTAATAATCCAAGGCGTACAGCAAATGGTACAGATTATAATAAAGTAAATCTACTCATGGCGGTCCTTGAAAAAAGAGCAAACCTGTCACTGTCAGACTGTGACGCTTATGTGAATATAGCAGGCGGTATAAGGATGAACGAACCGGCGATAGACCTTGGGATAGTGCTTGCAATCGCATCAAGCAAAAAGGATATTATTGTGCGTGAGGATACCATATGCTTTGGAGAGGTGGGCTTAAGCGGAGAGGTGCGCGGAGTTACCATGTCCGAGCAGCGTGTGGCTGAGGCAAAGAAGCTTGGCTTTAAAAAGTGTATTGTTCCCAAAGTGTGTCTTGCAGGAGTGTCGCATATTAGTGGAATTGAGATTGTCGGTGTGGCAAATATCAAGGAAGCGATAGAGGCTGTCAGATAGTAATTGTGAGAATTGTATATAATAAACAGACAATTTAGAAAATTTGTGTTTTTTAAGATAGTTTTACTACTTTAATTAATTGCAGTAAATACGTTGACATATGTGTGCCGGGATGATATTATATCAAAGCTGACTCGCGGGACACATTGAGTTGTAGAGCTTGTGAGTTGCAATTTACAGACATGACTTTATAAATATTGCTTTGAAATAAGCTGATTAATAAGTTATGAAAAAAGTTCTTGACAAATGAAAAACATTTTGATAGAATAAACAAGCTGTCGCAAGACAGAGAACTTATAACAGAGTTCAAAAAAATAAAAAAGTGCTTGACAAACGAACAGTGATTTGATAAAATAATCAAGCTGTCGCAAGAGAGCGAAACAAAGAACATTGATAACTGAACAGTGAGAAACCTTGAAAGATTTTGAGAATCAATCAGAACGCTTCAATGAAAATTGAAGACCTTTAAAACAGTAAATTCAGAATTATCTGAATGAACGAATTAGCCAAGTTTAACTTGACTGAGATCAACTTTTTAACATGAGAGTTTGATCCTGGCTCAGGATGAACGCTGGCGGCGTGCT
>OOAM01001363.1_pt1 | contig 16370 bp, 13 predicted proteins | sample 1671131 | NCBI WGS metagenome assembly OOAM01 (sample SAMN06348125, study PRJEB24527) | human gut metagenome | biome: human gut; feature: ankylosing spondylitis patient; material: feces | host: Homo sapiens | place: China | collected 2015-10 | reverse complement strand
GCACGTCGCCGGTGGCAATGACCGGCTTGTGCAGATCCTCGCCCAGCTTGATGACGGTGCGGTTGAACTCCTTGATCCGTTCCTCGCTGTCCACCTTGCCGTCCCGCACCATATAGGCGTTGTTGCCCAGCGGCTGGATCTCAAGAATATCGTAGTAGGCGGCGATTTTTTTCAGTTCCTCGTAGCTGGTGCCGTCCACGATGGCGCGGTACAGCTCGCCTGCCTCACAGGCACTGGTGAGCAGCAGGCCGTCCCGGTACTTGTTCAGCAGACTGCGGGGCACGCGGGGCTTTTTGAAGAAGTAGTTGACGTGTGCCTCGCTGACGATTTTGTACAGGTTCTTCAGACCCATCTGGTTTTTGACCAGAATGATCAGGTGGTAGTATTTCTTTTTCAGCACCTCACGGTTGCCGCCAAGACCGGTGTTGATTTCGCTGACCTTCGTTACCTCTTTTTCCGCTAAGTCGTTCAGCATCACGCAGAAGATGCGTCCCAGTGCAGCGGAGTCCTCGCAGGCGCGGTGCGCCTCGTAGGCGGGCAGTTCCAGATGCTTATTGATGGTGCCCTGCTTATAATTGTGCAGGCCCGGGTACATAGTCTGCGCCATGGTCAGGGTGTCAATATAGGTAGGCTCCAGCTTGATGCCGCTGCGCTTGGCAGCTGCCCGCAGAAAGCGCATATCAAAGGCGTGGACGTTGTGTCCCACCAGAATGCGGTCGCCCGCAAAGGCAAGAAAAGCTTCCAGCGCTTCCTTTTCGCCGGGGGCGTCCGCTACCATCTCGTTGGTGATGCCGGTCAGCTCGGTGATCTTGGGGGTGATGGGCTTACCGGGCTTGACGAAGGTATCGAACTCCTCCACCACCTCGCCGTTGCGGATGATGACCGCGCCGATCTCGGTAAGGTACTCTACCCCGGGGTCAAGGCCGGTGGTCTCGGTGTCAAACACGCAGAACTCGCCGTCCAGCGGCTGATCCTTTACGCCGTAAACGCAGGGCACCATGTCGTCCACAAAATAGGCCTCGCAGCCGTAGATGAGCTTGAAATCCGGGTCTTTTTTGTGGATGTCATCGGCTGCCAGCATGGCTTCCGGATAGCCCTGACACACGCCGTGGTCGGTGATGGCAATGGCGGGGTGTCCCATGCGGTGCGCCAGCTTGACGATGCCGCCGGGGTCGCAGAAGCCGTCCATGCTGGAAAGCTTGGTATGCAGATGCAGCTCCACCCGCTTTTCCGGGGCGGTATCCTCCCGCTTTTTGCGCTCCACGATCAGCACATCGTAGGGGTACACGATGTAGTCGTGCTCGTATTTATCGTAGGAGCAGTCGCCCCGCACGATGACCGTGCTGCCCTTGCCGATGCCCTCCCACTTGGAGCAGTCCTCCCCTTCCTGTGCACGGACTTTCAGGTTGATAGAACCGGTATAGTCGGTGATAGACACGGTGTAGATCTTGCGGTAATTGCCCTTGACCTCGGTAAAAAACACATCGCCCCAGATCATGCACTTGCCGCCCTCGCCGCCCAAGTCCTTGAGGGGCGTAAGATTTTTGGGGGTGAACATTTTGCCGTGGAAGATGGTGACCGGCTTGTCGGTAAGGTTGAGCCCCTCCACCTTGATAGACGGTGCGGTGTTCTTTTTCTCAAATTTGACCACCGGCGGTGCAATCTTGCGTTCCAGCTTTTCCTCCATCTGCTGCTGCTCCGCCGCAGTCACTGCGCTTTGCAGCGTCACCTTGGGGGTAACGCCGGTATGCTCGGCAATACGCTTTGCAAGCAGTTCCTCAAAGCCCATCTCCTGCAAAAACTTTGTGCCGTGGCACACCCCCACCGTGATATTCTGCCCGGTGATGGTAATGCTGCTCCTGTCCAGAAAGCCGTTGATGGGCACACCGTCCCGCTTCATCTCCTCCAGCAGGTCCCGCAGGGCCGTTTCGTCCAGCATGGCATAGCCGAAGCGGTTCTCGATCTTCAGTTCAAATCCCTCATAATCGGGCTGCAGCGAAGCCAGCAGCCGGGCGCACAGGCCCTTGTCCAGCGGGGCGGCGCTGCGCAGGGTAAAAATGACCTGCTGGCTCTGCCGCAGCATGCGGGCATGTTCCACGATCACCTGCCCGAAGCAGGACGCAAACGCCGGGTCCGCCATGAACTGCGGCCAGAGCTGGGAAACGAGTGGTGTCACGGGTGATACTCCTTTTTATACAGCACAAACTGCCGCGCCTGTGTCCGCAGGCGTGGCAGCAGAGAAAATACAGTGTTTACAGTTTATAGATCTCGTCCATGAACTGGTCCAGAATGTTGTCACCGGTGAGCTTTTTCACCGGCTTGCCGTGGAGGAACAGCACGGCTTCGTTTTTGCCGCCGGCAATGCCGATGTCGGCCTCCCGGGCCTCACCGGGGCCGTTGACCACGCAGCCCATCACGGCCACCTTAATGGATTTTTTGTAGCCCTGCAGCCGCTTTTCCACCTCGTTGGCGATCTCGGTGCAGGGGTACTGGGTGCGGCCGCAGGTGGGACAGGTGATGACCTCCGGCCCTGCCACCGGGAAGCCCACGGCCCGCAGGATGTTGTAACCGGCTTCCACTTCCTTTTCCGGCTCGGCGGCCAGCGAAACGCGAATGGTGTCGCCGATGCCCTCCAGCAGCATGCCGCCGATGCCCATGCCGCTCTTGAGCAGGCCCATCTGGTAGGTGCCGGCCTCGGTCACGCCCACATGCAGTGGGTAGTCGGTGACGGCACTCAGCTGGCGGTAAGCCTCCATCATGCGGGGCACGTTGGAGTTCTTGATGGAAATGACGATGTTGTTGAAGTCGAACTTTTCCAGCAGGCGCACATGGTACAGGGCGCTCTCCACCATAGCTTCCGGGGTAGGGGCACCGTACTTGGCAAGAATGTGCTTTTCCAGGCTGCCGCCGTTGACGCCGATGCGGATGGGGATGTTCTTCTGCTGGCAGGCGTCCACCACCGCCTTCACCCGGTCGTCGTCGCCGATGTTGCCGGGGTTGATGCGGATCTTGTCCACGCCCACGTCGGCGCAGGCCAGCGCAGCGCGGTAGTCAAAGTGGATATCCGCCACGATGGGGATGCTCACCGCGTTCTTCACGGCCTCGATGCACTTGGCGTCGGCTGCGCTGGGGCAGGTCACCCGCAGGATCTGGCAGCCGGCGGCTTCGCACCGCTTTGCCTGTGCCACGTTGCCGGCAATGTCCTCCACCGGCACATTCAGCATGGTCTGCACCGCAATGGGATGGTTGCCGCCAATGGTCACATTGCCGATCTTCACTTCTCGTTTCAACTGCCGCATCCTGTGGTTCCCCTTTCTGTTATACAGCTCCGGTGATGAGCCGGATGATATCGTTGTAGGTTGCAAAGATCATCAGCCCGAACAGCAGCGCAAAGGCCGCAACGGTCAGGCTGCCCTGCAGCTTTTCCGGCACAGCATGGCCGGTGATGCCCTCAATGGCCAGGAACACCACCTTGCCGCCGTCCAGCGCCGGGAAGGGCAGCAGGTTGAAGATGCCCAGGTTGATGGTGATGAGGGCCAGCAGCTGCAGCAGATCCTGCCAACCGTAGCTGGCCGCCTGCCCGATGGCCGTCACGATGCCCACCGGCCCGGAAAGATTGTTGATGCTCTCCCGCCCGCGGAGCAGGTCCGCGAGGGAGGTAAAAATGATGCGCCCGTAGTACAGCATACTGTTGCCGGCCTCCCGCAGCACATTGCGGGGCGTCTTGGCCAGCCCGTACACGGTAAAGCCCAGGCTCATGTGCACCTGCCCGGCTTCGTCCGTCCAGGTGTCGAACTGCACATCCGGCAGCTCCACGGTCTGGCCGTCCCGCAGTACGGTAAAGTCAGCCCGGTACTGCTCGGTGCGCACCAGCTCATAGATGATATCGTTGGCCACGAAGCAGCGGCGGCCGTTCACCGCAACGATCTCGTCCCCCGCCTGCAGGCCGGTCTGGCCGCAGAGGGCACCGTCCTCCACGGCATAGATCACCTTGCTGGTCAGCGGGGAGCTCTGGGCCGTGAGCAGGATCAGCAGCACCACGAACCCCAGCACAAAGTTCATGACCGCACCGGCCACCATCACCAGCATCCGCTGCCAGACCGGGGCCTCGTTCAGGGGGATTCCGGTGCCTTCTTCCGGCGGCACCGGGGCGGGTGCCGCTTCCTCCCGCCGGTCACGGGCGGCTTCGGCCTGCTGGCTCTCGGGGCTTTCCTCCCCTTCCAGCGCCACATAGCCGCCCACCGGCAGGGCCCGCAGGGTGTATTGGGTGCCCTTGCGGACGGTTTTCCAGAGGGCCGGGCCCATGCCGATGGAAAACTCATTGACCCGGATGCCGCAGAGCTTTGCCACCGCAAAGTGGCCGAACTCATGGATGGCGATCACGGCGCTGAACACGAACAGCGCTGCAAGCAGCGTGATAAAAACTGACATTCGTACTCCTAAAAATCAAAGATGTGCCCGCACGAACTCCCGTGCCATGCGGTCGCACTCGTACACATCGCTGAGGGTGTAGTCGCCGCCGAAGCGGTCGCTGTCCACGACGGCTTCCACCAGACGGCCGATGTCCAAAAAGCCGATCTTGTCCTCCAGGAACAGCTTCACGGCTTCCTCGTTGGCACCGTTGGCCGCGCAGGGGCCAAGGCCGCCCTTCTTGATGGCCTTTTTGCAGGCCGCAAGGCAGCGGAAGGTCTCTTCGTCGGCCACATCAAAGGTCAGCACCTTCAGGGCCGCAAAGTCCAGCTCCGGCACCACGCCCGGCACCCGCTTGGGGTAGGTCAGGGCGTACTGGATGGGGATGCGCATATCCGGCACGCCCAGCTGGGCAATGACCGAATGATCGCTGAACTGCACCGCCGAGTGCACGATGCTTTGGCGCTGCACCACGATCTGGATCTTCTCCGGCGGCAGGCCGAACAGCCACACCGCCTCAATGAGTTCCAGACCCTTATTCATGAGGGTGGCGGAGTCAATGGTGATCTTGGCCCCCATGTTCCAGTTGGGGTGCTTGAGGGCATCCGCCTTGGTCTTGGTGCGCAGTTCCTCGGTTTTCATGCCGAAGAACGGCCCGCCGGACGCCGTGAGCAGGATCTTGGTCAGGCTGGGGGCGCTCTCCTTGTCCTGCAGGCACTGGAAGATGGCCGAATGCTCACTGTCCACGGGCAGCAGCTTCACGCCGTGCTGTGCCACCGCCCGGGTGACCAGATGGCCGCCGGTGACAAGGCTCTCCTTGTTGGCCAGGGCCAGGTCGTGGCCGCTCTCGATGGCAGTCAGGCTGGCACCCAGGCCCGCAATGCCCACCACACTGTTCAGCACCACGTCCGGGCCGTCCAGCGCGGCCAGCTGCCGCAGGCCCTCCGGGCCGGTGAGCAATTTGGGCGCACCCGCCCGGCCGGACAGCGCGGCGTCCAGCTTTGCGGCGGCGTCCGGGTCGGTCATGCAGACGTATTTCGGGTGGAACTCTTCGATCTGCTGCAAAATTTTTTCTACATGGCTATGGGCAGAAAGGCCGTAGACCTCGTACCCTTGAGCGCGGATGACATCCAGACTCTGGGTGCCGATAGAGCCGGTAGAACCCAGCAGCGTAATTTTTTTAGACATAATAGTTTCCTCCCCTGTATCAGGCGTAGAACACGGCGGTAATGACCATGGTCACGAAAGGCGCAATGAACATCACGCTGTCAAAGCGGTCCAGAATGCCGCCGTGCCCCGGGAAGATGGTGCCGTAGTCCTTGATGCCGCACTGGCGCTTGACCACGCTGGCAAACAGGTCGCCGTAGATGCCCAGCACAGCGGCGATACAGCCCAGCAGCGCGATAATCACATACATGGAAACGCCGATATTAGAGCGGGTAAAGGCCTCCATGCGGTTTGCCGCTATGGAGTAGATGAGGGTGGCGACCACGCCGAACACCATGGTGCCCAGCACACCGCCGATGGCACCCTCCACCGTCTTTTTGGGGCTGACCACCGGGCACAGCTTATGCTTGCCGAAGGCGCGGCCTGCAAAATAGGCACAGGTATCGCCGCCCCATGCAAAGCAGAGGATGAGCAGGATGAAGAAAACCGCGTCATAGCCGAATTTTTCCACTGGCAGACGCTCCTTGAGCAGAACGAAGGAGTAGAAGCAGAAGATCACGATGCCCGAAAACACCAAAAGACCGCTGGCCTTCTGGTAGCTGATGGTACCGTTGCGCACCACCAGATAGATGGCAAAAAAGGTGACCAGCACAAAGGACATCGGCATGACCAGCTTGCGCATGGCGCTATAGCTGGAAAGCATGACCAGCAATGTATAGGGTACCAGCACTGCGTACATGAGCCAGTCCTTTTTTTCAAAGCCGAGGGCGCTGTAAATCTCGTGGATGGCGATCAGGGTGATGGCTGCGATCACCAGATTGAACACCATGGTGTTGAAGGTAAACATCACGCCAATGAGCACAAGAATGCCCACGATCGCAGTAATAATGCGTGTTTTCATAGGTTTGATCTCCTTTGTTCTTCCGGCAGCAGCCCCTTGCAGGGCAACGCATTCCGACCCGAGGAAGTACCGGGTCTGTCGGGTCTGCACCATAGGTGCAGGGTTTGCAATACGGACAGATTGCCGCTCAGATGCCGCCGAACCGGCGGCTGCGGTGGTTGAACTCTTCAATGGCGGTATCCAGATCGGCGCGGGTAAAGTCCGGCCAGAGCACATCCATCTCCACCAGTTCCGAATAGGCGGCCTGCCAGAGCATAAAGTTGGACAGCCGCTTTTCGCCGCTGGGACGCAGGATAAAGTCCGGGTCCTTCTGTCCGGCGGTATACATGGCATCGCTCATCATCTGCTCGTTGATGTCCTCGGGGCGGATCTCGCCTGCCGCGGCCTTTGCGGCCAGCTGCTGCGCTGCCCGCACGATCTCCGGGCGGCCGCCGTAGTTGATGGCAATGTTCAGGGTCATGCCCGTCTTGACTGCCGACTCCCCTTCCAGCTTGTTCATCAGCCGCTGCAGCTTCTCGTCCAGCACGGTGCGGTCGCCCATGAATTTGATGCGGATGTTGCGGTTCTTGTAGTCAAACCCCTTCAGCAGGTATTCGCCGAACAGCCGCATGATGGCGTTCACTTCTTCCAGCGGGCGCTTCCAGTTCTCGGTGGAAAAGGCATAGAAGTACACCGACGAAACGCCCAGCTCGTCGCAGTAGTCCGCGATATCGCTGAACACCTCGGCGCCTTTTTTGTGCCCGGCGGTGCGGGGCAGGCCCCGGTTCTTGGCCCAGCGGCCGTTGCCGTCCATGATGATGCCGATGGACAGCCCTTCCGCAAACTCTCTGGGATGTGCCATTTGCTCCTCCCGGCAGCATTGCTGCCCTGAAAAAAGTGCCGCGCACCACAGGCGCTGCTTTTTTGAAAAGCGGCTCCCCCACCAGCGCACGACACCTTACATTGTTGTTCTGCTCAGCGCAGCCGGATCAGACGGACATGATCTCCTTCTGCTTTTCTTCCACGGCAGCGTCGATGTTCTTGATATACTTGTCGGTCAGCTTCTGGACATCCTCTTCCATGGTCTTCTGGCTGTCCTCGGTCAGCTCACCGGCCTTCTTCATGACCTTGGCCTTGTCCATGGCGTCGCGGCGGATGTTGCGCACAGCCACCTTGGCCTCCTCGCCCAGCTTGGAGACTTCCTTGGCCAGCTGCTTGCGGCGCTCCTCGGTGGGAGCCGGGAAGTTCAGGCGGATGGTCTGGCCGTCGTCGATGGGGTTGATGCCCACGTCGCTGGCCATGATGGCCTTGCTGATGGCACGCAGCAGGGTGCGGTCCCAGGGGGTGATGGTCAGGGTGCGGGCCTCGCTGACAGCCACGGATGCCACCTGCTGGATGGGGGTGGGCGCACCGTAGTAGTCCACGGTCACCTTGTCCAGCACAGCGGGGTTTGCACGGCCTGCACGCACAGCGGCCAGCTCGCGGCCCAGGTGCTCCACCGAGCTCTTCATCTTTTCTTCGTAAACCTTGGTGTTGCTGCTCATTGTTGTAGTCTCCTGTTCCTGTTGATATATTCGGTGGGCAGAGTGCACCGGGCAGCCCCGCCCTTCATTGTATGTTTCTGCGCAGAAGGCTATACGCGTTCAGCCCTCATACACCAGCGTGCCCACGTTCTCGCCCTGCACAGCCTTTGCGATGTTGTCCGGGTCGGCCAGATCAAACACCAGGATGGGCAGCTTGTTGTCGCGGCACAGGGTGGCAGCGGTGCCATCCATGACGGCCAGCTGGTCCTCCAGCACCTTGGTGAAGGTGAGGGTATCGTACTTCTTGGCGTCGGGGTACTTGTGGGGGTCCTTGTCGTACACGCCGTCCACCATGGTGGCCTTGAACATCACATCGGCGCTCACTTCCACGGCGCGCAGGGCCGTTGCCGTGTCGGTGGAGAAGAAGGGGTTGCCGGTGCCGCCGCCAAACACGGCGATCTTGCCCTCGTCCATGGCGCGCAGGGCGTCTTTGCGGGTAAAGGGCTGTGCCACCTGGGGCATGGTAATGGAGGTGAACACCTCGGTGGGCACGCCCAGCTGCTCCAGCTTGTCGGAGACGGCCAGAGCGTTCATCACCGTAGCCAGCATGCCGATCTTGTCGGCCAGGGTGCGCTCCATCTTGCCGCTGGAACGGCCGCGCCAGAAGTTGCCGCCGCCCACCACGATGCCGATCTGAACCCCCAGATCGTGGGCCCTTTTCACACCGCCGCAGATCGCATCCATGGTCGGCTCGTCAAAGCCCATGCCTTTTTCGCCGCCCAATGCTTCGCCGCTGATCTTGAGCAGGATACGCTGATATTTCAATGCCATAATCCAAACACCACCTGTTTATATTCCGCCGGGCTGTGTGCCCGGCATTGTTATTCAAGTGTATTTTACAATAAAACACGCATAAAGTAAACAGGAAATCTGCCCAGAAAATATGGAACGTTTTATGAACAGGCCCTCGGCAAAATTGGGGCTAGACATTTTCCGGCAGACATGCTATACTATTCTTCGCAAATGCGGGCATCGTACATCGGCTAGTATATCAGCCTTCCAAGCTGAGGAGGTGGGTTCGATTCCCATTGCCCGCTCCACGAAAAAGGCACGCTGATTCGTCTGGAATCAGCGTGCTTTTCTTATTATTTACCACGCTTTTTACCTCACATAGCAAAACAGCAGGCAGTTCCCGTAAAAAGGAGCTTCCTGCTGTTGTTTTTCATTCTGTCAGGCCCAGGGCTGCAAACTCTCTTGCAAGGCCGTCCTCGTACACGGTGGGGGCGATGCGGTCGCACAGCTGCTTCAGCCGCTCCGAGCCGTTGCCCATGCACACACTGATCCCGGCGGCCTGGGTCATCTGCAGGTCGTTATCGCTGTCGCCAAAGCCAATGGTATCTTCCTGCGGGTGGCCCAGATGTCGGCAGATGGCCCGGATGCCGGTGCCCTTGTCGAATTTGCGGTTGATGAGTTCCCCGTTCACCATGCCGTCATCCATGGTGTCCAGATTGCTCTCGCAGAACACGAACTGGTCCTGATACAGCCGCTTGGCTTCGTCCAGATCGTGCAGGTGCTCAGCAATGTACACGATCTTGTAGATCGGCTGGCCGTCGTACCGGCTCAGCGGGGTCAGGCTCATGCCGTCCTGCATGGCCTTGCGCCAGCGGGCTGCCTCGCTGTTCAGCGGCTTGTCCGGTGCGTCGGCGGTAAACTTCCAGCGCGCGGTCATCTTCGGCCCGGCAAAGGTCTCGTCACGGGATTCCAGCGTGTAGTCCACGCCGTGCTGCTCCAGCACGGCGCTCAGCCCGCTGCACTGTTCCGGCTCCATGGGCAGGTCCACCAGCACCTGCCCGTCGCAGAGCACATAGCCGCCCGCGCTGCAGATGGCACCGTCAAAACAGCCGTACTCCAGCAGCGGCGCGGTCATGCGCAGGTTGCGTCCGGTGCACAGAAACAGCTTGTGCCCGTTGGCCCGGGCCGCCCGCAGCGCCTGCAGGGTGCTGTCCGGGATGAGCATATCCCCCGGCGGCAGCAGGGTGCCGTCAATGTCCAAAAAGATCAGCTTACGGTTCATGCGTCCTCCTTTATCCGGATCGAACCACGGTCCACCACGCTGTACCCCAGGGTGGTCTGGCGGACGGGGCCGCCGTTTTCCGGGTGCTCCAGCATCTGCAGCAGCATCCGGGCGGCTTCCACACCCACCTGTTTCTGGTAAAAGCGCACGGTGGTCAGACCCGGCTCCACAACGCCGCCCACCCAGCTGTCGCCAATGCCGGCCAGACTGACCTGGGTGCCGATGGCGCGGCCTGCCGCCCTGAGTGCCCGCATGGCCCCCAGCGCCACCGTGTCGGTCACGCACACCACGCCGTCCAGATCCGGGCAGCAGGCCAGCAGCTCGTTCATGCAGCGCTCGCCCTCTTCCATGGTAAAGGCAGAGCAGCACAGCCGGGGCAGCTTGTCGCCGTCCAGCCCGGCAGCGTTCAGGGCGTCCTGCACACCCTGACGGCGCGCAAGCCCGACGGCCTGATCCTTCTCGGTGCCGCCGATGTACGCCAGCCTGCGGTGCCCGCAGGCCAGCATCCGCTGGGCCAGCTCCCGCGCGGCGCTGCGATCATCGTTGTACACGCAGGGCACCTCCGGGAAGCGCTGCCCGGTGACCACCAGCGGCACCCGGCAGGCCTTGAAGGCCCGGGCCAGCTGAGGGCTGTAGTAGCACCCCAGCAGGATGATGCCCGCCACATGGTTGCGCTGCATGGCGGTCAGGTAGCCCAGCTCCCGCTGCTCGTCCAACTCGGTGTTGCCCAGCAGGATCAGGTAGTTCTGTTGATCCAGTTCGCTGGCGATGCCGGCGGTGATCTGCCCCACCGACTGGGAGCTGATGCTGGGGGCAATGACCCCGATCTGGTTCACCCGGCCGGTGCGCAGAGTCTGGGCGGCGGCGTCCGGGCGGTAGCCTGTTTTTTCCACCACTTCCCGGATGGCTTCCCGCTTCTGTTCACTGAGCGGCCCGCCGTTGAGATATCGGCTGACTGCCGCGCTGGACACGCCAGCCATTTTTGCAATGTCACTGATGGTCATGGGGCAAGTTCCTCTCACACGCTCTGCATTCCGCAGATTGTAAACGTTTTCACTTTCTATTATAAACCGGCCTGCACCGTCCCGCAAGGGGTGCAATGGCCTGTTTTGTTGCAGCGGCATCCCCAGTTTTTGGCAGTCCTGCACAAATCCGCTTGCATCTGGCAAGCAGGATCCAACTCTTTTTTGCTATTCCGGCGGGCAGCCCTTACAGGACACCCATGTGCAGTGCCCGCAGCAGCAGGCCCAGCACCAGCACCACCAGCAGCAGGGTCAGGATGGTCCTGTTCCCGGTGCGCTTCTTTTTGGAGCTGCGGCGTGCCGGAGCGCTGCGCTTGCGGGCAGCCGTGCGGCTGTTGTTCGACGCTTTCCCGCCCGACGCTCTGCTGCCGGTACGGGCCGCAGGCTTCGCCGCTTTGCTCTGCCCGCGGGTGTTGTCGGCCGGGCGGGCCGCTTTCCGGGCACCGCACTGCTCCAGAAAGCTCTCGGCCTCCCGGTAATACTGGGCCAGCTCGTTTTCCCGGAAGGCGGTGTCCGCATACCCTTCTTCCAGGCTCTCGATGGCCTCATGGAACAGCAGTGCGGCCTGCGCTGCATCCTGTGCGTCGGCGGCGTGGGCTGCCTCGTTGCGGGCGGTGCGCACCGCGTTGCAGGCCCGGCGGGCTGCGCCGGGGGGCCGGGTATTGCCCAGCAGGTCCAGCGGTTTGGCGGCGTCCTTCTCCGGGTCCAGCAGCACCCGCATGCACAGGGTGGTGTCCAGCTGCTGCCAGCTGGTCTTGCCGCTCAGGTCCGGCATCCGGTCGTAATAGTCCGGGCTTTCCTTCTGGCGCTGGGCAATGTGCCGCAGCAGCGCGTCCAGACTGTGGCTGCCCGGCTTCTGCTCCCAGTGCCAGCGCAGCAGGCGGCGGCTGATCTCGTCGCATTCGGTCTTGATCTCAAATGCAGCCTGCAATGCTTCGTCCTGCATAATGGCCTCCTTTTTCCTTCTTGTGCAGAAAAGGCGGAGGTGGCACGCGCCTTCCTCCGCCTTCTTTCTGCATTCTTTTACAGCATGAATTGATAATACACAAAGCCGCACAGGGCCACTGCCGCACAGACGATGGCCGTGATGGGCGGCACCCAGCGGATCAGCGCTTCGGCCACGCTGTCGCGGTCATCTTCCTCGTCCTCGTCCAGATCGTCATCCGGTACTTCCTGCACCGGTTCGGCGCGGCGGGAGGGCGCGGGGATCACCCGGGTGCCCTCGTCGGCACTGCTGCCCGGGAACGCCGCCCGGGTGGATGCATCCAGCACACGGGTGTGCTCCTCGGCATCCTCCAGCGGCTCGCGGCGGAGCTCAAAGGGTTCCACCTCCTCGGCCGGGCTGCGGGGTGCGCTCACCACGCGGGTGGGCTCCTCGCCAGCGGGTGCAGCCCCCACGATGCGGGTAGGCTCTTCCGCTGCGGCGGGCGATGCCGGAACTTCGGCTGCGGGCCGGGCAGGCTGCTCCGGCTGCAGCAGCGTGTTCAGCGCGTTCTGCAGCAGGATGCGGTCACACCGGCACTCGGTGCAGTAGACCGTATCTTCCTCTTTGGGATGGAATGCACCGCAGGCGCAGTACCAGCCGTTCTCAAACACCTGGGGCTGATACTTCAGGCCGGTGCGGTTCATGCGGCTTTCCAGCGCCTTCTGCAGCTCCGGGCTCAGGCGGCGGGGTGCCGACAGGCGCACCCGCTTGATGTCCTTGAGGTGCACCACGCGCTTGCCGTTGTACACGTTGACCAGCGAGACGTCCACACTGGTGATGGCCTTGGACGTAATGAACACGGCATCGTCCATGCCAAACAGCTCGCCGGGCTTCACTTCGATGTCCCGGTACTCAAACTGATCCTCACACAGGATCACGCCGTCCACGCCCTTGCACTTGAAGTGCACTTCCAGAGCGGTCAGGGTCACGCGGGAAATGTTCTTGAAGGTCAGGCAGACGGCATTCTCGCCGCTGACATCCCCCCGCAGCAGCTCCACGCAGACAAACTGCACCGGGCTGCCCGGGGTGTAATAGTTCGCACGGGTCCGTGCGACCGGGTTGAAGTTTTCCTCCACGACACTCGCTCCTTTCCGGGGTCATTCCGTTGCTTCCGGGGCATCCTGCTCCGGTGCGGGGTCCTGCTCCGGCTGCTGACCGGTCGGCTGTTCTGCCGTCTCGGCCTGCTCGGCATGCTCTGCGGTCTCTGCCTTCTCGGCGGTCTCCACAGGCTGGGCGGGCTGCACGGTCTGCTCCGGCTGCTTGGCATCCGGGTCCTCCAGGGGAGGCAGGGTGCCCCCAGCCATAATGGTGTTGAACTGCTGCTCGTTGAGCTTTTCGCGCTCCATCAGAGCCTTGGCCAGTGCATGCAGCTGGTCGATGTGCTCGGTCAGGGTGCGGCGGCAGGTCTCGTAGGCCTCATCGATGATATCCCGCATCTCGCCGTCGATCTCGGCAGCGGTGGTCTCACTGTAACCCTTGCCCTGGCCCAGATCACGGCCCAGGAAGGTCTCCTCCTGGGAGGTGCCGTAGACCACCGGGCCCAGACGCTCCGAGAAGCCGTACTTGGTGATCATCTGCCGGGCAATGTTGGTGGCCTGCTGCAGGTCGTTGGAGGCACCGGTGGAGATGTCATCCAGGATCAGCTGCTCGGCCACGCGGCCGCCCAGGCTGGACACGATGTCCTCGAACATCTCGCCCTTGGTCACATAGCTGCGATCCTTTTCGGGCAGGTACATGGTGTAGCCGCCGGCCTGACCGCGGGGGATGATGGTGATCTCATGCACGCGGGGGTGGTGCTTGCAGTAGAAGCCCGCCACGGCATGGCCTGCCTCGTGGTAAGCGGTGAGCTTCTTTTCTTCCGGGGTGACCACACGGCTCTTCTTTTCCGGGCCGGCCATCACCTTCATGGAAGCCTCTTCGATGTCCTCCATGGTAATGGCCTTGCGGCTGCGGCGGGCTGCCAGCAGAGCAGCCTCGTTGACCAGGTTCTCCAGGTCGGCACCGGCAAAACCGGCGGTGCGCTGGGCGATGACCTTCAGGGACACATCCGGAGCCAGCGGCTTATTCTTGGTGTGTACCTTCAGGATCTCTTCGCGGCCCTTGACGTCCGGCAGGCCCACAAAGACCTGACGGTCAAAACGGCCGGGACGCAGCAGCGCCTTGTCCAGAATGTCGGCACGGTTGGTGGCAGCCATCACGATGATGCCGTCGTTGGCCTCAAAGCCGTCCATCTCCACCAGCAGCTGGTTCAAAGTCTGCTCGCGCTCGTCGTGGCCGCCGCCCAGACCGGCACCGCGCTGACGGCCCACTGCGTCGATCTCATCAATGAAAATGATGCATGGCATCGTCTTTTTTGCTTTGTCGAACAGGTCACGCACGCGGGATGCGCCCACGCCGACGTACATTTCCACAAAGTCGGAGCCGGAAATGGAGTAGAACGGCACCCCTGCCTCACCGGCACAGGCACGGGCCAGCAGGGTCTTGCCGGTACCCGGAGGGCCCACCAGCAGCACGCCGTGGGGGATGCGGGCACCCAGCGTATTGAACTTGTCTGGGCTCTTGAGGAACTCCACCACTTCCTTGAGTTCCTCTTTTTCTTCGTCCTCACCGGCAACGTCGGCAAAGGTAGCGGTCTTTTTGTTCTCGCGCTCATCCTTCACGCGGGCCTTGCCCACGTTCATGATGCCGCCGCCGGCACCGCCGCCGCGCATCATGGAGAACAGCAGAAAACCGGTGCAGCCCAGCATGGCCAGATAGAACAGGATCTCCATCCAGGGGATGCTCTCCTTGAGCGGGGTATAATCATACTCCATCGGGGCATCGGGGTTTGCTTCGTCGTAGGCTGCAATGTAGCTGTCCACATTCTTGACGAACATGGAGGCATAGGGCAGCTTGTAGCGCACGGTCACGGTGCCGTCGCTGTTCTTCTCGGCCCCGGTGGAGCCGGAGGAGGAAGAGGACAGCATCCCGGACAGCAGCCCGCCGGTGGACTGCACCGTGCTCACGGACGACGGGTCGGGCAGGGCCAGCTTGCCCTCCTTGAGGGTCATGGTGAGCACACCGGTGTTCAGGTCCAGCGTGAACTTGGTGACCTGCAGGTTTTCAAAATACTGCACCGCCGTGGAGTAAACCATGGAGGACGAGCCGCCGCTGCTGCTGCCGCCGCCCAGCACGCTCCATACCATGAGCACGGCAGCCAGTGCCAGTGCCAGGATCAGCGGGTTGAAACGAGGTTTCTTCGGTTGCAAAAAAATCAACTCCAGTTCAGGGTGAATTTGATCCGGGACTTACTTCGTGTAGATCTCGGGCTTGAGCACGCCCACATAGGGCAGGTTGCGGTACTTTTCGTCGTAGTCCAGGCCATAGCCCACCACGAATTCGTCCGGCACCTGGAAGCCCTCGTAGTCGGGCTGGATGTCGGCCTTGCGGCGGCTGGGCTTGTCGAGGATGGTGCAGATCTTCACGCTGCCGGGGTTGCGCATTTTCAGCACCGGAACCAGCTTGGACAGCGTGATGCCGGTGTCCAGAATATCCTCAACGATCAGCACGTCCCTGCCGGTCAGGTCGGCATCCAAGTCCTTGATGATCTTGACAAGGCCCGTGGAGGACGTGTTTGCACCGCCGTAGCTGGAAACGACCATAAAGTCGATGGCGCAGGGAATCTGAACCGCGCGCATCAGGTCCGCCATAAAGACGACGGAACCCTTCAGGATCGAGACCAGAAGCAGATCTTTGCCCGCGTAATCGCGGCTGATCTGTGCGCCTAGCTCGTTGACCTTGGCCTTCAGCGCATCTTCCGATACAAGAATGTGGTCAATATCATTGTCCATGCTGTACATCAGAGTTATGCCTCCCCTGTTTTTTCTGTCCGCACCGTCAGTACCTCGTGGGTGTACTCATCGGGGGCACATCCCTCGGCAAAGCCGCAGCCCCACAGCCACAGCACCTCACTGCCGTCAGCCAGCAGCGGCAGCAGCGGCCTTTCGGCCTGCGGTATGCCAAGTTCATTATAATATTTTTTAAGTGTTTTTCGCAGATGGCGTCCTGCCGGGCGGAAGAAGTCCCCCGGCTGCCGTGTGCGCAGAATAGCATTCCTCTGTATTTTAGCACAATCTGCGCAACAGTTTAAGTCTTTTTTGAAAATTGGTTGATTTTTTAGAAAATCTTCATACTTTACGACCTGAAATTTCACAAAATAACCACCCGGAAGGCTAAAACTGCCCTCACCAAGGGGCTGCGGCGGGGCCGGCGGCGTTTTTATGCCCTGGGGGGCCAGGCGCAGCAGTACGCCGTTTTTGATCTTATAGGT